>Ga0181579_10002709_pt1 | contig 14201 bp, 8 predicted proteins | sample 071ome_24_FD_132996 | JGI IMG/M metagenome (GOLD analysis project Ga0181579, IMG submission 132996) | Coastal salt marsh microbial communities from the Groves Creek Marsh, Skidaway Island, Georgia - 071402CT metaG (megahit assembly) | ecosystem: Environmental > Aquatic > Marine > Intertidal zone... | reverse complement strand
GCGATCACAGGCGGGTTCGCGTGCCACCGAGAGCAGCGAGGCACCCCATGAGCACCCCAAGTCATAGATGTGTGAGCCTGGCCGCGCGTGCTGCGCGGCGAGGTTACCGGTCATGCCCACTACTGTGGCATAGCCCGGTACGGAGCGATTGATCATGTCTGGGAAGACCGACGCGACCGAGGCATCGAAACGAAACAGACCGGGGTCAGACAGTGGAGACGAAAAGAGCTCATCGCGCTGCCCGGGAGGCGCGGGCGATGCGGGCGTATCAGAAGTCGATATTGTCATGAGGGTATGAGGCGCATTGTGAGCATTCAGGGTGAGGTGGCTGTCAGTCCCAGAAAAAGCCAGCGATCGAAGGCGACAGGCAGAGGATAACAGGGCTTGTAGGTCCCTCGGTTCGTCGAGCATACTTTCCAGCCCTATCTGAAGCCGCATTTCCGAGTTTTTGCCATGTTTGACACTCTTCCCGTGCTGCCACCTGACTCTATTCTGGGTTTGGCAGCCGCTTGTCGCGCTGACCCCAACCCTGACAAGGTGGACCTCACGTTGGGCGTTTACATGGACGAAACCGGCCTCTGCCCGGTCTTTGAGTCAGTGCAGCGAGCCCAGCAGGCCTTGGTCAGCGAAGAGCAAACTAAAGTGTATATGCCGCCCCAAGGAGATCCCGATTATCTGAACGGGATCCGCTCGCTGGTATTTGGTGAAGCAGGGATGGCTGACCTCGGTGATCGCAGTTCAGCGGTGCAGACGCCGGGTGGTTGTGGCGCGGTGAGGCTGGGTGCCGAGGTATTGCATGCTGCTGCACCGGATGCCACCGTCTGGGTGAGTGATCCCACCTGGCCGGTGCATATCCCGCTGATGGGCTCGGTGGGGCTGCAATTCAAAACCTATCGCTACTACTCCCCTGAAATGAAGGGCCTCGACTTCGAGGCCATGCTGGCAGACTTGCAGGGTGCCCAGTCGGGTGACGTGGTCCTTCTTCACGGCTGTTGCCACAATCCCAGCGGTGTCGATCCGTCGCTGGAGCAATGGGGCGTGCTGGCTGACTTGATGGCGGAACGACAGCTCCTGCCGATGATTGACTTTGCCTATCAGGGGATGGGATCAGGCCTCAATGAGGATGCTGCGGGTATCCGGTCGGTGCTTGAGCGCGTGCCTGAGATGATCGTCGCGGTCTCTTCTTCGAAAAATATTGGCCTCTATCGTGAGCGTGCTGGTGCAGTGGTGTTCGTGGGCGGCGATGCGCGAGCCGCCGAAGCGATGGCGAGCCAGGCCGTTTCCGCGGCTCGCCGTGTATATTCCATGCCGCCGGCTCATGGCGCGCTGTTGGCGGGAAGAGTGCTGTCCTCACCGGCATTGCGATCAGCCTGGGAGGCCGAATTGGGTCAAATCTGCCAGCGTATTAACGGCCTGCGGGGCCAGTTTGAGGAGGCCTTAAGCGCCGCTACCGGACGAGACTTTGGCTTTATCGGTACAGAGCACGGCATGTTCTCTTTTCTTGGGCTGAGTGTTGAGCAAGCGCAACGCTTAAGAGCAGATCAGTCGGTATATATGCTGGACTCGTCGCGCATCAATATCGCCGGGCTCAACGCTAATAATCTCGGCCGCGTGGTCGAGGCGGTCGCCTCGGTACTCTGACTGGGTATTTTGGCTCGGTACTTTGAGCAGCGCCGCCGCGCTCAGCCCTCCAGTTCGACCAGGCGCTCCAGAGCGCGATCGAGCGCTTGCTCCGATTCGGTTACAGCGGTCAGCGTCGCCGCGACGTCGTCGGGCGACTGTTCATAAAAGCTCGGTTGCGCAATGATCTCCAGCAGTTCGGCGTGTCGCGCCTCCAAAGACTCGATTTCACCGGGCAGGGCGTCCAGCTCTCGTTGATCCTTGTAGCTCAATTTGGTTTTTTTCTTAGGCGTTTCATCGCTCTCGTGATCTGGAATCGGTTTTTGAAGAGCCTTGGCTCCGTTGTCCACCGTTTCTGCAGAGCGAGAGGCAGAGGATGCGTGAGAAGACCTAGCGGGAGTGCCGGCATCCCCAACCGTCCCCGCCAGTCGTCCACCTCTGGCTTCCCAATCTGAATAGCTACCCGCTTGCTCTTCGACGTTTCCGTCGCCTTTCATCACCAGCAGGTTGGTGACCACCTTGTCGAGAAAATGCCGGTCGTGGCTGACCAAAATGATCGTACCTTTGAATTCCAGCAGGATTTCTTCCAGTAGCTCCAGCGTCTCGATATCGAGATCATTAGTGGGCTCATCGAGGATCAGCAGATTGGCAGGTCGGGTGAATAAGCGCGCCAGAATTGCTCGATTGATCTCGCCGCCGGACAAGGCTTTGACCGGGGTTCGGATGCGGTCGGGGGCGAACAGGAAGTCGCCGAGGTAGCTGATGGCGTGCCGGCGCTGGCCGTTGATCTCAATGAACTGCTGCCCGCCACACACGTTGTCGATCAAATCCTTCTCTGGGTCGAGCTCGCCTCGTAGCTGATCGGAGTAGGCGATCTCAAGTTGAGTCCCGAGCAGCACATCGCCCGCGTCAGGGGTGAGCTCACCGAGCAAGAGCTTGATGACGGTGGTCTTACCAACGCCGTTGCTGCCGACAATGCCGATTCGGTCACCGCGTTGAATAATGGTGGAAAAATCGTGCACCACCAGTTCGTTCTCGTAGCGAAACGAAATATTCCGCGCTTCGGCGACGCGTCGCCCCGAACGATTGGCTTCCTCGAGTGAAAAGCTCCCTTTGCCCTGCGCCACGCGACGCTGCGTGCGTTCCTCGCGCATGGCCTTGAGGGCTCTGACCCGACCTTCATTGCGCGTCCGTCTGGCTTTAATGCCTTGCCGGATCCATGTCTCCTCTTGCGCGAGCTTTTTATCAAAGAGGGCGTCGGCTCGCGCTTCAGCTTCAGCGTGCTGTTCTCGTAAAACCAAGAACTTGGCGTAGTCCGCCTGCCATAGAGATAGATGGCCCCTATCAAGTTCGCCGATGCGATTGCAGACCCGCTGCAGAAAACGCCGGTCATGGGTAATGAGTACGATGGCACCCTCAAACGCATTGACCTGTTGCTCCAACCAGTCGATGGAAGGGATATCGAGGTGGTTGGTCGGCTCATCAAGGAGCAAGACGTCGGGCTCGACCACCAGCGCTCGGGCGAGCGCCGCGCGCCGACGCCATCCGCCCGACAGCGTCGCAAGCTGCTCGTCGGCATTCAGATCCAGTTGCTGCAGTACCTTTTCGATCCGCTGCTCCATGGTCCAGCCATCGTGATGCTCCAGCTGGGTCTGAATCTGGCTCAACTCCTCCAGCGCGTCAGCAGAGCTATCTGCTGTCAAAGTGTGGTAACGCGAGAGCAAGGCGCCAATCTCGGCTAACCCTGTGGCGACGTAATCAAACACACTGGTCTCAAGATGTTCGGGTAGCGCCTGCTCAAGGCGTGCCACTGTGATATTCGGGTCTACCCAGCGCTCGCCGTCCTCCGCAGAGAGTTCACCTGACAGTATGCGCATGAGCGTCGATTTGCCCGCGCCATTGCGACCGAGAAGGCCCAGCCGCTCGCCTTTGTCCAGCGTCAGGCTCACCTTATCCAGCAATACCTGGGTTCCGATACTGAACTCGATCTGATCGAGGCGAATGTAGGGCATGGATGCTCTCCTGAGGGCGGGCAGTTTAGGACAGAAAGCACCTTTTGCGCGGATTTGGGTAGAATGATAGTTCTGGGGGGTAACGTCATGACAACAGCGACAATCGACGCGCAGGATCATGCGCGGTGGATAGCACTCTGGTTGGCGGTTTGTGCCGTCACGATTTTGGGCATGATTCTGCTGGGCGGGGTGACTCGGCTCACCGAATCAGGCTTATCGATGGTGGACTGGCGGCCCATCATGGGCGTGATACCGCCGCTGACCGAGGCACAATGGTTAGCCACCTTTGCCGAGTATCAGCAGTACCCCGAGTACCAAAAGATCAACCAGGGTATGGATCTCGCCGGGTTCAAACAGATCTTCTGGTTCGAGTACCTGCACCGGGTGTTGGGCCGTCTGATTGGCCTGATGTATTTCGTGCCTTTGGTGATCTTTGCGTTGCGCAAAATGATTGCGCCACAACTGCTACCCACTCTCATCCTGTTGCTGATTTTGGGCGCCGCGCAAGGCCTGCTGGGCTGGTATATGGTGAAGAGCGGCCTCGTTGACAGACCTTCAGTCTCCCAATATCGGCTCACGGCACACCTTGGCGTGGCAGTGGCTATCTATGCCTTAATGATGTGGCTGGTATTGCGGGTAAGTGCGGGTCTCTCGCCGGCGCTCAAGCACATCAGCGGCTGGGGGTGGGCATTGGTTTTGGGGGTCTACACGCTGATTTTGTCCGGTGGATTTATGGCCGGCACCGATGCGGGCTTTGCCTATCCGACTTGGCCGATGATGGGCGAGACGTTTGTGCCCATGGGGTACTACGCCGAAGGCTGGCAAGCCACTTTCGAAGGGGTGGCCACGATTCACTTTAACCACCGTATGCTGGCCTATGCCATGGCGCTTCTCGTGTTGGTGCTGAGCGTACAGTCTTTGCGAACGAGTGGTCGTACCGGCGTCCGACGTGGTGCGTGGCTGATGCTGTTGGCGCTGACGTTTCAGGTGGCACTGGGCATCGGCACAGTGCTGACGCAGGTAGCGATTCCCATGGCGGCTACGCACCAGGTTGGCGCGGTACTGCTGCTGACAGCAGTGCTGTACTGGATACACGCCCAGACTGACCAAAAGCTGGTACTCTCCGTTTAGTCAAGAGTGAGACGGACCTCAGAGGCGATCCTTCGCCTCGGTAGCCGTCATGAGTATCCGCAGGAGGCGGAACTGGCGTGAAAACCCTCATTGTCGAGGACAGTGCAACCCTCTGTGCCATCTACACCCAATATTTAGACGGCAGTGGTCTGGACGTGACTGCTGTCGAGACTCTGGCTGAAGCCCGCGAATCGTTGAGCCAGCTCAATCCACAGCTGGTGCTCCTCGATATTGAACTGCCGGATGGGAATGGCCTCGACCTGATGGACGACCTGAGGCGTATTTCTCCGCGCCCGGCAGTTGTGGTGATGACGGGACATGGTGCCGACTACGCTGAGCGGGCCATTGCGGGCGGAGCCGACGACTTTCTCAACAAACCTTTCGATGCTGCGCGTTTGCGCGTCACCCTACTGAACGCCGCGGAAAAATTGAAACTCACACAGCAGGTTCAAAGCCTGTCGGTGAAGCGCGAGCGCTTGGGGCCTCTGCGCGGTCAGTCATCAGCCATGCAGACCGTTTTTGAAACGGTCGAGTCACTGGCGGGCACCTTGGCGACCGCGTTCGTCATGGGTGAGAGCGGAACGGGAAAGGAGCTGGCAGCGAGAGCGATTCATCAGTTATCGGCGCGCGCGCCCGGCCCGTTCGTGGTGGTGGACTGTGCGGCCTTAGCGGCTGCCCATATTGAGCAAGCATTATTTGGCAGCGTTAATGGCGGGGGCCTGGTGGCGGAGGCTGCTGCCGGCACGCTGTTTCTAGACGAGGTGTGCTCGCTGAGTTTCGAAGCCCAGTCAACGCTGCTCAGATTGATCCAGCACGGTACTTATCGCCCCGTCGGCGCCACAAACGAGGTCGCCGCAGATGTGCGCATCATTGCGTCAACGAATCGCGACCCACTGTTTGAAATGCGCGAGGGGCGTTTGCGTGAGGATCTCTATTACCGCCTTCACGTTGTTCCCCTGAGGATGCCGCCTGTCCGCGAGAGGGCAGATGACGTGTTGTTGCTGGCGCAGGGTTTTTTGTCAGCCATTGCCGCTGATGAGGGCAGGGAGACCGTTCAACTCAGTGATGCGGCCGCCGAGGCCCTGAAGCACTATTCATGGCCCGGTAACGTGCGGCAGTTGGAAAACGCAATGCGGCAGCTTGTGCTGCTGGGTTCGGCGGACGAGATCGACGAGGCGTCGGTTTATCGCATGATTTCGGGTACCGAAGTTGCGGTTGATACCGACGGGCTGTCCGTCGACGCGGCACTCACCGCTGGAGGCGACATGGACGGCGAGATTGAACCGCTCTGGATTACAGAGAAAAAAGCCATCGAGGCGGCAATCGCAGCTTCTGACGGTAGCGTGAACCGTGCTGCCAAGGCCTTGCAGGTCGCGCCGTCCACGATTTACCGCAAAATCCAGTCGTGGAAATCGCCAACGCGGATGGAATGATTCTCGTGCAAGGGGTTCTAGGAATCCTTGCTTAGGCTCGATACGACGAGCCGCCGCTTTGAGTCGATAAGCCGGCACGTCAAAGAGTCAGCGCATCCTCCTCCTGACGTACCATTCTGGCTCCGCTTCGTTTCATTATGCAGATTTTTCTGCGCTTGAGTGAAGTCGAGAGAGAGCAGCTGTACAAGGCCGGATAATGAGTGAATCAGAACAAATATGGCTGGGTAATCAAGCCTTACAGCATCCATCCGTCTCTCCCGAGGGAGACTATGTCGCGATCGACGGGGAGTCGTTTTATCGCATCCGACACTTCGATCGGATGGCAGATTTTTTCATCAGCCTTGTGAGCGATGCCAATCATTGGCTATTTATCTCTACATCCGGAGCGCTGACGGCAGGCAGAACCCACTCGGGCAATGCGCTGTTCCCTTACTACACTGAGGACAAAATTAGAGACAGTGCGGACGTGACCGGACATCGCGCCATTTTTTTGGTGAAAGAGGACCAACGCACGCGCTATTGGGAACCGTTTACCCCTAAGTTCGACGGTCTCTATCGGCTCGAGCGTAACCTGTACAAAAATATCTTGGGTAGTGCGCTCATTTTTGAAGAGATCAATCGCGATCTAGGGCTGACCTATCGCTACGCGTGGCAGACCTCCCATCAATTCGGCTTTGTCAAAAAGTCATGGTTGCTCAACGATAACGCTGCCGAGGTCGATATTCGGTTGCTCGATGGTATTCAGAATATTCTGCCCTGTGGGGCCGAGCCCGGGACCCAGAACGAGCTGAGCTGTTTACTCGACGCGTACAAGAAGAACGAGCTCGACGCGGCGTCGGGTGTCGCTGTCTATTCAATGAGCTCACGGCTTACAGATAAGGCCGAACCGAGTGAGGCGCTCGCTGCTACCACCGTATGGTCGTATGGTTTAGGCGCTCCGCGCTACTTGCTGTCGGCCAGACAACTGAATGACTTCCGTAAGGGATTTCCGGTGGCGCAGGAGAGTGATGTTCACGGCCAGCGCGGGGCTTACTTTGTTACCGATCACCTGCAGCTGAGCGGCGGTGCCCAGTGCCATTGGGGCGTAGTCGCTGACGTCAATCAGGGACCGGCAGCTGTCGCCGATCTCATTGATCGCGTTGTTAACGGTCGCTGCACCGAGGACGCGGTGAACCGCGATATCGACGCAGGACGGGCGAGGTTGCGGAAAATGATTGGCACTGCCGATGGTTTTCAAGCCAGCGCTGAGCCGCTGAGTGCGGCGCATCACACCGCTAATGTGTTGTTCAACATCATGCGTGGTGGACTTTTTGCCGCAAATTACTCAGTGTCGAAGCTGGATTTCATCGGTTTTTGTCACGGTTGGAACCGTTACGCCGCTAGCAGCGTTGAACAATGCATTGCACACCTGCCAGAGCAGGTTGACTATGCCGTGCTCCGAGACACCATTGAAAACGCCAAACAGCCGCTGTTACTGCGATTATTTTTGGAGTATCTACCTCTCACGTTCAGCCGTCGGCATGGCGATCCCTCTCGACCCTGGAATCATTTTTCGATTGATGTGCTCACTGCCGATAACGAGCCTCGGCTGGCCTACGCAGGCAATTGGCGCGACATATTCCAGAACTGGGAGGCCTTATCGACCTCGGTGCCCGGTTTTATCGACAACATCATTTGTAAATTTGTCAGCGCGTCGACACCCGACGGATACAACCCATACCGTATTACACGAGAGGGCATTGATTGGGAGAAGCCTGAACCCGAAAACCCCTGGGCAAATATTGGGTACTGGGGAGATCATCAGATCATTTATTTGCTTAAGTTGCTTGAGCTATCGCGGCAACATTTCCCTCAGGCGTTGATAAAACTGATGGGTTGCGATGCCTTCGCGTATGCCAATGTGCCTTACAAAATAAAGGGATTCGACGAACTGCTGGCGGATCCCTACGACACGATTCTTTTTGATTTTGAGCTCGATGAGGTGATTTCGCGTCGCGTGTCAGAAGTCGGCGCTGATGGTCGCTTGGTATGGGTTGGTGACTCGGTTTATCAGGTCAACCTGCTGGAGAAGTTGCTCGTCACCGTGCTGTCGAAGTTGACCAACTTTGTGCCGGGCGGCGGCATTTGGATGAACACCCAGCGACCAGAGTGGAACGATGCGAATAACGCGCTGGTGGGTACGGGCATCTCTGCCGTGACACTGTGCTATTTGCACCGGTTTTTGGTGGTTCTCGATCAGCTATTGGCGGAGATCGACGATGACAGTCTTCCTATCTCTCAGGAAGTGCTGGCGCTTTTTAACGATGTGGCGACTGTCTTTAACTCAAACTCGGCAGACCTTATACACAGTAACCTGTCGGAAACACGCCGCTTTGATGTGATGGAGCAGCTCGGTCGTGCGGGCGAGGTGTTCCGCGACCGGGTCTATGCAGCCGGATTTAACGGCGACCGGGGCATGGTTCCCCTGTCTGAAGTGCGCCGATTTGTAGACACCTGCCGCCCCATTGTTGCGCAGAGTATTTGTGAAAATCGACGCGAGGACGGACTGTTCCACGCCTATAACCGGCTGCGCATTGAGGAAGGGCGTATAGGACTTATTCGACTCGATGAGATGCTAGAAGGGCAGGTGGCTGTCCTGAGCGCGGGGGTGTTGTCTGCCACTGAATCGCTAGAGGTTCTCACCGCGCTGCGAAGATCAGCTCTGTATACCGAGAGACAACACTCGTACTTGCTCTACCCGGTCAAAACTCTGGCGCGCTTCACCGACAAAAACCAGCTCGACGCCACACAAATACCGGCCCCGTTGTTGGCGCAATTGACGCAAGCAGCGCCTGACGCGGTGTTCGATCGGGATGAGCAGGGCCGCATTTATTTTAGCGGCCACCTCACCAAGGCGGCGGATGTTGATGACGTGCTCGACAAGCTCATCGACGAGGGCCTGCAGATTACGCAGTCGGACCGGCATCATGTGCAGCAATTATTTATCGACACGTTTCGGCATGACCTGTTTACCGGACGGTCGGGGGGTATGTATGCCTATGAGGGGATCGGCTCTATTTATTGGCACATGGTGTCAAAGTTATTGCTCGCGGTGAGTGAGGTGGTGGCAGCCGCTGACAAGGCGGGGGCGTCGGAGGAAACGCTCAATGGCCTCAGGGCAATGTATGAGGACGTTCGCAAGGGTATCGGATTCAACAAGTCGCCAGAGGTCTATGGCGCGTTCCCAACTGACCCTTACTCGCATACGCCCGCCTCGGGTGGGGCGCGTCAGCCCGGCATGACCGGGCAGGTAAAGGAGGAGGTGCTGACTCGACTTGCCGAAGTTGGGTTGCGCGTAGAGGCAGGACATATCGTTTTTGATCCGGTTTTGTTGCGCACGCAAGAGATGCTGGAGGAGAGAGCATCGCTGCACTACGTCGACATATTGGGTCAGCCGTGCACCGTTTCGGTTGATGCAGGTCAGCTGGCTTACACCTTCTGCCAGGTGCCTGTTGTGGTGCAAAAGGGCGATCAGCCCAGCATTACTGTTCAATCCAGCGACGGTCGGGAGGAGATCTTGTTGACGGATCGCTTGCCGCAGTCGTTGTCGGAAAGCATTTTCATGAAGCGGGGCGAAGTCGCCGCACTGCAGGTCGCGCTCACTGTGACCACTTCTACCAGTCGTGGCTGACCACTTGGCGCGGTCCTAGTAGTGGTTACGGGCTGGTTTCAGGGCTACCCTGAGAAGGTCTGCCGCCCCGAGAAGACGGTAATGGTGCTGCAGGTCAGCCCTGTAATGCGAGATCGGGCGCTGATGAACCTTGCGTCTCGTTATTCGGTTGGGCTTCGATCCGTTGTCCGGTGAGCTGTGTCTTGATCTCCTCAACTGCCGCCTCGTCCAGCGCATAATCCTTCATTGCCCACAGAGCGATCAACGTTCCCGTGACGGGCACGCCGATGAACGCGATACGCAGCTGCGCCAGCGTCTCCTCGGTTTGGATGGCGATATTCTGATCAAAGCCGATGAAGCCCAGAATGAAGCCACTGAGCAATCCTGCGAAGGCAAGCCCGAACTTCACCATCCACCAGTAGATTGCACCGAATAAACCTTCGCGACGTTCTCCGGTCTGCAACTCATCGAGATCACAGATATCTGCGGTCATGGACATCATGATCGTAAACAGTCCACCGATGCCGAAGGCAAAAATCGGTATCGGTAAAAACATGAGGTAGGGGTTGCTGGGGTTGAAGCTCCACCAAAAGAGTAGGTAACCCAAAATAGACACTGATTGGGTCACCATAAAGGTCGTGCGTTTACCGTATTTCTGCGCCATCCAATTGATGGTCGGGATCACCAAGAAGCAGGTACACAGTGCCGAGACGCTGCCGAATAATGTGGGCCACACTCCTGCCAACGCTGGATCACCCTGATTCATGTAATACACGATGATGAACCAGGCGAAACCCGCGACGGTATTGTAGGCGTTAAAGATACAGAAGGTTGCGATGCAAATTTGTTGGAACGGCCGGCAACGTAAGGTAATCACAATGCCCTGCAGCAGCTCTTTGACCGCGGCTCCCAGTGTCTCGTTGCGGTGCGGCGTGCTGTTGTCCACCAAGACAGCACCGCTACGACAGAAAATGGCTGGCACCATCGCCAGTAGCATGCACGCCGCGCCGACCCAAATAGACAGCGTCCTGGCGCCCTCGGTCGCACTGTCGAACCACTCGGGATCGTAGAGGACAATCCAGAACCAGGGGGCAATAACCCAGGCCCACTGACCAATCCATTGCGCCACCGCCATGAGTCGGGTGCGCTCATGGTAGTCATCGCTCATCTCATAGCCCATGGCGACGTAGGGCACGCTAAAAATAGTCAGGCCAATAAAAAAGACGCAGGACCAGCATAAAAAGTAGACAAAGTTGTACAGCTCGCTGTTGTCCGCAGAGAGTTGCCACATTGCAATGTACGAGAGGCCTGAGAGGATGGCGCCGATAAAGATATAGGGCCGCCTTTTACCCCACCGCGAGACAGTCCGGTCAGAAATAAATCCCATGACGGGATCGGTGATGCAATCCACCAGTTTGGGCAGAAAAAAGATCAGGCCCCAGAGAAACGGGCTCATGCCCAAACTTTGGACCAGTATCACCATAAAGATGCTGAGCGCAGCCGGAAACATTTGGTTGGCAAGCATGCCAATGCCAAATGCGATCTTCTGCCCGATAGGAATGCGGTTTACTTCAGCCATACCCTGACACTTGCCCCAAATTTCTTATCGTTATGGCCTGTGATGTTAGCAACGCTGAACAGAGCGGCTTCTCGAAAGCCGGTCAGCGGGGCATTTTGCGGGATCAGTGGGTTCGCAGGCGCTGAGGTAGCAAGTTCACGATGGGCTCGAGAAAGCGAGCGCGCTACAGCGCGTGGCCAATGCCCCTGTTACGAACCGCATGGCGCGCGTGCAGACAAAGTTGAAGTTGTAAGGTGAGTGCGGAGACTAGTGCTACGACTGTTCGTCAGAGAAAAACCCCGTCGCGACGCCGTCCTCGCCATAGACCGGCTCTTTGATTTCCACCCGAAACTTGTTGGTCTCGGCGTTGAGTATGTTGTATTGCGCGAGGTGGCCGAACATATTGAGGTACCACTCGCCCTTCAGGTGAGCCTCCAAGTCAGCCTCGCTCTCCCACTCTTCATACACCACCACGCGACCGGGGTGGTTGAGGTCAGCGGTCCAGAGATAGTGAATGCAGCCTTTTTCGGTGTAAGCGCCGTCGATCAGTGCCTTGCCTTTGACCAAAGCTTCATCCCGGACCTCAGGTGGAAATTCAACGACTCCTGCTACAACGACTCGAGACATAATGACTACTCTGAATTTTCAGGTTTACCAAATTATAGATGCAAGCGTCGGGCTGTTCACGCTTTGACCCGAGATGCTTAACCGTATCCGCTCTGACCGCAAATCGTGCCGGCTGGAGTGAGGAGAAGTGGTAGCTACGGGTGGACTTGAACCACCGACCCCAGCATTATGAATGCTGTGCTCTAACCAGCTGAGCTACGTAGCCACATAAGGAAATCTGTGAGGCGCGCGATTCTGCAAAACTCCGTGATTGAAGTCAACCAGTGGGCCTTGCCAGGTTGCCTGTGATGACGGGAACCGCCCGCTAACCGGATAGACAGACCCCCATGAGTGACGAACAAAACAACCCCTACGCTGGGTTAGAGGACAGGCTTGCAAAGACGACTGACGAGGCGCGCGCTGAGGCGGTCGACAAGCGGCACGCTCGCGGGGGCCGCACTGCCCGCGAGAACCTCGCGGATCTCACCGATGGCGGGCCCGTCTCAGAGTATGGCCAGCTGGCGGTTGCGGCGCAGCGCACGAGACGTGAGGGAGACGCCCTGTACGCCGATACGGCAGCCGATGCGGTCATCACGGCAGTTGGCCCAGTTAATGGCGATTTGTTTAATGACAAGCGGAGTCAGACCGCGCTGATCATTAATGATTACTCGGTGTTAGCGGGCACGCAGGGCTACTTCCATCACCGCAAAATTGACCGGATGCTGGAGATCGCCGAGCGGGATCACTTGCCCATTGTCATGTATACCGAGGGCGGCGGCGGTCGGCCAGGCGATACCGATGTATTGGTGTCGATGGCAGGATTGAACGTGCCCACCTTTCATCGCTGGGCGGCGCTGGCAGGGCAGGTACCCCGGATCGCGGTGAATCATGGCTATTGCTTTGCCGGCAATGCGGCGCTTTTTGGTGCTGCAGATCTTCGTATTGCCACTGAGGCGAGCTGCATTGGCATGGCCGGTCCGGCGATGATTGAGGGCGGTGGCCTCGGCAGCTGGAAGCCGCAGGATATTGGTCCCGTCTCGGTGCATCGCGAAAACGGTGTAGTGGATATTGTCGTCGCCGACGAGGCCGAGGCGACCGAGGTCGCCAAACGTGTGCTCGCCTGTGTGCAGGGTTCGCTGGCGGATTGGCAGGTGGCTGATCAATCAGAGTTGGCCGCGCTGATGCCTACTAACCGCCGCTATGCCTTCGACGTACGCAAAATCATCCGACACCTCTTCGATACGGAGTCCTTCATCGAGACGCGACCGGACATGGGACGCGCAATTATCACAGGGCTTGCACGGGTCGAGGGTCGCGCTGTTGCGGTGCTTGCGAGTGATTGCCGTCATTTGGGCGGCGCGATTGATGGCGAATCCGCGATCAAGGCAACGGCGATGTATCAGCTCGCAGAGCGCTGGCGTCTGCCGGTGGTGTCGCTGATCGACACGCCCGGTTTTATGGTGGGGCCTGACAGTGAAGCGGCCGGTGCGCCGCGAGTGATGTCAGACCTCTTTATTGCGGGCGCAACACTCACTCAGCCGATTGTGGCTATCTTTTTGCGGCGCGCTTATGGCTTGGGCGCAATGGCCCTGACAGGCGGCTCATTTGAGGTGCCAAGGTATGCCGCCAGTTGGCCGCAAGGTGAGTTTGGTGCCATGGGTTTGGAGGGGGCCGTTCATCTGGGCTTTCGACAAGAGCTCTCTGCTGCGCCTGATGAGGGCGCGCGCCAAGCGTTGTACGACAAGCTACTCGCCGAGATGTACGACAAAGGGCGTGCGGTAGAAGCCGCAAGCTATCTCGAGATCGATGCTGTTATTCAGCCGGGAGAGACGCGCGGTGTGATCGGTCGTGCCCTGGCGGGCGACTGATTACACATTGAAGCGGAAGTGAATGACGTCTCCGTCATCTACGATGTACTCCTTTCCTTCGAGTCGCCAACGCCCAGCGTCTTTGGCGCCTTGCTCACCCCGGTGGGTGACGTAGTCCTCGTAACCTATCACCTCGGCACGAATAAAGCCTTTCTGGAAATCGGTATGAATCACAGCGGCTGCCTCCGGCGCGGTGACGCCGACGCGAACGGTCCAAGCCCGCACCTCTTTGGGACCTGCCGTGAAGTAGGTTTGCAGGTTGAGTAGCTCGTAGCCCGCGCGGATAACCCGATTGAGCCCCGGCTCTTCCATACCCATCTCGGC
>Ga0181579_10002689_pt1 | contig 14259 bp, 12 predicted proteins | sample 071ome_24_FD_132996 | JGI IMG/M metagenome (GOLD analysis project Ga0181579, IMG submission 132996) | Coastal salt marsh microbial communities from the Groves Creek Marsh, Skidaway Island, Georgia - 071402CT metaG (megahit assembly) | ecosystem: Environmental > Aquatic > Marine > Intertidal... | reverse complement strand
GCCGAGATCGTGTGGTGCCAGGAAGAACCCGAGAACATGGGCAGCTGGACCTTCGTCGATCGCCGGCTGGAGTCCGTCCTCGAGGAGATTGGTGCCGACCACACAAGGCCGCGCTATGTCGGTCGCGTCGAGGCGGCCTCTCCCGCCACGGGAAGTGCCGCGCGGCATCGCCGCGAACAGGAAAAACTGGTCGACGAAGCGCTCACGCTCTGAGCCCGGCGGCCGCAACAGGGATTCGACAATGGCTATCGAGATCAAAGTGCCCGACATGGGTGAGTCCGTCACGGAGGGCACCATCGCGCGCTGGTTCAAGGCCGTGGGCGAGGCTGTCGCCGCGGACGAGCCATTGGTCGAGATCGAGACGGACAAGGTCACGGTCGAAGTGCCGTCGCCGGGCGCCGGTGTGCTCGCGGAGATCGGTGCCGACGAGGGTGCGGATGTCGAGGTCGGCACCGTGATCGGCGCCATCGACGAGACCGCCACGGCCGCCGCCAAACCGGCTGCAACATCCGACAACGAAGCGCCGACGGAGAGTTCCGCAGAGCCGGCCGAAACGCCGGCGGCCGCCCCCGCCTCGGGCAACAGCATGGACGTCACGGTACCCGAGCTCGGCGAATCGGTGACCGAGGGCACGGTCGGCCGCTGGCTGAAACAGGTCGGCGAGAGCTTCGCCGCCGACGAACCCCTCGTCGAGATCGAGACAGACAAGGTCACGGCCGAACTGCCGGCACCTGCCGCCGGCACGTTGATCGAGATCGTCGCCGACGAAGGGGTCGATGTCGAGGTGGGCGCGATCGTCGGGCGGATCACCACGGGCGACGCACCGGCTGTACCGGCGCCCGCCGCGCCGGAGACACCGGCCGCCAGCGAGGCGCCGGAAGCCCCCGCCGCCAGCGCCAACACCGAACATCCGCTGTCGCCGGCGGTCCGGAAGCTGGTGGACGAGCACGGGCTCGACCCCGCGACCATTCCCGTCACCGGCCGCGACGGCCGCATCACCAAGGGCGACGTGATGCGTTATCTCGACAGCCGCGATGCGGGCGGTGCCCCGGCCGCGCCTGCTGCACCCGCGGCACCCGCCGCGCCGGCTTTTGTCTCGGCGGACGACCTGCCGGAACGGACCGAGGATCCGCGCGGCGAGGAACGTGTGCGCATGTCCAAGCTGCGCCAGACCGTCGCGACCCGCCTCAAACAGGCGCAGAACACGGCGGCCATGCTCACGACCTTCAACGAGGTCGACATGCAGGGCGTGATCGACCTGCGGGCGCGCTACCGCGACGATTTCGAGAAGAAGCACGGCGTCAAGCTCGGCTTCATGAGCATCTTCGTGAAGGCCGCGATCAATGCGCTCAAGGAGCTGCCGTCGGTGAACGCGGAGATCCATGGCGACGAGATCATCTATCGCAACTACTACGACATCGGCATCGCGGTCGGTGGCGAACAGGGGCTGGTCGTTCCGGTCCTGCGCGATGCCGACAAGCAGAGCTTCGCCCAGATCGAGAGCCGGATCGCCGACTTCGGGCAGCGCGCGCGCGACGGCAAGCTGACCATGAAGGAACTCACCGGCGGCACCTTCACGATCACCAATGGCGGCATCTTCGGATCGATGCTCTCGACCCCGATTCTCAACCCGCCGCAGTCGGGCATTCTCGGCATGCACAACATCGTCAAGCGACCGGTCGTGGTCGACGACGAGATCGTCATCCGGCCGATGATGTATCTGGCGCTGAGCTACGACCACCGCATCATCGACGGCCGCGAGGCGGTCACCTTCCTGGTCCGGATCAAGCAGGCGATCGAGGATCCGGAGCGGCTTCTCATCGAGGTGTAGAACCCCATGGCAGACGACCAGACCTTCGACCTCGTGGTCATCGGCGCCGGCCCCGGCGGTTATGTGGCCGCCATCCGCGCCGCACAGCTCGGCCTCAATGTTGCCTGCGTCGAGAAGCGTTCGACCCTCGGCGGCACCTGTCTGAACGTCGGATGCATCCCGTCCAAGGCGCTCCTCCAGTCGTCCGAGCACTACACCCATGCCCGGCACGGGCTCGGCGCCCATGGCGTGAAGGTCGGCAAGGTCTCGTTCGATCTCGACGCAATGATGGCGCACAAGGACAAGGTGGTGGAGGACAACACCAAGGGCGTCGAATTCCTGTTCAAGAAAAACAAGGTCACGTCCGTGTTCGGCACCGCAGAGATCAGGAGCGCCCGGGAAGTCACCGTGACGTCCGATGACGGCGCGACCCGGACGCTCAAGACCCGGAATGTCCTGATCGCGACCGGCTCGGAGTCGGCCCCCCTGCCCGGCGTCGAGACCGACGAGAAGCGTATCGTCAGCTCCACGGGAGCCCTCGCGCTCGAAAGCGTACCGAAGCATCTGGTGGTGATCGGCGGCGGCTATATCGGCCTCGAGATGGGGTCCGTCTGGGCCCGTCTGGGCGCCGACGTCACGGTGGTGGAGTTCCTCAACCGCATTACGCCCGGCATGGACGGCGAGATTGCCAAGACATTCCAACGCATCCTCAAGAAACAGGGGATGACCTTCCGCCTCGGCACCAAGGTCACCGGCGCGGAAAGCCTGAAGACCAAGGTCAAGCTCACCGTCGAGCCGGCCCAGGGTGGCGACAGCGAGGTCATCGACTGCGACACCGTGCTGGTCGCGATCGGTCGACGCCCCTACACCGACGGCCTCGGCCTGGAAGCCGCCGGTGTCAAGACGGATGATCGGGGATTCATCGAAATCGACGCGGATTTCCAGACGAACGTCGAAGGCATTTTCGCCATCGGCGACTGCGTGCCGGGCCCGATGCTGGCGCACAAGGCCGAGGATGAGGGCGTCGCGGTGGCCGAAATCATCGCCGGTGAGACCGGACGTGTAAACTACGATGCCATTCCCGGGATCGTCTACACCTGGCCGGAAGTCGCGGCAGTCGGCAAGACCGAGGAACAGCTGAAGGACGACGGGATCGACTACGCCGTCGGCACCTTCCCGTTCTCCGCCAACGGCCGGGCCCGGGCGGCAAACGAGACGGACGGCTTCGTGAAGATTCTGTCAGATGCGAAAACCGACCGTATTCTCGGCGCCCATATCATCGGGCCCGACGCCGGCACCCTGATCCACGAAATCGTGGTCGCGATGGAATTCGGCGCCTCCGCGGAGGATATCGCCCGCACCTGTCACGGACACCCCACCCTGGCAGAAGCCGTTAAGGAAGCCGCGCTCGCCGTCGGCGGCCGCACGATCCACATCTAGAGTTCGCCGGCGTTTCAGCCGGTCGCCAGATTCTCGGTGAAGGCCGCCGCCAGCTCGCTCAGGTCGAGTGGCTTGCGCAGCAGGACCGTCGCGCCGGCATCGAGCGCCTCCGCCTCGGCCTCGCGCAACACCTGTCCCGTGACCACGATGATCGGCAGATCGCCGTCCTCCGACCGGATAGCCTGGATCAGCTCCACGCCGTCGCCGTCGGGCATTCGCAAATCCGTGACGATCAGGTCGGCCGGATCATCCCGGTGCAGGGCCAGTGCACTGCGCCCGCTGCCGGCCGTGCTGGTACGCACGCCCGGTTTCTCGAGAAACTTCGCGATCTGCTCCGCAGCGAGCGGCTCATCGTCGACAACAAGGATATGTGAACTCGTCATGGCCCTATTCTAGTTCGTTCGCCGTGTCGGATGCACCCGTGCCGTCCGTCGGCATGATCCGGGGAAGTTCGATGCGGAAAGCGGCACCACCGTCCAGATTCTCGGCCACCAGAGAACCGTTCATGCCCGCAACGATGCCATAGGACATGGAAAGGCCCAGCCCGGTCCCCGCACCGGGTTCCTTGGTCGTGAAGAAAGGTTCGAATACGCGGTCGAGATCCGCATCGGGAATGCCCGTCCCATCGTCGCGCACCGCGACGCTCACGATTTCGCGCGCGGGATCGTCCACCACACTCACTTGGACTATGCCGGCACGGTCGGACGACACAATTTCGTCATGCGCATCTTCGACGGCGTCGCGGGCATTGATCACAAGGTTGATGATGACCTGTTCGAAACGGGACGGTTCTCCGAACACCCGGCCGCAGGTATCGGGCAGCGTAAGGTCGAGCGTCAGCCCCCGCTGATCGAACTCCGGGCGCAGCCAGTCGACCGCCTGCGCGACCGATTGCGCCGGGTCGAACGCAATCTTGCGTCCGTAATCGTCGCGGCTGAAGATCCGCATGCTCTGAATGATCTCGGCCATGCGGTCGGTCTGACCGGCAACGATCTCGAGCTGGTCGCGGATCATGTCACCATCCGGCATCGCGTCGTCATTCCGCACCTTGCCGCGTGTCCGCTCCGTGGCCATCCGAATGATATTCAGGGGCTGGTTCAGCTCGTGGACGACGCCGGCCGCCATTTCGCCCAGCAGCGCGAGCTTGCTCGACTGCGCAAGCTGCCGGTCCTTCTCGGCCAGCTGGCGATCGTGATCCGCGATCCCGCGCGCGGTCTTCAGCACCTGGCCGACGAACAACAGGCTCAGCAACAAGACGGCAAGAATCCCCAGCGCCCACCAGATACGAAGCGATGCGATGAGTTCCGCACCCGGCCGTGGCGCGTTCCAGGTCAGCCAGACAACCGGTGCGCTGCCAGGCGCCTGCAGCACGATAGACGGCATTCGCAATGCTTCTGCGGGCGGCGCTTCCACAAAGGCCAGCCCGTCGATCAGAAATTCCCGCGAGATCCCGTCGAGAAATTCATCCGACAGATGCTGCGCATAGACGAGAACGTGGCGCGTGTGCCGTTCGGTCTGTTCGCCGACCGGATTTTCGAGCGTGACCGCACTCGCCGCGACCAGATGCAGCTCGCCGTTCCGCCTGAAATAGCCGGCGACAGGTTCCGGCTCGAACATCGACGACGCGCGCGTCCGCGCAATCAGTATGTCTAGCTTGGGGCCGAAATATTCACGGGCATCCTCGATCGCGGGCACGCCATGGACATATGCGATTTTGGTCGTATCGTCCGGCGCGACCACAAAGGTTTCCGAGACGCCGTAAACCTCGGCGGCGTACGTCCCGATATTGTTGTCCGCCCAGTCCTTGTTCAGGTTCGAGACGACATTCTCGACCGTCAGGTCCCACCAGCTGTTGTCATAAACGAGGGTGTTGAGGTCCTCTTCGAAGCCGGCGATGAGCGAACGCACCAGTGTCCTCGAACTCTCGGCGGCGATCCGGTCCTGGCCGCGCGCGGACAGGTTTATGACGACCGCCGCCGAAACGGCAACGAGCAGCACGGCCAGCACAAAGGGCGTTACGAGCGGCCACAAGACCCGGGCTTCGAGGCGCCGCGGCGCGGAATCTGATTCGGACATACGTGTTACCGGAATCCCAAGACCCCAGCACGCTACCGCCGGTCACCGGCGCTTGCAAACGAAGCCGCGTGCGAATTCGCCGGGATCGATGTTACGGTCCCGCGTCCTCGCTCCCCCGGAGCGATCAGCGCCTTCAAAAGGAGACACTCGCCGTTCCATGGTCGGTTTCACCCGCAGGTTCGCCCGGCGCCTGGGCTTCGACATTTCACCGTTTCCCGGTGGCGCGACGCATTGGCGCCGGATCGTTGCGCTCCTCGACGATCACGGGATCGATTGCCTGTTCGATGTCGGGGCGAATGTCGGCCAGTACGCACGCGCCATCCGGTCGAACGGCTACGCCGGCCGGATCGTGTCGTTCGAACCGTTGTCGGCGGCGCACGCCGAGGTTTCGGCGCGCGCGGCAGCCGATCCGAACTGGCAGGTAGCAGACCGTGTCGCCCTCGGCGCCGCTCCGGGCGAGACCGAGATCAACATCTCGGGCGAGTCCGATATGAGCTCGATCCGCCAACTCGATGCGACCGCGCGGACGCGGCTGGCCAGTTCACGCACAACCGGCCGCGAGACCGTCGCGGTCACAACCGTCGCCGCTGCCCTGGCAGCGCACGCGTCGCCCGAGGACCGCGTCTTCGTGAAATCGGACACCCAGGGCTATGAGGATCGGCTCCTCGACGGCATCGGGTCCGCGTGGGACCGCGTCGCCGGCATCCAGCTCGAGCTGTCGCTGCAACCGATCTACGAAGACCAGCCGGATCATCTGCCGCTTCTCGAACGGCTTGCCGAACAGGGGTTGCGGCCGCATCTGGTCATTCCCGGCTACTGGAGCCGGCACTATGGGCGAATGCTCGAATACGACGTCGTGTGTTTCCGCGATCGCGACTGAGCGTGCGCGATCAGCGCTTCCGCGCACGTGGATGCGCCTTACCGTAAACGTCCAGCAAGCGCGCGCTGTCCACGTCGGTGTAACGCTGGGTCGTGGACAGGGACGCATGCCCGAGCAGTTCCTGGATCGCACGCAGATCTCCGCCCGCCGCGAGCAGATGCGTCGCGAACGAGTGACGCATCGCATGAGGCGTCGTCTCCCGCGGCAGCCCGAGCGCCAGACGCAGGTCCTGGACCCGCTTCTGCACCGCCCGCGGCCCGAGCCGGCCGCCACGCACGCCAACGAACAACGGACCGTCGGGCCGCAACACATGAGGGCATCCGTCGATATATGTTTCGAGCGCCTCCGTAACAGCGGGCAGCACCGGCACCATGCGGGTTTTCCCGCCCTTGCCCGTGACCGTCAGGCTGCCATCCCCGGGCATCTCGCGCAGATCGAGGGCGAGCGCCTCGGAGATCCGAAGGCCGCAACCGTAGAGCAGCAGGATGACAGCGGCGTCGCGCGCACGCACCCACGACGGGGTTGAATCCCCGCCCGGCTCCATTGCGGCCAGGAAATCGTCGGTCTCGCGCCGGCTCAGTGCTTTCGGCAGCGCCTGCGGCAATCTGGGTCCGCGCACCGCGCCGAGCGCCGGATTCTGCCCGTGCCCTTCACGCTCGAGATAGCGATAGAACATGCGCACCGCAGACAGCGCGCGCGCCGTCGAACTGCGAGCCAATCCCTCTGCGCTGCGCATCGCCAGCCATGCACGAAAATCGCCCGGCTTCAGGGCAAGCAGCGTCTCTAGTCCTACCGCCTCGCCGCAATGCTCGGACAGGAAGACGATGAAGCCGGCGATATCGCGAAGATAGGCCGACAGGGTGTTGTCGGATGCGCGCCGCTCGGCCTGCAACACGGACTGCCAGGACGATAACGCCGCGTCCAGGTCCGGTGTGACCGGAAGCGAGGAGACGTTGGGAGCCTTCAGCGCGGCAGGTCGAGCCATGTGCGGATGCAATGTTCCATGATCGCCGCGAGGAACACGAGAAGTTCCGACCCCTGGCCCGGATGGAACCGTGCGGGCTCCCGGCTCCCGAGAGCCAGCAGGGCAACCGGGGCATCCTCGCGCACCGTCAGCCGCAAGAGGGCCTCGGACCGGACAAGCCCGGCCGCCTCGCCATAGATTCGTCGGTCACCCTCGATGGTGTCCCGGAGCGTCACGGCGCGCGACGTGTCCACGATCCGGTCGATGGTGCCGATCGGCACGACGCGCACCCCCTGGTTGCTGGTCGGCGCAACGGTGCCGCCCTCCAGGCAAAGCGCTGCGGCATCCACATGCAAAAGGCCGACAAGATCGATGGTCAGGATCTCGATCAGGTGATCGAGCGAGCGCGCCTTGAGCAGCGCCACGACCGCTGCGTGGATGCGATTCTGGCTCTGCAGGTTGGCGCGGCTGGCGTCGATCAGGTCGGAGCTCTGCGCATGCTGTTTTGCAAGCTCGTCGCGCATCCGCGCGAGCATCGCGTCCTGCAGATCGACCACCTCACCGCCGGCGGGGTCGGCATCCTCGAACGCGCGCTCGGGTGCCTCGAGGACCGACAGAAGCTCCGGGTGACGCTTCAGGAAGTCCGGATGCGATTCCAGGAACTCCGCGACCTGCGCCTCGCCGATCTCGGCCGACGCCGGTGCGTCGGGACGGGGCGCCTTGCTGCTCACGGGCGTACGCGCCCGGCGCGGGCCGCCATTCGGCTACTCCGCGGCATTCTTGCGCTCACTCGCCTGCTCCAGGATCGACTGCCCCGTCGCCTCCCAGTCCTTCAGGAAGGCGGCGAGCCCCTTGTCGGTGAGCGGGTGCTGGTAGAGTTGCCGCAGGACTGCCGGCGGCAGGGTCGCGACATGCGCTCCGGCCATCGCCGATTCGACGACATGGGCCGGGCCACGGATGGAGGCGACCAGCACCTCCGTCTCGAAGGCGTCATACTGGGAATAGATCTCGACGATGTCTTCGATCAGGTCGAGCCCGCGCAATCCCATGTCGTCGAGCCGCCCGACGAAGGGCGAGATGAACGTCGCGCCGGCCTTCGCCGCGAGCACCGCCTGCGCGGCAGAAAAGCAGAGCGTGACATTGACCATGATGTCCCGGTCGCGCAGCGCCTTGCAGGTCTTCAGGCCGGCGGGCGTGAGCGGAACCTTGATCGCGACATTGGGCGCGATCGCTGCAAGCACATCGGCCTCGGCCATCATGTCCTCGTGCTCGGTCGCGGTGACTTCCGCGCTCACCGGACCGGGAACGACGTCGCAGATCTCGGCGATCACATCGAGCATATTGCGCCCGGACTTGGCGATCAGGGAGGGATTGGTGGTCACCCCGTCCACCAGGCCGCTGTCGGCCAGATCGCGTATCTCCGCCAGATCGGCGGTGTCCACAAAAAACTTCATTCCCCGAATTCCTTCTTCCGCGTCGTGTTTGCGATGCGCCAGGAACTGATCCCGCGGCCGCCTGCGCCATGCGTTGGCCGTCCGCGAGTCGCCGACTAAAGTGTACCCGATGCCCTCGAGCGACACCACCGCACCCGCATGCGCCGACGCAACCAAGGCCGCCGCCGACACCGTCGGCGTGTTGCTGCCCCTGCCTGTCGCCGGCCCCTACGACTATCGGGTGCCCGAAGGCATGCATCTCGAGCCGGGCGACTTCGTGCACGCGCCGCTCGGATCGCGCGAACTCGTGGGCGTCGTCTGGGGCGACGCGGCCGGCGATGTCGACGAGTCGAAACTGCGGCCCGTCTCCGGGCGCATCGAGACCCGGCCGTTCCCGGAGGAACTGCGCCGTTTCGTCGACTGGGTCGCGGCCTACACGCTGAGCGCTCCCGGCGCCGTCTTGCGGATGGCCCTGCGCTCGCCCGATGCCCTCCTGCCGCCGAAACCCGTTGTCGCCTACCGCGCCGGCGATCCACCCGACGGCCTGCGCATGACGCCGGCACGATCGCGCGTCCTCGACCTGCTGCGCGACGGACCACCGATGACAGCGCGCGACCTGGCCACCGAGGCCGGCGTCTCGCAGGGCGTCGTCAAGGGGCTCGCCGACGCAGGCGCCCTGGCGCGGGTCGATCTCGCCCCGCCGCCCCTGTTCGGTGACCCGGATCCGGAGCGACCGGGCCTGCCGCTTTCCGACGACCAGTCACGGGCCGCGGAGCAGCTGCGTTCCGACGTCGCTGCGGACTGTTTCTCTGTCACCCTCCTCGACGGGGTGACCGGGTCGGGCAAGACGGAGGTGTATTTCGAGGCGATTGCCGCCGCGCTCCACGCCGGCAACCAGGTGCTGATGCTGGTCCCCGAGATCGCCCTGACCCCTCAATGGCTCGACCGTTTCGCACAGCGCTTCGGGGTCGAACCCGCGGTCTGGCACTCCGACCTCGGGCAGATGCGCCGGCGGAAGACGTGGCGCGCCGTGGCCGACGGGGCGGCCCGCGTCGTCGTTGGCGCGCGCTCGGCCCTGTTCCTGCCGTTTCCGGAGCTCGGGCTGATCGTCGTGGACGAGGAACACGAGTCCGCCTTCAAGCAGGAAGACGGTGTGGCCTATCACGGCCGCGATATGGCCATCGTCCGCGCGCGGATCGCGGACTGTCCGGCGATCGTCGCCTCCGCCACCCCCTCGCTGGAAACCCGGGTAAACGTCGAGCGCGCCCGCTACCGGTCGATCGTCCTGCCCCAACGCTTCGGCCCCGCGTCCCTGCCCGCGATCGAGACAATCGACATGCGGGCGGCCGACCTGCGCGCCGACCGCTTCCTCTCGGATCCGCTGGTCGCCGCGATCGAGGCGAACATGGCCGACGGCGAACAATCGCTCCTGTTCCTGAACCGCCGCGGGTATGCCCCCCTCACCCTGTGCCGAACCTGCGGGCATCGCTTCGCATGCCCGAGTTGCAGCGCGTGGCTGACCGAACACCGGTTCCGCAAGCGGCTGCAATGCCATCACTGCGGCTACGAGGAACCCGCGCCGGTAAACTGCCCGTCGTGCGACAAGACGGAAACGCTCGTCGCGTGCGGGCCAGGCGTCGAACGTATCGCAGAGGAGGTGATCGCGCGGCTTCCCGATGCACGGGTCGAGATCATGACCAGCGACACCATGCGCGGCCCCGAGACGGCACAAAGACTCGTCCGGGCGGTCGAGAATCACGAGATCGATCTCCTGATCGGGACCCAGATGGTCGCAAAGGGACACCATTTCCCCAACCTGACGCTCGTGGGGATCATCGATGCGGATCTGGGGCTCGCGGGCGGCGACCTGCGCGCCGCCGAGCGCACCTACCAGGTGCTGCAGCAGGTCGCCGGGCGCGCCGGACGCGCCGAACGGCCGGGCCGGGTGCTGATCCAGACCTTTCAGCCCGAGCATCCGGTCATGAAGGCCCTGGCGTCCGGCGACCGCGACGGGTTCATGGCTCTCGAAAGCGAGGCACGGCGAGCCGGCGCATGGCCGCCCTTCGGACGCCTCGCGGCCGTCATCGTGTCGAGCCGCGATCCCGATGTGGCCGACGGGGTTTCGCGCGCACTCGCGCGATGCGCGCCCGACACCGACGGCGTAAGGGTGTTGGGGCCGGCGCCCGCGCCGCTCGCACTCCTGCGTGGCCGGCACCGTCGGCGCCTGCTGCTGAAGGCATCCCTGGATTCCCCGATCCAGGGGCTGGTCCGCCACTGGCTGTCGCAGGTGAATGTGCCCTCCAACGCCCGCGTTCGGGTGGACATCGACCCCTACAGCTTCCTCTAGTCGGTCGGCCGTCAATCCCGACCGTCCGCGCATGTGACGAAACGACGCCGCCGCGAAGCGCTGAAAAACCGGCGATTTTCCATAGTTTTTGCGCTGCGGTACGCTTGCCAGCCCCAAAGCCGTATGCTACCAAGCGCCTGCCTTTCCCAAGGGTCGAGGCCCTTCGGGCGGCAGCCGAAAAATATCTTTCGATATCAATCGGTTACACATAAATCGCGCAAGCAAAAACAGGCTCCGGGGGGGCAGTCGCAGGTGGCGGCGGATACAAGTGTTGTCGGCGATATCGCGGAACGGTACGGGCTCGCGCTTTACGAGCTCGCCGACGAGGCCAAGAGTCTCGACGAGGTGGCCGCGGATCTGACCGATCTGAAACAGCTGATTGCGGACAGCGACGAGCTGACCAAGCTCCTGCGTTCCCCCCTGATCGATCGCGAGGACAAGTCCCGCGCGATGACGGCGATCATGGAGAAGGGCGGCGCGGGCGAACTGACCCGTCGGTTCGTGGGGGTCGTGGCGGGCAACAATCGTCTCTTCGCCCTCGATGCGATGATCACGGCCTATCTGGCCGAGCTCGCGCGCCGGCGCGGCGAGATCACGGCCGAGGTCACCTCGGCCCGCGCGCTGAACGATGAACAACTGCAGCAGCTGACCGAAAGCCTGCGTGCAAAACTGGGTGGAAAAATTGCCGTCGATCCGAAAGTGGACCCCTCGCTCATTGGCGGGCTGGTGGTCCGGGTCGGATCGCGGATGATCGATGCATCGCTGAAGACCAAGCTTCAGCGCCTGCAATACGCCATGAAGGGAGCGTAGAGGATGGAAATTCGTGCCGCGGAAATTTCGGCGATCCTGAAGGATCAGATCGCCAATTTCGATGCCGAGGCCGACGTCTCTGAGGTTGGTCAGGTCCTGTCTGTCGGCGACGGTGTCGCCCGCGTATATGGCCTCGACAACGTCCAGGCCGGCGAGATGGTGGAGTTCCCTGGCGGGATTATGGGCATGGCCCTCAACCTCGAGACCGACAATGTCGGCATCGTCATCTTCGGCGATGACCGCGACATCAAGGAAGGCGATACGGTCAAGCGGACCGGCGACATTGTCGACGTCCCCGTCGGCATGGGCCTGCTGGGCCGTGTGGTCGATGCTCTGGGCAATCCGATCGACGGCGGCGGCGACCTCGCGACCGACGAGCGCCGGCTTGTGGACGTCAAGGCGCCGGGCATCATCCCGCGTGAATCCGTGAGCGAGCCCGTCCAGACCGGCCTCAAGGCTCTCGACGCCCTCGTCCCGGTCGGCCGCGGCCAGCGCGAACTCATCATCGGCGACCGCCAGACCGGCAAGACCGCCGTCATCATTGACACGATCCTGAACCAGAAGAAGATCAACGAGAGCGGCGACGAGTCCAAGAAGCTCTACTGCATCTATGTCGCTGTGGGCCAGAAGCGCTCGACCGTCGCCCAGGTGGTGAAGACCCTCCAGGAATACGGCGCGATGGACTACACCATCGTCGTCGCGGCTACCGCCTCCGATCCGGCGCCGCTGCAGTTCCTGGCGCCCTACACGGGTTGCGCCATGGGCGAGTTCTTCCGCGACAGCGGCAAGCACGCAGTCATCTTCTATGACGATCTTTCGAAGCAGGCGACGGCGTATCGCCAGATGTCGCTCCTGCTCCGCCGCCCGCCGGGGCGCGAGGCCTTCCCGGGCGACGTCTTCTATCTCCATTCCCGGCTGCTCGAGCGCGCCGCGAAGATGGGCCCCGACAGCGGATCGGGCTCGCTGACGGCGCTGCCGGTCATCGAGACCCAGGCCAACGACGTATCGGCCTACATCCCGACCAACGTGATCTCGATCACCGACGGCCAGATCTTCCTCGAGACGGACCTTTTCTATAAGGGCGTCCGCCCGGCGATTAACGTCGGCCTGTCGGTGAGCCGTGTGGGCTCCGCCGCGCAGACGAAAGCGATGAAGTCCGTCGCGGGAACGATCAAGCTCGAGCTCGCCCAGTATCGCGAGATGGAGGCCTTCTCGCAGTTCGCCTCCGACCTCGACCGCGTCACCCAGCAGCTGCTGGCGCGTGGTGCACGCCTGACCGAACTTCTGAAGCAGCCGCAGTACGCGCCGCTCGCCGTGGAAGAGCAGGTCGTCGCGATCTTCGCGGGTGTGCGCGGCCATCTCGACGGCATCGCGATCAACGACGTCAGCCGGTTCGAGGCCCAGTTCCTCGACCATGTGCGCGACAATCACGCGGACATACTCACCGACATTCGTGACAGCGGCGCGCTGAGCGAAGAGACCGAGAAGAAGCTCGAGGAGGCCGCCTCGGCCTTCGCGAAGACCTTCGCCTAGGCACCGGTCAGAGAGCGCAAAGACGAAACGATGGCCAGTCTCAAGGATTTCCGGGTCCGCATCGCGTCGGTGAAATCGACGCAGCGCATCACGTCGGCGATGAAGATGGTCGCCGCCGCGAAGCTGCGCCGGGCGCAGGAAGAGGCGATCGCGGCACGGCCCTACTCGGAGCGCATGGAGCGCATGCTCGGCTCGCTCGCAGAGAGCGCCGCGGCGTCGGGCAACGCCCCGCCCCTGCTCGCGGGCAACGGCAAGGACGACACACACCTGATCGTGGTCATGACGACCGACCGCGGACTGTGCGGCGGCTTCAACGGCAGCATCGGCCGCTGGACCCGGCAGCATATCCAGTCGCTGCGCGCCAATGGCAAGCAGGTCAAGCTCCTGATCGTCGGCCGGAAGGGCCGCGGCATTCTGCGCGGCGAGTTCGGCGACATGATCATCGATACCCTCGAGGACACGGCGCGGCCGGCGCCCCGCTTCGAGACGGCCGCCGAGATCGCCCAGCGCGTGCGCACGATGTTCGAGGCGGGCGAATGCGATGTCTGCACCATCGTCTACAACAAGTTCGTCTCGGCCCTGACCCAGGACGTGACCCCGCAGCAGCTCATCCCCTTTGCGCTCCCGGAGAGCGTGGAAGACGGTGACGACGCCAATGCGAACACGGCCGGGAACGCGGCCTACGAGTACGAGCCGAACGAGAAAGACATCCTGACGGATCTGCTGCCGCGCAACCTGTCGGTCCAGGTGTTCCGGGCCATGCTCGAATCCTTTGCCTCCGAGCAGGGTGCGCGGATGACCGCGATGGACAGCGCCACACGCAATGCGGGCGACATGATCGACCGCCTGACCATCGAGTACAACCGGACCCGCCAGGCGGCGATCACCACGGAACTCATCGAAATCATCTCTGGCGCGGAAGCGCTCTAGACCACTCGGCTCAAAACGGGCGAGGAGAAGAAAATG
>Ga0181579_10002687_pt1 | contig 14261 bp, 12 predicted proteins | sample 071ome_24_FD_132996 | JGI IMG/M metagenome (GOLD analysis project Ga0181579, IMG submission 132996) | Coastal salt marsh microbial communities from the Groves Creek Marsh, Skidaway Island, Georgia - 071402CT metaG (megahit assembly) | ecosystem: Environmental > Aquatic > Marine > Intertidal... | reverse complement strand
GTGCAACCCAATCCGCGTCAACCGCGGGCGGTGTTCGACGAGGACGCACTCGCGGAATTAACGTTTTCCATCAAGGAAATCGGTCTCCTTCAACCGATCGTCGTGCGGCCGAACGACGACGCTTATGAACTCATCGCTGGTGAACGGCGATTACGCGCGAGCAAGGACGCCGGGCTCACCACTATTCCGGCGATCATCCGCACCACCGACGACGCCGACATGCTGCGCGATGCACTCTTGGAGAACCTGCATCGCGCGGACTTGAATCCACTTGAGGAAGCAGCAGCCTATTCGCAGATGCTCGCTGATTTCGATTGCACGCAAGAAGAACTCGCTGCGCGCATTGGGCGTTCACGGCCGCAGGTCACGAACACACTGCGGTTATTGAAACTTCCGACGTCGGTACAAACCAAAGTCGCCGCTGGCGTTCTGAGCGCGGGTCACGCTCGTGCCCTGTTGTCCTTGGAGTCCCCCGAACAGATGGACTCCATGGCCAAGCGGATCATCGCGGAGGGGTTGAGTGTCCGCTCGACCGAAGAGATGGTCGCGCTCGGCGTCAAAGAGGACTCGGGTAAAGAACGCAAACAACGAGAACGCAAGACGCGAAGCGACGAACTCGAAGACCTCGTCACCGAGCTCACGTCACGAGTCGCCGATCAACTCGATACTCGGGTTTCGGTTTCGGGCATGGCGCGAAAGAACGCCAAGGGATCGCTGGTGATCGAGTTCGCGGACGCGGAGGATTTGCGTCGGATAGTCGACGTCATCGACTAGCGGGTGTGAGGGGCTCAGTCTTCGATGAGGCGGGCCAACACATCGCCCACAGACAAGTCAGCAGCGGCGATGGATTGCGGCATCAACGATGTCTCGGTCATACCCGGTGCGACATTGACTTCCAAGAACCACACCACACCCTCGGCGTCGACGATGACGTCGATCCGCGATAGGTCGCTGAGCCCGAGTGCAGCATGGACGGTCAACGCTACATCGTTAACCGTCTGGGTGACGTCGTCGTTCAATCGAGCAGGGCAGAAGAACTCGGTGGTGCCGGCTGTGTAGCGCGCGTGGTAGTCGTACATCCCCGATTCCGGCACGATCTCGACCGACGGCAGGACGGTGGGACCGTCCGCAGAGTCGATGACGCTCACGGCGATTTCGGTGCCCTCAATAAAGCGTTGGATCATCGCCGTCTCGCCGTAGGCGAAGGCTGAAACCATGGCCGGGGGAAGGTCTTGCGCACTACGCACGATGGAGACACCCAGGGCGCTACCCCCTCGCGTGGGCTTGACCACGAGCGGGAATCCGATGCGATCTCCGACCGCCTGCATGACCGCCGGGGCGCCGAGTTCACGGAACGTGGACTGCGGGAGAACGACGAACTCGGGAACGGCGATACCCGTTCCCGACACCAGCGTCGAGGCCACCGGCTTGTCGAAAGCCAGCCGGCTGCCCGCAGCATCGGAGCCGACGTAATCGATGTCCAACGTCTCGAGGACATCCCGCAGGGCGCCGTCCTCACCGGCCGCGCCGTGCAGCAGGGGAACCACACAGTCTGGACGGTGGGCAGTCAGGTGGGGGAGCAGGCCTGCGTCGACGTCGGCTTCGGTCACCTCCCAATCGGGCCGTGCGCTGCGCAGGGCCTCGGCGACCCGGCGACCGGAACGAAGGGAGACGTCGCGCTCGGGGGACAGGCCTCCGGAGAGCACCAGTACGTGTCGGGCGCTCATGCCAGATCCGGCCCGGGTGTCGAGGACTCCCCGTCGGTGAGCGTTGAGCCGCTCGACGCCGTTCCGAAGGTCCGGGCGATCTCGAGTTCGGTCTCGACCACCGCGGAGAGGCGACGAACCCCCTCACGGATGCGGTCTGGATCGGGGTAGCAGTAGGACAGTCGCATACTCGAGGCGCCTTGACCGTCGACGTAGAAACCGGTGCCGGGGACGTAGGCGACGAGTTCGGAGATAGCGCGCGGCAGCATGGCCGTGGCGTCGAGTCCTTCGGGAAGGGTGACCCACGAGTAGAAGCCACCGGCGGGAATCGTCCAGCGTGTGCCCTCGGGCATCATCGCCTGCAGCGATTCCAGCAGCGCGTCACGGCGCTCGCGGTAGACCTCACGGAAGGACTTGATCTGCTCTTGCCACGGCTCGGTGGCGAGGTACTCCGAGACCGTCAACTGCGCGTAGTTCGACGGACACAACGTGGCGGCTTCGGCGGCAAGGACTAACTTCTCGCGCACACCGTGCGGTGCGATCGCCCACCCCACACGCAAACCCGAAGCGATCGTCTTGGAGAAGGAGCCGAGGTAGATGACGCCCTCGGCGTCGTCGGCGCGCAGTGCTCGGGGCGGTTCGCCTTCGAAACCGAGCAGACCGTAGGGATCGTCCTCGAGGACAGCGATGCCTGCGGACTGCGCGATCTGCAGGATTTCTTGACGACGCTCCGGACCCTGGGTGACGCCAGCGGGGTTGTGGAACGAGGGGATCGTATAGATCAACTTCACGCGCTTGCCCTGCGCGCGCACGGTCGCGATCGCTTCACTGAGCGCGCTCGGCACCAGACCTTCGTCATCCATCGCGACGTGCACGATGTCGCACTCGTAGGAGCGGAAGACCCCGAGCGCGCCGACGTAGGACGGCGATTCGACGAGGACGACGTCACCGGGATCGCAGAACGTCCGCGTGACGAGATCGAGAGCCATCTGCGAGCCGGTGGTGACGATGATGTCGTCGGGGTGCGCATGCACGCCCACCTCGGCGGTGACGTCGAGGATCTGCTCGCGCAGCCGAACGTCACCTTGGCCGGATCCGTATTGCAGGGCCTGCGGGCCCTTCTCGCGCACCACCCGCGCGGCGATGTCGGCCATCTGGTCCATGGACAGCGCCTGGACATACGGCATTCCGCCGGCCAGGGACACCACCTCGGGTCGGCTCGCGACGGCGAAGAGTGCACGGATAGCCGAGCCGGAGATGTTCTTGGCGCGCTGGGCGTAGGAATCGACCCACGGGTCCAGCCGGGAACCGCTGGGAGAGCTCTCGGCGTTCATGAGGCTCCTGTCGGCCGGCGGTTCGGGTCAGGGGAAGTATTTCTCTCTCCGGCGTGGCGACCTACGATAGGACACGTGCCTTGATCAGGCACATCTCGCTCGCGGGTCGGCCGCGAGCGGCCGGGGAGGTCGCCATGGGAAAGATCGTGATGATCGCCGCCCTGGTGGTTATCGGCGTGGTGGCCGGATTTGTGGTGCGCCTGCTCTTGCCGGGCCGAGCCCTGGGCAGCGGCGGCAACTAGCGAATAACCGCCGGCGCGCAGACGTCGGTGACGGCCGCGGCGATTCCTTCGGCAACGGCGTCGTGGAACGCGTCGCTGCCGAGGTGCTTGGCATCCGAAGGATTGGACACATACCCAACCTCGACCCGCACCGCCGGCATCCTCGTGAGCCGTAACAGGTCCCAGGTGCGCGGATGGATGCGGCAATCGAGTCGGTCGGTTCGCGCGGTGAGTTCGGCCTGGACGTGCTCGGCGAGGATCTGGCCCGCGTGCGAGTGCAGGGATCCGCGCGGATGTCCGTAGTAGAAGGTCGCGATGCCGTTGGGAAGTTCACTGGTCGAGCGATCGACGTGGATGGAGACGGTGAGGTCGGCGTCGACGGAGTTGGCGAACTCCGCACGCTCGGCTTCACTCGGCGGTTCACCAACCGGGTGCGCCGGCCGCGTCAACAACACTTGCGTACCGAGGGCTGCGAGGCGACCTTCCACGCGCACCGCGATCGCGTGACACATGTCCGGATCCACGATGCTGCCCGGGTCGAGCACGATCACCTTGTCCGCAACACCGGATTGCAGACGACTCAAGTGCACGTGCTCACGCAACTCCGCTGCATCGCCGCCGACGACGGTTCGAATCAGTCGGTCGAACGCACGGAAGGTTTCCGGCCCGCAGGTGCCATCGGGGGAGACACCCACACCCGCCTGGAACTCCCGCAGTGCCGAATCGGTGTCCGGTCCGAAGATGCCATCCGGACGTCCGGGGTTGAACCCCAGTTCGACCAAGCGCCGCTGCAAAGTGGTGACGTCGTCTCCCACCACCATGTGACCGGGAACGTAGGACAACACTCGATCGCCGAGCTGCCATCGTGCTTCGTCGAGACGACGGAAGGTGTCGGGCCCGACGATGCCGTCGACGGTAATACCGCGTTCTTGTTGGAAAGTGCGTACCGCCCGATCGATGTCTTCGTCAAAGACGACATCGTCGAGCGAACTGCCTACCGGCAGGTCGTTACATAGTCCGAGATGCGCGAGCCGTGCGCGCACCTCCGCGACGGCCGCCCCGGAAGAACCAAGGCGGAGCACGTTCCTACAAGTACTCGGATAGGTCCGCGAGCAGCGCGGCCTTGGGCTTGGCGCCGATGATGGTCTTGACGACCTCGCCACCGGAGAAGACGTTCATGGTGGGGATCGAGGTGATGCCGTACGACGCCGCAGTTTGCGGGTTTTCGTCGACGTTCAACTTGGCGATCACGATGGCGTCGTTCTCCGAGGCGATCTCCTCGAGGATGGGAGCGATCATCTTGCACGGACCGCACCACTCGGCCCAGAAGTCCACGACGACGGGCTTGTCGCTCATCAGGACATCGTCGGCGAATGAGGCGTCGCTCACGATCTTCGGTGCTCCCATGGTTTCTCCTTCAGATTCACGGGGAAGACGGCTTGTTGGTGTCGGGTCAGCCTACGCGGGATCGGGGGGATCGGGGGGATCGTGTTTCTCGCGTGGCCGGGAACCGCGGGGCGGTTAGCCCTCCTTGTCCGCCAGGAAGCGCTCGGCATCGAGGGCGGCCGAACAGCCGGTCCCTGCGGCGGTGATCGCCTGGCGGTAGGTGTGGTCCACGAGGTCACCGCACGCGAAGACACCGGTGAGGTTGGTACGGGTGCTCGGGGCGTCGACCAGGACGTAGCCCTCGTCGTCGAGGTCGATTTGGCCGGTGATGAGTTCCGAACGTGGATCGTGACCGATGGCGATGAACAGGCCGGTGACCGGGAGTTCTCGCCTCTCACCGTTGACGGTGTCCTCGATGACGATGCCGTTGACCTTGTCCTCGCCCAGGACGTCCACCACCTGTGAATTCCAGACGGGCTCGATCTTCTCGTTGGACAGCACACGCTCGGCCATCACCTTGCTGGCGCGCAGTTCATCGCGGCGGTGGATGAGGTACACCTTGTCGGCGAAGCGGGTGAGGAAGGTGGCCTCTTCCGCGGCGGTGTCACCACCTCCGACGACGGCGATCTCCTGCTGACGGAAGAAGAAGCCATCGCACGTTGCGCACCACGAGACTCCGTGGCCGGACAGGCGCTTCTCGTTCTCAAGGCCGAGCTCGCGATAGCCCGAACCCATCGCGAGGATCACCGCGTGCGCGGAGTGGGTGTTGCCCGATCCGTCGGTCACGGTCTTGACGTCACCGTCGAGTTGCACCGCGGTGATGTCGTCGGTGATGAGTTCGGCGCCGAATCGTTCGGCCTGCTTGCGCATCTCCTCCATCAGTTGCGGACCCATGATGCCCTCGGCGAACCCGGGGTAGTTCTCGACCTCGGTGGTGTTCATGAGTGCACCACCCGCGGTCACCGAACCTTCGAACACCAGCGGATTGAGTTGGGCGCGGGCGGCGTAGACCGCCGCGGTGTAGCCGGCGGGACCCGAGCCGATGATGATCACGTTCCTGACGTCGCTCACGGCGATTCACTCCAAGATTCGGTTGCGTACGCGGGCGCATTCGCCCACGTGATGGCCGGCATACGATACCGCGGACCGCATACCGTAGGGGGTATCGGCTTCGAGGATGGTCTTACCGGGCGAGGGTGAAGGCGACCCGCAGCAGCGTGGGGTCGTGGCCGGGTCCTTGCATGCCGCACGTTGGCTCGACCACGTAGATGGTGGTGACCCCCATCTGCCGACCCATCCGACGCATTTTCTCGGCGTCCATCCCGTCCATCTGGGTCATGTCCACCATGAACTCCGGGACCACCAGCAGTCCCGCGTCGATGCCGTTGACCTTCGCCCGCAGCGCCAGCAACGCCTGCGACGTCTCCACCCGGGTGACCTTGGTGACGCAATCGCGCAGCACCTTCGGGTCCGATGTCATGCCGTCGGCGGACGGTTGCCATTGCTCCTCGGGCATCTCTAGGACGTCCGCCGGCTCGTCGATGCCGGCGTCCTCGAGAAGCGCATCCACCGTGGTGGCCAACTCCGTCGCCTTGAGATCCTCACCGAGGTCCATGACCTTCTTGGCCGGTGGGACGAATCCCGCCTGCACGACCCGCGGCGCCGGGGCGGCATCGGCCGCCACCGAGGCTTCCTCGGTGGTGAAGGCCTCCGCCTCGACCGGGTCGCTCGCGACCACCGCAGGCCCATCGGTGCCGCTATCTCCTGCATCTCCGAACGGACCAAGCACGCTGGCACCGATCGCCACCGCGAGCACGGCCACGCTCGCCGCGACCAGGGGGGTGGTCCACTTGCTGCCCGGCAGGGCGCGCAGCCGACGGTGGCCGCTCGGGGCTCCCTCAGCGATGTGCTCGTCGGAGAACTGCTCCACGGAGATGGCGGCCGAGATCCGATCCCAGACATCGGCGGGAACCTGATCCAGCGGCTCGCGATCGAGCGAGGTGCCCCAGTTCGCGAGAACGTCGCGAACCGATTCTTGGATCTGCGGATCGAACGCCGGGTCCTGCCCCGCGGGGCGGATGCCCTCACCGCTTTCGTCACTCATCTCTTGGGTCACCTCCCCTGGGATCCTCGGTGCTGGCCTCGGGCCCGGGCGGGCCCCCAGCATTGCCTGCTGCTTCCTCTCGTCCGACGGACGGCGGCGGGTGGTGGTTCCGCAGGAAGCCCAGGGATTCGGCCAACCGGGCGCGTCCACGCGAGCATCTGCTCTTGACCGTGCCCGGCGGGCAATCGAGCATCGCGGCGGCTTCCTCGACCGAGTACCCCTCGACGTCGACCAGCACGATGGCCTCGCGCTGGGGCTCGGGCAGTTCTGCCAGCGCCCGAGCGATCTCGAGTTGGGTCTCCCGGGCCGCGATCGGATCGGTCGGGATGCCCCCGCGCCCGACCGGAGTCGCCGTCGAAGCGGCCCTCCCGAGCGCGTCGTCCTCGGGTAACGGAACGCTGCTGCGCACGCTGCGGCGTCGTAGTCGATCCAGACTGGCGTTGACCACGATCCGGTGCAACCAGGTGGTGACCGCGGAGTCACCGCGGAATTGAGCGGCGCGGCGAAAGGCCGAGATCATCGCGTCCTGAAGGGCGTCGGCTGCCTCGTCGGGATCGCCCGTGGTGCGCAACGCCACCGCCCATAAACGGTCGCGGTGACGGGCGATCAGGGTGCCGAAGGCCTCGGCGTCGCCGTCGATATGCGCCTGCAGCAAATCGCGGTCGGTCGGGGCGACGGCGGGCGACACCTGCGACTCATTCGACACGGCTGCGAGCCTACTGATGGCGGCGACGCTCCCACAGTCGTCGGCGATGCCTCTTCAGCCGTCCGCTACTCGTCCTCGATGAGCTCGGCGGGGTCCAGGCCGGTGATGGACACCTGTCGGATGCCGGCTTGATAGCGGGGCTCGTCGTCGCCGGTTGTCTCGGGGATGACGGGAAGTCCGGTCAACCAAATGAGCACGTACTGACCGATCACCGACCGCGGGGAACGCAAGGTGATCTCCGGACCGGCGTCGTTGACCGACGCGAACTCCGTCCACAGATCGGGGTCGTCAAGGATCTGATCGGCCACCCGGACGTCGAGGTCGGTCCCGAAGCCGACCAGGTCGAGTTCGACGGTCGAGAGTTGCTTGGGGCTGCCGAGGTCGACTATCAACCCGACGCCGCCCTTGGTGCCGACGTTGGGGGCGTCGTACTTGCGCGTCAACCACGCCGTGGTGCCGTCCGCGTCTGCCGCGAGGGGTGCTCGCTTGTTGCGTTCCTTGCCGTCCGCACCGTCGGGTTGACCGTCGTCGTTGCTGTCACCGAGCGGATCGTAGGAACGAACGCTCTCGATCGGCAGCACCGCGGTGAGCCCGGAATCGAAGTTCTCCTCGAACGGAACCGCCTCGATCTCCAAAATCGATTGATCGGTGACCGGAGCCTGTTCATCGATCGCCGGACCGCCCACGAGTTGCTGCCAACCGAAGTAGCCGATGCCCGCTGTTAGGGCGATCGCGAAGACTACGGCCAGGAAACGTCCGATGATCGCGCCGATGCCCACCCTTCGACGCGGCAGGTCGGCTCGCTGTTCGGATTCGGCCGGAGCGGGTAGGGCCGACATAGCCGTCGTCGCGGCGGAAGCGGCGGTGCGGATTCGATCGCCGACGGACGCGGACTGCACGCCGGTGACCGGCGAGAGGTAGTCCTCGGCCGAACCCGCCGCGGTGGCGAAGCCTTCGACCGAGGTGATGGGCATCGACCCGCGAGGTCGCGCCACCTGACGCACCGAGCGCGTGACGAGATCGTCGACATCCGACGGCACCCCGGCCCGCACCCGCGACGGCATCGGCACGGTGCGACCGGCGGCCGGTGCCAGCGGGATGTGAACGGTGTTGGCGTCGATCGACAGTGCAGGCCACCGACCGGTGGTCATGGCGTAGAGCAACGAACCGAGGCCGTCGATATCGGAGTCCGGCGCCGCCGGGTCGATCGGACCGAACAGCGCCGCATCGACCGCGAGTCCGCGGATACGCACCTCACCGGCCTCGGTCCAGAGAACCGCGGTGGGCCGCAGGCGACCGTGGCCGACATCGTGGCGTACGCAGTTCGCGAGTGTGCGGGCAATTTCCGCGATGGTCTCCACCGCGACGGTCGGGTCGAACAACCCGCCGTCACTCAACCGATCGGCGAGGTGGTGACCGTCGGCCCATTCGCTGACGATGGCGGTGCGCGCGGGTGCACCTTCCTCACCGGGCACGTCCATCACGTCCAGGATGCGCAGCAGGCGCCGGTCATCGACCAGCGCCGCGGCCCGCGCCGCGCCCAACACCCGGTTCAGGCGTGCGTCGTCCTTACGGATGAGTCGAATGGACACCGAGCGGTCGAGAACGTCGTCGTGTCCACGCCACAGTTCTGTCGGGAATTGCCGGTAGCCCTCGAACTGCTCGAGCGGTGAGTGCACGCTGATGAGCTCTTGCAGCACGTAGCGATCGATCCGTATTGAAGTATCCGTCATCGCCGCGCTCCCCGAACCACACGTGATTTCACCATGGCGAAGGCCGACGACACTTCCTGGACGCGCACAATCCAGGCCACGAACACGAATGTCGGCACACCGACCACGACGGACACCGCGATAAGAACGAGGGATTGGAGCTGCGCGTTCAGATCGCCACTGGGCAGCAGACCGATGGTGATCACGCGCACGATCGTGGTCAGCAGGACGGCGACGATGCCGGCGAACGTGAGACGGATCAAGACCCATACGGTTCGCCCGGTTTGCAGTGAGCCGAGCCGGTGCGCGAGCCACCACCACAGCACGATGAACCCGAACCAGTAGGCGATGACGTACCCGAGGGCGATCGACGCGACCTGCGGGCCGCCCGCAGAGGTGACTCCCAGCGATGACAGCAGCGAGAACAACGAGACAACCAGGACCAGCATCACCGCGGAGAACAGCACGGTGACGAAGAACGGTGTGCGGGTGTCCTCCATTGCGTAGAAGCCACGCAACAGCACGTAGAAGAGCGTGAACGGAAGCAGGCCGATCATGAAGATAGAGACGATGTCGCCCATCACCGACGCCTGCGCGGTGGTCGCCGCTCCGTAGCCGAACAGCAGCACCGAGATATCCGAACCGAGCACGAACAACAGCGCGGCGACGGGGACGATCAAGGCACCGACGAGGCGCATCGCACCGGCGATGTCCTCGCCAACTTCCTTCAGTTTGCCGTCGTGCGCGAGCCGACTGAGCGCGGGAAGCAGTGCGGTGACGATCGAGATGGTTATCACGCTGTGCGGAAGCATGAACACCAAATGCGCCTTTTGGTAGGTAGTGATGCCCGCTGCGGTTGCACCGGTTGCTGCGGCATCGACGTTGGCTTGCGCGGCCAACCGCGTGATGACGATGTAGGTGATCTGGTTGACCAGCACGAGACCGACCGTCCAACCGGCGAGCTTGGCGGCCTTACCTAGGCCCTGCCCACGCCAGTCGAAGCGCGGACGCCAGCGGTAGCCCGCGCGACTGAGCACCGGGATCAAGATCGCGGCCTGCACCACCACACCGAGCGTGGTGCCGATACCTAGGAGCAACACCTGGTCGGTGGTGAGCATGCCGTCGGCTGCAGCGGAGGTGCCCGCGATCGCGATGAACAGCCCGAAGGTGACGATGGCCACGACGTTGTTCGCGATGGGCGCAAACATCGGTGCACCGAACTTCCCGCGCGAGTTCAGCACCTGACTGAGCATCGTGTACGCGCCGTAGAAGAAGATCTGCGGAAGGCACAAACGCGCGAACGCAACGGCTAGGTCGTACTCGGCCTGCGGGTAGTCCGCCGGCGTATAGAGGTCGACTATCCACGGTGCTGCGATCACCGCGAGCATCGACAAGATCAACAGAATCGAACCGGTGAGTGTGATGAGCCGGTCCGCGTATGCGTTACCTCCGTCGTCGTCGTTTTCCATCCGTCGAACCAATTGCGGGATGAAGACGGCGTTCAACGCGCCACCGACAACCAGGATGTAGACGATCGTGGGTAGGGAATTTCCCAGGGAGTACGCGTCGGAGACAAGGTAGAAGCCCAGGGCCGCTGCCAACGCGATGTCGCGCGCGATGCCGGTGATGCGCGAGACGACCGTCCCGGTCGCCATCACCGAACTCGGTCCCAAAAGCGCGCGTGTCCTACTCATCGCTCGGCTCCGGTGCACCCACTGCGTCGGTGGACTTACTCGGATCGCTCTTACTCGCCTCGCGGATGCGTCGCGCGATACCGATCACCACGAAGATCACGATGGCGATGAACGCGACGACCACCACCCACGCCGCGGCGCGTGCGTAGGCCGTGCTCGCGACCTCGATGCGCGCGGACTCTCCGAAGGCCGAACCGTCGGGGGTGAGCAGTTGGACACGAACGGGAAGGGTGTTGCCGCCGACCACCCGCGCCTCGACGTCCACACTGACCTTCTTGCCCGGCTCGACGCGGATGCCCATCAACGGTTCGGACTCCAAACGCACCGCGGGTGATGCGCGCAGTTGCACGCCCACGGTCACCGAACGATCAAGGGAGTTCTCGATCGTGATCGGAACGCGGCCGGTGTCGCCGGAGAAGGTGACGGTGCCCTCGGAGAGAACCGCGATTTGGCCGACCTGCTCACCCAGCTGTGTGGTGATGCTGTCGAGCAGGGCTTCACCTACCACCGGTTGCGATCGCCACCCGCTGGACTCGGCCCGCAGCAATGCCGAGGCGTACGCATCGGAGATACCGATCGGGTTGTCCAGGACGCTGGTGAAAGCCGCGAGCTCTTCGCTCGTGCGACGCACCTTGCGCAGATAGTCCTCGGGCAACTCCGCATTAGTGGCCTTGCTGCCGTAGCCGCGACGTTCGCGCCGCAGCGGATTGACCGGCCCTTCGAGAAAGTCACTGAGCGACAGTGGTGTCATCCACGGTGCGGCGACGGTCGCCTTGAGCAGCGCGTTCACGACCGTAGGCGAGGGGTTCCACCGGATGTCGTCGGGACCCACCACGATCGCTCGGGACGGAGCATCTTCGGGAATCGTCCCGACCAGCACCCCTGACTCAGCGAGGAAAGCCTGGCGGACTTCGATCGCATCGGAGCGGTTGCGCTGCGGTTCGGTGAGTAGCGAGGACATGCGCGGTTCGCGAAGAACCGCTTGCACCGCTCCGACCGACGTGCTGAGCACTGCGCGACCGGTGTTGGCCCCGGCGTAGGCGTCCAGTGCCGGCATCGCCCGGCCGGACAAGATGACCGTGCGCACGCCGGCCGACGCCACGAGGTCCGCTGTCTCCTTGTCGATTCGCCCGTAGGGCGCCCAGTAATAGCCGCCCATCACCTGTTGACCGATGGCTGCGGCGGAAATGGGTGCCGCCTGGGTGACGGCGCGAATCACATCCGTGGGCATCCCCGCGCGGTTGACCGCAGTGGCGTCGATGTCGGCGTAGGGCAGCACCCGTAACACCGGGGCGGTGGTGACCGGCGGCCGTGCGTTCTCCAGCGCGGCGTCGAGGGAGGCGAGCCAGGTCGCTGCGTCGTCGCTGCGGTCACCGACAACCGTTTCGCCGCCGCGCTGCACGCGGTAACCATCGGACATGTCGCGAACGGACTGCAGCAGCGCGGGGTCGGCGATCCAACTCACCGAGCGGGGCTGCAGCGATCCGGATTCCAGCAATGAGGTCAGTCGACCCGACGGTGCGATGGCCGTCGGTGTGCGGTCGTCGAGGAAAACACCGTTCGCCTCTTGCGCGGGATAGTCGACCAACGGCCACAACCACACCATCTCCACGGGCGTCACCGGCTCGGTGAACCAGGGCAGGAAGGTGCGCAAGATGCCCTGTCGTTTTGCGTCGTCAGCCTGTGCATCGTCGGCCTGTGCGCCGCGGCGAGCCGCGATCACCTCGACGGCTACCGCGTAGACGCCGGACGTATCGAGCGGTAGGTCGGCGAAGGGAATTCGCAACGCGAACTCCGCTTGCCCGCGCGGCGGTATCGATTCGGCGATGTCGGTTGCGGTGTCGTCCACCGCAACGTCGGTGGGTTCATCCCAGGAATCCGGCGCGGTCCGGTTGGCGAGTTGCTCGGGTGTGGGTTCTTGGTTCTCGGTGTCCAGCGGTGATTCGCGCACCCGGTTGATTTGCGAACGACGCGTCAGCGGCTCACTCGACAGGCGCAACCGCACGGCGACGTCGGCCATGACATCGGCGGTCGTGTTCACGAGCCGTCCTTCGATCCGCAACTTGTCGCCTTCGACCGGAACAACGGGTGTGAGTCGATCGATCACCACGGTGATGGGCGCATCGATGGCGGCGCGAGCGGGCGGTGCGCTCGCCACGTGAGCCGAGACGAGCCCACCGGTGACCAGCACCACGAGGCAGATGAGCAGCCCCAGTGGTCTAGTTGATCTCGCCGACACTCCCGACACCTAGCTGGCGTCGGCCAGCAGATCGGGGACGCGGGCCAGGAGTCGTCGTTCGTCCGCGTAGGCCAGCCGACCCATCAGGTCCGCCAGCGGCACCCACTCGACTTCGTCGATCTCGGCGTCGTCGCTGTTGAGTTCCCCACCCTCGGCCAGGAGCAGGAAGTGATGGACGGTCTTGTGGATGCGCCGATCATCGGCGGTGAAGTAGAAGTCGATGACGCCCAGGGGGGCGACCACCCGCCCGGTGATCCCGGTTTCCTCGCTGACTTCGCGGACCGCGGCGTCCTCGTGGGATTCGCCGTCCTCGACGTGGCCCTTGGGCAGGGACCACAGCATGTCCCCGCGGGAGTTCAAGCGGCCGATGACCGCGGCCCGGTGCTCGCCATCGAGCACGAGACCCCCCGCTGAGGTCTCTTCGACTGCTCGGCGGGCCATAGGGCGAGGATAAACCGCCGCGACGGCTAGCCTTGTGCGTCGTGTCCGGACCAACCCATCCCGAATCCCGCGAATCGCGCGATTCTGATCGCGCCCTGGACCTTTCGGGGCTGCGCAAGCAGGCTGTTGCCTCCCTGGCACCGATCGCCGGCCCCCTGCAGCGGGTGGGCGAGCGCTTCACCGAGGCCGGCTTCGCGATCTCCCTGGTGGGTGGCCCGGTTCGCGATGCTCTGCTCGGTCGCCTGCACAAGGGAACCGATTTGGATTTCACCACCGACGCCCACCCCGAGCAGGTGCTCGCGCTGCTGGAGGGCTGGGCGGAGGCGGTCTGGGATGTGGGCATCCGTTTCGGCACCGTGGGCGCGCGGATCGACGGCCGGGAAGTGGAGATCACCACCTACCGCACCGAGGCCTACAACGCCGAGTCCCGCAAACCCGAGGTCGCGTTCGGAAGCGACCTCGCCGACGATCTCATCCGCCGGGACTTCACCATCAACGCGATGGCGATGACGCTGCCGTCGATGGAGTTCGTCGATCTGTTCGACGGGATCGGTGATCTTGCCGCGAAGCGCATCCGCACTCCGGGAACCGCGCAGCAGTCCTTCGACGACGATCCACTGCGCATGATGCGCGCTGCGCGCTTTGCATCTCAGTTGGACTTCACGGTGGACGACGACGTCATCACCGCGATGCGCGAACAGGCCGAGCGCATCTCGAT
>Ga0181579_10002679_pt1 | contig 14284 bp, 13 predicted proteins | sample 071ome_24_FD_132996 | JGI IMG/M metagenome (GOLD analysis project Ga0181579, IMG submission 132996) | Coastal salt marsh microbial communities from the Groves Creek Marsh, Skidaway Island, Georgia - 071402CT metaG (megahit assembly) | ecosystem: Environmental > Aquatic > Marine > Intertidal... | reverse complement strand
GCAACAATATTCTCATTTGGTAGAACGGTGGTGGTAGCAACAACGACCACATCATCAGCAACAACCAAAGCCCCCTTTAGTCCCCTTTTTGAAACCGCTGTTCGTCGAACCCACCGGGGGTGGTGTTTGTCGTCCATGGGACCCAACCAAGGTGGACGCAGGTCACTTGTCCTTGTGTAACACCCTGTATAACAAATGTGCCTGTTGACTTGAGACCGGCCAAACCTAAGCTACTGATATTGCTCAAGGGTGACTTGAGTTGACGCAGGGCATAGGAAAACTAACTGCCCCGGGCACCATCTTCCTAAAGATTCGTGGCTCAATGTCCGGTGGCGGCTTCGGGTCAAACGCCCTTCTTCCGGGCGGCCCATATTCCGGAACAGGGGCGTGATCGGACGGTTTCACCCGAAGCCAAAATGGCAGCTTCGAGTGAGCTTCATCTGTCGATGCGTCGGCGCCTTGTCACCGGCCGAACGACGCGTGTCGTCCTCTGAGGTGAAGCGCCGGTTCTCGCCCGTGCGGCCGTTACGAGAAACCTTAGGCCACCACAACCTGCCAGGCGCAAGGCGGTGTGACTTTGCAAGGCCGGTTCTTGCCGGTATCGATTGCCAAATATCGAACCGGGTTTTGTAACCGTCCATGCATCGTGTTATATCCTGACCAAACAGTCGACCTTTTTGAGCAATAGAGCACGAGGCACCTGCTTCACATGGATAACGTCAATCATCACCAGTCACCTCACTCGATGATCGGCCGGCAGGCGCCGAACTTCTCCGCGCGCTCGTCGAAGGGTGAATTGTCGCTATCGGCCTTCGAGGGCAGCTGGGCGATCCTGTTCTGCCACCCGGCAGATTTCACACCTGTCTGCACGACCGAGTTTGTCGAACTGGCGCGCCGGCAGCGCGAATTCGACGAACTCGGTGTCGAGCTTCTCGGCCTGTCGGTGGACAGTATTTACAGCCACATCAACTGGCTGGAATGGATCAGGGCAAAAATGGATGTCGAGGTGCGGTTCCCGGTAATCGAGGATCTGTCGATGGAGGTCGCCACCGCCTATGGCATGCTTGACCCGACAAGCCGTACAACAGCGACCGTGAGAGCGTGCTATTTCATTGATCCGGACCAGATCATTCAGGCCATCATCCATTATCCGATGTATGTCGGCCGCTCGATCGATGAGTTGCTGCGCGTGCAAAAGGCCTTGATAGACACGCACAGGAACGATCTGTCGACGCCCGCCGACTGGCGCCCCGGCGAGAAATATCTGCGGACGACGCTGGATATGCACGCCATTGAAACGGATAACTGGCTTGCCAGCACCATTGGGAACCGCGTGGAAGGATAGGGGAAGATTCATGGCATCGGCCGGGGGTTTACCGATCACCAGCGAGACAACCAACAGCGTCCTCGAGGTATTTCAGGCGCTGTCACATCCGGTGCGTCTCGAAATCTGTCAGCTGTTGATGATACGTCAGTATTCCGTTGGTGAGTTGTGCGAGGCGCTGTCGTTGAAGCAATATGCCGTATCGCAACAGCTTGCCGTGCTGCGAAAGGCGGAAATTGTCGCCACCAGACGTGATTCGCGTCACATCATCTATATTCTGAGCAGTGACAAGGTGCGACGGATCCTGCGTGTCAGCATCGCCAACCTTGCTGTGAGCCCGAATGAGATCAAACTCCGTGAAGTCGACCGCAAGCAACAGGCAGGCGGGTTTGCCAGCCTTGGCTAGATTGTCGCGCGTGGCGTCGTCGCTGCTGCTGGCCGCCCTGCTTCTGGTGCCGCTTGCGGCGATCGCCGAGACAAGGCTGGTCATGGTGACATCCGATCATTGCCCGTTCTGCCGGGCCTGGGAACGTGACGTCGGGGCGATCTATGACAAATCACCCTACGCGCCGAACATGCCGCTCACGCGGGTGGAGATGGGCGCCCCGTTGCCGGATGATATTGTCCTGACAGAGCCCGTTATAGGGACGCCCACCTTTCTGATTGTCAGCGAAGGTCGTGAGGTTGATCGTCAACGTGGCTATGATGATGCCGAGATGTTCTGGTGGTGGCTTTCGGGTTATGTGCCTGAATGACCTTAACTGACAAATTGACATGCTGAAATTTGCATGTCACTCACAATTTATGTTGTGATATTCCGCATATTTGCCCATCCTCGTATCAATGGGAGAGGGCCTTTATTGGTGCAGGGTCGGGGCAACAGGATCAGAAAAGCCAGCCGACCGTGATGCCCGCTCCCGTTCGAACGAACAAAAGCAAGGGAGCCTACTCGTGAAGACATACGTCCTGAAACCGATGTCGCGACGTCAGGCGATGACGCTTCTCGGCGCCGCCGGACTGACCTGTGCTGTGGCCCCGGTGGCCCTGGCCGGACCAGAAGATGTCGCGGCCCGGATCGCCGAGCTCACCGGCGGCGCGGCCGCTGACGATGCGTTGATTACGCTCGACATGCCGGAGATTGCCGAGAATGGCAACGCCGTGAAGGTCGCTTTCGATATCGACAGCCCGATGACCGCCGACAATTACGTGAAAGCCGTGCATATTCTGGCCGACGGCAATCCGGAAGCGGATGTCGCGACATTCAATTTCTCGCCGGCGATGGGGGCCTGCTACGCGACCACCCGCATGCGGTTGTCGAAAACGCAGAATGTGCATGTGATTGCCGCCTTCAGTGATGGCAGTTTCGGCAGCGCCGAGGCGACTGTGAAGGTCACCATCGGTGGCTGTGGTGGATAAGGAGAGAGATCATGGCGAAAGTAAAACCCCGCGTGAAAGTGCCGAAGACCGCTGAAGTGGGCGAACTGATCGAGATCAAGACGCTGATTTCGCACCCGATGCATAGCGGCCGTGCCGTGGATGGTGATGGCAAGCTGATTCCACGTCGGATCATCAACAGTTTCCGTGCCTCCTTCAACGGCACTGTGGTGATGTCGGTGGATCTGAATCCTTCGGTATCGGCGAACCCGTTCTTCACCTTTCCGTTCACCGTCACCGAGTCGGGGACCTTCGACTTTGTGTGGGTCGAGGATGGTGGCAAGGAATACACAAAATCAAAAAAGATCAGCGTCGGCTGATCCCGCATGGTTGATTGAAAAGAGGGCCAAGTCAAAGGTACAGGGGGACGTTTTCATGGCCGAAGACAAGAACAGCAATGGCACTTTTTCGCGCCGCTCGCTGATTGGCGGGGCGGCGGCTCTCGGGTCGGTCGGGCTTGCCAGGGCGGCGACCGGCGCCGAGGCAAATCCCGAAAATTTGCCACCGAATGTTTCGGAATGGACGCCTTATCTCGGGGCCGGGGTGGATGCCAACCCGTATGGCATGCCGTCGCCTTTTGAAGAGCACGTCGTTCGTCGCAATGTGGAATGGCTGACCGCCAGCACAGAATCATCGGTGAACTTCACGCCATTGCATGAGCTTGAGGGTTTCGTGACGCCGAACGGCCTGTGTTTCGAGCGGCATCATGGCGGTGTTCCCGAGGTCATCCCGACCGATTACCGGCTGATGATCAACGGCCTGGTCGACCGTGAACTGATCTTCACGCTTGATGATTTGAAGCGGTTCCCGCAAACTAACCGCTTCTATTTCCTTGAATGCGCGGCCAATGGCGGCATGGAATGGCGCGGGGCGCAGCTCAATGGCTGTCAGTTCACCTTTGGCATGGTCCATAATGTCCAATATACCGGCGTGCTGTTGAAGGACCTTGCCCGCGAAGTCGGAGTCAAGCCGGATGCCAAATGGATCCTGGCCGAAGGTGGCGACTCATCCGGTATGAACCGCTCCATCCCGATCGAGAAGATCATGGACGACTGCATGATCGCCTGGGCGATGAATGGCGAGGCGCTTCGTCCCGAACAGGGCTATCCGGCGCGTCTCGTGGTGCCGGGGTGGGAAGGCAATATGTGGGTCAAATGGATCCGCCGCCTGGAATTCGGTGACATGCCCTATATGGCGCGCGAGGAGACCTCCAAATACACCGACCTGATGAAGGACGGCAACGCGCGGATGTTCACCTGGGTGATGGATGCGAAATCGGTCGTGACCTCGCCAAGCCCGGAAAAGCCGATCCTCGAGAAAGGCGTTCACCAGTTGAAGGGGCTTGCCTGGTCCGGTCGCGGCAAGATTACCCGTGTCGATGTCTCGCTTGATGGCGGGCGCAACTGGCAGACGGCCGAACTCCATGGCCCGGTCCTTGACAAGTGCCTGACCCGCTTCACCCTGCCGTTTGAATGGAATGGCGAGGAATTGCTGGTGCAGTCACGGGCGATGGACGAGACCGGTTATGTGCAGCCGACGATCGACGCGCTGCAGGCCGAGCGCGGCGTGAATTCCATCTATCACAACAATGCGATCGCCACCTGGATGGTCAACAAGGACGGGAGTGTGGACAATGTCAGGCTTGGTTAAGGCATGGCTTGCCGGCGGCGCGATGCTGGCGCTGGTTGCGTCCCCGGTGCTGGCCTCGGAAAGACCGTTCAATCTTGGCAAGATCGCCACACCCGAAGAGGTGGCGGGATGGGACATCGACGTGCGCCCGGATGGGCTTGGTGCGCCTGTTGGCATGGGCAACGCCATTGATGGCGAGGAGGTCTATGCCGATCGCTGTGCCGCCTGTCATGGTGATTTCGGCGAGGCGGTTGACAACTGGCCGGTGCTGGTCGGTGGCGAAGGTACCCTCGATGGCCATGATCCGGTAAAGACGACCGGCAGTTACTGGCCCTACGCCTCGACGATGTATGATTATATCTACCGGGCGATGCCATTTGGCGAGGCGCAGTCACTGACTTATGACGAGACCTACCAGATTGTTGCTTTCCTTCTCTATATGAACGACATTATCGAGGATGATTTCGAAGTCAGTCACGAGAATATCGGGACCATCGAAATGCCGAACCGTAACGGATTCTTCATGCCCGACCCGCGCCCCGACGCGCAGCCGGTCGCCGGTGAACCCTGTATGAAGAATTGTGATGTTGCAACGAACATCATCGGCCGGGCGCGCGATATCGATGTGACGCCCGAGCAGGAAAGCTAAAGCAAAAGGAGACAATGATGCGATTTATAATGGCTGCGTTGATTGTGATACTGTCGGCCGCCATGCCGGCACATGCGGGCGACATCAAGGCTGGCGAGAAGGTCTTCAAGAAGTGCAAGGCCTGCCATGTCGTCGGCAAGGAAAAGAACAAGACCGGCCCCCATCTTGTTGGCATCATCGGCCGTCCGGCGGCGAGTGTAGAAAGCTTCAAGAAATATTCGAAGGCAATGAAGGCCAGCGGTATCGTCTGGGACGCCGCCAGCCTCGATGGCTATCTGGAAAGCCCGAAGAAATATCTGAAGGGTGGCAAGATGGCCTTTGCCGGACTGAAGAAGCAAAAGGACCGCGACAACATCATCGCCTATTTCGAGTCACTCCAGTAGGCGTCTATTGCCAGCCTGACACCAGCCAGACTCCAGGGAGAGACACCATGCGTTCACGCCGTGAATTCCTCCAGTTTGCGGCGGCCAGCGCCAGTGTCTTTTCGGCCTTTCCGAGTTTCGCCGCCGCTGCCGCACGCCAGCAATTGACGCAGGACGACCTGCTGTCCTTCGACGCCAAGGGCCAGGTCACGCTCCTCCACCTCACCGATATCCATGGCCAGCTGAAGCCGGTCTATTTCCGTCCACCATCGGAAAATTTTGGTGTCGGCAATTTCGAGGGCATCCCGCCACATCTTGTCGGTCAGGACTTCCTGCGCCATTTCGGGATCGAGCCGGGCTCCGCGCTGGCCTATGCGCATACGATGGTCGATTACGAGGCGCTGGCACGCGCCTATGGCCGCCTCGGCGGGCTGGACCGGACCGCGACACTGGTCAAGGCCATCCGCGCCGAATGCGGCGATGACAGCGTGCTGCTGCTGGATGGCGGTGATACCTGGCAGGGATCCTATACATCGCTCAAGACGCAGGGTGCCGACATGGTCTCGGCGATGAAACTGCTGAAGCCGGATGCCATGGTGGGCCACTGGGAATTCACCTTTGGCAAGGACCGGGTGGAGGAGCTGATCGATGAGATGGGCTATCCCTTTCTTGGCGGCAATGTCTTCGATACCGAATGGGACGAGCCGGTGTTCAAAAGCACGGCCTTTTTCGAGCGAGGCGGGGTGAATGTTGCCGTCATTGGCCAGCATTTCCCCTACACGCCGATCGCCAATCCGCGCCATATGGTTGAGGGCTGGTCATTCGGCATTCGGCCGGAACAGATTCAGGCGAATGTCGATGCCGCGCGCGCCGATGGCGCCGAGATTGTCGTGCTGCTGTCGCATAATGGCTTCGATGTCGACCAGAAGATCGCCGCCACCGTGTCGGGGATCGATGTCATCCTGACAGGCCACACGCATGACGCCATTCCGCAGGCGATCCGGATCAGGGACACGCTGCTGCTGTCATCGGGCTCACACGGCAAATATCTTGGCCGGGTCGATCTGAAGGTCGAGGGCGGCCGGGTGGTCGATGCCGCCAGCACCCTGATCCCGGTCTTTTCCGACGTGATCACGCCTGATGCCGGGATGGCGGCGCATATCGATGCGCTGCGTGCACCCCATGAGGCCGAGTGCAGCCGCGTCATCGGCAAGGCCGGGTCATTGCTCTATCGGCGCGGCAATTTCAACGGCAGCTGGGATGATGTGATCTGCGATGCAATCCGCGTTGAACGTGATGTCGAGATCGCGCTGAGCCCCGGCTTTCGCTGGGGCACGACGCTGCTGCCGGGGCAGGATATCACCATCGATGACATGTACACACAGACAAGCATGAATTACCCGGCCGTCTATCGCATGGAATTCACCGGCAAGCAGCTGAAGGACATTCTGGAAGATGTCTGTGACAACCTGTTCAATCCGGACCCGTTCTTCCAGCAGGGTGGTGACATGGTGCGGGTCGGTGGGATGCGTTATCGCTGCGCGCCAAAGGCCGCCATGGGAAAGCGCATCAGTGACATGGTGCTGACTGACACAGGTGCGCCGATCGAAGCCGAGAAAAGCTACATGGTCGGCGGTTGGGCCTCGGTCAATCCCGATACCAAGGGACCGGCCATCTACGATCTGCTGGAAAGCTATATCAAGGCGCAAGGTGTCGTCACGCCGTCCGGCGCGCAGTCCGTCATCATCGACGGGATGGTCTGAGGCAAGCTTCCCGCCTTGATGACAGGGCGGCCGTGGGCCGCCCTTTTCCGTTCCGCTTCATCAGGTCAAAAAGAAAGGCGGCCTGTGGGGAAGCCGCCTTTCAACCGTTTGATATGTTCCGTGTTTACGAGAACATGTCGGAGGTGATGCCGGCATACCAGCCAAGCGACTCCTCATAGGTCGCCTTGCGGACGTCTGCAGTTTCGTCACCCTGCGAGATGAACTTGTCGGTGACGTCGATCTTCTCGGCTCCAGCCTTGTAGTTGGCACCGACCTTAATGCCGTCATTGGTGCCGATCAGCGACCAGCAGGTGTTGGCAAAGCGCGGCTCATAGACACGGCTTCCGGTCAGCGCGCCACGGATGTGGTTTGCCGCGACCTTCGCCTGGCTGTTGGCAGAGAAGCCCGATTTCGGCATCGAGGATGCCACCGAGGCGTCACCGAGAACATAGATGTTCTCGTCCGCCCTCGATGTCATGTTGGCCGGGTTGATCGGGCACCAGTCACCGTCATTGACGCCGGCGGCCATGGCGATGGAGCCGGCACGCTGGGCCGGAACGACGCAGGCTGCGTCCGCCGTGAAGGTGTCGAGGTCGGTCTCGATTTCCATGGTCGAGGCATTGATGTTCTTGATGCCGCCATGGGTGTCGGGATCGAGCCATTCAATCATCCCCGGATAGTGTTTTTCCCAGCCGGCCATGAACAGGCCCTGCTTCGAGAACTTCGCCTTCGGATCCAGGATGATGATCTTGGCTGTCGGATTCCGCTCCTTCAGCATATGGGCGATCATCGATACCCGCTCATACGGGCCGGGTGGGCAACGATACGGGTTTGGCGGCGGTACCATGACAAAGGTGCCGCCCTTCTTCATGTTCATGACCTGATTGCGTAGAAGCTGCACCTGTGTGCCGGAAGTCCAGGCATGCGGCATCAGGCTTTGCGCTTCCGGCGAGTAACCCGGTACGCTGTCATATTTCAGCGAGATGCCCGGCGACAGAACCAGCTTGTCATAGCCGACCTGGCCGCCATGGCCGAGATTGACGACCTTGTTGGCCGCATCCACTGATGTGGCCCACTCATGAACGACGTTCACGCCACGGTTCACGGCCAGACCGTAATAATTGTGGCCAATGGAACCGTAATTCCTGAATCCGCCCAGATAAAGATTGGAGAAGAAGCAGGTGTAGTACCGCTTCGATGCCTCAATCAGAGTGACATCGACGGCACCCTTCGAATCCTTGGCAATGTAACGGGCTGCGGTCGCGCCACCGGCGCCGCCGCCAATCACCACAACGCGCGGTGTCGCGCCGAACGCAAGCGACGGCATCGCCAGCGCGGTCGAACCGGCAAGCAGGCCGCCGGCAAATTGTCTTCTGGAAAATTTTGTCATTTTTCCCCCCTCTGTCCCATTGAGCGATCATCGCTACCAAAAAGGGTATAATCAATGCGGGGAATTACAAATGAATCCGCCTACGCATGTTTATTTTTGCATATTACAAATGATTGTGCGCTACTCCGCTGCCGGCAGGCTGGCGAAAAACACCGCAAGCGAGGCGATCTGTTCGGCGTCGAGACGGCTTGTCACCATTTTCATCACCGGATGTTCAATATCCCCGACCTTGTAGGCGTGCATCACGGTGGCGAAGGTTTCGGGATCGAGGCCGGTGATAGAAGGGATGCCCCGGTCCGCGCCATCCTGGCTGTGACAGGTAACGCATTCGCCCGACAGATACTCGCCATAGCCGATATCCGCACCGGCAAGAAGCTCCTCGGCGTGAACCGGCATGGTGGACAAAGACCCGGCAACAACAACGGTAACTGCAAACAACCGCACGACGTTATATCCCCCCTCGTGATACCGCGGAAAAGAGTGACCAATCACGGCGCCGACGTCAATTACATAGGAATTTTGCCATACAAGATCTGGCGGGATGGGAGACGCCAGCCGGTCGATCCGCCGCGCGGCCACCGAGTTGACCGGTACCTGCCAGTCCAGCCGGGCTATCATGCGGATATACCGCGAAATGGCCGGGGTACATGCCGTGCCATTTTCTACTCATGTCGGGCCTGCAACGGGAAGGCCGATGTCAGAGAAACCCGGCATCACATCAGCGGACCGTAACGGTAGATGATGTAGCCCCATCCAAGGATGACCATCGCCCCCAGCGCAATCACCCGCGTTTTCTTGCTTGTACGTCCCTGAATGACCCACTGTGTCATAAGCTTGCCAAGAAACACGATGGCAAGGGCGAACAGGGCCAGATCAAGGAAAAGCAGATAGTGGTCTGTCGTCATGCGGTTTCGTACTGGAAGGTGGCCGTGGTTGCAACCACCACAGTGCCGGCAGTTTCCTGTCTACCTTGATTGCGATAATTTGAACCGGGATTTGTGGTAGCCGTTGATGATCCAGTTGAGTGGCGTGAATTCGATCAGCATGTAACAGGCAATCACGCTGATGATGAAGGTCGCGCGGACAGTCCCCGGGACAACCACAGCCTGACCATACCCCTTGCCGATCAACACCGCGCTGGTGTCCAACAGTTTCCTGCGCCGACGCGCCGACGCGCCGGGGCGTGGCGCGGCAAGGGGAAACTGGAAGAGCCTTCAGTGACCACGGTCATTAGGGCTTTTTTCCGGATGCGGGCAATGTTCTGAATATCCGGGATGTGACGATGGAGGTTCGGCGGGAGTTTGGCGGGAGTTCGGCGAGGGGGGGGACGGCTGACCTCGATGCGCTGATACCGGGAACCCGTAAATGAAAAGACCCCCAGCGGCGGTGCCAGCCACTGGGGGTCGGTAAAGGTGCGGGACGTTCGGGGGAGGGGAACGTCGACCGCATTGACATCATGTCGCATGCGGTCGGAATGATCTATGGCTTGTTTGTCAAAAGACCCTTCCTGATTTCACAAAGGCCGAATCGGCCGGGAATGGCCAGGTCGGGGCTGAATCGAACTGGAGTCACCTTTCATCCTCCGGCCTGCCAAGCCCGCCGCCGCCCGGCAATTCCATGATCAGGCTGCGGCCGGCCGGCACGATCTGCTTTCCCTTGCCCTCCAGTTTTGTGCCGTCGGACAGATAGGCCCGGCCAGCCTGCCCGGCCGCCCCGCCATCGCGCCCGCGCGCCGGATGCTCGATTCGGTCGAACAGGGCGAAAACGGCAAAGGGTGCTTTCTGGGTATGTTCGATCTCGATGATCTGACCATCGCCACCCGGCCATTCGCCGGCCCCGCCGGACCCGGTCCGATACTGCTTGCGGCGATAGACCAGCGGCGCAATCGATTCGGTGATCTCGACCGAGGTGGTGCGCACGCCGGAGGGAAAAGCGGTGGCTGACAGACCCGGCTTGCCGGGCCTGGCGCCGGTGCCGCCGGCATGGAAGACCGTCACCGCGAAAGGCGTCGCATCACCATAGCTGACCGGCCCGACCACACCATGCCCGCCCGACAGCATCGGATTCCACAGGCTGGAACTGCCTTCGGCCGGCACCCGGCCGGGCAGCGCCTTGCCAAGACAGCCAAGCACCACATCGGGCAGCATCTGTCCGATCACATGACGCACATTGACCGCGCAGGGCCGCGGCGCGTTCAGGATCGATCCTTCCGGTGCCGTTACCTCGATGGCGGCCAGCGATCCGGCATTGTTGGGAACACCCTCTCCAATGATGCAATGGATGCCAAAGGAGGTGTAGGCCCGGGCATAGGTGAGGGGCACATTGATCCCGAAGGCCGACGCGCCCGATGATCCGGTGTAGTCGACGGTGATCCGGTCATCATGGATTTCCATTCTGCCCTGCAGGGTAATCGGCCTGTCATAGCCGTCGACGGTCATGCTGTTTTCATGGATTCCGGAAGGCAATCTGCTGATGGCGTCCTGCATGGCGCGGCGCGAGGTTGAAATGATATGGTCGCCAAGGTCGGCCAGATCGCGGATCCCGGCTTCCTGCATCAGGGCGAGCAGGCGCCGCGCGCCGACCTCGTTGCTTGAGGCCAGTGAATAGAGATCACCGACAACCTGTTCCGGTTCGCGAACATTCGCGCGGACGATCTCGAACAGCTGGTCATTCGCCGCGCCGGCCGCGAACAGTTTTGTAATCGGAATGCACAGACCCTCCTCATAGATCTGCCCGCTGTCAGGGCTGAATCCGATGCCGCCGATATCGACGACATGCACCGTCGAGGCGAACAGTCCGACCAGCCGGTGACCGAGAAACACCGGCGTCACGACAGTGAAATCGAACAGATGTCCGGTGCCCTGCCAGGGGTCGTTGGTGACATAGACATCACCTTGCTGCATGTCGGTGGCCGGATATTTCTCGAGAAAGAATTCAACCGAGGCCGCCATCGCGTTGACATGTCCGGGCGTGCCGGTGACAGCCTGCGCCAGCATCCGGCCGGCCGGATCGAAGATTCCCGCCGAAAGATCGCCGGCCTCCCGCACCGAGGTGGAGAAGGCCGTCCGAATGATGGCCTGGGCCTGCTCCTCGACAACTGAGATCAGCCGGTCCCACAGAACCTGCAGCCGCACCTTCCCAGCAACGCCGGTGCCGGCATTCGCGCCATCGACAGTCGGATCACGCGACAGGATCAGATCACCCGACTGATTGACACCGGCGCTCCACCCGACCGGCACGATCGTCGTTGTCTGGGCTTCCTCGATGGCCACCGCGCCGCTCAGGCCGCCGCTGAAGCTCCGGCGGTCAATCACGCTGGCCATGATCGGCTCGCGCGCCGAAGGGTCGCATAATTGCCGCGTTCCAGCTGTGCCGGCGTCCGGCATCACCACGGTCGGCGTCGCCGGTGCTGCTGTCTTCGTGTCGGCAATGGCGGTCAATGACCATGTCAGCACCTCGATCGCCATGCCGGGGATCAGCAGGCCGAACCTGGCCTCATAGGCGGTCTCGAACATGGTGCGGATGGCCGCGCCGGACCTCTCGTCGAACGGGCCGTCCGGCAGTTCGACCTTGATCTCGTGGCCCTGGCCGACATAGCGGGCATAGCCGTGGCGGGTGACCGACAAATCCGCACCGGGGGCGCCAAGCTGTACGATCGATGTGGCTTCGGCCTCCATATCGCCGAACAGCGCGGTCAGGGAGGCCGCGTCCAGATCGTCAAGGCGGGCATACCGGCTTCTGACAACCTCATAGGCCACCGGGGCGAGCAGAAACCCGACGGCCGATCCCACACCGGCGTCGGCCGGCACGATGATCCGCTCGATTCCCAGCTTTGTCGCCAGCCTGGCGGCATGCAGGGGCGCCCCGCCGCCAAAGGCGATCATCGTCCGCCCTTCAAGGTCCAGACCCCGTTCAGCGGCGTGAACCCGCGCGGCGCCGGCCATGTTCTCGTCGACAATCTCGATCATGCCGCGCGCCGCATGCATCGGGTCGAGTGCCAGCCTGTTCCCCACATTGCGTTCCAGCGCGATATCCGCCGCCCGCCGGTCAAGCGGCATGGTGCCACCGGCAAAGCGCGCCGGGTCAAGCCTGCCAAGAACAAGATTGGCATCGGTCACCGTCGCGTCAGCACCGCCCCGCGCATAGCAGGCCGGCCCCGGGTCCGACCCGGCACTTTGCGGGCCGATGCGGATCCGGTCCAGCCTGTCGACCGACGCGATGGAGCCGCCGCCGGCGCCGATCTCGACCATCTCGATGACTGGAATTTTCAGCGGCGTGCCGCTTCCCTTCATGAATCGGTGTGCGCGGTCCACCTCGAACTCGCGGTTCAGCAGCGGCTGGCCGTCGTCGATCAGGCAGATTTTCGCCGTCGTGCCGCCCATATCGAAGGAGATCAGCCGGTCCTCGCCAAGCTGGCGCGCCATATGGGCAGCGAGGATCGCGCCCCCGGCTGGCCCCGATTCAACTAGCCTGATGGGAAAGCGCGAGGCCGTCTCGATCGTCACCAGACTGCCGCCACTTGTCATCAGCAGGCAGGGGCAGCGCAGCCCGGTCTCGGCAAGGCGGCTGTCGAGGTCGGCAAGATAGCCGGCGATCATCGGCCTGACATAGGCGTTGGCGACGGTGGTGGATTGCCGCTCATATTCCCGTATTTCGGGGCAGACATCCGATGACAGCGATATCGACAGGTCCGGCATCGCGGCGGAAAGGATCGCCGCCACGCGCTGTTCATGTGCCGGGTTGGCATAGGCGTGGAGCAGCCCCACCGCCACGCTGTCGATTTGCGCGTCCCGAAGCGCTGGAATCAGCGCGGCCACCGCCTCTTCATCCAGCGGTGTCAGCGCCTCACCGCGGTAGTTCATCCGCTCGCCAACCTCGAACCGCAGCGCGCGAGGAATCAATGGCGGGTTGCGGTCCGCCTGGATATCATACTGGTCAAACCTGTTCTCGAAGGCCATTTCCAGCGTGTCACGATGGCCTTCGGTGGTGATCAGGGCTGTTCTGGCACCCTTGCGTTCGATCAGCGCGTTCGTGGCGAGGGTGGTGCCATGCACAACCAGATCGATCCTGTCGGGCCGGACCCCCGATTGTTCCAGAACCCGGTCGACCCCCTGCATCAGCCCGTCAGCGGGCCGTTCAGGCGTGGTCAGGACCTTGGCGGTATGGCGCTGGCCGTCTTCATCAAGAACAAGATCAGTAAAGGTGCCACCGATATCGATGGCAAGACGTATGCTCACAGGTTTGGCTCCGAAGATCGTGGACTATGCTGCACTGTTGGATCGCACTGTTGGATCGCACTGGATTTTTTTTCAGCCATCATGATAATCACAACCCACGGCAGACTGCAAAGACGCAACAAAGGGTGCAGGATTACCGGGGGTAAGGTCGATGAACCCGCTTTCAGTGACTACAAAGGATATGAAGTTTGCGCCGATGCGCGAGGTCAGCAAAACATTGCAGATCCGCTGGTACAGGTGCCCGGTCGACAAGAAAACCCTTCGCAGCCTGATGACACCCGATGACGCGCGGGGCCTGTTCATGGCGCTCGGGCATCTTAGCCTGTGGGCGACAAGCGGCGGCATCGCCTTCTATCTGTTCTCGCAGCAGATCTGGGTCGGGTTTGTCGCGGCGCTGTTTGTTCATGGCACGATCGGGTCTTTCTTCACCGCCCCGCATCACGAGCTGTGCCACCGCACGGTCTTCAGGACGAAATGGATGAACGAGGCGTTTCTC
>Ga0181579_10002677_pt1 | contig 14291 bp, 8 predicted proteins | sample 071ome_24_FD_132996 | JGI IMG/M metagenome (GOLD analysis project Ga0181579, IMG submission 132996) | Coastal salt marsh microbial communities from the Groves Creek Marsh, Skidaway Island, Georgia - 071402CT metaG (megahit assembly) | ecosystem: Environmental > Aquatic > Marine > Intertidal zone... | reverse complement strand
AGACGGGCAGACCCGCATGAGCCTCGCACAGTCCCTGCTGGATGAAGAGGGCCTGGGGGAAATTGCCGAGACTTATGAAATCCTCTCCTATGGCTTCACTGATAGCTCTTTCGAGCTGGACAACTTCATGACTCTACCCGACCCAGGCGAAGCGTCAAGGATCGGGGAGTCGGTCTTACAGACCTTGCGTGCGGCAAACAATACCTCACTCGGCGCACTGATCATTGTCAGTGACGGAGCAGATAACAGTGGCAATATTGATGCGGCCACGCTCAATGAAATACAGTCTTATGGCGTTCCCATTCATGCAGTGGGTATCGGCCGTGAAAGCATTCCCCAGGACCTGGAACTGGCCCAGATTCAGCTGCCACAAAAAGCCCTGCCTGGCACCACCCTTGCTGCCGGCATCAGTATCATTCACGATCAGGGCGGGCTGGCCAGGGTCAAGGTATATAATGGCGAGCAGCTGCTAAGCACAGAGGAAATTCAGCTTGCGGCCAATCAAAACCTGACAACCGCCTTTATAGATGTCGAGGTGAGTGAGCCGGGCGAACTGGATTTGCGCTTTTCCATTGACCCCATCAACGGTGAACGAAACCTGGCAAACAATACCCGCGCACAAGTCGTCGATGTCCCTGAAGGCTCTTACCGCATTCTTTATGTTGAAGGCGAGCCACGATGGGAATATAAATTCATGCAACGTGCGCTGGGTGAAGATCCCAGTGTGCAACTGACCACGCTACTGAGAGTCACTCCCAACAAATATTACCGACAGGGTATCGATGATCCGGCCCAGCTGGAAAGCGGCTTTCCAACAGAGCGTGCTGAACTGTTCTCCTACGATGCATTGATAATCGGCAGTGTCGAATTAGCGGAATTCAGCGAAGAACAACAGCAATTGATTCACGATTTTGTCAGTGAGCGTGGCGGCAGTCTGATGATGCTGGCCGGCCTCAATGGCCTGGGCCTGGGCGGCTGGCATGAGTCTGTTGTGAACGAAGTTTTACCCTCCCGACTGTCCGATACCGATACAGCTTTTGTCCGACAGCAGGCTAAGGTCATTCCGACGCCGGCAGGCCTGACTTCTCCCATTTTACAACTCAGTAATAGTCCGGCTGAAAATGCCGAACGCTGGAATGCGCTGCCAAACATTGCCGACTATCAAACACTGGGGCCCTTGCGTCCGGCAGCAACTACTCTCCTGCAGATAGACGTGGATGGAGAGTTGCTGCCTCTGCTGGTCACGCAGCCTTTTGGTCGCGGCCAGAGTTATATTCTGGCAACGGGTGGCACCTGGCGCTGGCAGATGAGCATGCCGCTGGAAGACTTGTCCCATGAAACTTTCTGGCGACAAATGGCACGCTCACTTGTGGCCAACTCTCCGCTGCCCTTTGAGCTGAGCACGACACTGGAAGATGAAGAAATTCGAATTCGGGCAGAGATTCGCGACCCGGAAGCCGAAGAAAATCAGGGGCTCGCTGTTTCAGCTGTGGTATCCCCGCAGTCTGGCCCGGCCATGACGCTGGAGCTGCAGGCCTCAGCTACCCAGCCCGGAGTCTTTGAAGCACGCTTCACACCTCAGGAAACAGGCCTGTTCTCCGTGGAAGCCATCTCACGAGTAAACGATTCGCCCATCGAATCCGTGCGCTCGGCTATTCGCTATGAAGAGAACCAGGAATTTTTCAATATTCGCCAGAATCGGGCCCTACTGAGCAGTCTGGCTGCTGCAACTGGTGGCCAGTACTGGGATCCAACAGATTGGGATGAGCTCCCGGAAGCCATTTCCTATTCAAGCGCCGGCATTACCGAACAGGATATACGCTATTTGTGGGATGCCCCGATTATTTTCCTACTCCTGGTCCTCCTCAAGACCGCTGAGTGGTTGCTGCGAAGGCACTGGAGAACTATCTGATGAAAAGCTTATGCCAACTAGGCGCCCTTGCCCTGTGTGTGTTTTGCCTGCCGGCACGGGCTGATCTTTATGTGACCATTGTGCAGGGCATGGGTGGAGAACCCCGCTTTGAAGAACAGTTTCATGAACAGAGCCGTCTTCTCGCTGAAGCTTCTACGGCACTGACCGATACCAGCAAAATCAGCCTGTTCCAGGGTGAACAGGCCTCGCGTGATAATCTGCTCAGGCATTTTGCCGCCATCAGCAGCCAGATGAATGAAGATGACCGGGCAGCCATCTATCTGATCGGCCATGGCTCTTATGATGGCGAAGCCTACAAGTTCAATATTCCCGGCCTGGACATCAACACAGACGATATTCTCGAGATCATGTCAGCCCTGCCCGGGGAGAACCATTTTCTGCTGAACACATCCAGTACCAGCGGTGCTCTGCTAGAGCCCGTGGCAAATGAGGGTCGAATTCTCATCACGGCAACCCGCAGCGGTAACGAAAGAAATGCCACCTTCTTCGGGCAGTATTTTGTCGACGCATTGAGCAATGAAGAAGCTGATCTGAACAAGAACAATAACATCAGTATTCAGGAAGCTTTTGACTTCGCCCAGCGTCAGGTCGCTGACTACTTTGAAAGCCAGGGACAGCTGGCAACCGAGCATGCCGAAATCAGGGGTGAAGGTGCCGCACAATTTACACTGGCTCGACTGGATCCAAGCACTATTGATAGCAGTGGCAACCCCGAACTGGCCGATTTGCAGCAAGAGCGTGAAGACATCAATCGCCAGATCGAAGATTTGCAGCTGCGCAGAAATGAATTCAGTAATGCTGACTATATCCAGCAACTTCAGGCCCTGATTCTTGAATCGGCCCGAATCAATGAAGAAATTGACCAACTATCCAGAGACTAGATGAACGGCTTAGCGACCAACAGGCTTCCCTTGCTCAAGCGATCCGCTGTGACGCTGGTCTGTTGTGCAGGGCTCTTTTGTTTTCCGCTGCAGGCACGTGAGCATTTACTGGGCGCACTGGATAACGAGAACCTGCTGGCCTGTGAGGAGGTGCACTGGTCAGGCCAGTCAGCTGAAGCCGAAGCCTGCTATCTGGGCATTATCAGAACGCCAAATCCACCTGAAATACAGGCAGAAGCCATGTGGGCACTTGGCGACCTTTACACAGCTGATGAATTGTTTGAGCAGGCTGCCGAGCTGAGTCCTGAGAATGCCATGATTCTGGTACGTACCGGGGAGCTCTACATGCGTACATATCAGTACCAGGATGCCTACAACTTCTTCGCCCAGGCTCTGGAGATTGAGCCTAACAATGCCTGGGCACATATCGGCGCTGCCGAAGCACTGGCAACCGGGGGCAACCCGGAAGAAGTCAATATGCACCTGGAAGCCGTACAGACATATTTTGCCACACCTCCAGGGGCCCGTCTTAGAGTCATGCTGATGTCGATCAATTCGGTAATGGAGCGCGACCATTATGAAACGGCTGCCGAGCAGCTGGAAGATGCCTGGGAACTGGCAGAAGACGAAGACCTGCCACGTATGCACCTGAATGCCCTGGAAGCAGCATTGGCCTTTGTCACCCGCCGCAATGACGAGGTCCAAGCCTATATTGATGCTGCGCTGGATGAGGCGCCAAACTTCGGCGATGCCTACGCCATCCCCGGCTACTTTGCTTCCATCACCCGCCGCTATCAGGAATCCGGCGAATTTTACCAGCAGGCGGTGGCGGTGGAGCCTGAAAACTGGAATGCCCACCTCGAACTGGGTCAGAATTCCCTGCGCCTGAACCGTATCGAAGAGGGCATCGAGCACATTCGCATTTCCTATGAAGGTGACGGCTTCAATCCTAAAACCCTGAACATGATGCGTCTGCTGGATACCTTCAGTGAGGATTTCATAGACCTGAGTTTTCCCGAGCCGGGACAGGGAAGCGGCATTCCGGAGCTGGTTCTGCGCCTTGACCGCGATGAAGCCGATGTGCTGACACCCTATGCCCGCGAGCTGGCGGAAGCCAGCATGCGGACTTTCGAGGAGCGCTATGACTTTGTTGCCCGACAACCGGTGACCATTGAAATATTTCCCAATCATGAAGACTTTGTCGTGCGTTCCATCGGCATGCCCGGTGTGGGTATTCTCGGCGTAACCTTCGGCTACCTGTTTGCCATGGATTCACCCACCGGACACCCGGATGAAACCTATCACTGGGGAACCACCCTGTGGCATGAAATGGCTCACGTCTATACCCTGGAAGCTTCCGAACATGGTGTACCACGTTGGTTCAGCGAGGGGATATCTGTTTATGAGGAATGGAATACCGGGCCGATTCCCGGCATCAAGATCCCGGCCGGCGTACTGGATGCCATGGCGCAGGATCTGTTTTTGCCGGTGGGGCAACTGGATGATGGCTTTATGCGTCCGTCCTATGAAAACCAGGTCATGGTTTCCTATATGCAGGCAGGGCTGATTTTTCAGTTCATCGCTGAGGAATACGGGCACGACAGAATTGTCGATATGCTTTACCAGTTTGTTGACGGTACCGAGCCGGTAAGGGCTATCGAAAGCGCAATGGGCATCAGTGAAGATGATTTTGATAGGCACTTTAAGCAGTATATCGATATCCAGTTTGGACCTTTGCTGAATAACATCGGCGTCTGGCGTGAAGATGTCGGCGCCACCCTGCAGGCTTATCAGGCGGGGGACTGGGAGCAAACCATTGCCGCGGCAGACCGTGCTATTTTTACCTATCCGGATTACGTGGAACAGGACAGCCCTTATATCGCCAAGGCCCGTGCCTATGCCCAGCTTGAACAAGACGAGCAGAAATTTGAAACCCTGCAAACGTTCTGGCAATTGGGGGGCTACTCGGCCTCATCCTTGAAAGAGCTGGCTGATTCCTATGTAGACAAAGCGCGCACTGATGAGGCCATCGAGGTATTCAGGGACATTCATTATGTCGACCCTTTTGATGAAAGCACCCATGGCAAGCTGGGCGACCTGTATATGGACAAGTCACAGTACCATGATGCGCTACAGGAATATCTGGTCGCGCTGGCGCTTGAGCCTCTGGACCTGGCAACAGCAAACTATCGTGTGGCTGCCGCCTATCAGGCACTGGAAGAAACTGAGCAAAGCATGAACTATCTAATGATGGCGCTGGATATTGCACCCCAGTTCCGTCCCGCCCAGCAACTCCTGCTGGAAATGAGCAGAACTGCAAACTAAAAACAATCAGGAAATATCAGTATGAGTGAAGAAGTAGCAGAAAATATCGGTTCAGAAGAAACCCGCGAGCTGGTGACTAATTTTCAATCTGCCATCGGTGAAATCCGCCAGCAGATTCGGGGCACAATAGTCGGCCAGGATGAGGTGGTCGACAGTCTGCTGATCACCTTATTTGTCGGCGGCCACTGCTTGATAACCGGTATGCCCGGTACTGCCAAAACCCTGCTGGTGCATACCCTCGCCAGCGCCTTGGGCCTGAGTTTCAAGCGTATCCAGTTTACGCCAGACCTGATGCCGACCGATATCACCGGTACTGACATGGTGGAAGAAGACCAGAAAACCGGTCATCGTGAATGGCGTTTTATTCAGGGGCCTGTCTTCACCAATGTGCTGCTGGCTGACGAAATTAACCGTACCCCGCCGAAAACCCAGGCGGCTCTGCTGGAAGCCATGCAGGAAAAAACCGTCACGGTCAGGGGCCAGAACCATAAACTCGACAAACCTTTCATCGTACTGGCAACCCAGAACCCGATCGAACTGGAAGGCACCTATCCTTTGCCGGAAGCACAGCTGGACCGCTTTTTGTTCAACGTCATTCTTGATTACCTGGATGCAGATCAGGAAGTGGCAGTTATTAATCGTTTTACTAAAAGTGTGGAAATGCCTGCGGTCAATGCCTGTACCACAGCCGAAGACATCATCAAGTACCAAAGCCTGGTGCGAGAAGTACCAATTTCCGATGCCTTGAGCCGCTATGCCGTTGATATTGTCCGTGCTACCCGTCCTTCAGATGCATTGGCCACTGACATGATTAAAAGGTACGCCAATTTTGGCTCCAGTATCCGGGCCACTATGAACCTGGTGCTGGCCGCCAAAACTCGCGCACTGATGGAAGGCCGCTATCACGTAATTGATGAAGACCTCAAGGCGCTTGCAGTGCCCATTCTGCGTCATCGCGTTTTGCCGAATTACTATGCCGAATCCGATGGCATAACTATCGACGACATTCTCAACGACTTACTGAAGCACGTTAAAGTAACTGACGCATGATAGAACTGGGAAAAACCGACAACAAAAGCAAACCAACCCGTCTACTGGATCCGGGTGTCCTGTCCAGCCTGTCGAATCTGGAACTGGTTGCCAAATCCGTTGTGGAAGGCTTCGTGCTTGGCTTGCATCGCTCTCCCAAATACGGCTTTTCCCAGGAATTTGTCGAATACCGCCCTTATACTGAAGGCGATGACCCACGACACATTGACTGGAATGTGTATTCGCGTACGGACAAGACATTCATCAAACTGTTCAAGGGTGAGACCAATTCACACCTGATGCTCCTGCTGGACACGTCTGCCTCCATGGGGTTTGGCAGTGGCAATACCAGCAAACTGCAGTATGGCAAGTATCTGGCAGCCTCGCTGGCCTATCTGTCTTCACGCCAGCATGATGCAATCGGCACCATGGTTTTCAATAATGAAATCGTGGAGTTCCGCCCGCCCACATCGCGAAGCGGCACCTTGCACAGCGTGATTCACGCACTCGATAAAGCCGAAGCAGTGCAGGGCACTTCCCTGGAAAAACCCTTTACCCGTTTTCGCGAGCACGTCAAAAAACGCGGGCTGGTGGCTGTCATTTCAGATTTTTATTGCCGCCCTGAAGATTTGCAGGAAAGTGTGCAGCCCCTTAGTTCTCATGGCCAGGATGTTATTCTGTTTCACCTGCTGGACCCGGGTGAAATGTCGCCGCAGATCAAGGAGTCCACCTTATATGAGGACATGGAAACCGGAGAAGCCATCGAGGTATCGCCGGTGTTTATGAAACAGGATTATCCGGACAGGGTTAAGGCGCATATTGCCGCTATCCAGAAAGCCGCCCAGGGCATGAATGCCGATTATGTCTTGCTGGATACCAGCCAGCCACTGGACCGTGCCCTGCATGCCTATCTGACTTTTAGGGAGAAACGCTCCTGATGTCCCTGCTCAGCCCTCTCTTCCTCCTCGGTTTGTTGGGCATTGCCCTGCCCATCTGGTTGCACCGCCTGCAAACCCATGCAACCGAGCGTGAAAAATTTTCTTCCATCATGTTTATGGAGCAGAGTCAGCAGCGTATACATATACGCCGCAAGCTCAAATACCTGCTGCTGATGGCCTTACGAATTCTGTTTTTGCTGATGCTGGTGCTGGCCTTTACCCGCCCGGTATTTTTTGTAGCACCTCAAGGCTTGGTGTCGGAAAACACCACGCATCACGTCATCGTGATGGATACTTCATTTTCCATGCGCGAAGGCAACAGCTTTGAACAGGCGCAAACAGAAGCCGAGGCAATTCTCGCAGCCATGGCCCCGGATGATATTGCCAGTCTTTATATTGCCAGCGGCTCGGTGGAAACCATCAATCCGGCGACTGCCGATCCAGCTGTGATCCGGGCCAGCCTCGGCAACCTGGAACCGGATGTCGGGCGCCTGGATTTTGGTGCCATGATCGCCTCACTGGATACCCTGATTGAAAGTTCACAGGCAAATTTTGTCATTCACTTTATCAGTGACTACCAGCAAAGCGCTCAGGCTGTCCGCTTTGCCGACATGATTCCGGATGTGATAAATGGTCGACCGGTTAATCTGGAAATCCATCAGGTCAAAATTGATGATGTCCCCAACTGGAGCCTGGCATCCATTGATGTCACCGGTTTGCGGGAAATCCGTGTCGGCGTGGTGAATAACAGTGAGGATGCGCAAAGCGCCGAAAAAAGTTTCACACTGTCGGTGAATGAGCTTGAGCAGCAGACAGTAACACAGACGGTTTCGGCCCCGGCTGGCGGCATCGCTTACATAACAATTGATAACGTACAGTTCGAAGATGGTGATAATCGTCTGGATATAAGCATGAGCCCAAATGACTCTCTGGCAGACGACGACAGACGTCACGGCGTGTTTGATAACTCCCCGCCCGAACCGGTCATTCTCTTGAGTGCTGATCCGGACTCACTGGCAATTACCTATATCAGCACGGCACTGGAAACCGCCCCGCGCGGTTATGAGGTTGAGCTGCAGAACATCAGCGATTTTGATCCGCGTATCCTGCAGCGTTATCCCTGGATCATCATTGATGATATAGGTGCTGTGAATGATATCTTGGCACAGGAGCTGCGGGCCTATGTTGATGGTGGTGGCGCCATTCTGGCACTGACTGGTGAGCGAAGTGCAAACCAGCAGACAGTGCCAGTAGGAGGACAGAACATTAGCGGCGGGCTGGGCTTTAGCCGCAATACTACCTATAGCGTACAGCGGGTAAATAGCTCACATCCGGCGCTTGATCGCAGTGTCGGCTGGAATAACCTGAATATAAGCAGGGTGGTCCCCGTCGAAGCAGGTGAAAACGACAACGTCCTGATCTCCCTGACGAATGATGTCCCTTTCCTGCTCGAACAGACAATCGGCCTGGGGCGTTTCCTGTTGCTTAACACACAGCTGGATAACATCTGGAGTGAGCTGCCGGTGAAGCCGCTTTTTGTAGGATTCATGGCAGAAGCGGCACGACACCTGTCAAATGAGGAGCAGTTGGTCAGGGAGCAGGTCGTAAACAGCTTTTTGCAGCTTGGCCAGAATGGTGGAGCCTCCGGCCAGGTCTATGATCCGGAGGGCAACCGCCTTTTATCCCTGGCTGACACCACTCAGGCACAGAATATCCTGCTAAATGAAACCGGCTTCTACCGCATCAGCACCCTGGGTGGCGATGTGCTGGTTGCCGTCAATCCTGACCCGCGTGAATCCAACCTTACCCTGATGGAAGCTCAGGCACTGCAAAACTGGCAAAACATGGTTGCCACCAGCGCCGGCGCCGTAACGGTGGTGGATGGCGAGGCCGTAAGTGTCGTCAATGAGGAGCCTGTTGCTTTAGAGGTCTGGCGTGTATTATTGGTATTACTTGCTGTTATAGTCCTGTCAGAGTCCTTATTAGGCAACCGTTACTTGCGGTTTAACACTGGAAGCAGCTAATGATGAAAGCCTCAGAAAAGCTCGAACTCTACCTGGCCGAATTTCGCCAGCGCCTGAAAAAACTGATTATCCTGCAGGGCCTGGCAGCGCTGGCCCTGGTGCTACTCGCCGTGTCTTTGCTGGCAGCCTGGTTCTCTCTGGAAAGCGGCTATAGCAGCGGCACGGTGAATGGCTTTCGCATACTGCTCATTCTGGCACTGGCAGCGGTTGCTCTGAAAGCTTTTATTGAGCCCCTCCAAAAAATAAAGGAAAACATAGGTCGCCAAATTGAACGTCTTAGCCTGAAAAGTGATGGCAAGGGTTTTCAGGGCAGAATCGATACCTATACCCAAATGGCGGCTAATAACCCCTTCCGGGAATTGCTGGCCGAAGACGCTTTTAGCATCAGTGAATCCTACCCGGCACAGGAACAAATCAAGAGCAAGGATATGCAGATCGCCGGTCTCGCCACCGCAGCCATGCTGGCCGTGCTCATTTACATGGCCTTTGGTGCCGGCTTGTTTTCCTATTCCGTACAAAACTTCCTGGCAGGCTGGGCCAATGACGACCTTGTCCCACCACAGTCCATCAGCGTACTACCGGGCGACCAAAGTGTGCGTCGTGGGGCTAACCTGCGCATCTCTGCTCGCATAGAAGGAATGGACCCGGATGAAGCCATTTTGCATGTTCGCTCAGCCAGCGAAGATTGGCAGGAAGTTCCACTGGTCAGGACCATGAACGGTTTTGAATTTACCCTGTTCTCACTGCAGGAAGAAATGGATTACTACGTGTCCACTACCGGGCTGCGTAGCCAGGAGTTTTCTGTGCAGGTGGTGGATCTGCCTTCTATTGAAAACCTGGAGCTGACCTATTTTTATCCGGACTGGACTGAACGCGAACCTGAAACCTCGAACCGTGGTGATATTGAAGCGCTGCCGGAAACCCGAATCGGGCTGAGCATCACTACCTCTGCTCCGCTCCCGGAAGGCGGTGAGCTGATTCTGAATGACACAGCTCAAAGCCTGTTGGTCAATGGCATAGAAGCAACAACCCAATTCGATATCCTTGATGAAGGCCAGTACTACATTGCAGCACTGGTTGGTGGTGAACAGGTACGGCTCAGCGATGACTATTTTATCCGGCTGGCTGAAGACGGCTCACCCATCATTGAGTTTATACGTCCTGGAGATGACTGGAACGCTACCAATATTGAAGAAGTGACAGCACGGGTCAATGCCTCCGATGACTATGGTCTGCAATCCTTGCTGATCAAATACTCCATCAATGGCGGAGACTGGCAGGAGGTTGATCTTTACGAACCTGCCGATGAAATTTCGGCTGAGCACCTGTTTATGCTAGAAGACATGCGCACCCGGCGGGCACTGACAACACCTGACTCCATCGAGCTGGGCGCCTTTAATATTGAAACCGGACCGGTGCCTGCAGCTGATTCCGAAACCGGGGAAGAAGTTGCACAGACAGAACTGTTTGAGGACATTCCTCTCAAGCCCGGCGACCTGATTTCCTATTACGCGGAAACCTCTGACCGCAACCAGACGGTGCAGACAGATATGTATTTCATTGAAATCCAGGGCTATAACCGTCGCTATTCCCAGTCTCAGCTTTCTGGCGGTGGTGGCGGCGGTGGCGGTGGCAGTCCAGCCGACGAGATTTCCCAGCGCCAGCGCCAGATCGTGGTATCCACCTGGAACCTGATTCGTGAACAGGCTGACGGCAACGATGCACAGGTTGAAATCAACGCTTCATTACTCTCCGATTTACAGACCACCCTGGCAGAACAGGCTCAGACTTTGACAGAACGTACCCGTGCACGCCAGCTGACCCGACAGGATGATGACATTGCCCGTTTTGTGGAAAGCATGGAGCGCGCAATTCAGTCCATGCAACCAACCTCTGAATACCTAGCCAGTGTTGAGTTGCAGGAAGCCATTCAGCCTGCCCAGGAAGCCCTGCAGTATTTATTGCAGGCAGAGTCCGTATTTAACGATATCCAGATCAGCCAGCAGCAAGGTGGCGGCGGTGGCGGTGGCGGCCGTGCGGGCGAGGACCTGGCAGAAATGTTTGAGCTGGAAATGGATATGGAACAGAACCAGTATGAGACCGGTGAGCGGGCCACGCCCCAGTCCCAGCAACAGCAGATGGATGACATCATGGACCAGTTGGAAGAACTGGCCCGTCGTCAGGAACAGCTGGCCAACAATATGCGTAATCAGCAACAGCTGACAGAAGCTCAGCGCTACCAGCAGGAAATGTTGCGCCGCGAGGCGGAGCAATTGCAGGAACAGCTTGAACAATTACAGCAACAGCAATTGGGAGGTCGCCAGGGGCAGCAGGGTCAGCAGCAGGCGGGCAATCAGCAGGGTCAACCGGGCCAGGGTGGCCAGCAGCAGGGACAGCAGGACGGGCAGGAAGGCCAGCAAGGCAATCAGGAAATTGCCCAGAGCCAACTGCAGCAGAGACTCGAAAGTGCCGTCCGTGCCATGGATGAAGCACAGGATGCCATGCAAAATAATCCCGGCTCAGATCAACTGCAGCGTGCAGCCGAAGAAGCCCAGCGCCAACTCGAAGCAGCGCGTGACCAGATTGCCCAGGATCAGCTGGCCAGCATGCAGGAATCCTTCTCCAGTATGGCTTCACAGTCACAGGAAATGCTGGAGCAGCAAATTCAGGCACAACAGCAGTTACAGCAGGCCATGGAACGTGCACTGGAAGAACGTCAAAGTGGCGAAGATCCCAACAGCCGAGGTATGAGCCTGGTAGAGGAAATGGATCTGGCCGATCTGAAAGAAGAGCTGGCTGCAGGGATTCAGCGCTTGCAGCAGCAAATGATGAATACCATCCAGCAATTTGGTGACGAGGTCCCACAGGCTGCCCGTGCCCTGGCAGATGCCAATGACACAATTACCGAACGTGAACTGGAGATGTCCCTGTCAGATGCCGCACTATATATCGATGCCGGTTATGCGCTGTACATCGCCAATAATGAGCGCAACGTCAGCGAAGCCATGCGGGCACTAACTGAAGATCTGGAAAGAGCGAGGAATCTGGCTCAGGGTGCCGCAGACGGTCAGAGCGATCTTGAAAGGGCCCGCGAACAGGCACGCGAACTGCGAGATCAGCTGGCACAATTGGGTCAGGGGCAACAGCAGGGTGGAGAGCAGCAGGGTCAAGGCCAGCAACAGGGACAAGGACAACAAGGGGGCAATAACCCGCAGGGCGCACAGCAAAACGGTGGTGCTTCTCCCAATGGCTTCCAGAATGCCTTTGGCATAGCCGGCTGGTCAGGTAATGGTGCCGACAACCGACTCGATGGCCCCATCACTGTTCCCGATAATTTTTATCAGAATCTTGACCAGATGACGCAGCTGGCTCGCGATGGTATCCGCGACTCCAGAATGACCCAGGAACAGATCGACGATCTACTTGAGCTCATTCGTGAGCTCGAATTCAGCCGGGTAAACCGAAATGACGACATCGTTCTGGAGGAATATACCAGCATGCTGTCACTGATCGAGCAGGTGGAACTGGCGCTTAGAGCCGAGGAAGGCCTGAGTGGCTCCACGGAAAACGTTCGTACCGCTGTACTGGATTTGATCCCTGAGGAATATCAGGAATCCGTTGCTGAATACTACCGGCGCCTTTCCCGAGAAGGCGAAGAAACCCCCTAGTTGTGAGTGCTCAGCCAAGCCGGCTGAGCCAGCACGGACAGTTTACTCCACTTGCCAAGCCCTGACGACGCGCCATGAGCCACCATGAATCACACAAGACTCATCGCAGTTCCTGGCTGCGTGCCAGCGTTATGGGGGCCAACGACGGTATTGTCTCCACGGCCAGTCTCATCATTGGAGTCGCGGCAGCTGAGGTCACCAAGGACTATGTACTGATTTCCGGACTGGCCGGATTGGTGGCGGGAGCCATGTCAATGGCCGCTGGTGAATACGTTTCCGTCAGCTCCCAATCTGATATTGAAAAAGCCGACCTCGAACAGGAAAGACTCTCACTCGAAGAGAACCTGGAATTTGAAAAACAGGAACTGGCAGAAATCTATGAAGACAGGGGATTGAGCACTGAACTTGCCAAAGAAGTGGCAGAACAGCTCATGGAGCATGATGCCCTGGGGGCACATGCCCGCGATGAAATCGGGATTGTCGAGGAAACCAGCCCCAGGCCGATCATGGCCGGAGCCTCCTCGGCACTGACCTTTACCATTGGCGCTTTGCTCCCGCTGCTCACCGCCTGGATATTACCCTTGCAGCAGCTCATCACTATGGTGGCACTTTTGTCGCTGGTTTTCCTGGCTGCGCTGGGAGCAATCTCGGCAAAGGCTGGTGGCGCTCCTGTACTGAAGGCTGCCATGCGGGTTACTTTCTGGGGCGCAATGGCGATGCTGGCCACGGCTGTAGTGGGTTTTGCCTTTGGTATTTCAGTCTAGGCTGATATTGCCGTCGGGATCCAGAATCCGGCTGACGTTGTCATTCACAAGTTCCAGCGCCTGTATCTGTCCACCGTAGGCGCGTGACATGCCGGTATCGATGACCCAGACTTTTTCATTGCAGTAAGACGTTATCTGGGGGTGGCGCGAATGGGCAACGACCATTCGTCGTGCTCCGAGAATTTCCAGAGAGGTGTCCAGCATCTGACAGTCGAAACTGTCGACCCGGGCTGAAAAATGTCGCGCCCACATCACCCGATCACTGTCATCCACCCGCTGTGATGAGTCCGGCTCAAACTGGCTATCGCCTCGTAACCAGGCGCTGACATCCTCATTTATCCGCTCGATACCGTAGTCTGCCCAGCGCGGGACCACGCCACCATGCACATACACGGTATCGCCCAGCTGCAGTACCGTTGGCCAGGCTGAGAGGCGCTGCGCATAAGGCCCTCCGGCCATCAGGGCAGCACCCCGGTGTCGTTCGTTCAAAAGTAAATTTTCTAGACGGGAATCGCGCAGATCAAGCCCTTCGACATTCTGCCAGGCAGCAAATGGATTGGGCCCCACTGCCTGATTATCAACCCGGGCACCCATGATTTCATGATTCCCGATCAGCGCATAAAGCCTGCCACCAGCCTGCTCAGCCTGCTCCTGCAGATCAAAGATCAAATCCAGTACCTATCGTTCATCATCACTGCGGCCAATCATGTCGCCCAGCTGAACCACGGT
>Ga0181579_10002673_pt1 | contig 14308 bp, 13 predicted proteins | sample 071ome_24_FD_132996 | JGI IMG/M metagenome (GOLD analysis project Ga0181579, IMG submission 132996) | Coastal salt marsh microbial communities from the Groves Creek Marsh, Skidaway Island, Georgia - 071402CT metaG (megahit assembly) | ecosystem: Environmental > Aquatic > Marine > Intertidal... | reverse complement strand
TCCTGGTGGGCCCACCAATTTCTCAAATCGAAGCGTTGTTTACGGCGCGGCATAGACAGTTGCTTCCACCAAATCACGCCGTAGCCTTCTCTTTGCGGCCCCGGGTATGTCATTTCAAGATTGGAGATCCAGTACTGGGTCTGGATTGCGGTAGACGCGATAACTTTATTGCAGTTCCTTTAACGCGTTCTCCTGTCGCATAAGTTTCGATAAGAAAGTGTAAGGACGAGGGTTCGTTCTGGCGACAGCGTCTGTGATCTGCCTTTAATATTGGAGGCCCAGAGTTAGTTTCGCGCCTTAGAGGCGGCACATCGGCGGCATGGCTTCAAGCCAAGCCGTGTTGCCGCCAGATTTGTTAGGCCGTTGGCGTCCGCGGGCCCTCCCAGCGATACTCAGTTCAATGCTGCAGGGATTTGTGCCACCGGATGCATGAATCTGAAATCGAAATTGCGAAGGAACGATGGAATAACCAGTGAGCAATATTAAGTGAACAAAAATGCACGTACTAATATTCGACCTGCTCGCCAGGAGCGCAGTCGAGAAAAGCGGGATCGTTTGATCAAGGCCGGACTAAATGCCTTTTCCAAACACGGATACGATCAGACGCGCATGACAGACATCGCAGCGGAGGCTGGTGTCTCGGTGGGCGTGCTGTACCAACGATTTAATGACAAGCGCGGCCTATTCGAGGTGATTGTCGATACTCTCGCGCATCGACTGAAAGGAGAGCTTGATACGTTTTTCGATGAGATAGATGAAACGTGGGGTTTGCATGAGCTTATCGAGCGGCTCGTTGGAAATCTCATCGATGGTATTGAGCGTGACGTTGGCTTTTTTCTTGCGCTCATTACAGTAGGCGAAAAAATCCCTGGCATGGTCGACCGACTCGCCGAGATAGACCACCTTCGCGCCCAGCGGTTAAGGGCCTTCTTAGTCGAACGTTCTCTCGTAGATCCAGCCCTCGTTGACAAACAAAGAGTGTTTTTTGCCTTGGCTACTGTGATTCGAATGACGTTGGTAACGGCTAAGGTAGATCGTGACCCAATTCGCCTGCGTGATCCTCGAATCCGGGTTGAATTGGCATCCATGCTCGCTGGATATCTGCAGTCATAAAATATGAATTAAAGTTTACATTGGAGCCCCTTGCCTCTATATTCGCCATAGTTAATGCAATGCATTATCTGTGGAGAGGAAATGGAGAAGCGCGTCCTCTGGTTTTGAGGCGCGTCAAGAGGAGGTTTAAATGCGAGTTTTTCGAATAATAGTGGCGTCTATTGCGGCGCTCTTTACGCTTTCGAGCTTTGCGGCGATTGAGGAGGTTGTCGTAACTGCGCAGAAGCGTACAGAAAGTGTGCAGAACGTACCTATCTCGATCACTGCAATCTCGGGTGATGAGTTGGTGCGTCGCGGCCTGAACAATATGCAAGACGTGGCTCGAGCCGTGCCTAATTTCGACCTGCCGGCCTCGAATAACATGCGTAACGTATCGGTGCGTATTCGTGGTATCGGCTCTACAGGCACAAACCCGGGGATTGAAAATAGTGTTGGCACGTTCTTAGACGGCCTGTACATGCCCTCAGGTGCGATGTCCTTTGGTGAGTTGAGTGATATTCAGACGATCGAGATTCTGCGTGGACCGCAGGGCACACTTTATGGGCGAAATACCCCCATTGGTGCCTTAAACATCACGACGTTGAAGCCATCCCATGAAACCGAAGCGATGATACGCGTTGGTTATGGAGACTACGATCAAGCAAGTATTAACGGTCACGTAGGCGGGAGCTTGTCGGATAGTGTCGCAAGCCGTCTGTCTTTCTTTTACCGCGACAGGGAAGGGTATGAGGACAACCTGTTCACGGGCAGTGATGTTAATGACAACAGTGAATGGGGTTTACGGGGCAAAATGCTGTTCGAACCCAGCGACACGGTGGAAGTCATCGGAACCGTTTACTACAGCGAGATTGAACGTCGTTGCTGTATGGGTGAGCAGATTCAACCCAATCATCCGACTTTTGGCATTGCAACGCCGGGCTTTCTTGCGACTCAAGAAGCAGCGGGCTACCCCTTCGCTAACTTCGTTGATGACGATCATATCGTGGATGGCGATGACGAAGGAGACGACAGAACGGATTCCTTCGGCGCATCACTACAGGTCGAATGGGATCTCGGAAACGGGCATCTACTTACGTCTATCACCGGTTACCAAGATTGGGAAAACAACGTTTCTATCGCTGCGGATTCACTAAAGAATCCGGTGCTCACCAGTCGACAGATTTTGAACAACGAAGTGATGAGTCAGGAGTTCCGCATTACATCGCCGACTGATCAGACAATCGAATACATCGCAGGATTGTACTTTTATGAGCAGGACACGACTTTTGACAGTGATGGGGTAATCGGCGTCGGTGCTAACCGAGTCTTCCCTGCACCAGCCGCTGCATGCCCACCGCCGTGTTCAGCTGTGGCAGGCGATAGCGTTCTATCCGTATTCGAGCAGGATACCAGCAGCGTCGCTGCCTACGGTAATTTGACCTATAACCTGAGCGACGTGTGGGATGTGACGGGCGGCCTGCGTTGGAGCCGGGACGAGAAAGATGCCTTTATCGACCACACTAACGCTGCCGGCAACGGTTTTGTTGTTGACCGTCTGATTTTTCCGCCGGCATCGCCAGGAAATCAGGAGCGCTCAGAGAGCAAGCTAACTTGGTCATTTAACACTCGTTACCAGCTCAGTGACGATGTGATGGCGTTTTTCACAACCTCTACCGGTTTCAAGTCTGGTGGTTTCAACTCGCGACGCTTACCTGAGGGAGCTGCTGTTGAGTTCGATGAAGAAGAGTCCACGACCTTTGAGGCAGGTGTTAAGTCTTTTTGGTGGGAGCGTCGCGCCATGCTTAACATGACGGTCTTCCATACCCGCATTGAGGGTTTTCAGGAATCGACGCTGTCGCCGAGCGGCACCGGTTTCATCGTCGGTAACGCAGGCGAGCAAGAGGTCAGCGGCCTAGAGGCGGACTTCATGTTGACGCCAAACGAAAACCTGACCATTAACGGATCCTTCGCCTATCTGGATGCGGAATACACAGATTTTAGCAACGCACCCTGTGGTGCTGGAGAGGTTCCAGACAACCCGGAGGATAAAACCTGTAATCGTAACGGCCAACGTCCGGGGCTTTCTCCAGAATTTTCCTATACGCTCGGCGTTGAATGGGCTCAACCGTTCCGTAATTCGGACCTTGAGTGGTTTGCACGTGCTGATTATTCATGGCGCGATGACCAGCAGTTGATCCGTGTGACTTTGGACGAGATCGCCACCCAAGACGCCTATGACTTGCTCGATTTGCGCGTTGGTATCGGTTCTCAAAGTGGTACATGGCAGGTAGATGCGTTCGTTAAAAACGCCACGGACGAAGCCTATTACATACAGGCCGCATCTCAGCCTGTTGGGGGTTTAATTTCTGGCGGCGGCCCGGCTGGCGCTAGGGGGTTTGTGGGTTGGTATGGCCCGCCTCGAGTGTGGGGCCTAGAGATGACCTTGCGGCCACGCGGCTAGAGTTAAGGGCGTTTATGCAAGTTGAAAATCGCTTGCGTCCTAGCGAGGCGCAGATGGCGGGTTTTGCAGATGGGGTCAGTGATGGCCCCATTTACATGCTGAACTTGCTGAAATATCGTGACACAGCAGAGTACGCCGATGGCCGCGAAAGCAAACTGACCGGGCGTCAGGCGTACGCTATTTACACTCAGGGCGTCACTGAGCTTTTAAAGGAGTTTGGTGGATCTCTGACGTTAAAGGCATCTGTGGAACGCCTTACCATCGGTGAGGTTGAAGAGCTCTGGGATGATGTTGCCATAGCCATGTATCCATCTCGTGCAGCGATGCTTCAGATGATGCAGTCCGAAAAGATGCAGGATATTGGCCAGCACCGGGCAGCGGGGCTTGAAGGTCAGTTGAACATCGAATGTGTTGACGCAGCAGGATCTTGGTTTTGAACATCGCTTTGAGTACACGTGGTTTTCTGTGGGGGGGTGCTGCCACCGTATGGCTTGCCTTCACGGTGTGGTACACCGACTTCGGCGGTCCATTGACTGACGCGGAGATCGCGCAAGCGCTGGTTGCCCTTGAGCGGCGCGGCATGGAACCAGAGCGTTTTGACCAGTTCGAGCGTTTTTTACGCGAAGATAGCGGTAATCAGTTCCTCATGGTGAATAACATCGACATGAGTGAGGACCCGCCTCCGATGCCGGACTTTGGCCCAGATGCCACGGCTGAGGACTACAGTAACCATTATATGGAGCACATGTACCCTCAACTGTTGTCCCGAGCCTGTCACCCGATCTTTGTTGGCAGCGGTCTGGGGGTAGGAATCGATGTCGTTGGTATCGAGGGCGCCACTGAGTGGGATCGGGCAGCGCTGTTCCGATACAAAAGCCGGAGAGCCTTTGTCGAAGTCGTTACCCACCCTGACATGGGCGCAAGGCACGCGTATAAGCACGCCTCCATGGACAAAACGATCGCCTATCCTGTAGAGCCGAGTCTGTACGTTAGCGATCTGAGGATTATTTTATTCCTTGTGCTGGGCCTGATAACCGTCGTGGTTGATGCGTATCTGCTGCCATTTCTTGCTAGAAAGGGAAATTAACGTGAAGAGAGGCGCTATATCAGCATTAATTTTGGTGATGGTTGTGGGCGCGCTCGCATTTCAATACCGAACGGACCTTTTGTTGTTTTATGTCTCCCAACAATCCCAGCCTGAGGTGGGCCCCAACGTTCCAATTCAGTGGCAGCGTGGTCCAGATGTGGCCAACCTGCCGCCCGCTGCCCGCCCCCCTAACATCGTATTTATTTTGGCGGACGATCTTGGCATCAACGATCTGACGGCTTTTGGTGGAGGCGTTGCCGGAGGTGCGGTGCCGACACACAGCATTGATGCCTTGGCCAATGAGGGCGTTATGTTCACCCAAAGCTATGCAGGGCACGGGACATGCGCACCTTCCAGGGCGATGCTGATGACGGGCCGCTATTCGACGCGTACTGGATTCGAATTTACGCCGACGCCGCCTGGCTTTAGCCGCATGGTCACCATGATGGGCAACGAGATGGACGATGGTTTGCCACCCGGGGACTACAATCAGGCGTTGGACGAGAGTCAACCAGACTACTGGACCAAGGGACTCCCCGGAGAAGAAACGACTATCGCTGAGATCTTAAACGAGCAGGGCTATCACACGGTTCATATCGGTAAGTGGCATTTGGGAAATCGTAACGGTATGGCGCCGAACGATCAGGGTTTTGACGAAAGCCTATTGATGGACAGTCAACTTTTCGCCGAAGAAGACGATCCCAACGTCGTCAACGCAAAGCTCGCCTTCGACCCGATCGATAAATTTTTGTGGGCACGAGGACGTTTTTCCGCCCGCTTTAACGGTGGTGATGCGTTCAAACCGGGTGGTTATCTGACCGACTATTGGACAGACGAGGCCTTGAAGGTTATTGAGGCAAATCAGCATCGCCCTTTCTTTTTATACCTTGCACATTGGGGCGTTCATACCCCGTTGCAGGCAACTCGAGAGGACTATGAAGCCGTTGGTGACCTGCAACCCCATCGTTTGCGTGTATACGCGGCGATGGTCAGATCCCTTGATCGTAGTGTGCGCAGAGTAGAGGAAAAACTTGAAGCGCTGGGCCTCTCAGAAAACACTCTAATTGTCTTTTCCAGTGACAATGGCGGTGCAGGCTATATTGGTCTGCCGGAGGTCAACGCACCCTATCGAGGCTGGAAGATCACCTTTTTCGAGGGCGGTATTCGTGCGCCCATCTTCATGAAATGGCCGGCGAAGATAGCGGCTGGCACTCGCATAACTCAGCCGGTCGCCCACATTGATTTGATGCCGACCATGGTCGCTGCGGCGGGAGCAGAGATACCGCCCCAAATAGAAATAGACGGTCAAAATCTTCTCCCGGTGACCCTTGGTACAGGGGAACTTCAACGCCCCAATGATGCGCTCTTCTGGCAGTCTGGGGGGACGCGGGTTGTGCGGGCCGGTGACTGGAAACTTCAGGTGGAAGCTCGTCGGGATAAAAAGTGGCTCTACGATTTGGGCGAAGATCCCACGGAGCAAACCAATCTTGCCGGCAGCAGGCCAGACAAACTGGCGGAGCTGCTGGCTTTGCTTGAACAGCACAGTGCCGGCGCGCGCGATTTGTTGTGGCAGCCGACGACCGAGCGGCCTACTGCTGTCGATAAGACTCGCGCCGAACGGTTTCAGCCCGGCGACGAGGTCGTGTACTGGTCGAATTGATCATTTACTGAGCGCAAAGGCTCGACCCATGAAAACGGCTCAGAATGCCCCGGGGCAGGGTCTTAGCGGTGAGGGTCGCTACTGATCGGCGCGCAAGTTGCCAAGCCGGTGGCAAAGGGGGCATATTGTCGGTGCACGGGCACCGGCAGACTGCTAGGAACTTACGCCGAGCACTGGCAAGCCCCGAAATTGATGTGCTGTCATGATGGGACTCCGGAGCCGGCCCGCCAACTGCAACTCGGGTAAGTAATGCGGTTGCAGCTTTGCGGTTGTGCTGCGATAAACAGCTCGGCGCTGGTGCGGTGGAGGCAGCGATTCGACAGCGCAGGAATTAGGGAGAGAAACGGATGCGGACAACGTCGGCAAAGACTGTATTGGCATGTTTATTTGTTTTGCTCAGCGCGTGTACTGACCCAGATATCGTGCCGGAAACCCACGTTTCCACCCCGCCTGCCGCGCCCCTTGAATCGACAGTAGAACGCTTCCCGAATCGCACTGCGCTGTTTGGTGATCTGCATGTACATACCAGTTGGTCAGCGGATGCTTATTCAGGGACCAACCGGCTAGGCCCAAATACTGCGTACCGTTTTGCCAAGGGCGAAAAAGTCGAGATGCAGACCGGCGTAGCCGCGCAATTGCGAACGCCCTTAGATTTCGTGGCTTTAACCGATCACGCCGAGGGATTTGAATCCCACCTGCCCTGCACCATGATGGCGGATGCCCCAGAATTCGCTAACCAGCGTTGCCAAGACGCGCGCTCTGGCCAAATTGATATGGCGCAGATGCTGGATCGAGCCTTTGCGTCAGCGGGCGCAAGGCCAGCACCGCGTTCCTACGATTTATGCGGTGATGATGCGCGCTGCAAAGCCAACGAGCGCGATACGTGGCAGCGGGTACAGGCAGTAGCCAACGCCCATAATGAACCGGGCCGATTTACGGCCTTAATTGGCTATGAGTTTTCGTCTTTGCTCACTGAAATGGGCATGCTGCATCGCAACGTCATTTTTCGCGGTTCGGACGTGACCCCTCGGGCAATTTCGTCGTTCGATGTGCGTAATCAAAAAGAATTTTTCGATCAACTTGACGAAGCCTGCGTCGCGCCCTGTGAGGTTCTTACGATCCCTCATAACACCAATTACTCTTGGGGGCTGACGTTTTCCCGGACCGATGAGGACGGGTCCGCCTATACCAGTGAGGATCTGGAAAAACGCGCACGTATTGAACGCTTGTTTGAAGTTACCCAGATGAAGGGTAACTCTGAATGCCAGATCAGCGTTGGTGCCTCTGACGAGGACTGCAACTATGGCAACATCTTCCCGCCTTGCGAAGAAGCCGGCGATCGACGCTGTGCCAGCGAAAGCTCGTTCTTGCGGAACATATTGCTTGATGGACTGGCGCTTGAAACAGAGGTTGGATTCAATCCGTATCAGTTAGGGGTCATAGGCTCCACAGATACCCACACATCAGACCCGGGCAATACGCGATCAGGAATCCCCGTTCGCTACCAGCCTGCCGAAGGTCTCGGCTTTGCGGTTAATCGATTGTTAGCGGCAGACCACCCGGTGGCCGGTCCTATCAGGCGTTTCTCCCCCGGCGGGCTTGCCGGTGTATGGGCGAAAGCCAACACCCGCTCCGAGATCTTCGATGCATTGCAGCGCCGCGAAACCTTCGCGACCAGCGGCTCGCGACTGCGAATTCGCTTCTTCGCCGGTGATCTTCCTGAACAGATGGGTGCGCAAGAGGATGCAATAGCGCTGGCCTACGCACGCGGCGTACCCATGGGGTCTGATCTTGCAGCTGCTGAATCGCCAAAATTTTGGGTTTGGGCCGCGCAGGATCCTGCAGGAGCGCCCCTCGACCGAATTCAGATCGTCAAGGGCTGGACATCCGGCGGCCAAACTCAGCAGCGCGTCTGGGATGTGGTGTGCTCGAGCGGACGCGTGCCCGATAGCACGGGTAAGTGTCCTAGCACGACCGCAGATGTAGATCTTGGAAGCTGTGCGCGACTTGGCGATGAAGGTGCCGCCGAGCTGCAAACCACTTTTTCCGACCCAGAGTTTTCCCCTGATGAATCAGCGTTTTACTACGTGCGCGTATTTGAAAACCCAACCTGTCGCTGGACTACGTTACTAGCCAACAGTGCGGGAGAGGATTTGCCGGCGGATATCGCGGCAACCGTTCAAGAGCGCGGTTGGTCCTCGCCGATTTGGTCAGGGCCACGATAAGAGTTTGCGGGCCGCACAATTTTTGTAGCCGCCACAATATACGTTGCTTGGGGTGGAATTCGCGCCTATCCAGAACTAGGCTTCCAGATAACGCATCTCGCAGAAGCGATAACAGCATCGGATTGCCCTCCTGAAAGAACCGGCAACAGATGTACTCCAATGAATTTGAGGGGCAAGTGAGTGCCAAAAGTCAGCGAGACGATACCAGAAGAGCTAGCACCCCGCGTCGCTGCGGCGGTTGCTTGGTTTAATGAATCCGTTGAGTCAGCGGGTGAAACGTTTAAAGCGACAGGCATTCTTGATGCAGACGATGCGCTGGGCGGGTCGGATGAGCTGCAGCTGATTTTGTGTGGCGGCGATCGTTGTGAACAACACTCTTTTCGGGTCACAGGCACCGCCAAACCATGGTCTGTGGAATTTGCGCAAAGCATCCCGAGTCAAGCCAATGAAAGACCTCAAGCGGACCTTGATCCACCACCGGGGGCACGACTGGATTGGTTAGATAATGCGTTATTGCAGCACGCCTTCGTCGTCTTACTCTTTTACCGAGGCTTTTGGTGACCTCCCTGTCGCGCCGAGTTACGGGGCTACGTGGAAGAGGGAGTTGTCGATAAAATTCGAGCAGCCGGAGGTGAGGTTTATGCGATTACCAGTGAACCGCAGCGTTTGGCGGATCAGGCGCACGAACATTGGGAGCTCAATTTTCGGAATATTGGCGATCCGCATCAGGAGATTTCCAAGACCTGTAGTGAAAGGGGCTGGCTGACTCTTTATGCGAACAGAGGCAGCCTTGAATTCCTGCAGAGCGGGGCAAATTGGGAGATCGAACACCCTAAAGGGTTCTTTCAGCCAGGGGTTTTAGCTTTGACCAAGGAGCACAGGGTGCTCTATCGCTGGCGTTCTGTTCCTTCGAGCGAAAATTTAAATGGCACCGCAATGCGGCCAACGGCCGCCCACGTATGGGAAAACACAGAGCGAGCGCTGGCTGCTGGTCACTCAGCGGATGATGCTTCCCATGATGACAGCCCCGTGGTTGATCAACGCCCGCCGCCGAGAATTCTCTTCTTAGCGGCCATCATCGCCAACGGCTGGTTTGTTAAACCCAAATCCTTTATGTACGCGCCGGGCACGGCGTCTATCCCCGCACGATTTAAAAAAGCAATCTCGCGCTGGATTGCGTTCTTCTTGTTCTGGGCCGTTGCCCTAGTCGCGCTGCCGGTAGGGTGGGTAAGCGGAGCTTTTGCTGCCTGGTTCGCGTGGATAGTGTTCAACCTTCGAACGACGATGAAGGAAATGGATCAACAGGTTGAGCTTAAAGCCCGCTGATACTCGCGGTTTCCGCGCGCATCTGCTTCAGCAGTAATCGCGGGGATCTGCTCTCGGGTGACCTAAGCCGTTTGCTCCTGTACCGCCCGCCATGCGGCGTCGAAAGCCGCATCCATCAGCGCAATCGCTTCCGAATCGGTGTTGGCAATGGATATTCGTCCAAACTGAACGCGGCCAATTTCATGTGGTGCCTGACCTTCGGGCCAGCTTGGGTCATCTAGTCCAAGGTAGGGATAGGCGTATCCGTGGGGTATGCGATTCACCGTTATGGCTTGAATATCGGTTTCATGATTAAAACCGTGGGCGCCAAGGACCGCCTGCAGTTGGTTGCGAATCTGTTGTTCGTAATCGGCAAAGCTGGTGTTGTAGATAATGTGGCGGCCCATGCGTAACTGTTCGCGACCTGAAGTCTGTCTTTGGGGCGCTGCCAGCGGCAGCGGTGAATTCATCATGAAAACCACCATAGGATCCTCTGGGGTCATGGGTGGTTCATAGCCGCCAATGGTCATTTTGGGCGCGCTGCTCAACCACTGAAAAGGGTCGAAGGGGCACTGAAAAAAAGAGGCGCCCAACTTTGACCAAGCGCGGCCGTTCTTTAATTGCACGTTTGCATAAACGAAAGGCGTTTTTTCGCCGTAGCTAAGTCCTTCCTTCTGGCGCTGCGGCATCTCCGGACATAGATGGGGTATCAGAGCGTTATAGCATGCGAGGACGCAGTGGGATGCAGTGACTCGCTTAGCGCCTGTTGCCTGTACGTAATCGACTTCAACTATGCCCTCATTCGTCTCCCGCGCGCTGACCACGGTGCTGTTTAGGCGCAGGCGAACGGGGTGGTCGTCTCGATCCAGCTCGCGGTAGTGAAAGTGCGTGACGGCCACGTCGTGGGGGCCGCCCAAATCGGGTGCGACTCTAGGAATCAATTTGTGCACCAGCAGGCGCGCGACGGAAGCGTTGCCATCCGGGAACATGCGAGCATTCAACAGGCTGTCGAGAAAAACACCGGCCACTTCGGCTGCGGCCTTGCCCGTCCACCCAATGGATTTGATGCCAGGTGCCCCGCCCGTAATGGCTTCGGCGACGCTAAGATGCCATCCGGAGAGGCCATGCAAATGTAGGATTAGCGCATTGAGGATTGGTAAAGATTCGTCACTTAAGCCAACGCGCTCTATAAGGAACTGATTGTAAGCGGTGCCGTTTATGTAATCCCAAGTCTCGCCAAGCGAAAGGTCGTCTAAGAAGTCGCGCTCGCCACCAAGGAATTCAATGAGGCGCCGTTTTTGCGTATTAGGTAGCGGTAACGCCTTTACCGATTCTGCGTAACCTTGGCCGCCGAATAGCGCGGCATTCCAATTACCGGCCACGGTGACATGACCGTCAGGCCCCGGCATCGAGATACCATTGTTTGCTTCGGTATTGCCCACCAAGGCGAAATCGTCGGATGTAAGCCGTGCCATGGTTTCGACAAAGGCATCGTCAATGCCGATGTCCTCCAGCAAGTGTCGAGCCGCGTCACTGTAGTTGCTGGGTCGTTCGAGATTTTGCGCGCCGCCCAGACTCAAGATCATTTTGCCGTCTTGATGAAACTCGTTCCGCTTGGCGTGGCCGCCAAAGTCATCGTGATTGTCCAGCAGTAAGATGCGCGCTTCGCGGCCCATTTTTTGTTGGTAATAGCGAGCACTTGCTAACCCGCTCAAGCCTGCGCCAACGACGACCAGATCGTAATGCTCGTCCAATGCCTCGTACTCGGACGGTTTTTCGCCGCGCCATGCCAAGGCATGGGCGACCTCAAAGGAGCCTTCGTGACTGCCCCTCATGCCGGTGAGCGTAGGCGGGTAATAGCTTGACGGATCCGGCGGACTGAATTGGGTGCGGGTCCAGCCGCTTCGAGCATGGTCGGTACGATCTGGGTCGCTGCAACCCGGAGCCAAAACCCCAGCGGTTCCGATGGCTATGCCATTTAAAAAGTCTCTGCGCGTTACTTTGGCAGCCATATCGCCCCCGACGATTTACATGTCACGCGACATGCTCTAGCATGTCAGGTGACATGTCAAATATCCGATTAATCAACAGAGTCAGCTTGTGACTGATCGAAAGCGTGAAATCCTGCAAACCGCGTTAGAACTGATAGCCGATGAAGGCTATGGCAGTTTAAGTATGCGCGCTTTGGCTCGAGCGAGCGGCATGAAGCTTGGTGCTCTGCAATATCACTTTAGAACTTGGGAAGACATGTTGCGTGGCCTCGTAGGCTTCGTGGCCGTTGAGTTTCGACAACGGTTGGAGGCCAAGAAAGGCTCGACGAATTCTTTGTCTGTCCGCGATATTGCGGAATTTATGCTGGACGAATCCATAGAGGACGAATGGCTCTCGGACAAGCTGTGGCCTCAGCTTTGGGCAATGCAGCAGGTAGAGCCCCTCGTATCGGATTTGCTGGAAGATGTTTATGCGGAGTATTTGGAAATGCTGAAACAGGCGATGGCAAATAGTGGTTACAAAGCATCTCAGGCAGAGGCTCTGTGTCTTATGTCATTGCTGGAGTCGGAATCGCTGTTTGCTGGCAAGGGCCGTCGCTGGGAGCGCGAACGTGGTGCTATGCGGGAATTGATTTTGAATTTTATTGACGAACGGTACGCAGATAAGTCATGAGCCATGCAAGCCCTTTAGATCAACAGATTAATCGCTGGGGTTTTTGGTCGGTGATTATTTTTGCGGTGACGACGGTTCTGAGCTTTTATCTGCCGCTAGATGTCGCCAACGGTTACGATGCTGCCCACTCAGACCGGGTGACCTGGCTGAACGAGCACCGCAACGTCTTTGTTGCCGGCTGGGTGAATCAAATTGTCTCCATGCTGAGCCTGTCGGCGGCGTTTGCCGCGGCAGCTTGGGTTGCAGCCGGTGACAATGTCCTGCGAGGGGCGCTGGGGGCTTTCTTTGTTGCCCTGGCCACTATGGCCTTTGTTATTCCGAAGTTTATCGCGGTGTGGACGATTCCAATGCTCGCCAGTGCTGCCGCTACAGGTACAGCGGGTTCCGAAATGGCTCACTCGCTGCTGCCTCTGCTTAATGTTTCCATTCCATTTTCGCTCTACACCTCGTTCGATTACCTAGGGTTTTGGTTATACGCCGTCTTCGCGCTGCTGATCGCTGGTCCGCTCTATGGCGAAACACTTAAGTCCAATATTGCTTCTGTCTCGCTCGGTGTGTTCGGAGTGATTTATCACCTGTGTCTCTTAGTACTGTTAAGCGGCGGTATGGCGCCTGCCGATATTGGAACGTATTTTATTGGCTCGTCTTTGCTGCTGTTTTTTCATTTGCTGGCAATGGCCTTTGTTTTTAAAAGCGCAGGGTCCGATTAGCCTGATGCGGAAATGACCGTTAGATTTAACGGGAGACGATCGTTTTCAAGCAGGCCCAGAGAGAGTTTCTACGGCCCGTACAGGCGTTTGAGGGGTCTGTGCTTTTTATCCGCTGATAGCCGCAACTCTCCCGCTTTAGCTAACAGTATTTGTCAGTGTAAAAAGCACGTCTGTGATGGCGTGTTTTATTCGCTATTTGCCGGAGTTTTGTCGACTAGAGGCTTGATGAGCATGGTGAACGAGAGGAATGCGTAAGCGATGTTGACGAGTAACGCTAGCAGATAAATCCATGCTTCAGCGCCTGCCCAAAGGTTGTAGATCTGAGCCGTAACAGCGATTAGGAAGGTGGCTATAAAGATTTTGTCCAACCTCTGTTTATGATGATCGGCTCGCCGTGAGCGAAGGAGCGAGGCGGCTAAAAATAAAGTGGCGAAAAAGGCATAGCTTGCACTGCTAATGAACCACACGCTGATTGCCGTCGGTGAGGCCGTGTCCGCATTCTGAGACATGATCAATGGAACCATAGACGCGAACATGGCAATACCGCTATGGATTAGGAGGTTCGCCAACTGCGAGCTTTTTTCAACAGTCCAGTCTTTTGAGAAATTCGACACGATTGCAGAAAAACCCGCCAGGGCGACGGAGATTTCGGCAATTACGATTAAAATGTCCAGTTCCATCAGACTGTGCAACTCCCTTGGGTGGCAATAGCATCACGCTGGGCAATGTTAGCGCAGCCTTATTGTAAATGACCTCGATTCGGCCACGAAAAAACCCAACATCATCACAACTTGGCCCCGTGCCATTTCAACCGCTGGAGCCGCTACCTAAAACGCGTCACTCAGGCTGACGGCCGGCCGGTAAAAGCGGAACTAAAGCTCTAGAAAATCCAAATTTCATCCTGTTTGCTTTTTAGGTAGTGCCCATAAACCGCAGCCATGCTTCCTTGGTCAATTCCCAAATTTCATGCTCGGTGTATTGTGGATTTACGAAGGATGCGGGCGCCCGTCCGATGAGCAGAGCGCCCGTCTTCTCCTTGACCCTGCGAGATCTGAAGTTCCCCGCCGCGTTGGTAAGCGTAAGCTTTTCAAACCCAAGCTCGTT
>Ga0181579_10002666_pt1 | contig 14325 bp, 15 predicted proteins | sample 071ome_24_FD_132996 | JGI IMG/M metagenome (GOLD analysis project Ga0181579, IMG submission 132996) | Coastal salt marsh microbial communities from the Groves Creek Marsh, Skidaway Island, Georgia - 071402CT metaG (megahit assembly) | ecosystem: Environmental > Aquatic > Marine > Intertidal... | reverse complement strand
TCTGGGTCTCTGCACGGCATCATGCGTGTCCGCGGTTTTACCCAGGATGACGCGCACATATTCTGTACTGAAGAGCAAATTCAGCCCGAGGTGTCGCAGTTCATCGACATGCTGCACGAGGTCTACGCCGACTTCGGGTTCAGTGAGGTGATTTATCGGCTCTCGACCCGCCCAGCTGAGCGAGTGGGTTCTGATGAGGACTGGGACCGCGCCGAGGCCGCACTCGCTGAGGCACTCAACGCCAAGGGGCTGCCTTGGGAAGAACTGCCCGGAGAGGGCGCTTTTTATGGACCGAAGATCGAGTTCTCACTGAAAGACTGCATCGGCCGTATCTGGCAGCTCGGCACCATCCAGGTTGATTTCTCCATGCCGGGCCGCCTCGATGCCCAATATGTGGCTGAGGACGGCGCGCGCAAGGTGCCGGTGATGTTGCACCGCGCAGTGCTCGGTTCCTTTGAGCGGTTCATCGGTATTTTGATTGAGCACTATGAGGGCGCGTTCCCGGTGTGGTTGGCGCCCAAGCAGGCGGTGGTGGTGAACATCACGGATAAGCACGCCGCTTATGCGACTGAAGTCGCGGAGCGTCTGCAGGCGGCGGGCTTCCGCGCCGAGACAGATCTCCGCAACGAGAAGATTGGCTTCAAAATCCGCGAGCTGGAGCTGGCCAAGGTGCCCTATGTCGTGGTGGTGGGGGACAAAGAGATGGCGTCTGGAGAGGTGTCTGTGCGTGCACGGCACGGGAAGGACTTGGGGTCTCTCACACAAGAGGGATTGCTTGAAACCCTCGCGGCCGAGGTCGCGCGCAAAGGGCGCACTCAGGCTGATTGATGACACATGGGATTAGGAGCTGGGAAACACCTCGGCCCACTCCTCGCCGGTGAGGGCAGCTTTTAACTCTAGCCGTAGCTTAATGAAGCGTTCAGCTCTCTCGGTCTTCAACGATCTGGCTTCTGCGAACAGTGCGTCCAGCTCTTCAGCCGACCAGACTTTTTCTTCGGAAAAAGCCTGGTGGGTGCGTGCAATGAGAGCAGTGGTCTCGCTAATGTCTGACGACATGAAGTCTTCCATCGCCAGCAGAATGTCCATGGCGGTCTGGCGACGCTGCGGATCGTCGACAGCGCTCTCGATGTTATCTTGACCCTCTGCAATGAATGTCGAGAGATCGTAACTGCCCCCTCCCAGAAGCATCACAGTCAGCAACGCAATGAGCATGTCTTAACTCCCGTTCAGTAGCGTCAGTGTTTGCGCAGCGAACTCCGCGCGCTCAGGGTAGAGCTCGATCAACTCTTCGCTGGTCAGAGAAGATTGAAATGTCGCGATGAGCTCAATCAGCGTCTCCACGTCACTGCTGTTGCTCGATTGGTTTGCGGTGACAGTGGCGCTTAGTTGTTCCGGCGTGGCATCGAAGTCTGCATTGGTCTTGGAGAAGGCCTTTACAGCTTCGTCTTTACGCTCCACCGCCTGGCGAATCAGGCTATCGGCCTGCTGCAGCGCAGTCATTGCGCTGTCTCGCCTGGATGCATCATCCACATGCAGCGCCAAACCATTGTTGAGGCCAGTAACGGCCTGAACATAGCCCTCGCTGATAGGTTGCGTCTTATTGCTACTGCATCCCGCTATAGCACTGAGCAACAAACCAATGAAAAGCCACATCCTCGCTCCGGGTTGACACGGAGGCCATCGGCGCAAGCCGGATGCATGTTGGGGCGGCGTGTTGTAACAGGCGCGTAACGTCATGTTTCCCTCTTCATTAACTGCCATCGCACAGCATTCCGATTTCTTCGCGCTTGAGAGCGCGATTGTCGACGACACTGCCTAACGGCAGCTGCTCTCTGGCCTTTCTGCATCGTTGGGCTGCTGCCACATTGTCTGGCCGCAACTGTCGTGTCGTAGCTTGATTGTCGGGGTTGCAGAAGCCGCGGTTCATGCCTCGCAGGTTGAGATAGTTGTTCGCCCGCTCCACTGCAACACAGTCGCCGGGGCGAAAGACCCGCTTGGCGCTGACGATCATGGTCATGCCGCCTTCACCCAGATCCACTGCGTAAAGCACGGCCTCATCAGCCGGCTCCTCCGGTTTCTCCTCAAAAGAGGACGGGGCCATGTCCTTCTCAGACGCATTGGTCGTTGGCGAGACATCGCCAGCAGTGCCCTCTTCAAAGTGACCGGGTGGCAGCCCGCGCCACACGCCCGCGGGGAGAGTGGGGTCTGACCAAGTAGTCAGATAGTGTTGGGTCACCTGTCCAAACTGCACACTGATGCTATTGGCGTTCGAGGATTCATCCGACTGCGCAAACACGGCCCCGGTGGATAGGCTTAGACCGCTCCCCAGAGCGAGAGCGGCGCCAAGCCACCATGAGTCGCGTGGACCGCTACGGTGGCTGCACTCGGTGGCCGCCCGCACCGCACGCCCAACTTGGGTCTGACGCGGCTCGAATAATGTGATGAAGGAATCCCTCTGCTGCGGATCCATAGCTAACCTCTAGGTTCTGTCATCCGAGTATGCCTTACTCTCGGTTCGCGTGGTGCGCTGCTTGGCGGGGGGAGCTGACCCGGGGATATTCCAACCTGTCTTAATAAATAACTTTTAGTAATAAACCACAAAAGTGATAGACGCTTTCTTTTCTGGTACCTTCGTGCGGCAATGCAAGAAGAACTAGAACAAATTTCTCAGGGGTAGCAATGGGACAAGCGATCAGTACTTCGGCGCTATGGGGCGCCAAGCCGCTTCTCGAGACCTCCAAATGCTTGGATCGCTTTGAGCGAACCATCGATGCGGCCTCTGATCCCTTTGGCTTGGGGCCGATGCTGGTGTCAACCGACGTGGCGACAATTCTGGATGCGCTCTGCGCTGATTCGAATCTCCCTTTGTTGAAACTGGCCGAAGCGCAGGACCATCGGGTCAGCGGCGTGATGGCACCATTGATTGAGCGTTCCAAGACCGTTGCTGACGCGCTGCGCGTTGTGCTGATGTTTAATTGCCGCCACGCTGAGCCGCTGTATTGGACAGGTAGCATGCGAGGTGATCATGCGGCGCTCACGGCCTGGCTCGACCGACCCGCAGATATCTCGATCTCTCAGGCTGAGCGGATGTGTGTATTAGGCGTATTCCAATTGGTTGCGGGGTTCAAATCTGCCTTGGGCGACGCGTTTCAGCCCACGTTGATTCGCATTAAACCGTGTTGGTCGGGCACAGAATGGCCCAGCAATTTCCTAGGTGTACCGATCCAGAGTAACGCACCCGAAACTGAATTATTGATGTCGCGCGCCTGCCTGACCTTGCCCAATCCTCTTCGTCGAGAGATTGTAGACACGCCAGAGTTGGTGAGAGAACTAGATCGGTATCAGGAAGACGCAAAAGCCGAATTACTGCGCAACGATACCTGCAGTTGGATCAGAGGCCACCTGCCTTCTGGTGATTGCGACTTGACTCAGCTGGCGGCGCGCCTCAACTGTGACAAGCGCACACTGCAGCGCCGCTTTGAGCGAGAGTTGTCCTGCCGATTCTCGGATCTGGTCGACGATGTGCGCGCCGAGATGTGTGTGCCGCTTTTGGACAGTGGCGTGTTTCCCATGCAGACCATCGCCGAGCAACTCGGATACGCCACCTCGGGCAACTTTAGCCGCTTTTTCCAGAGGCGCTTCGGTTGCACCCCTCGGGACTGGACCCGCCTGGCTGTCACAGCCTGACCCGTTGCACAAGGCGGGTAGGGAACTCGGTACCCTGATGGCCTCATCAACGGTGAGCAATCGCCGCTGGCAATGATTCGCCTGTCGCGGGGTGCATATCTGCCGCTGGCAACACTCACAGCCCCGACTCTCTAACCCTGCGGGAGTGCGCGGAGGAGCAATTTATCGCCCTTCTTTTTTCTTGTGAATCGGTGTTTCGGGCAGTAAACTCGCGCTCCTGTTTGTGTTGGAGGAAGTGCCCGATTGTTCTCAGTAGTCCGGATACCTGCCCCCAACAGTGAAACCTTGATGGGAGAGAGGCAGTATCAAGAGCGAAGGCAACAGCAAAAAGGCGCTGACTAACGACCAGATTACGGCGGAGAACATCCGCTTGGTTAATGAGAAAGGCGAGCAGGTTGGCATTGTGACCAACGCTGAGGCTCAGGCCGCTGCGGAAGCCGTCGGCATGGATCTGGTGATGATGGCGGAGAACGACCCGCCCGTCTGCAAAATCATGGACTATGGCAAGCACGTCTTTGAGTCCAAGAAGCAGAAAGCAGCACAGCGAAAACGTGCCAAACGCACCCAAATCAAGGAAATGAAGTTTCGTCCAGGGACGGAGGAAGGAGACTATCAGGTAAAGCTGCGCAACCTGGTGCGTTTCCTCGAAAACGGCGATAAGGCCAAAGTCACGCTGCGTTATCGCGGCCGTGAAATGGCCCACCAGGAAATCGGCATGGAGTTACTCAAGCGAGTAGAGGCTGATCTGGCAGAGTTAGGTAATGTCGAGCAGTTCCCGAAAATGGAAGGTCGACAGCTGACGATGGTCATCGCCCCCAAAAAGCGGAGTTAGTGGCCCGTGAATGCCCTGACGTCCGATGATGTTAACCACGGCTGAGAAATCGGTGCGTGCCAATGCGGAGTAGTAAACATGCCTAAAGCAAAAATTCACAGCGGGGCCGCCAAGCGGTTTAAAAAAACGGCAGGTGGTTATAAGCGCAAGAGTGCTTATAAGAGCCACATCCTGACCAAAATGACGACCAAGCGTAAGCGACAGTTGCGAGGGACTTCGATGATTCATAAGTCAGACGAAGTACTAATCGATCGCATGCTGCGCGCTAAATAACGCTGTATTTCATCAGGAGACCTGACCTATGCCTCGCGTAAAACGTGGAGTGACGGCGCACCGTCGTCACAAGAAAATTCTTAAGAAAGCCAAGGGTTACTACGGCGCGCGCTCACGCGTGTTTCGAGTCGCCAAGCAGGCTGTCACCAAAGCCGGACAGTATGCCTATCGGGACAGAAGGCAGCGCAAGCGTCAGTTCCGTGCGCTGTGGATTACCCGCATCAATGCTCAGTCTCGCGCCAATGGTTTGACCTACAGCCGACTGATAAATGGCTTGAAGCGAGCGGATATCGCGCTGGACCGACGTGTCCTCGCCGATTTGGCGGTACACGACAAAGAGGCGTTTGCCGCGGTTGTGGAGCGCGCTCGCACCGCTTTGGCTGCTTAACGACGCCTGACTAACACAACAAAGGGGAGGCGCTTGTCTCCCCTTTTTGTATTGACACCCCTGAGAGCGACTACGCAACATCATACCGATGCAAGCACTGGATGAATTGAAAGCTGAAGCCACCGCCGCGATTGAATCCGCGATAGATTCAGCCGCGTTAGAGAAGCTGCGCGTCGAATGGCTGGGCAAAAAAGGGCGTGTCACAGACCTTTTGAAATCGCTTGGCCAGTTAGATGCTGCCGAGCGACCCAAAGTCGGTGCCGAGATCAATGCCGTCAAACAGCTCCTCAACGAGCAGATCAGCGAACGTAAAGAGACGCTTCAGCAGGCCGCGATAGCGTCGCAGTTAGCGGCGGAGGCACTCGATGTCACCTTGCCGGGGCGACGCGAAGATTTGGGCGCGCTGCATCCGATCACCCGCACGATCGAGCGCATGGCAGGTTATTTTGCTGCGCTGGGTTTCGAGGTGGTCGAAGGGCCCGAGATCGAAGACGACTATCACAACTTCGAGGCCCTCAATATTCCTGCGCATCACCCAGCACGGGCTATGCACGATACCTTCTACATTGACGACACCCATGTATTGCGCACCCATACTTCAGGCGTACAGGTGCGCACCATGGAGACACGGGAGCCCCCGCTAAGGGTGATTTGCCCTGGCAGAGTCTATCGCTGCGACTCTGACTTGACTCATTCGCCTATGTTTCATCAGGTTGAGGGATTGCTGATCGATGAGAATGTCAGCTTCGGTCAGCTGAAGGGCATTATTCAGGACTTCCTGCACGCGTTCTTTGAGCAAGATGCGTTGGCGGTTCGCTTCCGTCCTTCTTATTTTCCCTTTACCGAGCCCTCGGCAGAGGTGGATATCCAGTGCGTGAAGTGCGCGGGTGAGGGTTGCCGCATTTGTAGCGGCACCGGTTGGTTGGAGGTGATGGGCTGCGGCATGGTGCACCCGCGAGTGTTGGAAATGAGCGGCGTTGATACTGAGCGCTTTCAGGGTTTTGCTTTTGGCATGGGCGTAGAGCGCTTGGCCATGTTGCGCTATGGCATCGGTGACTTGCGGCTCAATTTCGAGAATGACCTGCGCTTTCTCGCGCAGTTCCGGTGAGGTGGTAGCGTGATTCTCTCTGAAAACTGGTTACGTGAGTGGGTGAACCCCGACCTCGACGTTGAGGCGCTGGCGCACACGCTCACGATGGCGGGTTTGGAAGTTGATGCGGTGACACCCTTGACGGACGGTCTCAATGGCGTCGTCGTGGCGGAGATCGTCTTGGCTGAACCGCACCCCGATGCTGACAAGCTGCGCGTTTGCAGCGTCAACACCGGCACTGAGACGGTACAGATCGTTTGTGGCGCACCGAATGCCGCGGCCGGGCTCAAGGCGCCATTGGCGCAGCCCGGCGCGAAGCTGCCCGGCGGCATCAAAATCAAAAAGGCCAAGCTGCGTGGCGTCGAATCTCAGGGCATGCTGTGCTCCGGTGCCGAGTTAAACCTATCAGAAGACCATGACGGGCTCCTCGCACTGGCGGCGGATGCGCCGGTCGGTGCGCCGATTGAAGACTATCTCGATCTCAACGATCGACTGATTGAAATTGGCCTGACACCCAACCGGGCTGATTGTCTCAGCATCGCGGGTGTGGCTCGTGACTTGGCAGTGGTCACGGAGACCGCGTTGAGTGCGCCTGCCATTGAGGCTGTGCCAGCGTCGATTGATCAAACGCTGCCCGTCGAGGTCACAGCGCCGTCTGATTGCCCGCGTTATCTGGGGCGCGTCATTCGCGATGTCGATGTTTCCAGACCAACGCCACTTTACATGGTCGAGCGATTGCGCCGTGCCGGCATCCGGTCGATCGATGCGGTGGTAGATGTCACCAATTACGTGATGCTCGAGCTTGGCCAGCCTTTGCATGCCTTTGATCTCGACGCGCTGGAAGGGGGCATAAGGGTACGAAAGGCCCAGGCCGAGGAGCGCATCACGTTGCTTGATGGTGAGGAGCGTGTGCTCACGCCGGATACTTTGGTCATTGCGGATCACCAGAAAGCCCTGGCCATGGCGGGCATCATGGGCGGAGAGGGCAGCGGTATTAGTACCGGAACCCGTCACCTCTTTCTCGAGGCCGCGTTTTTTGCCCCTGAACTGATGGCCGGTCGGGCGCGCCACTATGGCTTGCACACCGATGCGTCCCATCGTTACGAGCGGGGCGTGGACCCCGAGCTGGCCTATCAGGCCGTCGAGCGCGCGACACAACTATTCCTTGAGTGTGTCGGCGGCGAGGCTGGGCCAGTTGTCGACATCACGTCTGAGGCGGATTTGCCCCGGCGCGAGCCTGTCACCCTGAAAGCTAGCTCCATCCAACGGATGTTGGGCATCGACCTGGCTGCCAATGAGGTCACGCGTATCTTCGAAGGCTTGGGTTTTACCGTAAAGGCCGATGCAGACAGCGGTAGCTGGCTTTGCACCGCACCCAGTTGGCGCTTTGATATGGGCCGCGAAGCTGACTTACTTGAGGAGATTGCGCGCATTCACGGTTACGACAACATTCCCGTTGAACCCGTGCGTGGCGCGGCGTCAGCCGGTGCTCTAGCAGAGTCTGCATTATCACAGTCAGTGATCAAGCAGCGGCTGGTCGCTCGGGGATTCAACGAGGCCATCACCTTTAGCTTTGTGAGCCCGGAGCTTCAGCAGCTCATAGACCCGGAGATCGAGCCGGTCGCACTCAAAAATCCGATCTCCAGTGACCTCGCCGTCATGCGCACCTCACTGATTCCAGGGTTGCTGGGTGCTGCTGCTCACAATCTCAATCGCCAGCAAAATCGAGTACGGTTGTTTGAGACAGGATTGCGTTTTATGCCCGGCCAACAGCTGGCGCAAACACCTATGCTCGCTTTGCTGCTGTGCGGTCGCCGGATGCCCGAGGGTTGGTCATCGAGTGCTAAATCGGTCGACTTCTTCGACATGAAGGGTGAGATTGAGGCGCTGTTGCAGGCCGCCGATCAAACGCTGGCATTCCGTTCGGCAGTGAGGCCCGGTTTACATGATGGGCAGACCGCAGAAATCCTGCTCGGAGACGAGGTCATAGGCATCATGGGGCGCATTCACCCGCGCACAGCAAGCCACATGAACCTGCCCGAGCAGACGCTGGTTGCCGAGCTTATATTGGCCTCGGTAGCGAGCCGGGTCTTGCCGGATTATCAGGAGATTTCAAAGTTCCCTGAGGTGCGTCGGGATATCGCGTTATTAGTAAGTCGAGAAATTCCGTCGGCTGCCGTGGTTGATTGTGCTCGTTCTGCGGCGGGCCCATCGCTGGCCGACGCGCGAATTTTTGACGTCTATGAAGGCGATGGGGTATCGGAAAACGAGAAAAGTTTGGCCATCGGTTTGACTTTCCGGGATCAAAGTCGCACCCTAACGGATGAAGAGATTAGTGAATCTCTGTCACAAGTTGTTGAATCCTTGGGCGAAAAATTGGGTGCCAAACTGAGGCACTGAAGACGATATGACTGCGCTGACCAAATCTGAAATGGCCGACCGGCTCCACGAGCGTCTTGGCTTAAACAAGCGCGAAGCCAAAGAATTGGTAGAACAGTTTTTCGAAGAGATTCGAATTTGCCTCGAAAACAATGAGCAGGTAAAGCTCTCGGGATTTGGCAATTTCGATTTGCGCGACAAACGTCAGCGACCGGGTCGCAACCCCAAGACCGGAGAAGAAATTCCCATCTCTGCCCGCCGCGTGGTGACCTTCAAGGCCGGTCAAAAGCTGAAGGCGCGCGTGGATGTGAGCATGGGCGAAGAAGGTCTGATTGATGTTTGATCCACGGAATAATGACGAGCTACCGGCTATTCCCGGTAAGCGCTACTTCACTATCGGCGAAGTCAGCGAACTGTGTGCGGTCAAGCCTCACGTGCTGCGCTACTGGGAGCAGGAGTTTCCTCAACTGAGCCCGGTGAAGCGACGTGGCAACCGGCGCTACTACCAGCGTGAGGACGTTGAGCTAGTTCGGACGATACGCAGCTTGCTGTACTCACAGGGGTACACTATCGGCGGCGCGCGACAGCGACTCAGTAATGAGCGTCGGGAACCCACCCCAGTGGAGATTCAGGCGGCGATCCGCGAGAGCCTGAGTGATCTGGAAAAAGCCCGCTCCTTACTCTCTTCAGTTTAATCCCCAACTAAATTTGGGTATGATCCGCGTCCGTTCGGGGCGTAGCGCAGTCTGGTAGCGCACCACACTGGGGGTGTGGTGGTCGCAGGTTCAAATCCTGCCGTCCCGACCATCTTTTCTTTCGTCTCTCAGTCGAGCGACGGCTTCAAAATCAGACTTTATTGATGACCCCATTGGACAACCCGACTCGCGTGCGGTGCGTGGTTTTCGCCAGCGCTCGGATGAGCGCATCGCATAGCCCAATACGCTGAGAGCCTCGCACGGATGATGTGATACTTTGCTGACCTGAGAGGGAGGTCTCAGTGTCCGCAGATGCTCACACACAATCCGGCAGTCGGCAGTGCCCACGGCATCTGGGGGATGTGGACCTCTTTGCCGCTAGCGCGCAGGAGCATTGGTACGACGCCTACCCGATCTTGCACCGGGATGCGCCAGTCCACCGCCTGTCGGGCGAGGGGCTGACACCTGACACCGACGCGTTCATTCTCAGCCGTTATGAAGATATCAATCGGGTCGTCAAAGATCCGATTCGCTACACCCCTATTACTTCCCTCATGCTCGAGCAAATGGCGGCTGCCAAGACGCCTCCTGAAGACATGGATTACATCAACATGATGATGGTTTCCATGCTGACGTTGCGCCCAACGGTCGAGCTCTGGCGGGCCCACCGCAAGGAGCTCACTGACCCCTGGGTAGGCCCGGGCGCCGAGCGGCATCGCGAGATGATTACCCGGCGCGTCGATGCCTTGATTGATGGGTTGCCGAGTGCGGGCGAGGTGGATTTTGTACAGGCCTTTGCAAGGCCGTTGCCGCAACAGGTGATGGCGGAGGTGCTGGGTTTTCCCGAGTCAGATATCCCGCAGCTGGCGGCATGGGGAGAGGCGCAGGTCATGCCCTTCGTTTACGGCGAGGGCCATTTGAACCGCCTGAGCGATGAGCAGCTGGCGGCACAGTTTACCCAGCTGGATGGCTTCAAGGAGTATGTGCAGGACATTGTTCGTGCCAAGCGGCAGTCCCCGGCTGACGACATGATCAGTTTTTTAACGCAAGTCACCTACGGCGCACTGGATCGCAAGCTCACTGATCTTGAGATCAACGGCATCGTGTATGCCATGGTTTTGGGTGGGCTGGAGACCACTCAGTACGCTTTGGAGCAGCAGGCGCAGTTGATTTGTGATCGGCCGGGGCTGTTTGAGGCTTTGCAGGCCGACCCCTCGCTGTTGCGGACCTTCATTGAAGAATCGCTCCGATTGCGGGCGCCCACCCAGGGGCTGTCGACCCGTCTGACCAGTCAGGATGAACGATTTGGCGAGGTCGACGTGCCCAAAGGGTCGGTGCTGCATTTACGGTGGGCCGCTGCCAATATTGATCCTGAAGAGTTCGAGTGCCCGATGGACCTTCAGCTAGATCGCAAGGCGGCCAGCCGCCATCTTTCTTTTTCTGCGGGCCCCAGAGTCTGCCCCGGCGCGGGTATTTCACGCCTGGAACAGCAGATTTCTTGGACGCGGCTCCTCGAGCGGCTCGATTCCATTGACTACGGGTCCGACAACACTTTTTTGCATCAGCCCGGCATTATGTTGGGGACACTGCAACTCAATCTCGAATTGGTGAAAGCGGCTAAATAAAAAGGAGTCATGAATTATGGCCACGATCCTTGCACATCTGGAAGTTCATCCCGGTAAGGAAGTCGAGTGGGAGGCCATCATGGCCGACATGGTGCGTCAGACCTTCGAGCAAGAAGAGCAGGTTTTGCGCTATGAGTACTTCAAAGGTCAGGAGCCCTTGCACTACTACTGCCTGCTGTCTTTTGAGGATAAGTGGGCGTTTTACCTGCACCAAGCCTCCGACTACCACGAGGGCCATGACTTTGAGAGTGTGCTTGCGAATGTAGAGCTCGAGTATCTTGATCCCGTGAAGGGCGCGAACGCGCTACCGCCCACTGAAAACCCGCCGCTACCCGACGATGCCAGTGAGACACTGCGCAACACCGAGCAGCTATTTCCTATCTTGATCCCCCAGTGGTGGGCAGGGAGAGCTTGAGGCCCGGGCTTACTTTGCCTTGAATTCGATGTGCAGCGACTTCATCGCCCGCAACAGATAATGCGGGTGATAGCTGAAGTCATTTTTGCCCTCTGCAAACCACATCGAGTCGATGCGATCGACCAATGCTTTAAACGACCAATGGAGTTCCCGTCGGGCGAGCGGTGCCCCCAGGCAGTGATGTTTGCCTGAGCCAAATGCCATATGCCCGCCGGCACGAGGGCGATCCAGATCCAGCGCGTCAGGGTTTTCAAAGCGACGTTCGTCGCGATTCGCCGCTGCAAACCGGATATTGATCAGACTGCCCGCAGGAATCGTCACGCCGCTCAGTTCCACGTCCTTTGCCGTGGCACGCATCAGGCTTTGCACTGGCGACTCGAGCCGCAGTACCTCCTCAATAAAGACCTTCAGGTAGCGGTCTGGATCAGACTGCAATTGCTCCCAGGCCATCGGATTCTCAATCAGCAGTTTCACACCCGCGGAAATCGCATTCGTGGTGGTTTCTGAACCACCGACAAAGGTATCAGCCATCATCTCGGCATGAAGTTCGTTGTCATTGAGCGGGCGCCCCCATTCCTCAATGACGGTATTCACCAGCGCGCTCAGTAACGAGTCGTCCGGCTTTTCTCGCAGCCGCTCAAAAATGGGCTGAAAATAGTGCTGAGCCTCGATCTCCTTACGAACCGAGATCAATTCCTCCTCTTCAGACTGCATCAGGCTAATGCGGTGAAAGAACGCCTCGGTCCACTCCTTGATCTGCCAAATATCGTCGGGGTTGGCGCCCATTTGCTTGCCAATAATGAGTAGCGGCAGGGGAATCGCGAACTGTTTCACCCACTCGCAGTGGCCGTCGTCGATGAAGTCGTCGACGAGTTGGTACGCCAGGTCACGTACTTCATCTTCCAGCGCTTCAATTTTCTTGGGTCGAAACGCATCGTTAAAGACTGACCGGACTGCTTTGTGGTCGGGATCGTCCCGCCCATTGAGGGTTTTGGCGGGCACCCAGCCTTCCTCCTGAAAGGTGTTGCGGACTGCCAGCGCGCGCGGACTGGGCTCTGTCGCATCGGTGAGATAAGCGGTCTCGTTAGTGAAGTGCTCAGTATCGGTGAGGATCTGGCGCACGTCGTCAAAGCGGGTGATGACATACATGCCGGTTGCCGGACACTGATAAACAGGGGCTTCGTCACGAAGTGTCTTGTAGGCGTCATAGGGGCAGCGTTGGGTCTCAACGTCAAACAGATTGACGTCAGTCGGCGTACTAACTGTCATGGGGGTGCCCGATTTCCTCTCAGTCGTTGCTTTCGACTATAGCCTGAGGGTGAACCACTGAGAAGCGAAAGCGATACAATCAAGATATGGCGACACCATTACCCAACCACCCCCAGCTTCGCGGCAATTACGCGCCGATTCAGTTCGAAGCAGAATGCACTGACCTGATTGTCGAGGGCAGCCTGCCCGAGGGTCTCGAAGGTTCGCTTTACCGGGTCGGCCCCAATCCCAAGTTTGTGCCTGATCAAGGCTATCACTGGTTCTTCGGTGCGGGCATGGTGCATGCGTTTCACTTTGGCAACGGGCGGGTGAACTACCTCAATCGATGGGCGCGCACCCCGAAGTTTGAGGCGGAGCAGGCGGCGGGCAAGCCGTTGCCCATGAGTTTTGTCACCGACCCGGAAACTGGCGCCATTGAATCCGACCGGCGCAATGGGCTCGCCAATACTCACATTATTTGGCACGGCAACCAGCTGCTTGCTCTGGAAGAGGGCAGCCATCCCTTTTCCATGACGCCCGACACGCTGGCGTCAGCGGGTTATGGCCATTATGGCGCCGATCTTCAGGATGCGATGACGGCTCACCCGAAGATTGATCCACTGACGGGTGACCTGCATGGCTTCGGTTACATGTCGGGCGCGATCGGCAGCAAAACGATGACCTATCACGTGATCGGTGCGGATGGCGTGGTCAAGCGGTCCGAGCGCTTTGAAGCGCCCTACGCAGCGATGGTTCACGACTTTGCCGTCACGCGGGACTACATCTTGTTCCCCGTATTTCCCTTGACCTTCGACTTCGATCGCATGGGCAAAATAGGCTCGCCCTTTGCCTTTGATGCAGAGGCTGGCGCCTATATTGGCGTATTGGAGCGCGACGCGCCGGTGAGTGAGATCCGGTGGATCGAAGCGCCGGTCTGCTTTGTCTTTCATTACCTCAACGCCTGGAATGAGGGTAAGCAAATCACCTTTGATGCGATCGATTTCCCGGTGGCACCCAACTTCCCCGACCCCGACGGCAACTTGCCCGGTCACGCTGAAGCGCAGGGCCGCCTCACGCGATGGCAGCTCGACGTTAGCACCGGTCGGATTGATCGTGAGCTACTCGTGGACGTGTCTGCAGAATTTCCGAGGATCGATGACCGATTTGCCATGGGTCGACACCAGCATGGATTTTTGGCCACCGCGTCACAACGTCAGCGTGGCGATGGCGGACTCTTTCACGAAATTACCCATATCGATCTGGAAACAGGTCAGCAACAAGTCTGGGATGCCGGATTCGGGAGTGGGGTGTCAGAGCCGGTTTTTGTTGAGCGTTCAAAGAAAGGCTCTGAAGGAATGGGGTGGCTCTTGGCAACCGTCTACGAGCCGGACCGGCACACCTCGTCGCTGGTGGTGCTGGACGCCATCGCAGTGGCGGATGGGCCTGTCGCCACGGTCCGGCTTGACCACCGAGTGCCATTTGGGTTCCACGGCAGTTGGCGCCGGGCGGCTTAGGATTTAGATGAGGCGAGGAGGGAACACGCCTCGTTTTAAGGGGTTCGCTACTTTTGCCGAGTGTCACCCGCGCGGTTTCTCTCAGCAATACTGAACGACCGTAGCAATGCCGAATCGGGTGCAGGGCGTGTTTATTCTGCCAGGCGGCGAAGCGTGTTTGAGCGCTTGTCCTCTCCGTC
>Ga0181579_10002665_pt1 | contig 14334 bp, 16 predicted proteins | sample 071ome_24_FD_132996 | JGI IMG/M metagenome (GOLD analysis project Ga0181579, IMG submission 132996) | Coastal salt marsh microbial communities from the Groves Creek Marsh, Skidaway Island, Georgia - 071402CT metaG (megahit assembly) | ecosystem: Environmental > Aquatic > Marine > Intertidal... | reverse complement strand
TCTATCCAGCTGAGCTACGGGCGCGAGCAGACGCAGCGTAGCCCGCAGGGGGGCTAGACCAGCCCCACCCCGCCCTGCTCCAGGAGGTGCCGCACGTCCACCAGCATCTGCTGGTCCACATCCTTGTGCTTCGGGCGGTGGAGGAACAGCACCTCGGACCCCAGCTTCACCTTGAACGTGCCGTTGTGCTCCTCCTCGACATCCGCCACCTGCTCCAGCAGCGCGATGACCTCGCGCCACTCGACGTTGGCGTGGCCCTGGTGGTCGAGGAGCTTCTCGAGGGTGTTGCGGTGACGGCTGCTGAGTTCGTGCGACACGTGCGGGGCCTCCGGTGGATCAGGGTTTACAGCGGGGGCGAGCCTATTCGTTTGTCACGCCGCTGCCGTGACGCCGCCCAGCGCGCCTAACGACCGCGGGCCCTGCCACCGGGGTGACAGGGCCCGCGAGGACCATCAGGATGATGGGTGGATCACTCCGGCAGGAGCTTGGAGGTGTCGATGCCGTGCTCCGCCATCAGCTTGCGGAACGTGTCGAGCATCTCCTCCGGGTACTCCGGAAGGCCACCCTCGGCGATGACCGCCTCGGCGCGCTCCTTGATGCGCGGGCCGAAGTCCCAGTCGTCGTCATTCATCAGGCGCTTGATGTCTTTCTCGGGCCACGAGACGACGCCCGGGTCGCGACCGAAGTCCGCGGCCAGCTTGTCGATCTCCTCGAAGCGGCCCGGAAGCGGTGCCTGCTCCTGGATGAGGCCCTTCGCCTTGAGGGCATCTTCGACGCCGGCGTCCATCTGACGGCCATTGCCGTGCTCCTGGTTCGAGAACAGCTTGTCGAACTTCAGGCGCACGCGCTGGCCACCGGCAGCCATGTCCTCGAGCGGGTAGCCCACCGCGTGGCCCCACGTGAAGCGATAGTGCGGCGGCAGGTTGAAGGCCTTCTCGATGCCGCCCGGCTTGCGGCCGAAGGCGATCAGGATCGACCCGACGCCCAGCGACTGCCCGGCGATCATCGCGGCCGCCACGTGCTGACCGGTCTCGAAGCGCAGGAGGTTCTCGGTGCGCTCGGTGGGGAAGCTCATCAGACGCGGGACGGTCTGCGTCATGGTGAACTCGTAGTTCCAGCCGTGGTACTTGGTGAGGGCACCGGACAGCGCGAGGGTCGAAAGACCGTCGTTGGCGCGGCCGTACCATGCATTGAGGTTCGTCAGCCAGAAGATCAGGTGCGACGACTGGTTGATGATCTGCACGTTGAAGCCGGAGACGCACTCCTCGATCTCGTCCCAGAGGTCGGAGTCCTTGGTGACGACGATGGCCTCGGTGCAGTTGATGTTGCCCTGGCACGACGAGAATCGTGCAGCGTTGAGCATGGTGTCGATCTTCCAGTCCTCGACCGTCTTGGTGGGGTCGTAGTACCGGTAGCTACGGCGATTGCCGATCGCCTGAAGCGTCGACATGTCGGGGATATCGGAGGCGTTCACGGCCATCGAAGGAGTCTCCCTGGGGTTGCGAGCGTTACGAAACGTTTCGGCGTCGGAGACGCGTCTGGAGGGAATCTACACACGCCGCGGGCGCGTTGCATGGGTAACGAACTTGAACGTTCGTCCCCCTCCCGCAGGGACAAAAACACCGGGGTTCTGCGGGCGAAGGTATTGGGTGGCGTCTAGCCTGCCCGCCATGCCGAAACTTCTCTTTGTCACAGTTCCCACGGACGAGGTCCTCAACAAGAAGGGGGCGGTCCGCTTCCCCGGTACGGAGATCGCCGTCCAGACGCTCACCGAGGCTGGCTGGGATGTCGAGATCATCGACCCCCTCTGGCCCGGCCCGCTCAAGCGCGTGCAGGAGGGCGGCATCGACGCCGTCCTCGTCTCATGCTTCAAGGCCGTTCCGCGCTCGCGCGACGCCGCATCCACGCTGTCGCGCATGGAGCCGGACACGCCGGTCTACACGGTCGGCGTGCTGCAGAAGGACGACGCCTTCCGCACCATGGCGCCTGCCGTGGGCGTGCTCCGCAAGGTCGAGGAGCTTCCGCAGGGCTGAGGCCCCCGGGGCCGAACATGGACGGGCCGGTGACCCATTCGGGGCGCCGGCCCCGGTCCATATCTCCTGATCCGCGCCCTGCACATCACCGCCGCTGTCGCGCTCGGCGCGCTGGCGATCATCTCCCCGGTCGCAGCCGTCCCGGGCACAGATGACGCGCGCGCGCGCATCCGCGCGCTGGAGCAGCGGGTGATCGAGGCCCGGCGCGCGATCCCTGCGGCCCGCTCTGCCGAGGCACGCGCCGCCGCGCGCGCCCGTGCCGCCGATCAGCGCCTGCGGTCAGCCACGCAGCGGCTGCAGGCCCGCACCCGGGCGCAGCGCGCCGGGCAGGTGGTGCTGGCCACGCGGTTGCGCGATCTCTACCGCAGGGGGTCCGACGACCCGCTGGTGGCTGTACTGGTATCGGGAAGCGGCCTGGCCGCGCTTGCCGGGGCGCGCGCGGACGCGGAGCGCGCGGCACGGGAGGACGCCCGCCTGGTGGCGCGCCTGCGGGCCGACCGGCGCGCGGTGGGCCGACTGCAGGCACGACGGGCGCAGGAGGCCCGTGCAGCCGCCGATGCCCGCGATGAGGCGGTGGAGCGACGGGCAGCCGCCGTCGCCCTCCGGGACGGGCGCGCACGGGCCCTGCGCGCAGCGCGCGCCCAGCTCAGGCGCCTGGAGGCCCGCGAGGCCACGCGCGCCCGGCAGCGGGCCCGTGCCACTCGGCCCGGTGGCACCACTGCGGGCACGCCCCGCGGCGGCCGGTGGCCGGCGGTACCGGGCGGGCCCTCGCGCGCGGTGCTGGAGCGCATCGCGTGGTGCGAGTCGCGCGGCAACCCGCGCTCCATCGGCGGGGGCGGCCAGTTCCGGGGCAAGTACCAGTTTATGCAGTCCACCTGGGAGGCTATGGGCGGCTCGGGGGACCCGGCGGCGGCATCCGAGGCCGAGCAGGACTACCGCGCCGCCCTGCTGTTCGTGAAGTGGGGCCCCGGCCAGTGGCCGGTGTGCGCCGCCTTCGCGCGCTAGATCCCGAACGCCATCACAGGGTGGCGATGGTCGCCCCGTCGCCCCCCTGATCCGCCGGGGCGACCTCGGAGGACCTCACCAGCGGATGCGCGGCCAGTTCCTCGCCGATCGCCGCGCGAAGCGCGCCGGTGCCGCGGCCGTGAATCACGCGCACCGACCCCACGCCCGCCTGGGCCGCACGGTCGATGTGCTCGCGCACGGCCCGGCGGGCGGCCTCGGCCCGCTGGCCCCGCACATCCACCTCGGGGGCCACGGCGTCGAGCGCCGGGCGCACCTCGGCGACCGGGCGGGGGGCGGCCGTGGCCGCCGGTGCGCGATCGGGCGCCAGGCGTGACAGCGGCACGCGCACGCGCGCCGACGGACCCTGCAATTCGGCCTCATCGCCCTCGATGGCGATCACCACGCCACGTACCCCCAGCGCCATGTCCACCGCGTGCTCACCCACCTCGGGCGCGCGCTCGGGCGCGGCAGGGGCGGCCAGGCCGGTGAGGCGATCGACGGCGCGACGGGCGGCATCGTCCGCGGCGCCCAGCCGGCGGTCGCGGTCCTTCTGGCGATCCGCCGAGCGGCGGTCGCGATCCTCCAGCCTGCGGCCGGCGGCGATCTCCTTCCTCAGAGCAGCGAGATCCGAGCGCAGCGCCGCCAGTTCATCCTCGGCCTCGGCGCGCATGCGCGCGCGCTCCTCATCAGCGCGCGCACGCAACTTCTCGCGCTGGCGCTCGGCATCGCGGCGCTCGCGCTCGGCCACCGCGCGGGCGGCCGCGGCCTCGGCGCGATCGCGCTCGGCCTCCGCCCGCGCCCGCTCCGCCGCCTCCGCCAGCCCCGTGAGCGCGGCGCGCTCGGCCCCCATGGCCTCGCGGGCGCGGGCCAGCACCGCAGGTGGCATCCCCAGGCGCTCGGCGATGCCGATGGCGTGGGAGCCGCCCGGGTCGCCCACCACCAGGCGGTAGGTGGGCGCGAGGGTATCCGGGTCCAGGCCCACCGCCGCGTTGGCCGCCCCCGGGGCCTGCACCGCCCACGACTTCACCTCGGGGGAGTGCGTGGTGGCCAGCACCAGTGCACCGCGGTCCAGCAACTCGCCCAGCACGGCCTGGGCGATGGCGGCGCCCTCCGCCGGGTCGGTGCCCGCCCCCACCTCGTCGAGCAGCACCAGCGACGAGCCCCCGGCGCGGTCCAGCACGTCCACCAGCGTCCGTACATGGGCGGAGAACGTGGACAGTCTCTCGGCGATCGACTGCTCATCACCGATGTCGGCCAGTACATCGTCGAACACGGGCAGGCGCACGCGGTCGGCCGGCGGCTGCAACCCGCACTGGTGCAGCAGCGCGAACAGGCCGAGGGTCTTCAGCGAGACCGTCTTGCCGCCGGTATTGGGACCGCTCACCACCAGCGCGCGTATCGAGCTCAGGTCGAGGTCAATGGGCACGGCCGTGGCCGGATCCAGTAGCGGGTGGCGCGCGCGCTCGAGCAGCGGATCGCCGGGCTCCACCGGAGCGCCCCGCCACGCCCGCGACAGCGACGCCCGCGCCAGGCGCAGGTCGATCTCCGCGAGGGCCTCGACCGCCGCGTCCAGCGTTCCGGCGTGGTCCTCAACCAGCGCGCGGAGGGCGGCCAGCACCGCCGCCAGTTCCTCGCGCTCGCGGGCCAGCGCCTCGCGCACGCGGTTGCTGGCCTCCACCACGGGCAGCGGCTCCACGAACAGCGTGCCGCCGGAATCGGAGGTGTCGTGCACGATGCCCGGAACGGCCGACCGTGATGAGGCCTTCACCGCCAGCACGGGGCGGCCCGCACGCTCGGTGATGAACCCCTCCTGCAGGTGCGGCTTCACCGCCGCCGCGACCTCGCGCAGGGCCTCCTGCGCCTGGCGTCGGAGTTCGATGACATCCCGCCGGGCACGCGCCAGGCCGGGCGAGGCATCGTCGCGGATACCCCCGCGTCCGTCGAGCGCACCTCCCAGGCGATCAGCCACGCGGCGAAGAGCCGGGGCATCAATCCACTCGCACACCTCGGCGATGAGCGGAGCGTCATCCTCGTGCTCGGCCAGCGTCGCGTGCATCTCGCATGCCACCTCGGCCGTTGCCCGGATGCGCTCGAAGGCCGCGACCTCAAGGGGCGCACCCCGGCGCGCATGGGTGACATCCGCGCGGATGTCGTGCGCCCCACCCGGGCCGGCGAGCCCCCGCTCCCACAGCAGCACCGCCTCGGCCGTGACATCGCGCAGGCGGGCCACCTCGCGGGCATCCGGCGAGGGGGCGAGTTCCCGCGCCAGGTCGGCCCCCCCGTCGAAGGAGCACATGCCGGCGAGCCGGTCACGGATGGCCGGCAACTCGAGAAGTCCGATGGCATGGGAATCCACGCGCACATGGTGCCCGGTGCAGGCTGTGGTAGGAACCCCGTATGCCCACCTCGCCCGTTCCCCCGGCGATCGCCGACTTCCTGGACGGCCCCAACCTCTGCGTGATGGCCGTGCTGCGTCCCGACGGCTCGCCCCACACCACGGCCATCTGGTACCGCTGGCTGGGCGATGACCGCGTGCTGGTGAACATGGACGACGTCCGCCCGCGCCTGAGGTGGCTGGCCCGTGACGGCCGGGTGGCCTTCACGTGCATCGATCCCGACACCTTCTACCGCCAGGTAAGCCTGATGGGCGTGGTCGAGGAGATCTACGAGGACGTCGACCGCGCCGACATCGACGGCCTGAGCAACCTCTACACCGGCCGCCCATACCCGCGCACCGCGCATCCGCGCATCTCGGTGCGCATCCGCGTGGACCGCTGGCACGGATGGGACCGCAGCCCCGACGAGGCCGAATCACCCGATCGGCCACGGCTGCCGGTGTAGCCCCGGCCGTATCGGGACGGCGGGATTTGAACCCGCGACCCCCTGCTCCCAAAGCAGGTGCGCTACCAAGCTGCGCCACGTCCCGTTCAGCGCGAGGCTATCAGCGGTCCTCGCGACCGAAGCGCCGGTTCTCAGGCGGTAACGGACCTCCGCACCCCGGCCACGTCCACGTCGGCCCCCAGCACCTGGTAGCCGCGGTCGAGGCGGGCCAGCACCACCATGGCCTCGCCCGAGCCATCGGGCCCGGTGATGAAGCAGTCCACAGTGACCTGCCCCGGCCCCTTCCCCGCCGGCGGGGGCTGCGGAATGGCGACCGTGACCGGCGCGCCGATCATCTCGCGCACGCCGGGGTTGTTCATGAGGAACTCCTCGGCCACCGGCCCCGGGCGAGTAAGTCGGCGGCGCTCGGCCAGCCACAGCAGCAGCACCACCATGATGAAGAGGTAGGCCATGATGCCCGCGGCCACGCCCTCGGCGTTGGCCAGCCCGGTGCGCGCGAGGATGAGCGCCACGATGGCGTACACCGCGAAGAAGGCCACGCCCAGGATGACGATGGCGCGGGTGAGGCCCCCGGCCAGCAGGCGGCGCACCATCAGTCGCCGCCCTGCCACGATTCGGCCAGCAGCGCCAGCGCGGCGCGGTAGCGCGCCACCGATTCCTCGCGACCCAGCAGCGCCAGGCTCTCGTAGATGCCCGTGGAGATCGACTGCCCGGTGACAGCGATGCGCTGGGGCTCGAGGAACTCCCGTGCCGTCAGCCCCTGGATGTGCAGCTGATCCGACAGGGCGTCCTTGATGGTGTCCACCGTGAAGTCATCCAGCACCTCGATGCGGCCGAGGCCGCCGCCGATGCACTGGATGCTGGTCTTCACGTCCTCCTGCAGTGCGGCGAGCGCCTCGGGCTCGAACTCCACCGGGCGGTACAGCCATCCGGCAAGGCGGTCGTACTCCGACAGGCGGCTCATCTTGCGCTGCACCAGGGGCGCCGTGCGGCGGGCCAGGTCGGGCGCGTCGGCGGCCTTGCCGTCGAAGTACCCGGTGCCCTGCAGGTAGCCCACGAGCACGTCGGCGAATTCAGCAGGGTCCATTGCCCGCAGGTAGCGACCGCTCATGACCTCGAGCTTCTTCAGGTCGAACACCGCGGGGCTCTTGCTGACTCGCGACACGTCGAACTTCTCCACCAGCTCATCCAGCGTGAACGTGGTGGTCTTGTCGTCATAGCTCCAACCCAGCAGCACCAGCGCGTTCCGCACCGGCTGCGGCAGGAAGCCGTCGGCCTCCAGCTCCTCCACCGACGCCGCCCCGTGGCGCTTGCTCAGGCGCTTGCGGTCGGTGCCCAGGATGAGCGGCACATGCGCGTACTGCGGCGGCTCGCCGCCCAGGGCCCGGATCACCAGCATCTGCTTGGGCGTGTTGCTGATGTGGTCCTCGCCGCGGATCACGCGCGTGATCCCCATCACCATGTCGTCCACGGCGGCGGCGAGGTTGTAGGTGGGCGAGCCATCGCTGCGCGCCACCACGAAGTCCTCGATCTGCGCGTGGTCGAAGGTGACCTCACCGCGGACCATGTCGTCGATCACGGTCGTGCCCGGCAGCGGCACGGCGAAGCGCCATACCGGGGTGCGGCCCTCGGCCTCGAAGGCGGCGATTTCCTCCGGCGTGTGGTCGCGCCGGCCGCGCACCACCGGCGCCCGCTTGTTGGCGCGGGCCTCGGCGCGCATCGCGTCGAGCTCCTCGGCGGTCTCCCACGCCGCGTAGACCGCGCCTGCCTCCTTGAGCCGGTCGATGCACTCGCGGTAGATGTCGTCACGCTCGCTCTGGCGGAACGGACCCTCGTCCCAGTCGAGGCCCATCCACGTGAGCACGCGCAGGATCTCGGCCTCGCTCTCGGGCGTGGAGCGCTCGCGGTCGGTGTCCTCCAGCCGGAGGATGAACGCACCCCCGGCGTGGCGGGCCTCGAGCCAGTTGAAGAGCGCGGTGCGCGCACCCCCCACGTGGAGCGATCCGGTCGGGCTGGGCGCAAATCGCACGCGCAGCGGGCGGTCATCGGCGGTATCCATGTGGTGCACGGGCGGCAGGATAGCCACAGCCGCCGGCCTCCCCGGTGCGTGCGCATAGGATGGTCGTCATGAGATTCGGAGCGCATGTATCCAGCAGCGGCGGCATCAGCAACGCCATCGACCGCGGTCAGGCCATCGGGTGCGAGAGCCTGCAGGTGTTCACGCACAACCCGCGCACCTGGAAGCCGATCAACCACAAGCCCGAGGAGATCGCGGCGTTCCGCGAGAAGGCCGCCGATGCCGGAATGGGACCCCTGGTGAGCCACGGCCTCTACCTGATGAACCTGGGTGCACCCGACCGCGAGGTGCCCACCGGGCCGCCGGCCAAGGGCAAGACGCGCAACATCTACCGGTCGTCCATCGAGAGCCTGCAGCAGCACCTTGAGATCGGCGAGGCGCTCGGCCTCGAGGGCATCGTGCTGCACGTGGGATCGAGCAAGGGCAGCACCACCGACGAGGCCATCGCGCGCATCGGCGCCGGTATCGCCGAGGCGCTGGACGCCGTGCCCGGCACCTGCGGCATCTACCTGGAGAACACCGCCGGGGCCGGCGACACCATCGGCCGCACCTTCGAGCAGCTGCGCGCGGTAGCCGATGCCGCCGGGCACCCGGACCGCGTGGGCTTCTGCCTGGATACCCAGCACATGTTCGCCTCGGGCTTCCCCATCCACGAGGAGGGCGGAATCGACCGGGTGCTCGCCGACTTCGACGACGTGGTGGGCCTCGACCGGCTCAAGTGCCTGCACCTGAACGACAGCAAGACCGAGTTCGGCAGCAACCGCGACCGCCACGAGAACCTGGGCGACGGCCTGATCGGCGAGGACGGCTTCCGGCGCATCCTGGGGCACCCCTCCCTGCAGGGACTGCCGGTGATCCTGGAGGTGCCGGGCGCGGGCGAGGGCCCCGACTCGGACAACATGCAGCGCGCCCGGCGCCTGCACGAGGAGGGCCTGGCGCTGCGGGGCTAGGCGGCCGCAGCGGCTAGGCTGCCGGTCGCATGCGGGTGTAGCTCAACGGTAGAGCAGGAGCCTTCCAAGCTTCTGATGGCGGTTCGATTCCGCTCACCCGCTCTCAGCAGCCCGGTTGACGCGCTCGGCGTGCCCGGACGGTGCAACACTGGGGCCCGTGGCAGACGACGCCCTCAGCGGACGCGAACGCACCCTCCGCCGGTGGATCATCGCGCTCGCGGCCCTCGCCGGCGTGCTACTGATCCTCGTGCTCGCGGTGGTGCTCTACTGGCTGCGCTTCGTGCTGCCCACCGAGCCCGATCCCTTCACGCGCGGGCCGTGGGTGGCCGAGGTATCCGGCACCACCGCCCGCATAGCATGGCGCATCGAGCCCGAGCAGCCGGTGGACGTAAGCGTCACCACGCCGGGCGGGCGCACGGTCACCGCCGACGCGGAGGGCGTGCTTCGGGGCCTGGCCCCGGGCACCCGCTATGGATGGACCGCCAGCGCGGGCGGTGGCGCCCGGGCATTCGGGTCGGTCACCACGCCGCCGCGCACCGCCGGCGCGCCAGTGCGGTTCATCATCACCGGGGACTACGGGGTGGGCGGTGAGGACCAGTACGCGGTGGCCCGCGTGGGCGCCGCCCAGGGGCCGGCGTTCACGGTGTCCGCTGGCGACAACGTGTACCTGGCCGCCGCGCCCGTGCTGTTCGACCAGACGATCTTCCGCCCCATGCGACCGCTGATGTCGCAAGGTCCTCTCCTTGGCGTGGTAGGCGACCATGACACCCTGTGGCAGGGCGGGCGCCCGCTGGCCGAGGCATTGGGGTGGCCCGGCAACGGCGACCGCTCGGTGCAGCGCTATGGCCGCCTGGCATTCATCACGCTGGGCGTCAAGGGCGACACCGCCGACCTGCCGTTCCTTCGCCGGGCTCTGGCCGACACGCGCGATGCGGATGCCCGCTGGGTTCTGATCCACCAGCCGGTGGAGGTCGGCAACCCCGTGCTGCCGGTCATCCGGCAGGCGGGCGCGGCGGCGGTGCTGAGCGGCCACCTCCACCGGTACGAGCGGCGAACGGTGGACGGGGTGCTGTGCCTCACGGTGGGCACAGGTGGCGCACCGCGGTCGGACGGCGATCAGTTCACCCCCGAGAGCGCAGATGCCGTGGTGTCGATCGCCGAGTTCGGTTCGCTGCGGGCCGACTACGGGGCAGACGCCGTTCGCTACGCGTTCATCGACGCGGCGGGGGCGGTGCTCGACCGCTTCACCACGCCGGCGGGCGGGTGACCTACCGCCGGGTGATCCTGCTGGTGCTGGCCGTGGCGGACGTGGTGGCGCGCCTGGTGCTGGGCCTGCCCGCCGCATTTGGGGTGCTGATGATCGTCACGCTCATCGGAATCCCGTTGTCGGCGGCATTCCTGGCCGCCGACCTCATCCCCGTGCGCCGCACGCACGCGATCGCCTCGGGCATGGCGCTGGTGGGCCTGCCCCTGGCGCTGATCATCCCCACGTGGGGGTGGATCATCGCGCTCGCCGTGGCCGGCGCCCAGGTGGCCGCCTGGGTTGCCTCACGGCAGTCGCACTCACCGTGATCGACGCGCCCTGAACCGGAAGGAGCCGGTCTCGATGTGCCCGTCCTCCGCCTGCACCTTCCAGAGCACGCGGTACCGCCCCGCCACGGGCCGGCGGGTCCTGATGACAACCTTCGCAGCATTCCGCCGGTCAAGGCGTGCCCAGACCACGTGATTCCTCCCCCGGGCATCAATCACCCGCGCCCGCGTGACACGGAGAAGGCGGTCGCGGAAGGTGATCGTCACCTTCTTCGGAAGCACGCGGACGACCGAGCCCTTCTTCGGCGACGTCGCCCGAACCCCGGAATGGCCGATCGCCACGGTTGAGGACACGAGGAGGAGCACACTGGCCAGCAGGGCGGAGCGTCGGAGCATCAGGAGTGTCCCTGCGGCTGTGAGACGGCGGTCATCACAAGTTCCCATCCTAATGCCCCGGAGTGGCGGCGGGTACCTGACAGGTATCCTCGCCCGCATGAGACGAATCCTCGCCACGACCGCCGCCGCGGTCCTCATCGCCGCCCCCGTGCTCGCGGGCTGCGGCTCATCCGACTCCACCACCACGGCCGCCGAGGCCGCCGCCGCGAAGACCTGGTCGGCGCCGCCGGCCATGGCCATCGATCCGAAGGCCACCTACACGGCCGACATGACCACCTCCGAGGGCGACATCCAGATCCGGCTGGATCCGGCGGCCGCGCCGAAGACCGTCAACAACTTCGTGTTCCTCGCGCGGGAGGGCTTCTACGACGGTCTCACCTTCCACCGGGTCATCCCGGACTTCGTGATCCAGGGGGGCGACCCCGAGGGAACGGGCTCCGGCGGACCGGGGTACTCGTTCGAGGACGAGCTGCCGGATGAGGGGCAGTACGAGGTGGGTTCCGTGGCCATGGCGAATGCCGGGCCCAACACCAACGGCTCGCAGTTCTTCATCATCGTGGGCGATCAGGGCGTGCAGCTGCCAGCCGCCTACTCGCTGTTCGGAAAGGTCACCAAGGGGCAGGACGTGGCCGAGAAGATCTCGACCATGGCGGCGCCCGGTACGGAGACTCCCGAGCCGCCCGTGACCATCGAGACGGTCACCATCACGGAGAAGAAGGCGACGTGACCCCGCTGGCCGGCTTCACGCGATCCACCATCGCGGTGACCGGCACGGACATCGCGGTGGCAGTGGCGGGCACGGGCCCGCCACTGCTGCTGCTGCACGGATTCCCCCAGACCATGGCCATGTGGCACCGGGTGGCGCCGGTGCTGGCCGAGCACTTCACCGTGGTGTGCGCGGATCTCCGCGGCTACGGCGCCAGTGGCCGGCCGGATGGAGGAGATGACCACGCCGGCTACTCCAAGCGCGCGATGGCGCAGGACCAGGTGGAGGTGATGTCGGCGCTGGGGTTCGACCGCTTCGCCGTGGCCGGGCACGACCGCGGGGGGCGCGTGGTGCGGCGCATGTGCCTGGACCACCCCGACCGGGTCTCCGCCGCCGCGGTACTGGACATCGTGCCCACGGCCACCGTGTTCGCCACCACCGACCAGGCGCTGGCCACCGCCTACTACCACTGGTTCTTCCTCATCCAGCCGGACGGCCTGCCCGAGCGGATGATCGGCGCCGACCCGCGGTGGTGGCTGCGCGAGACCCTGCGCCGCTGGGCGGCGCCCGGCTTCGCGTTCGATCCGGCGGCGGTCGCCGATTACGAGCAGGCGTTCGACGACCCCGCCACCATCCACGCCCAGTGCGAGGACTACCGGGCGGCGGCCACCATCGACCTCGCGCACGACGCCGCGGATGCGGGCAGCCGCATCGGGTGCCCGCTGCTGGTGCTGTGGGGGCGCCACGGCGCGATGGAGCGCATCTACGACGTCCTCGGCAGGTGGACCGACCAGGGCGTGGACGTGCGCGGGCGGGCGCTCGATTCCGGGCACTTCCTCGCCGAGGAGGCGCCCGGGCAGACGGCCCGGGAACTGCTGGGGCTTCTCTAGCCCGCCTTCAGGCGCAGCCGACCGCGACCGCGGGCACGGGTGACGCCATCGGGCGCCCCGCCGAGCACCAGCCGGTTCAGGTCCTCCTCGGCCACGGCCGCCCGGGCCTCGGCATCCATCACGCGCTGGCGCAGCAGCGACACCTCCTCGCGGGCGCGGGCGAGGGCTGCCTCCGTGGCATCGAGCGCGGCCTGCATGGCCCGTGCCTCCGACACCGCGTCGGCCGCCTCGCGGGGGTCCACGCCGGCCTGTGATCGCGCCGGGGCCAGCGACACCAGGCCCGCGCGCAGCAGATCGACTGCCCGCACCGCCCGTCGCCCATCGGCATCCAGATCGGCGGGCAGGCTGCCACGCTCCACGCGCCGCTCCAGCGACTTGCGCGAGCACCCGGCCAGCCGGGCGGCGTCGGTGAGCGGCATCAGGCGATCGGGATCCACGCCCGGTCAGTTCGTCACGCCACGGCGCGACCCTGCCCGCGGCGCGCTACGCGCTGGCGGATTCCGGCCCAGCGAGGGCCGCTACCACGCGGCCGTCCACCTCGTCCAGTTCGCCGCGCACGATGCACATGCCGAGTGCCCGGAGGACCCGGTCCGGAGCCGGGGGCGGCGTCTCGGGATCCATCTCGGCCAGCCGCGCCGCGACGGCAGCCCACAGGACGCTGCGGGGGATGCCGCCGGGAACCGACGCCACTTCGATGAGGGCGATCTCGACCAGGTCGGGGGTGAGGGTGCGTGCCATAGGGCGAGGCACCATAGGGGCCACCACGGCGGCGCGCCAGATCATGCGCCGCTTGAGATGCGCCCCCCAACCCTCAATCAGGGGTTGAGGGTGAGGCCCGGTGGGCCTTCGGGCGGCGCAGCGGACGGCGCACTGCACGAGGCCCGTGGCCGGGGGCGCGCGGGGGCCCCGGCACGCGCCGCCGCGAGCTCCACAAGCCACCGTGACCGCTCGTCGTGCACCTCCACGCGCAGCGATCCGTCGTCCGCGCGTGCAACGCACCCCACGACGTCGCCATGGGAATTGCGAATGGTGATGTCGGCATGGCCGGGCATGACCTCCACGGTATCGCGGGGCCCCGCCGGTAGGCTGGCTTCATGATGAGGATCCCGGCAGCCCACGCCCATGACATGAGAAATCCGCTGGTCGGCCGCCCGCTGGACGGCGAACGCGGCGGCGCGCGCAGGTGAGCCTGTACGACCGCGTCCGCGACCTGCCCCTCACCATCGATGAGGTGGTGCTGGAGCCCCGGGCGCTGGAAGTGTCCCCGCACTTCACGCGCACCGTCACAGTGGTGCGGCTGCGCGGCGCCGGCCACGAGGGCCTCGGCGAGGACGTCACCTACGAGGCGGACGAGGCCGCGGCGTTCCAGGCGGCCAGTCCGCCAGCGCTGGAGGGCGAGTGGACCCTGCACGCGCTGTCGCAGGCCCTGGCGTCGATGGACCTGTTCCCCGCGCCGCCGGACTGGCCGCCCAGCCGTGAATACCGGCGGTGGGCGTTCGAGAGCGCCGCGCTGGACCTGGCCCTGCGGCAGGCCCGCCAGCCGCTGTGGCGCGTGCTGGGGATCGAGCCGCGCCCGGTGGACTTCGTGATCTCGACCGGCATCGGCGAACCGCCGGATGTCGCGCGCGTGCTCGACTGGGCCGAGGCGATGCCGGGCATCGGATTCAAGGTGGATGCCACGCCATCATGGACGCGCGAGGTAACGCGCGCGCTGGCCGGGGGCGCGCAGGTGGACGTGGTGGACCTGAAGGGCCACTACCCGGGCAAGGAGGTGGACCCGGGGGCCGACCCGGCCCTCTACGCGATGGTGGCCGAGGAGTTCCCCGGCGCGTGGCTGGAGGACCCGCGGGTGGACGCCCGCACCCGCATCGCGCTCGCGGGGGCCGAGCAGCGCGTCACCTGGGAC
>Ga0181579_10002664_pt1 | contig 14334 bp, 13 predicted proteins | sample 071ome_24_FD_132996 | JGI IMG/M metagenome (GOLD analysis project Ga0181579, IMG submission 132996) | Coastal salt marsh microbial communities from the Groves Creek Marsh, Skidaway Island, Georgia - 071402CT metaG (megahit assembly) | ecosystem: Environmental > Aquatic > Marine > Intertidal... | reverse complement strand
ATCGACGATCCCGACGCCGGCTGGAAGGGTCGAGGGGTATGGGCCAATTACGGCACCAACTTCCTCTGGCACACCGAAGGCGGCAAAGGCACCAGCAGCAAAATGGTCAAGTTTCAGATTAGACCTGACCCCCTGGCAAATTAACAGAACCCGGTGTCCGCGGCTGGCCTGCACGTCATAATGACGGTCGGGCCGTCCGGACCCGGCAGGCTAAGTGGCAATGACAACAACTCTCCAAACAAGTAATCACCCGGCTATCCGTAACTTTCCCGCTGCCCTGATAGCCGCGGCTTTACTGCTCTGGGTGAATCCTGGCGCGAACGCCCAGCAAGGCAGCAATAACGGACAGTGGACCAGTTACGCATCCGATGCCGGTTCCACCAAGTACACCAGTCTCGATCAGATCAATGAAGACAATTTTGACCAGCTGGAAATCGCCTGGCGCTGGCAGACCATAGACGCCGACCTGGATTTTGCCGAACTGCTCGGTGCCGACGTGGAGGTTGGCGTGGGCCGACTGCAGGGTACACCGCTGATGGTGGACGATGTGCTGTACATGTACACCGCCTTGAACCAGGTAGCCGCCCTCGATGCCGCCAGCGGCGCAGTGCTGTGGACTCACGACCCCCAGGTTTACAGGTCCGGTTCACCCATCAGTCCCCTTGGCTTCCACCACCGGGGCGTGGCCTGGTGGAGTGACGGTGAACAGTCCCGCGTGCTGGCTGCCACCAACGACGGCTATGTCATTTCCCTGGTGGCGGAAACCGGCCAGGTCGACACCAGCTTTGCCGGCGGGCGCATCGATCTTACCGAGGGCATCCCGAGGGCGGACCGCAATGTCATGGACTGGCAGGGAGCCCAGCCGCTGGGCTCGGTATCCCCACCCGTCGTTGTCGGCAACATCCTGGTGGTGCAGCAGATCACCTCCAACAGACCCCACTACAAGGAACGTCCGCCGACCTGGGTCCGCGGCTTCGATATTCCCACTGGCGAGCTGGTGTGGACCTTTCATACCATCCCACAGCAGGGCGAATATGGCGTGGAGACCTGGCAGGAGGAGTCCTGGCGCTACACCGGAAACGGTGGCGTATGGACCATGATGAGCGCCGACCTGGACCTGGGGTACGTCTACCTGCCTACGGAAGCGCCGACCAACGATTTCTATGGCGGGCACCGGCCTGGCGACAACCTGTTCACCCAGAGCCTGGTCGCACTCGACGCCCGCACCGGTGAACGTGTGTGGCATTTCCAGATGATCCACCATGGTATCTGGGACTACGACACGCCGGCTGCGCCCAACCTCATCGATATCACCGTGGACGGCAGGGAAATCAAAGCTATTGCCCAGGTGACCAAGCAGGGATTCACCTACGTATTCGACCGGGCCACCGGAGTGCCTGTTTGGCCGATTCCGGAACGCCCGGTACCGCAGGGACTGATTCCCGGCGAGCGAACCTCGCCGACGCAACCCTTTCCCAGCAAACCGCCTGCGTTCGCCCCGCAGGGTTTAACGGAAGACGACCTGATTGACTTCACGCCCGAACTGCGCGCCGAAGCCCTGGGCATTCTCGAGGAATACACCTGGGGCCCGCTGTTCACGCCGCCGAGCCTGTCGGACAACGGCGGTAACCGGGGTACCATTCTGCGCCCGGGCGCCGGTGGCGGCGCCAACTGGTCCGGCGCCGGAATCGATCCGCAGACCGGCGTGCTGTTCGTGCCTTCGGCGGATAATCCGACAGTGCCGTTTATGGCAACCCTGGGGGCTGGCGAATCCAATTTCCGATATACCCGGCTGTCCAACCAGGGCGTCCGGGGCCCGCAGGGATTGCCGATTCTCAAACCGCCCTATTCCACGGTAACTGCCATCGATCTGAATCGGGGCGAAATACTGTGGCAGGTTCCGAACGGCACGGATTCGCCGCGGGTGGAAAACCATCCGGCCCTGCAGGGCATCGAACTGCCGCCCCTGGGTGGCGGCGGACGACACCCGGTGCTGGTCACGTCCACCCTGCTGATCCACGCCCAGACCACCGGTGAGGGACCGAAGCTGGTGGCCAGGGACAAAACGTCAGGCCGCGAGGTCGGCTCTATCGACCTGCCTGCCAACGCCAGTGGCGCACCCATGAGCTATTCGGTAAACGGCAGACAGTTTATCGCGCTCAGCATTCAGAACACGCCCGCCGCGGAACTGATCAGCCTGGCCCTGCCCGACAGCGCCCGCTAGCCAACAACGGATCGGGATCAGTTATTTCCGGCGTTCAGCGTTGCCCAGCAGCAAAGCGCACCAGAGCAAGATCCAGTTGAACAATCTGTTCAAACTCCTCAGCCGCCCCAGAAAATGAAGCTTCCCAGCCAATTCCTGGAAGAAATCACGGTGAGCGCACATTTTTTTCCATTCGCAGCCAGATCCGGCAGGCGGAAGAAGATATGTACGCCTTGTTCAACGAACTGAACAGCGACGATGAGTACGATATCATCTGTCGATTGCGAAAACGCGGCTCCCACATTCCCCGGCGGGAATGTGAGCCCAAGTTCATCACCCGGGCCAGACAGCGGAATTCGGTGATGGCGATGAGGATGATGCGAGACAGCCTGGACAGCGCCAGTGGATTCGCCGGTGCAGTCGGCGATTTTTCCGCAACAAACGGCTCGCCGATGTTTAAAGCCGGACTTGACATGATTCTTACCGAAGATGAAATTGCTGACGGTGAAGTCACCAAAATTGAAGCAATGCAGATTGACATGTTACGCATCGCCACCGAAAACCCCGAGTGCCTGGAAGCACTTATGCGGGTGGGCAAGCTCAAGCAGGTGCTCAGTGAAGAGCGCATGAAAAAATTTGGTGTACCCTGACAGCTTTTAATAGTGGGCTGACCGGCTAATAGTGGGCTGACCGGCAGAGCCTGCAGCAACTAGTGCATCTTGTTTTCCGTGGGACTTTCGAACAGCAGCCGCAACTCATCATCCTCGAACCGGTATTGCTTACCGCAGAACTCGCAGCCGATCTCAATCGCGCCCTGCTCGGCAAGAATATCCATGACTTCGTCTTCACCGATGGCATGGAGAGCCTGCGCGGTGCGTTCTCGAGAACAGCTGCAACGGTAGGAGACTTTACGGGACGCAAAAAGTTTGACCTGATATTGGTGAAACAGCCGGTACAGAATATCTTCGGCCTCAAGTTCCAACAGTTCGTCGCCGGTTAAAGTACTGGCCAGCTGGGTGACGGTACTCCATTCCTCGTCGCGAATCTCGGAATCGGTAACCAGTTGCGCCGGCAGTTGCTGAAGCAGCAGGCCGGCACAGTGATGCTCGCCGGTAACCAGGAAAAAGCGACTTTCCAGCTGCTCGGATCTGGCAAAATAATCTTCGAGGCAGGCCGCAAGACTCTTCTGCTCCAGCGGCACAATACCCTGGTATGCTTCACCCCGCGGCGGCTCGATGGTGATTGCCAGGGTACCCGAGTGCAGCAGGTCATCAAAATTTTCAGCCGTTGGCTCCTGCTGATAGCGGGCAATACCCCGCAGATGAAGCTCGCTGGTACATTCAGCCATGATCAATGGCAGCTGCCCCTGGCTGCGAGCCTGCAAGACCAGTCGACCATCAAACTTTATGGTAGTGCTCATCAATACGGATGCTGCCAGGAATTCACCGAGGAGCCCCCTGACCGCGCGCGGGTATTCCTTGTTTGCGAGTATCTGAGTGAAGCTTTCATCCAACCTGACCAACTCACCGCGTATGTCGAGATTTTCGAAAATAAATCGCTGGCAGCCTTCGTCTCTCTTCATGGTTTATCCAGCCAGCCGTTCAATTGGCCAGCGAAAGTGCGATTTCCGCGATGCGTCGGCCCAGACGACGCGCGTCTTCCGTTTCGGTCGGGGTGAATTCATCGGGTGTCCCGGGATCAGTGGCAGCGGCACCCGGCAGCGCATAGCCGTTTTGACCATCGCCGTAACTCGGACCGGCAACCAGCATCCCGGTATTGATCATGGCAAGAAGTAACGAAACAATGACGTGTTCTTTACCACCGCCGGAACCTCCACCCGTAGCGAAGGCACCGCCGACTTTGCCGCCAAGGAAAACACTGTCGTGCTCGAGCCCGATACTGTCGATAAACGATTTCATCGGTCCCGCCATATTTGCGTAGTATGTGGGCGAGCCGAGGATTATACCCTCGGCGTCTCGCAGGTCGTCCATGCTTACGGCTTCAATAGGCTTGAGGGTAACGTTAACCCCATCGATTTCATCGGCTCCGCGGGCAACAATCTGGGCGAGGCTCTGAGTTGTGCCAGTCATCGTATAGTAGGCGATCAAGACATCGGCTCGTGGAGCTTGTGCGTGCGCCCGCTGCACGCTGACGGCAGCAGGCAACATCATTGAGGCCACACAACACAGGGTGATAACCGATCTCATATCTCCTTACCCGATCACATATTTAGTGCATTTAAATTTGTCAGCGCGTTCCCAACCCATGCTTGAAGCCGGTCTCGTCACAGAGCGCTTTCTACTGCCCCGCATTTACCTCGTCGGTGCGGGCCCCAGCCAGTATACCGACCATACCGTAATTTCCCTCGTGGCAGGCATACTCGTAGATAGGCTCGTCAATTTTTGACAGGGGATATTCGCCGCTGAATGTCCCGGCAAACAACGTGGGATCGTCCACCGTAAACCCGTAAATCAGCTTGTAATCGGAGTCACGGCGAAACGTCTCGGTAACCGTCAGGTTCTCGACCGGCAATCCGCGCAATCTGTGCCACTGGTTGAAATACCTGGTTTCCACAATCAGCGTATCTCCTTCCCAGCGACCGATGCTGTCACCCATCCATTTCCTGTGTTGCGCAGCAGCAGGATTGCGCTCATCGGCTATCTTTATGATACGGGCGTCATGCACCATCTCGGCGATTATTACCACGTAGCCTGGCGACTGCACGAACTGTAAATGGCTGTTATATATGATCGGACTCATGACGGGGCCCGAAAGATTGCCAAAAGCTACCAGGCAGCGTTCCCCGAGGCTTCTCCCCTCGGGCCCGCTGCTGGTTCTACCGCGGGTTCCCTGGTCGTCCCGGCGCTGCTCCTCAAGGCGACCAAGCATTTCCGGCTGTAGAGCCGGCAAGCGACCGTTCGGAGGATCGATGATGGCCGAGGTGCGAAACTCGCCGTCGATGGTGGGTATGAACTGGGCGTCATCACGCCAGAAGAGATCGTAATTGCCGATCGGTGGCAACGAGTCGGCGACCTCCGGTGCCGGACGATCAGGGTCCAGAGGCTGGTTATCGGCATCAAATCGCTGCTGCTCGCCGCGTTCGATGGCCAGAGCCTCCTGTTCCGAGTAGGCGCGCTTCTCGCCAAGCTCGGTCGGCCGCTCGAAAGGAATTATTGAAGCGTGCTTCCAGACCGCCCGCAGGTCGGGCACACCCCATTCGGTGCGGGGGGATTGGTAATCCTGGGCCGACGAAAAACTGGCAAGCGAGGAACCTGCCAGCATTGTCAGGAAAATGCTGAGATTTTTCATTGTTAGAATGCCTCCGGGGTTTCAAGTAAAACGCCGAACCGGCGTGGGAGTCAAGATCGAAGCGACCACACGACCTCTGGTTGATACGGGGAGGCTGTTACTCTATGCTCGGGCAATCCGCCCACTTGCACCATGAAAAGCCAATAATAATCCATGGACAATTCACCACCTCTGGCCGGCATTCAGGTTGTTTCAATCGAGCAAGCAATCGCCGCTCCCCTGTGCACGCGACAGCTAGCAGAACTGGGCGCTCGTGTTATCAAGATCGAAAGACGCAAGTCCGGCGACTTTGCGAGAGACTATGATTCTCGGGTAAAGGGCCTGTCCTCACACTTTGTCTGGACCAATCGGGGCAAGGAAAGCCTGACGCTGGATCTCAAGAAAGGGGAGGCTCAGAGAATTTTGCATAAATTGCTGGAGAGAGCCGACATTCTGGTTCAGAATTTGGCACCCTCCGCAGCCTCTCGCCTGGGGCTTGGCTACGAGAACCTCCTCAAATCTTACCCACAGCTTATCGTTTGCAACATTTCCGGCTATGGGGAGTCCGGTCCCTACGCGGATCGGAAAGCCTACGACCTGCTGGTGCAGGCGGAGGCGGGGTTTCTGTCAGTAACCGGGACTCCTGACCTGATGGCCAAGAGCGGCATTTCTATCGCGGATATTGCTGCAGGCATGCAGGCGCAGGCCGCAATACTGGCTGCCCTGATCAAGCGGTCAAAGACCGGCAGTGGCTGTAAAATCAACATTTCCATGTTGGAAGCAATGGTCGAATGGATGGGTTTCCCGCTTTACTATGCCTACGACGGTGCAGAGCCCCCGGTGAGAAGCGGCAACGATCATGCAAGTATTTACCCCTACGGTGCGTTCACGACCAGTGATGAAAAAATTGTTATGGTCGGCTTACAAAATGAAAGGGAATGGCAGGTATTCTGTGGCGAGGTGCTGCAACAACCTGACCTGGCTTCGGACGCGCGCTTTCATACCAATTCCCTGCGCTCAAACAACCGGGAGGCTCTGAGACGTATAATCCAGAAACAGTTTTCCGCGCTCAGCGCGGAGCAGTTGATCGCGAAACTTGATCAGGCCAGAATCGCCTGCGCCAACGTCAACGATATGGCCGCGGTGTGGCGACACCCCCAGCTTCGCGCCTTGCAGAGAATCGTGGAAGTCGGGACACCCAATGGCCCCGTGGAAAGCTTCTTGCCACCGGGTAATAACAGCAGTTTTCAATGCCAACCCGGAGCTGTCCCTGATATTGGCCAACATTCTGTCCCTATTCTGGCTGAACTTGGTTTTACAGAGAATGAAATAGCACACTTTGAGACTGAAGAAATCATTTAGCAAACACTTACAGCAAATCGCGCCGGAGGTTTCCGTGGCAGACACTGATACAAGGAATTCAATTACTGAGCCCCAGCCAAGTTCCGGCTGGTCGATCAATCGCGTTGGCCTGTTTCTGGGACCCGCGGTATTTCTGCTGGTTCTGTTTTTTGTCGATCTGGACCCTGGAAACCCGACTGTCACCCGCATGGCGGCAGTGGTGCTGCTGATGGCAATCTGGTGGATGACGGAAGCAATTCCATTACCGGCAACAGCCCTCTTGCCGATCGTGCTATTTCCAGTGCTGGGCATAATGCGGGCGAGGGAAGTCCCGGCCACCAGTCAGCTGAGCATCGACACCGAGGCCTCTGCCGTCTCCCCGGGCAGTCTGGATATCGTTTTCCCCAATGTCGCCGATCAGTACATGGACTGGATTATCCTGCTATTTCTGGGTGGCTTTATCATCGCCCTGGCGGTCGAAAAATGGAATCTACACAAAAGAATCGCGCTCAATATTCTGCGGGTGATTGGTGGACAGCCTCACCGACTGGTGCTTGGTTTTATGGTGGCAACCGGATTTCTTTCCATGTGGCTTTCCAATACGGCGACTGCGCTGATGATGATGCCAATGGGCATGTCACTGGTTCTGCTTTACGAGGAGCTCAATGCAGGAATCACGGCTAGTGGAGGTACGGTTGACGACAGATCCGCCAATTTTTCACTGACATTGCTTCTCGGCATCGCCTACTCGGCCTCGATAGGCGGCTTTGCCACGCTGATCGGCACCCCACCGAATGGTGTCCTGGTCACCCAGATGGGGCAATTGTTCCCCGATGCGCCAGAAATTACATTTTCAAGCTGGTTTATTTTTGCGCTGCCGTTGAGTGTCACCTACATGCTTATCGCCTGGGTCTGGCTGACCCGGGTTGTTTTTCCGTTACCAACGACCACTCCATTCAGCGGACAGGATTTCATCAATCGCGAAATCGCAAAACTGGGTCCCATGAGCAACGAAGAAAAGAAAGTCAGCGTTGTATTTGCTGCAGCTGCCCTGCTGTGGATTACCCGCAAAGAAAGACTTTTTGGCGACGACGTGGATATCTTCGGCTGGAGCTACTACCTTGATCGAATGCTGGCCGCCATCGGCAGTCCCGAGGTTGGCTACATGATCGACGACAGCACTGTGTCTATCACCATGGCGCTGACGCTATTCCTGATTCCGGCCAGCAAGGCTGTGGGTGGCCGACTGCTGGATTGGGAAGACATGAAAAAACTTCCCTGGGGAATTCTGCTGATTTTTGGTGGCGGCCTGGCGATCGCCAAGGGGTTTGGCACGTCCGGCCTTTCTGACTACATTGCTGGCCAGCTGCAGTCTCTGCTCGGTGAAGCAAATCCGCTGGTAATTGTGGTTAGCACCGTAGGTTTCATTACCGGACTGACCGAGGTGTCGTCCAATACAGCGACAATTTCGCTGGCGATACCCATCATGGCAAGCCTGGCGCAGGCAATAGAAGCACACCCGCTGTTACTGCTGATTCCGACGACTCTGGCGGCCTCCTGCGCTTTCATGCTGCCGGTATCAACCCCGCCCAACGCGATCGTATTTGGTTCCGGCAGAGTGCCTATCCGAAAAATGGTTATCGCCGGAATTTGGCTCGACCTGCTATCGGTAATATTGCTGACGCTATTCGTCTACACACTGGGACATCTGGCGTTTGGAGTTCTCGGGGATTTTCCGGCCTGGGCTCTCCCGTAACGAGTGGTAACCCGACAGGGGCATCAGTCGGGAATCGCGCAGGAGAAATTTTCCGCCAGATCAGTGTTACCGATACCGTTGTATTGGGCGACCTCCGGATAGGGGCACAGTGGTCTGCTGCGCACCGTCACACCGTCTTCTTGTTTTGCGGCGAGAATGGATTCCGGGGCGACGCCCTGTTCGACCCAATTCTCCAGGGCAGTGAATGCATCAAACCGGTCTGGGCCTGGTCCGCCGGAACAATGTCCCATGCCGGGGACCATGAACAATCGGTAAAAATCCCGGGTACTGGTCAGTGCCGCATTTCTGTCGTTGCTGCCAATCTCGGACTCGATAAAACTCACTACCTCGTTGTAGTAGTCAATCGAGGCTATTGGCGAGATATCCGGATCACTCCAGCCGTGATACACAATTAGCTTCGCGCCGTTGTCCCTCAATGGCGTGAGATCCGGGTTGATCGCATCCACGGCAGGTCCGACTCTACGCAGCGCGTAATCCAGGTCAGCATCGTAATCAAACGTGGTGAAATCCCAGTCTGGATCGTCAAACACGAACCAGCGAAAGAAGCCTTCGCCACCCAGCCAGTGAAGTGATCGAAATGGTTCACGCCCTGTCACCCAGTTTGCCCAGCCTCCCGGAGCAGCTTCACCTCCCGGCACAAGTCCAGGATAGATCAGTTCGCCCCGGGAATTGGTGACGCCTGACCAAATTTTCTCCACCGCGCTTACCTGCTTTGGATTGAGGCAAGAGTTGTCGTCAGTTCCAACTGCACACGCGAGGGATGCGGGTTTGAAATTGCAGGCCAGCGGGTTCATCAAAATACCATCCTCGATTCCATCGAGAGCATCGCAGGCATTATTGACGGCATCTCCTAGCGTCTGCAATTTGGCCGGCGGTATCCAGGCTTCTTCGTCTGCCAGCATAGCCTGCGAGTACCAGAGATGTGCACCAGCGTAAAATCTGGTCCAGTCGTTGGCAGGATCTCCGGCAATAATGCCGTCAAAATCATCCGGATAGCGCTGGGCCTCCATTAACCCCTGCTGCCCCCCCTTGGAGCAACCGACGTAATAGGAAAATTGTGGCGGGCTCTGGTAGAGCGCGCTGACGACTTTTTTGCCATTGACAGTGGTCAGATGGAGAGCGCGATGACCGAAATCTTCGATAAGATCCGGTCGACCCGAAGCCCAGGAGGCATCGAAAGAGACGGGCCCCGCCCGGTGCCCGGTATCGGTGCTGGCCGTCGCATAATTCCGTTGCAGCGCCCCGGCCATAGCGGCATAACTGAGCGTACCTGCCATGCCCCCATTACCTACAACCTGGAACTTGCCGTTCCAATCCTCAAGAGGTAGCCAGACCTCAAAATTGATTGCAGGTCGGGTCACCCCGACAAGACGACAGAAAGCAGGAGTTTCTAGCTGATTCCGGGTACCCGGCTGTATAAAACTGTTTTCCGCCACCAGCTCCGCGGACAGCACCTTAGTGTTTGCCAGCGTCAGTTCAGTCAGTTGCTGGCACGACTGCTGGAGGTCTGCTTGCTGGGCGGCTGCCAGTACCGGCATACCCGAAACCACTATCGCCACGATCTGCCGTCGGAATTTTAACAAGGTATTCATAGCCTGCCCCGATTCTGGTCTTATGTTTTGGAATATTTGATTTATTTTTATTCGCCCTCGACAGGCAGGAGCGTTGCAAAAAGTTCGCAGCGGCGGCTAGTCTATGTATGCCTGCTTGACCGCGCGCAATGCCTGACGCACGCCCCTGGCCATGGCTTTCGCAGAAATGGTCGCCCGGGCAATGCCATCCAGATCTCTGTCAATTTGAAACCTGTCGGTAGCGGTTTTGCCGACGAACTGTTCTGCGAATCCCCACGAAAAGAAATCGCCAATCGTGTAGCGGAGCGATTCCTTGTAGTACACCACCTCAACACCGGTAATGTTGCCCTGTAGATCAATTCCTACCAGAGTATCGATCGGGCCGTTATAACCAACCGGCTCGGGAGGCACGTCCGGGGTGACAAACGCGTAGCCAACCAGCGTCGTTTCGCCGCTGGACTCGGTGCGATAAGCCCGGTACACGGGTGGTTCACCTGCCTTGTCAGAAAAACTGTCAGCACCGGGAACAACTCGCTTGAGGAGCCGCGGTGAGGTATGGTCCCGGTTTGCTGCCTGGATTCCATAGTCAGTATCCGAGCCGTAAATCAGCAAAACGGATATTCGCTCGATCCCGTCGAAGGCCAGAAGAGCACTCACTAGTGCGAAAGCCGCTGCACGCCGCAGCAATGTACCTGATTTTTTTTGTCTCATTCTCAGCTCGTGACCTGGCAGACCCTGGAACATCTTTTCCTGCTCCCGAAGGAGTCAGCCCTGTGCATTATAAAGCATTTTAGGAGGCAATCGGGTCCACTTGGCAACATCGCTACTAATTCTCGATCACCCTCGTGCCCGGATTCTTGTGACTCTGCTTCCTGAATCGAAGACCCTCTCATTCTTACCGAAACCCAGTTCTTCCCTGTTATTTCAGGGATCTATCGAACCCAAAATACTTTTGCATTCCATATTGCAGGGGTATACTCGGGTCAGGATTGTAACTTTGTTCCAGCCATAAAATAAGAATGCCCCGACCAAAAGGAGAGCACCATGGGTTCGAAAAAATCTGACCGCAGGGAATTCCTGAAACAGGGCGCCGCCCTCGCAGGCGCTGCCGCACTGGGAGCAACGACCAGATCAGCATCCGGTCAATTACCGGGCCCGGAGGCCCAGATTCGAGGTACCGATGAGCTGGTAGCCTACGGCAAACGGTCGCGATTCGTGACATCCTCGCGCATACCGCACGGCGGCCGTGCCTCACCTGACGCCTTCGGGCTGGACTTCCATATCGCGACTCCGCTTCAGGATCAGGTCGGACTCATTACGCCGACTTCGCTCCATTACGTAGGAACCACCCGTGGCTCTTTCGTCCCGGATATCGATCCCGACAAGCACCGACTGATGATTCACGGCATGGTGGACAACCCCCTGGTGTTTACTCTGGACGAGTTGAAGCGGCTTCCGTCTGTCACACGCCTGCATTTCATTGAGTGCGCGGGGAACCGGGCCAACCGTCGTCATGTGACCGTGCAGGAAACTCACGGCATGACCAGTTGCGCCGAGTGGACCGGCGTTTTGCTTTCCACGCTGCTGGAAGAAGCCGGTGTACAGAATGGCGGAGACTGGATCGTTGCCGAAGGGGTCGAAGAGGTGAAAGGCGCTTCCAGCATACCGATGTCAAAAGCCATGGCCGACTGTATCGTCTGTTACGGAATGAACGGTGAGCCGGTGCGGCCCCAGCAGGGATTTCCCTTGCGTCTGATAGTGCCCGGCGGCGAAGGAATTCTGCATGTGAAATGGCTGCGACGTATCAAGGTGGTTGACCAGTTCTACATGACCTACAACGACTATGGTCATTTACGGCAGGACGCCGCGGATGCCGCGCTCAGCCTGCAGATCGGGCCCAAGTCGGTAATCACCTTCCCGTCTGGAGGTCAGCACTTGCCCGGTCCCGGATTTTATGAAGTACGAGGTCTGGCATGGTCAGGAGGGGGACGAGTCGCCCGGGTTGAGGTTACCACCGACGGCGGTCGAACCTGGTTCGACGCTGATCTGCGCGGCGAACCGCAGCCGATGGCCCATACCCAGTTCAGCTTCAACTGGACCTGGGACGGCCAGCCTTGCGAGCTACAATCCCGCTGCATAGATGAGATTGGCCAGATTCAGCCTTCTCGACAACAAGTGGCACAGTTCTGGGATCAACCTGCTGATCAGCCACCGCGCGTCATAGGCCAGGACAATTCAATTCAGCCCTGGAGGATTGAGAGCGACGGGAGCGTGCACAATGCGATTGCCTAGCTGTCTTTCGATCCTTTGCCTGCTGGGCATGACGGCGCAGGCACAATCGCCCACTTACGGGGTTGGTCGCGCTCCGACTGCAGAAGAAATTGCGGCCTGGGACATTGCCATCTCGCCAATCACTGGTGACGAGTTGCCCGCAGGAAGCGGCAATGCAGATCTGGGTTCCGAGCTATTTATGGCAAAAGGATGCGCAGGTTGCCATGGCACCGATGGTCAGGGCGGGCTTGCTCCCAGGTTGGTGAAGCTCGACATCGCGGTGCCTGACGACCCCTGGCGATGGGGTAGAGTATTGCCGATTCGGGCGCCCTATGCTCCGGTGATCTGGGACTATATCAATCGGGGTATGCCTCTCGGCGCAGAGGGCTCCCTGACAGCCGATGAAGTGTATTCGCTGACTGCTTTTTTGTTATGGCTGAACGGCGTCATCGACGATGACCGCATGGTAGTGGATCAGGACATTTTGCCGGAAATCCAGATGCCAAATCGTGACAACTGGGCGGAACTTCCCGAGTGGTTGCCGGGACAGCCGCGGTTGCAAGGTTACCCTTACTAGGCCCCGAATAGCTCTAGTCCACCTTAAAACCGGATTCCAGACCGCCAAGCCAGCGCGTCAGGAAGTTATAGACCAGGGCCTCAATGATTCCCAGGGAATAACCTACAATACCAAAGATCACGGGCATTCCTATAAGCGCCATAAATGCGATGGCGGTACCTGAATTCAGCGTGCCCGTTGCCAGCTCGTAGAAAAATCCTCCGAACGAGTAGCCGACACCGGCCAGCAAGCCCAGGAAAGCGAACACGAGGCCCTGCAGCCTGGCAAGAAACGATATTCCTATCTTCCTTAGTTTCGGCACGACCCGGAATCTGCCAGGAATGATCAAGCGTTCAATTCTGGAGGGCCGGATGCAGGTAACCGGTTGGCAGTGTCTGGTCCGGGTCGACGCGTATGCTCAGATAAGTGATCTGATCCTGAATATGGCGAAAACCGTGAGGAACTCCAGCCGGAATCACCACCACGTCGCCAGCGGAGATGGTCTGAAGCTGGCCGTTTATCACCGTCCTGCTGCCACTGGGCCCGATTAGTTCGAGCACGGATAGGTTATCAGGTGGAAATTCCGTTGGATTCGATTCATCGCCCCCGGTGATCAATACTCCGGAGCCCGAAAGCACATAATACACTTCAGTTACCCGATGATGGAGGATGGCATTCACCGCTTCGCCTTCGGTACGGGTTCCAGCACGCCGCAATATGCCAACCGCAACATTGATGTCATCGCCGATGTCGACGATCCTTACTTGTTGATCAATGGTCTCACCGAGATTCTCAAACACTGTCATAATCTCGCCGGCCGTAATATGGGTGGCGTTGTCCGGCTGCTGTGCCAGCAGGCCTGACGAAGCCAGGAAAAAAATGCCTGCCGTCAGGGAATTAATAAGGGACTTAGATTTCACTTCTATACTCCAGGAGGTTAATGCGATAAATGGTAGTCAAGCTGCCGGTCCCCGCGCACAGGTAAACCGTCGACCCTACTACCTTAACCGTAACGAACTTTTGCCAGGATAGCGACCACAATTTCATTTATCCAGCAGCGCGCTCAAACCGATCCTTTTGCCAAGAAATTTTGTGGATAAGCAGGGGGTAGACCGGGAAAAGCAAAGCCGTGTGACTGTGCACTGGCACTGACACATCATAAACGCGCGGCCCTGCATTCCGGCGGACTGGCTACTTCTTGCTGTTTAAGGAGGGCTGCCTTCTGCGCCCTGCTCTACTTCTTGCTGGCGGGATTCTTCGGCCCGGTGACCCGCGAGGATATTAGTCATGCCGTAATTACCCTCGTGGCAGGCGTACTCATAGATTT
>Ga0181579_10002663_pt1 | contig 14342 bp, 10 predicted proteins | sample 071ome_24_FD_132996 | JGI IMG/M metagenome (GOLD analysis project Ga0181579, IMG submission 132996) | Coastal salt marsh microbial communities from the Groves Creek Marsh, Skidaway Island, Georgia - 071402CT metaG (megahit assembly) | ecosystem: Environmental > Aquatic > Marine > Intertidal... | reverse complement strand
GGGCCATAAAATAGGCTGTATAAATTGCCCCCATGATGGCAATGGGTACGGCAAAGAGGAGTGCATAAAAAGCTGCCTTAAGTGTGCCGAAGGCAAGGGGGGTTAGTGAAAACTTGGGTTCAAAGTCGTTGTCCGCTGAAGAAGACTGCCAGCTGTAGATGGGCTCGTTGTAGCCCTCGTACCAAACTTCGGACCACAGCGCGCTGAAGGAAATTTCAGGGTGTTCATTGTGCAGTTTCTGCAAGCTAAGCGAGCGGTTATCCGGAGCACTTACCAACGCGTTAGAGCGTGGTGAGATTGCCATGGGAGCATCTTTCGGTAGGCCCGCCGCAAAGCTCGCCAGCTGACGCCCCGATGTGGGGTACATCAGGTGGACATCGCCGGCCACGTCTACGGCCATGAAACCCTTACGACGGGGTTCGGTCACAAAGCGTCTTACGGACGTTTCCAAAGTGAACTGGCGGATCACGTCTAACCGCGTGCCCAAGGCGTCGGTATAGATGCCAAACTGCGTGATCGTTCCGTCATCGGTTGCCGCCACGAGAGAATATCGACCCAGCAAGGGCGTGACGGCGGTTAGTTTCTGTCCAGGTTGTATCAGCGTTCCTCGATACATGCGTGTGGGTTTGCTCAGTGATCCGACACCAAAAATCTCTATGTCGCCAGCGTGACCGATCGCGTAGATCCACTGATTTCTTGGACCGATGTGCAGACTGGCAACGTCAAACCCTGCGTTAAGTGTTACTTGTCGAGGACTTGGCAGATCGAAGCCAAACTCCACACCCCGGTACTTTCGTAACACGATCTGGCGTCCCGAACCGCTGGCCACGAGCAATTCGGAATCAAATAGATGTGTGTCGTAAAACTGGATATCGCCGACATCGATCCCAGAACGACCCAGCGGAAAGTCGATGGAAGAGGCCAATTGGCGCTGGTTCTCGACAAAGTTGACTACATGTTGGGAACGAACAAATTGCAGGGTATTGGCTTTATCCACAAGAGCATAGAGATCGACAAGAGGGTAGGTGCGTTTTATGGACGCCACCTCCATGCCCAAATCAAAAGCCGCAACCGGACTGCCGCTCTCATGATCGTAGAATTCGACGATGCCATTTGAACTGAAGCGCGAGACCACTTCGCCGTTTTCGCTGATGTCGACCAGTGCCGTGGGTCGTTCAACAGTTTGGATCTGTTTTCCGGCCTGAATATCGGCACTTGCAAATATGGGCGCCACAACCCACAAGAGGTAGGCAAATATCAGGGTGATTGCAGCGATAACGGCGCCGCCGCCAACCCCGACCACGGATTCCGTGACGCGGTTGATCCAGTAGCGGCGCCTCGACAGGCGTCCAAAAGAATCGGTTTCATGCATACTGAACGGCCTAGCTTAACTAGCGAAAATTACAAAAGTTTGCTGAGCTCTCGCTGGGCAACCTCCGGCGAAACAGGAATATACCCATCCTTTTCGACAATTTCCTGTCCTTCTTTGGAAAGTACCAATTTAAGGAATTCTGACTCCAGCGGAGGCAGCGGCTCACCCGGTTTTTTGTTCACATAAACGTAAAGGTAGCGAGACAGAGGGTAATCGCCGCTCAGCGCTTTTTCCGGTGTCGCTTCAATTGAGTCACCGCCATCCTTCGATAGCGCCAAGGCCCTGACGCCAGAGGTGACGTAGCCGATGCCGGAATAACCAAGACCGTTCAAAGACGAGGCAACGGCTTGAACTACTGAGGCAGAACCAGGCTGCTCATTGACGCTTCCTTTAAAGTCGCCGGAACATAGAGCAACTTTTTTAAAGTATCCGTATGTACCTGAAACCGAGTTGCGCCCGTAAAGCTGAATGGGGCGTTCTTCCCAGCTACCGCTCAAGCCAAAGTCACCCCAAGAGTCCACGCTTACCGGAGCGCCACAGCGGCGGGTTTCGGAAAACGCAGCGTCAACTTGGGCAATGGACAGCTCTTCTAGCGGGCTGTCTTTGTGGACGTAGACTGCCAATGCATCAATGGCAACTCGAATAGCGGTGGGTTTGTAACCAAAACGGCTCTCAAAGGCCTCAATTTCTTTATCCTTCATCGCGCGGCTCATAGGCCCAAAGTTAGCAGTGCCTTCGGTCAGAGCCGGCGGTGCCGTAGAGGAACCCGCTGCCTGTACCTGTATGTTGACGCTGGGGTAGTTGCGCTTGAACCCCTCAGTCCACAGGGTCATCAGATTGGCTAGGGTGTCCGAGCCAATACTGGACAGGTTCCCTGATATGCCCGTAATGCTTTCATAGTCGGCAAGTTCAAGAGCGCCGCTAAGTTCAGTGGCGGCGTTTTGGGTTTGTTGAACCGCGACTGGCGCTATGGCGACAACCTCGACTTCGGCGGGAGCTTGCGCGACGGATGTTTGTTTCGGTGCTTGCTCGCCAGAGCAGGCAGTTATAACGGCAAGGGCACTGACCAGCGCGGTAAACCTTAAGCGCTTGCCGATTGCTTTGCATTGGGAAAGAACAGAACTTATACGTGTGATCATAGTCATTCTCTTTTGATTAAAAACCTCGAGGGCGATTTAAGCTGCTAGCCGATAGGTTCGACAGCAGTTGGTTGTGCCTCAGGCGCGGGCCTAAAGTCACAGTAAAATGTACTGCCTTGGTTTAAGGCACTTTCTACATAAAGCTGGGAGTCGTGGCGTTTCAGGACGTGTTTCACAATGGCCAGCCCCAGGCCGGTTCCGCCTCTTGCCTGAGCTCCGGCCATATCGACGCGAAAAAAACGCTCGGTTAACCGATCGATGTACTCCGATGGTATGCCTGTACCGCTATCCGTCACGGCTAGGCGAATTTTGTCGTCTACACGCGCCCAACTGATTTCGATATCGGCGGATGAGTCGCTGTGACGTATGGCATTGCTGAGCAAATTGACGCAGACCGAATGCAGTTCTTTTTCTAGGCCGAGCACTTTGTCATCAGCGTCTATACGAACCGTTATCTGGTCCGGATAATTTTGCAGAGATTGGAGTTCCTCTGCGGCGCCCCTAATCACAGTGGTCATGGATACTGCCACTGGTTCGGCGATATCCGTGGATGCTTCTAGCTGCGTCAATAGCAGCAAATCCTCTACCAACGCCTGCATACGATTCATTGGCGTCGTAAACTTCCCGATCAGCTGCAGTCGCAGATCGTCAGATACCGACTCATCGTTGATGGTTTCCAAATAACCGTTCACAACCGTTAACGGTGTGCGCAGTTCGTGGGATACGTTGGCGACAAACTGCTGTCGCATCGTTAAAAGCCTGTTGGACGAGGTGATATCTCGCACAAGAATCAACTTTCGCTGAGAATCCGAATCAAAGCGCCGCGCTTCCAGTTGCTGCTCAGGATTGCGGGGGGAGGTGAATTCCAGGGTCGGGCTATCGTCCTCTTGACGCAGAAACGCCGCGAAATCAGGGCTTCGAACAATGTTCGCTAAGCCAAGCCCGATGTCTTCTTTCTTCAAGTTGAATAACGATCGCGCTGCTGTATTCATCGATTCAATACCGCCCGCGGCATCCAATAATATAACCGCATCCGGTATCAGTTCGGTCACACCTACGATTTCCCGAACCCTGCCCAACATGGACCGAACCCGCTGGCGCTCTCTGCCCAACTGACGGTACGGAGAATTGGCCATTTCGTACCACGCCTCCGCACTGTTTTCCGGCAAGCTTAGTGGGCGCTGCGCCCAACGCCGAAATTTTTCGAATTCGCCATACTGGCGAAGGATCCAAGTCAAGGCAGCGAGAAAAAACGCCCAGCCCATTTGGTCAGTAAGCAGTCCCCCGCACAATGCGAGAACGCCAAGAAGACCGATCAGCGGTAGTTCGCTTGTGGATTTCATATCCTATACGCCCCCGCTGAAATCACCCGTTGCTGGTTCATAATGCTGAACTCACTCTATGACACCGTGATGACATTATGCGCCTTAGATTGACTTGGGCCATGAGCATTTCTTATCGCTGAACGTTCAGACTAATACTTGACGCTTAAATCGAGCATGAAGCGTGTGTAGTCTTGCTCGGTTCCAAAGTCCACGTTCCGATCGTTCAGGAACAAGGTGCCGCCGACCTTCACTTTTTTGTTAAACGCATAGCTGGTGCTGAGTTTATGACCCTTAGCGTCGGTGCCGCCGCCACCAAAGTCGGAGTCTGTTAATACGCCATAAACCGCATCTGCTTCAATGTCTTGATAGGCCCATCCAAGGCTCCAATCAGACACCTTTAACTTAGTACCAAAAACATAGCCGGTGTCGTTGTCCTTCGCCCCGAGGTTCTGCACATAGTCAGCATATACTGTTGCTTTGCCCAAACTGGTCGGGAACTTAAGTTCAGCAAAAGCCTCAATTAGCTCAAAGTCAGAGACGTAGCGACCGTCTGCAGTAAGGCGGTTGCCGGCGACATTGTCCGCGCCGGAAGCAGCATCTGTGGGCTTTTTAAAGCCGGTATATTCGTAGTAGCCCAAGCCAGCTATAAGCTTGCTCGACTCGAAGGCGGGTACGCTAATACCCGTCTGAGCGCCGAGCAAAAGAATGTCGTTGCCGCTCTTTGACTCATCAATCCATGTGCCTAGGCCGTTGATGAACAGGTTGCCTCGGCCGTATTTCACGCCGATACCTTCTGGACGCAAGTCACCGTCCCATATTAAGCCGTTACCCCCGACGCGCTGCAGGGTGTTTTTGAACTTGCCGGCGTAAATGTCTAAATCTTGACCTGTGGGGCGAAAGCGCACGTAAGCCAGATCGATGTTAACGCCCTTGGATGAGAAGTTATCCCCAAGGGTTTGGTTTGTGGAAACCGGGTCATCGCTGCCGCTTGCCAATTCAAAGCCCAGCAGGGTGTTTTCGTTGATGTCGGCCTTAATACCAACGCGGGCGCGGACACGGTTTCGAAGACGGTCTGGGGCGCCTTCTACGTCAATAGATTCAAAACGGTAGCGCAAATCGGCGTTCATTTTGATTCGGTCAGTGCTTTTAGTCTTCGCGGTGGCCTTTGTCGAATTGGCGCTCAGAGACTGAACCGACATCTCTGTCTTTTGTTGCTCAGCTTCAAGTTGCTCAAGGCGAGCGCTTAGTGCGTCCAGTTGTGCACGAAGCGCTTCGATTGTTTCATCCTTATCACTCGACCAGCTTAGCGGGGCAAGTAACGCTAACAAGATAGTTGTCACAAACACCCTAGCGAATGGCAGATGGTTTTGTTTGATACCCATAATCCGACCCTGTAGTTGTAAAGTTTGGGCAAGATAAATCGGCGATGTAACCGTTTTATGACAAAATGACAGCCGCAAGCAGGAATCGTCGCTTTGAGCACAGGAATGCGGCGGCACATTCGGGCCGAAAAAGAGAGCCTTGGTAGGCAATTGACGCGCTTGCTTCACCGGCGTCTGAGACCGCGCAAGTGCAACAGACCTAACGGCGAAGTGTATCCGACCGGTTTCCGGTGCACCGGTTGACGTCTATTTCCCGGATAATTCATCGAAATGTCATACTTTTTACGTAATTTTGAGTCAGCAACTACGTGATTTTGGCGCAGTAGCAGAAAGGGAAGTTATGCGGTTAAAGATTCTTGTCGTAGAAGATGAGCCTGAAATCAGAGAGCTTTTAAAGTTTTCGCTTGAGCGCGCAGATTACGACGTAATTGAGGCGGAAAGTGGCGAAGCGGCAATCAGTCTGCTTTCCGATAAAAAGCCCGATGTCGCAGTCGTTGACTGGATGCTGCCGGGCATGAGCGGAGTTGCCCTAGCCAAGCGTCTTCGCAAAGACGAATTCACGAGTGAAATTCCGCTATTGATGCTTACCGCGAAGAGCGAAGAAACGGATCTGCTCAAAAGTTTCGACGCAGGCTTCGACGACTACATGAGTAAGCCGTTTTCCCCCAAAGAGCTTGTCGCACGCCTGAAAGCGCTGGTGCGGCGATCAGGCCTTTCAGATGACGGTGTCCTAGAAGCAGCGGGTATCCGCATAGACAAATCAAGTCACAAAGTGACGGTCGATGGGCAGGCCCTTGCCATTGGCCCCACGGAATACCGTCTGCTCGAGGTTTTACTGCGAAATCCAGACCGCGTATTCGAGCGAGATCAGCTATTGGATCGAGTTTGGGGCCGAAGCACCTATATCGAAACCAGAACAGTAGACGTGCATATCTTACGGCTTCGAAAACTCCTGAAGCCCTTCGGGTTAGATGGTGCAGTTCAAACCGTTCGCAGCGTTGGCTACAGATTTTCATCATCGAATCGATGACATGCCTATGCTCGCCGCAGACGAGTCACCGCCAGAACACAAGTCAGGTGCTCTGGCGGATTTTCGTTGTGCCGAATTAGACCTCCATAGGCTTGAGCAGTTTCGGCCAGCGATCCATGCTCGCTTCGATTTGCTCGCCAATGGCCTCCACGCTCCAAGGTCCATCCATGGCGTCTTTTTCCGCCAACACGTCGTATTGCCACGACAGTAGCGTTGTGCGGTTGCCGCTAACGCAAAATTGGCGGCCGGTGACCTTGGCTGCGGCGTCGGTGCATAGCCATGCAACGGTAGGTGATACCTTTTCCGGCGCCATGCGTACCGCGGTCTCTTCGCTTTCCGGCATCAAATCTTCGGTCATTCGCGATAGAGCAGCGGGCGCAAGCACGTTGACGGTGATGCCGTATTTTACGCCCTCAAGGGCAAGGACCCGCATAAAACCCGCCATCCCGGCTTTCGCAGCACCGTAGTTTGCTTGACCAAAGTTACCGATTAAGCCGGAGGTTGAACTGGTCATGATGATGCGGCCACCTTCACCTTGTTCCAACATTTGTGCCCAAGCGTGTTTGGTCGCCAAGTAGCTGCCGCGCAGGTGTACATCGATCACTGCATCCCATTCGGCATCTGTCATATTTTTGAAAGAGCGGTCACGCAAAATGCCGGCGTTATTGATGAGAATGTCCAAGCGTCCAAAGTTATCGATAGCGCACTTGACCATGGCCGCAGCAGCAGCGTCGTCGGTCACGGAGCCATAGGTGGCTGCGGCCTGGCCGCCTGCGGCTTTAATTTCCTCAACCACAGCGTCTGCCATGCTGGTGCCGCTACCGGTGCCGTCACGAGCACCGCCTAGGTCGTTGACGACCACGCTGGCGCCCTGTTGCGCTAGCAACATCGCGTGGGCTCGACCCAAGCCGCCGCCGGCACCCGTTACAATTGCTACCTTGCCATCAAGTAACCCCATGATTCTCTCCTCGCTCTTGTATTAAAAAATGTGATTATACGGTTTGTTTCAAGCTGATAATGGCAAGCGTTAGCGTGAACCATGCCCCTATACACATACCGCTATATAAAGATTCCGATATAGAAGATGCTTACCCCAGCGATTTGAATTTCTATTGACGCGCCGCGCCACAGAATGTGTTCACGCTTTTATACTCGTGCCTGGGAGAGGGCGAATCAAGTCCCATTGCAGGGAAAACAAAAACGCCCGTGGCGGTGCCTACTTTGTTAATGCAAGGCTCCCGTTTCGTTTCATGTGGCGATACAAACCATTAAAGCCCCATCCGGCGAGGCTGCTGATAACAGCGGCGACGCCAAAGACCCAAGCCCCGATTCCCTCCCAAGACACCGGCATCCACCCGGTCCCTGACCATCCGGCATAGAGCATGATGCCTAAAAACGGCGCGATTGCACCGCGCAGTCCGGTTAACGTCACGTGGACACCCATATAGGCGGCTAGTTGGTCCTGACGCGCAAAATCGTTGTGTCCAAGCTGCCAAGCCAGCGTGCCACCGCCCCGGGCTATGCCCATGATTGTTCGAGCTGTGATCAGCCAGGCTAGTGATTCAAGGGCAGCGCCGACCATGGTGAGCATTTGGGCAATGATCCAAAGCACGCTTTGACGCGAACGAAACTGGGCGACATGCACGCGGTCCAAATAAGCCGCCCAGACAGGCATGGACACCAAGCTGACAGCGAAGGGGATCACCATAATGATCATGATCGATGCTGTGTAAGAGGCATCCATTTGCCGCGTGACAATGAATATCAGCGGCGCTTCGATCAGCATATTGCTGAAACCGGCACCAAACATATTGAGCTGGTACCAGCGAAAGAGCCGATCTTCTTTTAGGATCTGTGAAAATCCTAGGGCGTTTGACGGGTCTTTGCGTTCCAAACGCTCTCTTACTCGTTGCCGGCCTTCGCCGACGACCCGGACCTGTGCAAAAAACAGCAGCCCCAAACTACCCACTAAAGCGCCGCCCCAGTAGATCCATGCCAAACTCTCGGGGTAGGCGTCTAGCAGGGGACCAATAGCTGAAGAGATAGCAACGGTCATGATCGCGTTAATCATTTGCAATTGACTGGTCGCTCTCGCTCGCTGGTGTCGGGCGTAATTTAAGCTCCAAATGACGCTTCGCACCGTTATCACGCCAGCCAGCAGAATGCGCGACGCGATCATTGAGGAAACCAGCACCGCTGCTCCCCAATCACCGTTGGGCACGAGCGCGACGGCAATGATACAGCCAAGAATCAAGGCCTGGAGAAGGCAGGCTGTGGCGACTTTGGAGCGGCCGGCAGATAGCCGGCTCCAAAAAAAACTGGAAAGGTTGGCAAACATGGGGGCTGCACTTACCAAGGCCAGAACAAAGGGGCTGACCTGATAGATTTTGGCGGCGATCACGCCGACAACGCCGCCCTCAAGCAGCACTAGGGCAGCGGGCAGAGCAACTTCAGCGGCTTTCTCTGCGCGAAAGCTGCGCTCAATGGGCGGGGGAAGCTGTAAGTTGGCCCATGACACGAAACGACGAATAAACCCGCCGGGCTACCGGTTAGGTCCACGATTCATGGGGTAGGGCTGCCAGCGTTCCAATGGAACTCGCGGAAGCACCGTAGGGTTCACGCAGCTCATGGGCCAGCGGTTCCGCAGTACGAGGGCTACTTCGCGCCCGACACGGCGCCGAGTTTCCGGCCGCATCCGCGTGGTTGCCGACGCAACGTGGGGACTGATGAGAACATTTTCCCGCTGCAGCAGGGGATTATCGAGTTCTGGTGGTTCTTGCTCGAGAACATCCAATCCGGCGCCTGCAATGGAACCGTTATCCAAGGCCGTTATAAGTGCCTGCTCGTCTATGAGCGGCCCCCGGGCGGTGTTGATGATGACAGCGTGGCTGGGCATCTTGGCAAAGGCCTCGGCGTTGAAGGTGTGATGGGTTTCTTCATTGTGTGGGGCGTGTAAAGACAAATAGTCTGATCGCTGGAGCAGTTCATCCATGCTCACGGGTTCTACCCCGTCTTCGGAGATGGTTAGCTCACTGACGTAGGGGTCAAAGGCTATGACGTGCATGCCAAAAGCCTTGGCTCTTCGTGCGGTGCATCGGGCGACATTACCGTAGGCGAACAATCCGAGGGTCTGGCCCATTAAGCGAGGGGTATGGTTCAACAACGGTCGCCCGGACCACCAGTCGCCTTCTGCCGCCATGCGATTCATCGTCTTCATTTGGCGAGCGCAGCCGAGCAACATCATCATGGCATGATCGGCAACTTCTTCGATAAAGACGTCCGGGACATTGGTTACCACAATGCCTGCGCGCGTGGCGGCTTCGATATCCACCATGTCAACTCCGACGCTTCCAACACCAATAACAACACAATTTTCCAGTTGCTCAATAAGCTGTGCATCGATGCGAAAGCCCCAAGACGTGATAATCGCGTCCATATGCTTGACCCCGTCGGCAAATTCTTCCGGGGTCTTTGCCGCCACTTCAATAATTTCTGCAACCGAATCTAAAGCCTCTAGTTCAAGGGAGTAGCGTATGGCTACCTCCTCCGGATTGGCCTGTCTTGGCAGCTGAATACCAATTTTCTTCTTGTTCCCGGTCATCTTCGTTTCCTTACTTCCGCCGATAACGGCGTTGCCCCTGAGCGTGACAGTGTATCAGGCTTGCTCCGAAGGATGGGTTAACCCATCCTTGTTACCCAGTACCAAAGTCAGAGGTTTTGCAGTGCCGGACATTTCAGCCATCGTAATGCTCACATTTTGTGCCGCTGCGGGCGCTGTGCTCGGCGCTTGCGTGGTATACCTGTTGCTGAAGAATCGCGCCCAGTCAGCCCTCGCTGACACTGAGAAAGAACTGGCGGCGCTTCGGGCCGTGGAAACAGTGGCCGCTCAGCGCCAGCAAGAATTGGCTGAGCAAAACACCGTACTCCAGGCGCAGCTCACAGAAAAACAAACGGAAAACGCAGCCTTGCTTGGCCGCATGGATGAAGCCCAGGCCAGCTTTACTGCTCGGGAGAAGCTGCTGCGCGAATCCAACGAGCGTATGAAAGTGGAATTTGAGTCCTTGGCGACGAAGGTGCTCAACGTACAGGGGGCCCAGCAGCGCCAATCTCTAGACGTCATGCTGAATCCTTTTCGCGAGCAAATCGGCGACTTCCGCAAGCGAGTGGAGGAGGTTTATCGCTCCGACACCAAGGAGCGGGCATCGCTGTTAAAAGAAATGCAAAACCTGCAGTCCGCCAGCAACCGGATAAATGAGGAGGCAGAAAACCTCGCTAAGGCTCTGAAAGGGGATAACAAAATTCAGGGAAACTGGGGCGAGCTGGTGCTGGAGCGGATTTTGGAAGACTCCGGCTTAAGAAAGGATCACGAATACTTTGTTCAGCCCAGCAGCAAGGACGAACAGGGGCGTACCAAGCGTCCGGACATTGTGATTCGTCTCCCCGAGGGCAAAGACGTTGTTGTAGATTCCAAAGTGACGTTGGTGGCCTACGAACAAGCTCTGGCTAGCGAAGACGAACAGGCTCGTCAGCTTTTCTTGAAGCAACACGTGGATGCAGTGAAAGGGCAGATTAAGAAGTTAGCCGATCAAGATTACGACCAACTGCCAGATCTTAGATCCTTGGATTTCGTTTTGTTGTTCATCCCCATTGAGTCTGCGTTCACCCTAGCCATGGAGCTGGATTCGCGTCTGTTTATCGAGGCGTTTAACAAACGCATCATGCTGGTCAGCCCGACCACGCTTATGATGGCGCTGCGAATTATCGACAACCTTTGGCAGGTAGAAAAACAAAATCGTAATGCTCAAGACATTGCCCAGCGCGCAGGCGCTCTCTACGACAAACTGCAGGGCGTGGTGGAGGAAGTGGATAAACTGGGCCGGCAGCTGGGCACCGTGCAGGGTACCTACGACACTCTTTACGGACGTTTGGCGGGCGGTCGTGGCAACTTGGTGGGGCAGGCCGAAAAACTTCGGGAACTGGGCGCGCCGGTGAAGAAGGTTATTGCACCGCTTTTGGCCGGCAGCGGGGGAGAAGAATCCTCAGGCAAACCCGGGTCAGAATCAGAGTCGGCCAAGTCTTTGTCGCCTGACGGTTGATGGCCGCGCCAATGCTCAGCGTAAACCCGCTCCGGGCCGAAAACGTCAAGGCCGGCTTAATTAGGAGGGTTGCTGCCCGGCCAAAATAAAGGCGGGGGTTTCACAAATGGTATAGGGATGCAGTTGGTTTTCCTGCAGCGGCCAGCGCAATGTTCTAGCACCCTCCAGTTTTTCGCGCTGTAGCTGCTCCTGACTGGGTTTATGAGACAAACTGTCGATGGCTTCCCAGATCGGATTAACGGGCTGCAGTTTGTCAAAATAGCAGCGGCTTTCGCCCCGAGAGTCGGGTAAATCTAGCACCTCAATATCCTTGATCATGGCCCAGTGAGAGAACGAAGTTTCCGCGCCATCGCGAACGGCAAACAACAAGGCAACCGACTCGCCCCGCGCATCCGCCTCCCGGTAAAAACTCTGGGCTACCCGCCATAGGTTCTGATCTTTGAATAGACCGCCGCTGTCCGCCTCCAGCATCGTCTCGATGCTTTTCGGGGATATCACCGTTGCTAGGCAAAATTCACAGATTCTATCCTTCGTGCTCACTGAACCACCTCTTGGTTGATGCCAAACCGCGACAGCACTGGAACCTAGGCTACCGCTGCGATGAAGCCTGCTATGCTTTGAGCATGACTGCCAAGGATGCTACCTCTTTTCGTGCCGACGTTGGCCCTCAGCCCCTAGGGGATCCTGTCGAAACTTTATCTGTGGATTCGGCTCCGTTGCTTGTGCCCCAGCAGCCAGCTCCCGACGACTACTACCAGAACACTTTTACAGAAATTGTAAGTTTCGTGGCAACACACTACGACAGCATTGTGCCAAGCCCGGTGCTGCATACGCTGCAAAATTTTCTTCGGGCCGAGGATCAGGAAAAACGATTGCTCGCGCGCTTGCTTACCCGCAAGGGTCCGATGTTTTTCGAAAACAGCTTAAGTTATCGGGAGGTCGCCAAGCCAGCGCAGACGCTAGATGGGTTGGAGGCTCTGGGGCTAATCCGTCGGGGTAGCTGTGTGCCTGCGGACATCTTGTTGGCAGGATTAACCAAGACGGCGTTGTTAGAGCTATTTGCCAATACCTTCGCCGGATTATCAAAGCCCAAGAGCCATCGCAAAGAAACCCTCATTGATCATTTACTCAGCCACCGAGACGACGCAAGTATTCGCCTAACCATTTGCCGCCAAGAACCTTGGTGCACAATCGCCCAAGCCGAGCATTGGCGTTTAACCCAAATGCTTTATTTTGGCCACTCCGGCCAAGACTGGTCCGCTCACGTTCGCAGAGACCTTGGTCAAATGCGCTATGAATATGTTCCTTTATCTCAGACCCGCTTTGCCAGCAGCAGGGAACTGGAGACCTACCTCAATGAACGCCGACTCAGTCAACTCGTATATCTGCTGGACGAATTCCCCCAGTTGTTGCCCAGTGTGTTGCGAGACTTGGTTGAGCCGGTGGTTGAACCGGTCTCCAGCCGCCTGCGTAAACGCAGCCTGCTGCGCGTGGGTAAGTGGTGTGAGCGCCGGGGGCAGTGGCAGTCTGCCTTGGATGCTTACGGCAGTGCCGGTCTTCCTCCCGCCCGTGAACGCCGGGTTCGCATTTTGCACAAACTTGGGCGGCGCGAAGAAAGCGAGACGCTGCGCGACCAGATGGCATTGCGCCCGTTAAGCGCCGCCGAGAACATCTTTGCTCAGCGATTCAATCGCCGTGGACAGGGATACAACCCCGACACGACCACTTGGGAACTAGACCAGCCCCAAACGTCGGTAGAGCACTACGTGCTCGAAAATCTCGTGAAACAGGGCGGCTGGGGCATACACAGTGAAAACGCCCTGGTCAAAACGCTTACCGGGCTGGTGTATTGGGAGGCTATTTTTTCGCCCCAGCCAGGCGCGTTTACAAATCCCTTTCAGGCGGCCCCCCACGATCTGCAGGAGCCTGACTTTGTTTCTCTGCGAGCCGATAAGGTTGCCGATATCGAGTCCAGAATTTGTTCCGATGTCGGCTTGGCCGAGCACCTGCAAAAAATCTGTCAGGCAAAGCAGGGCATTGCGAACCCGCTGGTCAGTTGGGGTTTGTTACAAACCGTCAGTCTAGACGAGTGGCTGCAGGCTTTGCCCGGAGACTGGATTCGAACTTTGAGCCATTTTTTGATTCGTAACCTGAAGGATTATCGAAAAGGGTTCCCGGACCTATTCGTTAGTCATCCGGATGGAACGGCGGAGTTTATTGAAGTGAAAGGCCCGGGAGATCAGTTGCGACCTGAGCAGCGGGCGTGGTTCGAGACATTCGAACGGTTCGGTATCAAGGCCCGCGTTATCAAACTTAGGCTTTAACATGCAGCCTATGTCGGTCAGAGAACTCGCCAGTTTCGTGTTCCGCAATGGGGACCTGTATCCCAGCGGGGAAGGAGGGCGCATCGAGGCTTGGGAAGGCACGTTTGCCCACTCGATTGCGCAACAGCAGCGCGTTAAAGATGACGAGCGATACCGAAAAGAGGTGCCGCTAAAACTGTCGGTCAACATGGCCGGGCAAGAGCGGCTGCTGCAGGGTCGTATCGATGGCTTAACGCAGACTCCAGACGGGCAGCCTGTGATCGAGGAATACAAAACCTCTCGCCGAAACCAACCGGCTCTGCGACCAGCAGACGAAGCTCAGGCTTGGCTATACGCAGGCATGCTTTGCAGCATCGACGGTGATGTTTCGCGCATCGTTGCTCGCATCGTCTACATTAATCCGGAGGGGGCTGAACTGGTGGCCTACGAGCGAACCCTCGGCGCTCAAACAGCGAAAACATTTCTGGCATTTGTGCTGACTTGTTTTGATGCCCACGTGCGGCGCTTAGAGCGGCGTCATCGCCGGCGCATGGTCTGGGCAGACAGCTTGTCGTTTCCCTATGCGGGTTATCGGAAAAATCAGCGCGCTATGGCCGGACAAGTTTATAAAAGCCTGACCCAAGAGCAGAACCTACTCCTTGAGGCGGTCACGGGCAGCGGGAAAACGTTGGCAG
>Ga0181579_10002662_pt1 | contig 14343 bp, 9 predicted proteins | sample 071ome_24_FD_132996 | JGI IMG/M metagenome (GOLD analysis project Ga0181579, IMG submission 132996) | Coastal salt marsh microbial communities from the Groves Creek Marsh, Skidaway Island, Georgia - 071402CT metaG (megahit assembly) | ecosystem: Environmental > Aquatic > Marine > Intertidal zone... | reverse complement strand
TCGTCGTCGTCGTCGTCGTCTGTCGCGCCGTTTCCCGTCCCATCTTGTTCTCGTCTTCGCGTCCGATGAGTCCTGTTGGGTTCTTATTTACGAGTCATGAACCGTCAATCGTGTCGGTCACACGGGTCCATGAAAACGAGAGGGGACGGAACGAACGAACGAACGAATGCGGATTTGGATTCAGACGGACGACACACGACGACGACGCACGACGACGATGACGATGACGACGCGTGCGACGACGAGTTTCGGGTGTTCATCATCGTCGTCATCGACGACGCGGTGGGGCGGGATCGCGCGCGCGTCGATGGTGGGCGTCGACGGTGGGGGAAGAAGAGGCGCGAAACCGTTTGGCGCGAGAAGACTCGGAAGACGCGCGACGCGCGACGCCGGAAAGACGACGGGGTCGGTGGTTTCGACGGGCGCGGGGGCGATGAGAAATGATGGGGTGTTGTTGACGGATAAACCCTTTGTCCCCGTTGAGGCGCTGGATGCGTACGATGAGGCGACGGAACCGCTGTTTTACAGAGAGGGCGAGCTGTGGCGAAGCGTAATCGGGCAGGCGAGCAAGTTCTCGGCGCTGTGGTTTGGGGTTTTAGGCGCGTCCCAGGCGGTGTTTCGAACGATTTTAGCTCCAACGTGGCCAAACTTTTTCGAATCCATCGCGGATGGGGTGATTCTGACCCTCATCGTCGCGCCCGCGGCGGCGGCGTTGGCTTCGTTTGCGTACGAAAAATGGTGCGGTTTTCGCCTGGGCATGCTCGCGCCTTTTCTACCTTACACGTTGAGTCCGTACGCGAGCAAGAATCCCTCTGAAAAGCTTCGTGACTTGGCGTTCGCAAAGGCTTTCAAAAACCGCAAGCTTCACCGAACGTTCGCGAAAATCAAAGCGGCGCAAACGTACGCGGCGGAAGTTTGCTCGCAATTTGCGACGGCGGCGGTGGAGGCGCCGAGACGAGCGCTCGCCGTTGCTCTCGCCCTGAAGGCGTTCTCAATCACGAACGTGTCCACGATGAACCCGTTTTTGGACGCTCTTCTCCTCGTGACGTTGGCAGTCGCCTCGATTAGTGTAAATTTATTAGAACGTCGACGAGGTCCGGCTAGAGTGCTCAAGGAGATGGTCTTCGTAGAGTCTGAGTATCTCAGGGCGCAGACAAAGGGGAACTTTCTGTGTCGTTGGGCATCTGATCCTTACGAGAACCCCGCAGAGATTAATGCGACGTCAAAAGACAAAGCTCTTACGAATGCGGCAGTCGCAGATGCTTTGGTAACGTCGTGTGAAGTGACGGGCATCGAGCCAGAGACGTCGATGGCCTTAGTATTAGACGCTGCAGATGGTCGCACGAGCTTGGAGTTGGCGGCCAAGGGTGTACCTCTGTCATCTATTTGGGTGCCAAACATGTATACGCACGTCGTGCACTCACTTCGCACGGATATCGGCATCAATGCCGTCGCTACCAAGGTGGAGGGTCTCTTGGCCTGTCGCGATCCGCGCGAGTGTCAAATGCAAGTCATCTATCTGGATCATTGTGGAGCGGTCGATAATCGAACGCAACACTTGTGGGACGTGTTTTCGAGGCATACGATTGCCGATGGAGGTGTATTTGCCGTGACTTTTAGCACACGTGGCAAGAGAAGCGGGAACACAAAGGCAAAGGCGATACAGTTGGCTGCTCAATGCATCGTCGAAGCAGCCGAGGCGCACGGTTACATTCTCGAGGGCAACGCCGCACCTAACGTTTCTGGTTTGGTAGATTACACGGTAGCGGTGAGAACCGAACTCGGTGATGCCGAGAACACGTCTAAGGAGGCGCAAGTCGCAGAAATGCTTCGTCTTCGCGCGAAAATGATTGAACAGGCGCTGGAAGTCGACGACGACGGGATGATTGCCACCGCAATGGCACTCTGGTTGAAGGATTCTGAGGCGCAAAATGCGTCCGATGAGGCGTTGGAGACGGGTAAGGATAGGCGCCGTCGTAAACTCGTTGATGATATCGCGAAAAAGGTGATTGTCTCTCTTCAAAAGGACAAGAAGATTCCAACGACTGAGAGCCGAACGCTTCGCTCGCTGGCGCGAGAGGTGGTTGACGCCGCGCGCGCGACGGCTAATCTGCGAGACCCAGCTCTGGTGGCGATCGATGAGAAGCGAGAAGCAGTGGAGCGCACGTACCCAAAGTGCATGTACCTCTACAAGACGTTGATGTTTTTCGTATTTAGAGTAAGAATTGCTCGCTGAGACGAAGAATCAATGATCCGAGTCGCGCGTCGCGTACAAGTTGTAAAATAATAATCGCAAGACGTTGACCTCCTCAGAGTGTCACTCTCTCGACTTTGTGGTGAACACCCGCAATGTCGCTCGCGCACTCCTTCGCGAAGACGCGTGCGCACGGTACCACCGCATCGCCGTGTACGTCCTCGCGTCGCGTCGCTCGCGGTGCGCAATCGCTCGTCCGAGCGTCCCAGGGTAGTTCGCGAGAGGTTGGTACCGAGAGAGGGCAACTCTCGACTCGACGAGAGACTTTGCTCGCCGTCAGCTCTTTGCTCGGGCTATCGGTGGGATCGGCGCGAAGTGCGCGCGCTGGGGAAGTACTAGACGGTCTCATCAAGTATCGCGACGACGCCAAAGCGGCGTTCGACGCGGATCCGAGCGACGAAGTGTTGAAGGGTCAGTTGAACTTTTTTGAGAAACAGGTGGAGAAGACTCGCGCCAACGCCGAGTTCCTATCCGACCTTCGGGGCAAGGTTGAGTCTGGCGAGTTGAATTATGCGGGTGGTTTGAGGTTTGCCGTCGCGGACGTGGACGCGGAAGTCGATTTCTGGACCAAGGCTTTGGGGATGCGCGTCGCCGCCGACGCCGGAAGCGGCGAATCCCGAACTGTGACGTTGGCTTACGGTCAGACTAGTTTGAGCGTCGATGACGGTGGTAAGGCTGAAGTCGTCATCACCCAGGCACTGCCAGGGGTTAATCCAGAGGTTGGGAACGTGTTGAGTTACGTCGCTGTCACCGTGCCGTTTGGGTTGCGCGTCTCTCAAATTTACGACAGCGGCGGAGAGCTATTGTACGGGTTTGGATTTTTCGACATGCGCTCACCGAACGGCATCCCAGTCCGCGGTCAAGTCGCCACACGCAGAGACCCGCTCGAAGTCATCGCCCTGAATGTCAAGAGCGTGCGCGAAGCTGAGAAATTCCTGGTCGCTGAATTTGGCTTTACTTCGCGCAAGCCGCTGGATGACAACTCTTACGCGCCCAAATCCCCGCCGGGATCGCGGCTTCTCTACTTTGGCAACGACCCGAAGAAGACGCTCGGTATTATTCTCCAGCCGAGCAGAGAGCGTAATCTCCAAACTGGTCGCGTTCTCGATGGAATTTCCATCGCCAGAGCCGGGGAGGCCGCGTCGGCGTCGACGTTTGCCGACGCGCGCGTCGCCAACGTTCCCTTTCTTCTTCGCCCGCTCGCAGATTTCAAGTGACAATCGCATCGAACACACAGTAGCACTCACTTGGGATTATTATTAATCGACACCTAACCTCTCTAGCTCTTCGCGCATCGCCTGCGTTCGATCCGTGGGGTGCCCGGCGCGCGCTGGTGCCTAGCAGGCTCCCTTGAAGAGATAAAAACAACGCACAATGACGTCACGTGTTCATAAAGTGCACCCCTCGAGCCCAAGAGATGCAAAAAACAGAACTCGGACATTTGGAGTGTCGTAATAAAGCTCTTCAATCACCGATCAAAGAAGATCTCGAGTACACAGATTTGATGACGACGCGCCGCGCCGCCGAGGCGACGTCGTCACAACTCGGACGCGCGACGAAGGAACGAAAGCATGTCCAACGAGACTGAAAAAGGCACTTTCGCCGTCAAGGCGGGCCTCGCCCAGGTGCGTAATAATATTCTTTATCGATTTCGAGCGTCTTCTCGACGCGCGAGAGGTCGCGACCGCGTCGATGGGCGCGTTCATGCTGCGCGATGGGCGTGCACTAGGTTGGGCGCCTACGTCGATGGCGCGCGTCAACTTTGGCGACGGGTCGACGCGTCGCGTTTCGGGCGACCGGATGCGCGAGGACGCGGAAAGAATGGATATATTTTTATTCAACGCGCCCGGTCGATGATTGCGCGTCGACCGGCGTCGCGACGCGGTGCCGGGAGCGCTCGCGGGATGACGTTCCAAAGTTGTCGTGCTCTTCTTCTTTTACACCTCTCGGTGTCTCGCGACGCTAGACTGACGATTAAAACGCGCTCGCGCGCTTTGAAATCCCTCGCAGATGTTGAAGGGTGGTGTTATCATGGATGTCGTCAACGTGGAACAGGCGCGCATCGCCGAAGAAGCGGGTGCTGTCGCCGTCATGGCGCTCGAGCGCGTGCCGGCGGACATCCGTAAGGATGGCGGCGTCGCTCGCATGTCTGACCCGACCATGATCAAGGCGATCAAGGAAGCCGTCACCATTCCGGTCATGGCCAAGGCTCGCATCGGTCACTTTGTCGAAGCCCAAGTCCTCGAGGCTGTCGGTATCGACTACATTGACGAGTCTGAAGTGCTCACCCCGGCTGACGAAATCAACCACTTAAACAAGCACAAGTTCAAGGTGCCGGTGCTTTGCGGCTGCCGCGACCTCGGTGAGGCGCTCCGCCGTATCGCGGAAGGTTCTTCCATGATCCGCACGAAGGGTGAGGCTGGTACCGGTAACGTCGTCGAAGCTGTTCGTCACTGCCGCGCCGTCATGGGCGACATTCGCCGCTTGTGCGCCATGGACGAGGATGAAGTTTTCGTGTACGCCAAGGAGATCCGCGCCCCGCTCGAGCTCGTTCAACAAACGAGAAAGCTCGGTCGATTGCCGGTCGTCAACTTCGCCGCCGGTGGTGTCGCCACCCCGGCTGACGCGGCTTTGATGATGCAGCTTGGCATGGATGGTGTCTTCGTCGGCTCTGGCATCTTCAAGTCTGGTGACCCGGCCAAGCGTGCCCGCGCCATCGTTCAAGCGGTCACCCACTACAACGACCCGAAGATCATTGCGGAGGTTTCTCAAGGCTTGGGTGAGGCTATGGTTGGTATTGACTGCAAGGAGCAAAACTTCGTCTCTTATGCCGGCCGCTCTGAATAAATTAGACATGGAGTGACCTGAAGACTGTGGCGCAAAATTTAAGCTTTACATCGCGGTCCCACGCAACGAATTTTAGCAGCTTAACTTTCAAAATAAAGATTCATCATTCTGTATCAAACATCTCACCTAAAATCTACGCGTCTATCGAACGAGTGACACCCTGAGCGCTCGTCTAGTCGTCGCCGCCAAAGAACGTCCTCGCCATGCCCTTTCTCTTTTGTTTTCGCTCTGAATCTGCGTGACGAGCCTTCTTTTTCTTCTTCGGTTTCTCTTCCGAACGAGGTGCAGATGGTTTCCGTTTCCGGTTGTAGGGTTGGTTCTTCTTGTCCTTGAGAAACTTTGCCTTGCGTTCCTGTTGCTTCTCGTTGAAGTGCTTATTCTTCGTCTTTTTCGCTGGCGTCTCCTTCTTGTCCACTTTACCCTTGTTGGTTGATAAAAGAGCCTGGGCGGCGCGCTTGGCGCGCTCAGCCTTGAGGAATCCAGGCACATCAGCCTCGCTATCGCTATCGTCATCACTAGAGGAGAAATCCAACGCTTCCGCTTCGTCTTCGCCGACGCGATTCGCGTCCCGCAACGCCTTGGCACGAGCCTTGCGCTCAGCTTTTTCCTCTCGGTTCCTCTCGCGCTTGACGTCTCCCGTCTCAGCTCTAACTTTTTTCGCGAGATCTTTAAGTTTGCCTCTCGACAGCGGATCGTGTGACTCCGCGTACTGACACTCGCTACCGAACCTACACGTTCCCATGTTGAGCCAGTCTAAACACGCTCCGGCGTTTCTCGCTTCGTGCACTGCGGCGTTGTACTCACTCCTCGCCTGTTTCATCTCTTTATCCTTGCCCTCGCGCGATTCGCGCTCTTTTCTGCTTTGTTTAATTCTCTCCTTGGCCTCTCGCGCGCGCAACCGAGCCTCGGCGATGCCTTCGGCGCCGCCAGACTTCTCAAATTTGGTGCGTTGCACTTTTTTCACCGCGTCCCAAGCGCTTCTCACCTCTGCGAGGTTCTTTGGCGTCTTCTTATCGCCATCATCCTCGCAAATCCTATCGATAATGTTTAATAAATGTCCTTTACTGTCGAGCAGTCGCAGCGCATCCGCATGCGCCTCATCGCTTCGTCCCCGCTCTCGAAACACTCGCGCCCAGCTCTGGTAGTCCTTGCTAACCTGGACGAGTCGCGTCGCAAAGTCGGCGTCGTCGACGACGGATGATCGCAGAAACGCGATGAAGGCGTTCTTCTTCGCCTTTCCCACACCGGCAACCATGGTAGAGCCTGTCTCGAGACGGTGCGAGGCGACGTGTGTGGGTAGTGCGAGCGTTTCCACCGGCGGCTGTGTCGTTGCGTGGAAGAAGAGACACTTTTTGACAATGGTTGTTATACTCGTACATTTCAGTCACGAAAAGGATGGAGAACGCGTTCGTCGTCGTCGTCGCTCGGGGGTGAGTTGATCCACGTCGCGCGAACTCGCGTTCGTGCGTCGTCGTCGCACCGCTTCGGTGGCGCTAAGGATACAGAATTATAAGACTACAAGTTATGTTATCTGCGCGACTCGGCGCGGTTCTAGAACCGCGCCGAGTCGCAAACGAATGGATGCGACGCCTTTGCTTCGGTCGAAGCACCGACGCCGATGGAAGAATGATGCACAGTGACACCAGAGGCGTCGTCGTCATCGTCGCCTCTGCTGTAACTCGGCGATCGCCGCAGAGCTCTCTTGTCGATACTTGAACAACTCCTCCACCAGCGCCGTCAGGTCATCGAGCGTCGCGCGCTGCCTATCGATAATATCGCACAATTGCGCTCGCTCCGCCGCCGCGTCCGCTCTCTTCTTTTCATCCTTCGCGTTGGACCTCTCGACTTCCCACCACACCGCTCCGCCCGCCACCGCGAACACGAACGCCTCGCCCGCGAAGTCGCTCGCAGCTTGCAACGCCGCCTCTTCGCTCATGCTCGCCCTCGCTTCGAGCTTCCTCGTCTCCAACCTCGCTTTTCTCCCACCCGCCGCGATCGCCGCCTCCGACCCATCGTCTCTATACACAAACGTCGACGCTCTCGACGCCGCGCGAGCCGCATCGATCGCCCACCGTCGCAGCGTCGGCGAGTCTGAGATTGTGTTTTTCAACCGTTTCGCCAGCGGTTTGGACGCTGTCTTGATCACCAGAGAAAACGCCTTGATGTACAGCGCCATCTCGTGACGTAGACGCACGCGTTACGTCACGCGAACCGTGCGCGCAGTGTCGTCGTCGTCGCCGGCGGGCGGGGTTTCACCCGAGCCCGATCGATCGTGCGCGGTGTCGTTCGCGCAGTGTCGTCGAGCTGGGTGAAACGAAACGAATGCATTTCGAGAGCACACATTCCAAAACCCTAATGTATATGTATACAGTATAGAATATGAACATCCCGATTAGGGTTTAGACGTGAAAATCGCGTGCAAATTCTCTGGCGCGCGGCCACTCTCGGCACACCGACGCGCCGACGACGCGGGTTTAACGCCGGGACGAACCGACGGACGAACCGACGGATACGTTTCGTTTCCCCGTAAGAACCGGGGTCGCTTGGCGTGACTTGACGGACGGACGACGATGCGGACGCGAGGTGGAACAGAGGACGACCGCGAGGACGAGGACGAGCGGGCGGCGCGTGAGGAGATCGCTCGGTTACAGAGGGAACGCGCCGAGGCGAAGGATGCGGAAGCGCGCGCGAAGAAACGGCGGGGAAATGACGGCGAGGACGATGGAGGGTCTCCCTCTAAAGGCGGGGACCGCGATGTGAGACGCGCGGGGGCGTCGACAAAGGCTGGGACGAGCAAGGCGCCGCTGAGGGCGTACACGGCGCCAAAGGATTTCATGGAACCGGGTTTCGATGCGGATGAGGGCGAGGATCTCGAGTCTGACGAGGCGTTGGGGTTTGGAAAGTCGAGGAAAATTATCGATCGCGAGAGCGATTACTCGAAGCGGAGGTTTAAGAGGCAGTTGAGCCCGGGACGAGGAGCGGCGAGAGAGGTGCGAGCGACTACGCGAGACAGAATCGACTTTTTAGGTTTAGAGAAATACGACCGAATCGAGCGTCGAAATGAGTTGACGCGCGGATTTCGGGGATTTCAAACGACTGACGATGGACGTTTTGACGCACAGGGTGGAGATGAGGGGAGATCGTACGCCGATCGTATGAAGGAGGCGGCTTTGGATCGTGAGAAAGACAACACGCTGCGAAACATTGAGCGCAAGCAAAAGGAGGAGGCTGAACGCGCCGCGGAAGAGGCGAGCTTGGCGGCGGCTCGTGCGGACGAGCCTGCGGCGTCTAGTCGAGCCGAGAAGCGTAAGCGAAGATGGGACGCGAAACCCGACGATAGCGCTGCAGGACAGGCGCCCGCGCGCGTCAGCGAGTGGGAGAGCGACGATACCGCCGCCATGGGCGCCAGATGGGACGACGCGACGCCTCGCGGGCAAAAGTTTGACGAAACCCCTGCGCATCCTTCTCAATGGGAAACCATGGAGAGCGGTACCAAGGGAGATGCCGTGCGCGCGACTCCACGACGTTCGAGAAGTCGATGGGACGAGACACCGATGATTCGCGCAGGCGGCGACCCAAGCGCGACGCCCGCCTGGACTGGTGGCGAGACGCCGAAGATCCCGGCGGGAGCCGAGACGCCGCAAATCGCGGCTGGTATGGCAACGCCATCAGCCGCACAGATTGCGGCGCATCAAGCGATGCAATCGAACGTGCCGCTCACTCCGGAGCAGTACCAAATGATGCGCTATCAGCGCGAAATCGAAGAACGAAACAGACCGCAGACGGATGAGGAATTAGATGAACTCCTTCCGTCTGAGGGATTCAAAATTCTTGAACCGCCGGCTAGCTATGTGCCCATCCGAACCCCGGCTCGCAAGCTCACTCAGACACCGATGCCATATGGTGCAAACGCGGGATTCTTCAGCATTCCCGAAGAAGATCGCAGCCAAAAGTTTGACGTGAGCCTCGTGCCCGAGGGTCTTCCCGAAATGAAGCCGGAGGATATGCAATACTTTGCTCCGCTACTTAAGGAGGCGAACGAGGAAGATTTGAGCATCGAGGAGCAAAAGGAGCGCAAGATTATGCGCATGCTGCTGCGAGTGAAGAACGGTACCCCGCCGCAGCGTAAATCTGCGTTGCGGCAAATCACCGATCGCGCCAAGGAGTTTGGTGCTGGTCCGTTGTTCAACCAAATTCTGCCGCTGCTCATGTCTCCTACGTTGGAAGACCAAGAGAGACACTTACTCGTTAAGGTTATCGATCGCATTCTTTACAAGCTTGATGATTTGGTTCGTCCATACGTGCATAAAATCCTCGTTGTTATCGAACCGTTGTTGATTGACGAGGATTACTATGCGCGAGTCGAAGGACGCGAAATCATCAGCAACGTAGCCAAAGCAGCTGGTCTCGCGACGATGATTGCCGCCATGAGACCTGACATTGATAACGTCGATGAGTACGTACGCAACACAACGGCGCGAGCGTTTGCTGTCGTCGCACAAGCTCTTGGTGTGCAGTCTTTGCTTCCGTTCCTCAAGGCGGTGTGCCAGAGTAAAAAGAGTTGGCAAGCGCGCCACACGGGGATCAAGATTGTGCAGCAGATTGCCATTCTCCTTGGATGCGGCGTTCTCCCGCACCTCAAGTCTTTAGTCGACATCATTGAGCACGGTCTCGGAGATGAAAATCAAAAGGTGCGCACCATCACGGCGCTCTCCATCGCTGCGCTGGCAGAAGCAGCCACTCCTTACGGTATCGAGTCATTTGACAACGTACTCAAGCCGTTGTGGAAGGGTATTCGCGCCCACCGCGGCAAGGTGCTCGCCGCGTTCTTGAAGGCGATTGGTTTCATCATCCCGCTCATGGATGCCATGTACGCGAACTACTACACGCGAGAAGTGATGGTGATTTTGATTAGAGAGTTTGCCACTGCCGACGAAGAGATGAAAAAGATCACCCTCAAGGTGGTGAAGCAATGTGTCGCTACTGATGGCGTCGAACCCGAGTACATTCGTTCCGAGGTGATGCCCGAGTTCTTCAAGCACTTTTGGGTTCGCCGAATGGCTCTCGACCGCCGCAACTACCAACAACTCGTCGAGACAACGCTCGAGATTGCTCTCAAGGTTGGTTCTGCGGAGATCATCGGTAGAATCGTCGAGGACTTGAAGGATGAGTCTGAGCCGTACCGTCGCATGGTGATGGAGACGATCACCAAGGTGATCGAAGAACTTGGCACTGCGGATGTCGACACTCGCATGGAGGAGCTCATGGTTGACGGTATGCTTTATGCCTTCCAAGAGCAAACGTCTGACGAAGGTGACGTCATGCTTAAGGGTGTCGGTACCATCGTGAACGCACTCGGTTTGCGCGCGAAGCCGTACTTGCCTCAAATTTGCGGTACCATCAAGTGGAGAATGAACAACAAGAGCGCCGACGTTCGCGAGCAAGCTGCTGATTTAATCAGCGCCATCGCGCCAGTCATGCGCAAATGCGAAGAAGAGCAGCTTCTCGGTCACTTGGGTGTGGTTCTGTATGAATACTTGGGCGAAGAGTACCCCGAAGTTCTTGGCTCTATCCTCGGAGCTCTCAAGGCCATTGTCAGTGTCCAAGGCATGACTCGCATGACGCCGCCAATTAAGGATCTTTTGCCGCGCTTGACGCCAATCTTGAAGAACAGACACGAGAAAGTGCAAGAAAACACGATTGACTTGATTGGTAGAATCGCTGATAGAGGTGCTGAATACGTCGCAGCTCGCGAATGGATGCGCATCTGTTTCGAGTTGCTCGAGTTGCTCAAGGCGCCAAAGAAGGCCATTCGCCGTGCCACTGTGAACACTTTTGGTTACATTGCCAAAGCCATCGGTCCGCAAGACGTTCTCGTCACGCTCCTGAACAACCTCAAGGTGCAAGAGCGTCAAATGCGTGTCTGTACCACCGTTGCGATTGCCATTGTCGCGGAAACATGCGCGCCATTCACTGTCCTTCCGGCTTTGATGAATGAGTACCGCGTGCAAGAGCTCAACGTGCAAAACGGTGTTCTCAAATCTTTAGCCTTCTTGTTCGAGTACATCGGTGAAATGGGCAAGGACTACATCTATGCCGTCACGCCGCTCCTCGAAGACGCACTCATGGATCGCGACTTGGTGCACCGTCAAACTGCCGCCGTGACGGTGAAACATTTAGCTCTTGGTTGCGCTGGTCTGGGTTGCGAAGACGCGTTGACGCACTTGCTCAACTACACGTGGCCGAACGTTTTCGAACCGTCGCCGCACGTCATCAACGCTGTCACCGAAGCGATCGAAGCTGCTCGAGTCGCTCTCGGTCCTCAGTTCATCTTGGCGTACACTTTGCAGGGTCTCTTCCACCCAGCTCGCAAGGTGCGGGAAATTTACTGGAGAATTTACAATTCTCTGTACATTGGCGGTCAAGACGCCCTCGTGCCCGCGTATCCCGCGCTCGAGGACGACGGCCCGAACACGTATCGACGAGTCGAACTCGATTGCTTTGTCTAAATACATAGAAATAGTTTTGAATTACGAGATCATCTTCTGTGGTCTACATTCGTCTACTGGAGTCCTAATCAAAATCGCTATCTTCGTCATCGCTTCCTCGCGCAAACCCGCCCTGGCGCATCATCCGACTCATCGCCTCGCGTCGCATCGTCTCTGCTTCATCTTCGCTATCGCTATCATCCTTCTCTACGGGCGCAATCACTCCAGCCTTTAAGAGTATGCCCTCAAGTTTCGTCGTGTTGTAGTCATCCTTGCCACCGAGCTCTTCAAATCCAACCATCCTATCAAACGCGACGCCATTGTTGAAATAAATTAGGCAGGGCAAAACCTTCACCTGCAGCTTGGTGACGAAGAAGGGCGCATCCGGGGCGGAAATCTTCACAAACTTGGTGTCGAAATACTTCTTGGCGAGAACCGACAAGTGCTTATCCATGATTCTGCACCTCTCGAATTCCTGGTGATAAAAGTGCGCCACGACGTACTTTGTTGTCGTCACCTCTGGCAAAAACTCCTTCTCTTCAATCTCATTCAGCGACCCGTGTCCCGTGCGTTCCATCTTCATCCTCCTCTCTTGCGCCTCCTTCATCTGTTGCACCCGCTCTCGGTGAATCTCTTCCAAATCTGGATCCTACGCGCGCGCAAACGACAGGTGAGAATGAAAAAAAAGTCAGTACCGGTCAACGCGTCGTAAAACCGCACGAAACCCGCGTCGCGCGACGTCGGTCGAATCACCGCGTGAAAGAAATCGACGCGATCGAGTTCGAATCGAACCGTCTCGTACGTCTTTACGCGACGCTCGCGACGCACCTCGATAAAATCTCGAGCATCCATCTCTCGAACTCGCGACGCGGTTCGCATCTTGTCCTCCTCTGCCGTCTTTTCCTTGATGTAATTTCTCGCCGCCGCCTCCATCACCGTGCCGTAATTCAGCGAGTGCATCGTGTTACGAAACTTGTCCCCATCCATGGCGTTCGTTTCGTTTCGTCTCTTCGTCGGCGCTCGCGCGTTTCACTCTGCCGTCGCTCGGTCGCGTGTGCGTGAAGTCTCTGCGCATCTTGTGTCGTCACTTTCTACAATTTATATGGGTAAACAGTGAGATGAAATTCAAGTCAAGTTCGAAAAACTTTGTTGACTGCGACGACACTTCGTCGCGCACGACGTGACGGACGCGTTTGATTCGCGCACGATCGATCTATACGACGTTTGGTGATTGCCGTTCGTTTCGTTCAGTGCGCGCGCGAAGAGAGGGAGAGCACGTCAGTCGAGTGTGAGTCGGCACCGAGTGAGTTTTGGTGTTGCGCGTCGATTCGTTATCCAGTCGGACAAGCTCGAACGCGTGCGTTTGCGACCCGGTGCAAGAGGTTGTTTCGCGGGGTGTGAGGAGACGACTTCTTCGTCGTTCACCGCCGGGAAAGCGTCGATCGCGACGAAGCGTTGAGAAGTTGGTAAGATGATGTCTGAGGAGAATGTTGAAGATCAGCCTGGAACGCCGCCGCCTCCCGCGTACGAGAGCATTCACTTTGCCCAGGGTGAAGAGGCCCTCCCAGAGGTTCCGCGGAATGGGTTCATCAAGAACTCGTCCATCCAGGTGAGCGTGTCGAACCCGACCAAGGTGGGCGACAGTTTGACGGCGTACGCGGTGTACACGGTGAGCATGAAGACGACGGACCCGGCGTACAAGAAGGATCAGTCCATCGTCGTTCGACGATACTCTGACTTTGAATGGTTGCGTGGACGTCTCTCGACTCTTTATCCGGGCATCGTCCTCTTCCCTTTGCCGGAGAAGACGGTGACCACGAGTCCGTTCCAGAGTGACTTTCTCGAGCACAGGCGCGCCGGATTGGAAGACTTCATGAAGAAGGTTGTTGAACATCCATTACTCGCGACGTGCGAAGACGTCGTCATGTTTTTGGAAGAACAAGGCGGGAGCTCTTGGGATCAGCGTGCGCCGTGGTATTCTCGAGGCCCAGTCGGCACTGCGATTGGCGCGATGGACTCTTGGTTCCAGTCGATCGGCACCGCAAAGGAAACTTGGAGCACCGGGGCTGGTATGGAGAGCGTGATGATGGAAGAAGATCAAACCTACCTCGAGGCTACCGAATATTTGTTGTTGTTGGAGGAGCGCCTCAAGCGAGCGCTCAAGAGCGGCAGTGAAATCTGTAACAGCGTTCAAAATCTCGGCATCTTGACGGGTACTTTTGGGGAAAACGCACATCACTTGGGTGACTGCGAAGAAAAGGGCGCGAAGATTTTGTTAGGAGAAGAAGCTGGTGGCCTCGGGCAGGCGTTTAGAGAAGTGGGTTCTGCGGCGTGCACCATGCGTGCGCCGACGGAAGTGCAAGCCGAAGCGTTGGCGAAGAAATTCCGCGCACCGCTCAAGCAAGCTTTGCAGTACGTGCGAGCCGCTAAGGAAGCAATCGATGCGAGGTTGGATGCCCTTCTCAGACTGCAAGCTTGCCGCGTCAAAGTAACGTCGAAGCGAGCAAAGCTTGAGCACGCGCTTCACGCGCCTCCTCCTCCTCCACAACCTACGCCTACGACCATCTTTGAACGTTTGACGGCAGCTGTCACTTCGCCGACGCCGGTGACGGTGGAAGAATTACAGCGCGACGTCAGCGCTGCTGAATCCGCTGTGAACGAGGCGCAAACCAAATACGATGCAATCAAATCGCGAATGGCGAACGAGCTTCCTCGCGTCCATTTTGAGTTGGAAGAAGTGATCAACACCGCGTT
>Ga0181579_10002660_pt1 | contig 14344 bp, 11 predicted proteins | sample 071ome_24_FD_132996 | JGI IMG/M metagenome (GOLD analysis project Ga0181579, IMG submission 132996) | Coastal salt marsh microbial communities from the Groves Creek Marsh, Skidaway Island, Georgia - 071402CT metaG (megahit assembly) | ecosystem: Environmental > Aquatic > Marine > Intertidal... | reverse complement strand
TTTGACAGCCTTGGCCAAACCCGCCAAGGCTACCGCTCCCGCAGGTTCGCTGAAGACACCTTCTTCCCGCGCCAATAGACGCTGCATCTCCCAGACCTCCTCATCGCCAACAAGATGACCCGTACCGCCCGTTTCCCGGCACTTGCTAATCACCTCATCCCCGTCGATGACGCTGGCAACCTGCAATCCGCTGATCGACGTGGAGCACTCCACCTCCCTGCCCTTCGCCTCGCCATTTCGTAAAGCGCTGGCCACCGTGTCATTGCCTGCTGGCTGAACGCAGTGGATCGCCGGGCTTTGATCGCCCGACTTGGCAAAGCCGCGAGCTGTTGCCAAGGCAAGACCGCCACCGCCCACCGGGCAAAATACGGAGTCCCATCCTTCATCGAACTCCTCCACTAGTTCGAATGCAATGCTCTCGACCCCTTCCATTCCCTCCGGACTGTAAGCATAGGCGCTGATCTGCAACGCATGTCCCGGTTTCTGCCCCAGAGCGTTCAGTCGATCAAACACCGCCGTCGTTATTCCCGCGTCTAAACCAAAGCCACGCACGCGGATCACCTCGGCCCCATAGGCCATCATCTGCTGCAGTTTCCCCGTAGGCGCTGATTCGACCACGGCAATCCGGCAACGCAATCCCGCCGCCGCGCAGTAGGCTGCCAGCGCGGCGCCCGTATTTCCGCTTGAAGTGGCTAAGCAAGTGTGGTCTCCCCGCTCCAACATTCGCGAAACGGCCAAAGCGGCGAATCGATCCTTATAGGATCCCGTCGGATTGGAGCCCTCCACTTTGAAATAAAGCTGATCCAGCCCCAGTGATGGACCGATCACTCGCGATCGAATACAGGGCGTCCCGCCTTCACCAAGGCTTATGCGCCGATCCTCGCGCACCTTCGCCGAGTACCGGTCCACCCATATCCAAATACTCATGACATTAGTCGAGTTCCTCGAACAGTTGGATCGAGTTCTTGAGACCGGACGACCAGTTGTGAAACTCGCTATTGTTGATCAGCAACTGGGCTCCCTGCGCCCGACGCTTCTTCATCTCCTCAATCGGGATCGTCGGACCGCCAAAGGCTTTGCCATGTTTCTTGCAGGCCGCAGCCACGATTTCCCAACCCTCGTCCAAGGTCATTTCTCCACTCTGTCGCAAACGTAGGCCGAGATCTCCCGGTCCCACGAAGATCAAGTCCACACCCTCGGTCGCCGCAATCGCTTCCGCGTTGCGAACGCCTTCGGGTGTTTCGATCTGGACCGCGAGAAAGGTCTCCCGATTCGCCCACTCGACATATTCGTCTTCATCGTGGATATGAAAATCCGAATCCAAGCCAGCATTGTCTAGGCCCCGATCGCCAATCGGCGGAAACTTGACCGCATCGACAAGCATCCGCGCTTTTTCTGGCGTGGACACGTGCGGAATCAATAAGCCCGCAGCTCCGTCCTCGAGATACCGATACAATCCCGTTTTCTCCAAAGTCGGCGGACGCAGCATGATGTCTATGTCGTACAGGTGCGCGTAGGCTAGCATCGCCTGAATCTCGCGCACGGTTTGAGCCCGGTGCTCTAAATCCAGCCATATGCAATCGTATCCAGCTCGGGCAGCATGGCACACATAAGCCGGTATGTAATGCCCCAGTACACAGGCGCGAATCACTTCGCCATTTCGAATACGGGCCAAGGTTTTGCTATTTCTCATAAGTTAGGGGATGTAAAATGTTTGTGCTGATCGATAATCACCGTCAAGCAAGCACATCTTGTTGATAGCCTATCATGCCTCATCCGCTCGCCCTTCCTCTGTGTGGAAAGATCCAGCTCGCCACCACCCCCACAGTCAACCCGACGACAAGGGCAACGGGCGCGATCCACTGGAAACTCACCGGGTCCAGCCCCGTCTCTGGATTCTTGCCAAAAATCGATCCCGAAAAGGCCACCAGCGCCGCCGCGCTCACACTCGCCACTGTAGCCAGCCAAACACCAATCGGGCTGGCGAAGCGCGTGAATACCGCGAAGAAGAAGAGCAGCGAGATGGGCACCGTCAGCAAATTCACGGTCTTATTCGTGACTGCCACGAAATTGCCGGGAATGTGTTCCATAAAGGTGCTCAACAGAACCACTACAACCCCGATGCTGAACGCCAAAAGACGGGCGTAACGCACATGCTGAATTTCATTCTCCGGCTTCCGGCCAAAGCGATCGAGCAAATCGGTCATCACTACCGCCGTGATCGAGTTCACTCCCGAATCGATACTAGACATCGCGGCAGCGAATAGTCCTGACACCACTAGGCCAGTCACAAACGGCGGCAATTGGAAAGCAATGAAGTGCGGGAAGATTTTGTCTGCCTGGGCTTTGAGACCTCCGACCTCAGGCAAAAGATCCGGATGAGCTTGGTAGTATCCCAGCAATGACACCCCGACGAATCCCAGCGTCACCCCGACGATCATTCCGATCGTCAATTGCGTCGCAATCGCCCGTCGCGCAGCTCGAACGTTTTCGGTCGCCATGAATCGTTGCACGGAGACTTGGTCTCCCATCGACGTGCACACCAGCCAGAGAAAAACTGAAATCACCGACCCCGCTACCGTTACTCGGGTTGACGGGTCTAGACTGAAAACAGGTTGATGATCCCAAATATCCCCCTTCCATTCCGTCGGGAACCACCCAAAGCCACCCAACTTCCAAGTCACGGTCCCAATCACCAGCAGCGCCCCTCCATAGAGGAGGATCGTTTGCATCAGGTCCGTGATCACCACAGCCTTCAGCCCGCCAAGAGATGTGTAGGTAATGGCAAACAGACCCGTTACCGCTACTATCCAAGGTACCCACTCCTCGCCAGCGCCAATCATGATGGCGATCGCCTTGGAGGTGAGAAAAACCAGCAACGACATCCACACCAGCCGCAAAAGGATGAACATTCCCATGCCCAGCAAACGCACGCTCAAGCCCAACCGCATTTCCAGCAGTTCGTAAGCGCTCGTCACACGACGTTGCATATAAGCAGGCAGTATCCAAAACCCAACGACTAAGAATGCGAACGGATAGGCAATGTAGTTCGAGAGATACACAGGCCCCTTCCCCATCACTTCGCCCGGGATGGCCAAGTAGGTGATCGTGCTCAGCAGGGTTGCGAAGAGCGAAACCCCGATCAGCAAAGCGTTCATTCGCCCCGAACCTACGAAGTACTCGCTCGTGTCTTTCTGCCTTCGGCTCATCCACCACCCCAACCCAATGGTCGAGGAGGCATAGAGTCCGAGAATAATCCAATCGATAAGGGTCATAGAAGCGAATTATGCACTTGGTAGCGGTCGATCTTCCCGCAATCGCGCATGCGCGTCAACTTAAGTCGCTTTCTTTGCAGGAAGCTAGCTTGCGAGCGAAACAACCGGAGCTCTTCCTGGCAAATCATCGCTCGCAAGCGAGCTTCCTACACCAGCCAATCGGCATAGTTTAGTTAAGTTGACGCCTGTGCGCTCAGCAAGGCAACCCATGTAAATGATGGCCGCACGGTGGTCCCGTCGCAGCAACTTGAGCGTCGGCGTGAGATTGGCCGCTACCTTTTCCCCTGCGGTCAAGATCTGGCTGTTACCAACTGTTGTTGTACATGAATTCATCATAGATTTATTCTATGCGGCGTAGCGCATGCGCTGGCCCTACCACGTCATACGATTGTAGGGCTCGCGCTTGCGCGATACCGCGGTACCTGAGTAGAGTCTTGGCAAAGTTAAATTCGTGATACACTCCCTTGTACGCTAAATTTCAAAGGGAAACAGGGGTTGGCGGCGACGTTTGTAGCTTAGCTGCGTCATGTCCGCTCTAGTAACTCCAGGGGTATCGACAAATAGGATGGATCGGGCGATCGGACAGTATGCGGCAAGTGGAGCAATAACGCCTTTGGCGACGATGATACTGAATTCTAGAGGGTCCAGACCGAAGTCGGTTAGCTGCTTGAGACTGAACGGCGGGACTCGTTTGGAGATTAGCATGACCGTGATTCCACTGTCAACAGTACGGACGATGGCCGTTGGCCCCTGATCAAAGTCGGTAAATCCACCATGACGGGCAATCGTCTCCTTGAACTTTCCTTGATGCAGAGAAATCACTCGGAAGACAGCTCTAAAAGGCTCTCCGTGTAGAGAGTCGCTTTTCCCGCCAATCGTGAGTTCCAACTCCGAGCCAACGCCCGTTTCATGAGCAATGAGGGCGGCCTCTGGGTCGTACAGGATCGCAACGGAGCGTTCCGCGCCGCTATCATGGAGCTCTCTGAGCAGACATGTGCCATCGGCTGACGAACCCCCGCCGATATTATCTCCCATATCCAAGAGGAGGGTCGGGAATTTTCCAGCTTCCAGGGCTATCTTCACCGCGTCCTTCGGATTGGTGAAAACCGGTTCGAAGCTACGTCTTTGTTCCCACATGCGCGCGCCGATTTCCTCAGCGATTTCCGCGGCCAGATCCTGATTATTGTCGGCAACGACAAGGATCGACGACCCCATCTCGGCCACATCGGCGTAAGGAAATCCCAATACCATGGAATGCGAGAGGACGCCTTCACGACCGGCGATCTTGGCAGCCCGTTCATACAAATCCGATAGGGGTGGCCTGGATGTGTTTTGGGTTTGAATATTGATCGCCATCGAGGGAAAGCTTGCTATCTGAACTGGCGCAACCTCGCCTCGCAACGCCCCTGCCAACAAATCGGCAGCTTTGCGCCCCGTTTCACGCTGGTCTAAGTGCGGATTGGTTGCATAGGCGATCAATGCGTTAGTGGCATTCACCATCAACTGCGAAAGATTGGCGTGCGGATCGATGGTACCGACTATAGGCGTATCCTGCCCCACTACCGCCCGGACCTGACTCAACCAATAACCGTCGGCATCGGGATGATTCTCGGCCACCGTCGCTCCATGCGGCGCCGCCAGAATGCCGTCCAAAGGCCCGGCAGCCCTGAGTTCGGAAAGCATCTCTAAGACCAATGTATCGAAAGCCTGGGCTTCGATAATGCCAAAGGGTATCGCTCGCGCTAGAAAAAGGGGTACAGCCTCTAAGTTCGCCGCTTCAAGCCCTGCAAAAAATCCGCCCACCTCGTGCGGCGCTTTAGCCATCTGCCTGCGAATATCTTCTCCGGTCAGGTAGAGGTCCTCCCGGAAATGCTGAAGCGTTGTCCTACCATCGATGAAGGTATTCGATTCTTGGAGAAGCCCAATGATGCCCACGCGTTTTAAACTCATCAGGGAATCCAATTCTTTATCAATTCAGTTTCTAGAATGACTGCCAGGCTGTCTCCCGCTTTCACGGCAGGACATTTTCGCAAAACAATAACGCGGCCACTTTTGTCTGCGTAAACCGCTATACTGGATCTACCCAGGGTGTCGACGATTATCCCCAGTATCTGGCCAGACTCGACGGATTGCCCAAGACCGACAACGGGTTCAAAATAACCATCAGCCGGGCTTGGGTGGCAGATCTGCATATGGCCTGAATTAGGCCGCGGATCTTCCGTAACGGCTTCCGGTGCCGGAGGAGCTGGCCGAGGATCCAGCATGCCAACTTCAGCCATGACGTTGAGGCAGCCTTCAAAATAGGCTTGAACGCCTTTGGCCGAGCATCCCCCACCTCCCAGATATTCGGCGTAGATCGCCGGCACCTTAGCATCGCGAGCAACGGTTAACGTCCGGCCCTCCAGCTCAGCCGACGCACCCCAAACGATTGGTAGGCCAAAGGCTTTCGCCATCGAGCGTTGACTATCCAGTACCGAAGGATCGGATACTAGTTGATAGCCAACAAGGGGATCAACCTGCATCACGTTGCCACCCGAGTGAAGGTCGATGTAATAGTCACTCTGGCGGATCAGTAGCGATAGTTGGTGGGCTATCTGTTCAGTCAGGGAGCCATCCTCCTTGCCAGGACAACGGCGGGCCAGGTCCAAGCTATCCTCCCCTACCCGTGACTTCCGGGCGAAAGCGGATTCGTTTACCACTGGAACCAAGGTGAGCTGACCTCTAAGTTGACTGTGATCTATGAATACGACAAGTTTGCGTATCGCCTCCATGCCCTCGTATTCGTCCCCGTGAACGCCAGCGGTTATAAGGAGCCGGGGTCCATCGCCGGCCGTTCCTTGGATGCTGACGCTCTGAAAGAGGGAAGACATATGGATTTCTAGAGATCGAGCGAATATTGCGATAGACGTTGGCAACCGTTTTGGGTGATGAGGTAATTCTCTTCCAGACGAAGGCCGGCTCGAAGTTCCGGTCCGTAAAGCCCTGGTTCTACAGCCACGACGTCGCCCGCTTTGAGGGTGTCATCCCAATACGGATTGAGGTGCGGGTATTCATGGGCGTCTAGTCCGATTCCGTGCCCGAGGTGATGGAAAAAGGAATAGCCATTCCATCCCTCGAGTTTGGAATGGATCTCCTCAAAAAGGCTCCGGCAGCTAAGCCCTGGTCGCAGGTACTGCTCAAATTCAAGGTGCAGATAAGCTAGGACCTTCTGAGCCGCAACTTGCGGCTCCGTAGGTTGGCCATCAACGGCAAACCCTCGGCACAAATCGGAGCGGTAGCCGCGATAGCCAACCCCAATATCTAATATAGCGATTTCACCGGCTTCCGCGGCCCGTTGGCGAGGAAGCCCTCCCGGCTCGCCAGATCGAAAGTCGTTGCCCCAAGCGGAAAGCGGTTCACCAATGGCCTTGATGGCAGCCTCACGCATGGCGCCGAATAGCTCCACTTCGGTGAGTCCCGGCTTCAGGATGCGACGAGCTTCTTCGTAGGCGGCTTCCGTGGCCCCTATCGCGAAGCGCAGCATCTCTACTTCGTCTTCGAACTTTCGGCGCCTCAAGCGTTGGTATTCGGTCGTCATGTCGATCCAAGCGGTGGCATCCAGGAGACTGGGGAGGAGCTCGCCAGCCACGCCGACGCGATTCAAGGCCGCGAGGCAGGGTTTGACAACTACTGCAAGGCGCTCACCTGTATTCTCAACTAGGGTACAAAGTTCCTGAGGCTCGTAGGAAATGCATTGGTCCGCGGCCGGGGCATCCAGATTTTCGCCAGGGGCGAAAAGAATCGTTTCACTGTCTTTTTGAACCAAAACCGCTACCGGCGTCAGGGATTGTTCGTGCCAGTAGCCGGTCAGGGCATGGATATAGTTGCGGTTGGCGAAAAGCGCCGCATCCAGATCCATTGAATCTAGGATTTGCTTCAGATCCGTTTGGCGCGATCGGCAGAGTTCAGGCTTAAGCGTAGGTTGTTGAATACTCATCTCTTGATCCCTAAGTGGGTGGACTACCTCTATCCAGTCATAGCATCGGTTCGAACAAAACCGCCCGTTGTGTCCGAAGACTGCACGGCGGCGAGTACCGTCTTTAGCGTTTGTGTCGCATCGGCGATCGTGGAGCGAGGCTCCGCCTCTCCACGTATGCATTCAAGGAAGTGGCCGGCCTGAAGATAAAATAGATCGTCCCGATCGACACTCGCAACGTTGCCAGACTCCCAGGCGCCCGTTGAGCGGCGGAAGATCTGCAGTCTTTGCTCAGCGATGTCGAAACGGGCCGTCGCCTCTCTCCCAACTACTTCCATCTGAGTCTGGGCGTTGTGTTGAAACATGCAGACTGTCAGCACGGCTAGGCGCTCATCCGCAAAGCGAAAGGTGGCTGTGCCAAAGTCTTCGGTAGGGATATCCCGCAAGCCCATGTGCCGTTGAAATGAAGCGACCTCAGTAGCAGGCCCGAAAAACCATTCCAGCAAATTGATCCAATGCACCATGTGATCTTGAATGACCCCGCCACCGGTCTCCCGCCGCATGGCGTATTGCGGCGGCCAGGACGAGCGCATGTCCGGCCAGAATTGTGTCAGCAATCCCGTCGCATGGGATACGTATCCTAGATCCCCATCCTGAATACGCTTTCTCAGCTCTTCCATGATCGGATCGAGACGCCAGCAAAAGGCCACGCCCACCCTAGCATCCTGGCCAGCCAGCTCGGCGCTAAGTTCGTCCAGACCGTCTATCGACATGGCCAACGGCTTTTCGCAAAGGATGTGCCCACCGGAGACCGCCAGCTTGGATAGCATGGGGACGTGCATGTTGGTGGGAGTGCAGATCACGACCCCGTCAACATCGGCTAGGTCAACAGCCTCCCAATCGGAGTGAATGTTTTGAAGTCCGTACGCTCGCTGCAGCAAGTCTCGACGGGCCGTATCCGGCTCCGCGAGCGAGCAGCGAACACCCTCATGGCGTAGGAAGTTGCGGATATGCCGTTCACCGATCGAGCCGCCACCAATAATGAGAATATGCTCCCTCACTTAGCGGTATACCCTCCGTCCACCGGAATGTTGGCGCCAGTGATGTAGCGCGAGGCACCCGATGCGAGGAATACGATGCTGCCCATCAGATCGGTGTCATTAGCCAGACGACCCAGGCAGGTGCGTTCGCTGTAGTTCTTAACGAACGCCTCCGGTTGATCCGGCGTCTGGTAACCACCGGGATGCAGACAGTTGACGCGAATGCCACGCGATCCGTGGTAGCTGGCCAAGAAACGCGTGAGGTTGCTCATCCCGCCCTTGTGGAAGAAGTAGTCTGGATTCCAGCCGTCCATATCGGTGTCGCGATAGTTAAGCGGCTCCAGGCCCACCAGACCCATGATTGAGCCGATGTTGATGATCGAGCCTCCCTCGGCCATGATCTCGCCCATCACCCGGGTTAACAGAATCAGTCCAGTTCCGTTGATACGCATGCTCTCATCGATAGCCGACGCGTCACTGAAGTAGCCATTCTTCAGAGGGCGGGCAACGGCGTTGTTGACAAGAATGTCGAGACGGCCGCTGTCGGCCTTAATCATGTCGTGCAAAGCCAGGATCGAAGCTTCCTCTCCTTGGTCGAGCGGCATCGCCCGAACATCATGTCCTTCGCCACGCAGTTCTTTCGCTACGGTTTCCAGAGAGGCCATATCGCGGCTGGCGATATAAGTTGTAGCCCCAGCTTCCGCCAATGCTCGGGCAATCTGCCTACCATAGAGGCCGGCCCCACCTGTCAAGAGGGCAACTTTACCCCGCAGCGAGAATGTATCGAGAATGGTCATACTATATCATCTAGGAACACTTCAACACCGCCTGTATCACGACTGCGAATTCCAGCAATAACGAGTTTCATTAACTCCACCGTTTCGTCAAACGGGAATGGGCGCTTGCCCGTACGCAGGTACTGGACAAACCCTTCCAGCTGCGTTTTGAAAGCATAGAAGGTGTCACCAAACTTGATCTGGGCGCTTCCCGCGGTCCCGCACAATTGCAAGCAGCCAAAAGCTCCTGACATATCTCCTGTGGCGACGGCTACCGCATCCACTCCAGACCGATGCTTCAGGTGCACCACATTGCGTTCAGCTGTGCCAGTGTTGCGGACTGAGACGAATCCAGATCCAAGAATCGGATAGATTGCTTCCAAAGCGTGGATTCCGTACGTTTCCCAGCTCTTTGGAGTCGTGATCGACGCGAAGCGCAGGTCGCCAAGTTCTTCGGTGGAGCCATGGTATGGAATGAACTCTCTGGCGTAACGCATGCAGCTCGACGACATGATCGGTTTCCCCTCCCCAAACCAAGCCACGAAGGTTACCAGATCCGCCTTATTGTCCACCAACGGTTTGTCCACGAACACCGGCAGACCCGCCTCCACAAACGGACGGGCCCGCTCGACATGCTCTGCCCCAATGTCCGTCCCAATAATCACGGCGTCGACTTGGCCAATCACGTCAGTTGGCTTTTCCACGACGTTGGGGATAAGCGAGCAACGGGCCACGTGTTCGGCCGTGAAGCCGCCATCGCCAGTGCAACAGATGTGCGTCACCTGCACCCCTGGAATAGTCAGCGTCTCGGCCGGCTCTTTGTTCAAATACTCGGGAATACCAGGAAAGGGGCATTCGGCGGTCATTAGCTCCCGGTTATACCCATTGAAGATTGCGCTCCAAGAATACGGATGCGCGTTACCAGCGCTGCACCCCAGCATCGCAAGGCGAATCGTTTCGCCTTCGACAAGCGGACTATTAACCTGCTGTCCTGTCATACAAGCTCCCCTACGATTTGTTGAAATCGGCTAGCAACTTTTTGGCCACGAGAATGTCGTCGATCGACAGAAACCCCGCCGATCGGTTGAGGCCAAACAGGGCTAAAAGCAAGATTCAGCAAAACGTCTATTCCACTGCTTCGCTGACGATCTTCTGAACGGTCTCGATCATCGGAGTCTGGCTGGAGCCCCAGTTGTTTCGCATGAAGATGTAGATCGTGTCGTTTGTCGGATCAGCCCACACGTTGGAGCCACCGGAGCCACCATGACCGAAGGCGCCCGGATTCAGTCCCGAGGTCCTGGGGTCGGTCGCTTCCCGCACAACACGGAAGCCTAGGGCGGAATAACAGTTCGGGATATGGTCTCCTTTTTCCAGATGTCCGCAAGTAATTGTGATCAGTTGCTTGACCGAGTGCTTTGTGAGAAGTCTCTCACCCTTGTAGACGCCATCATTGAGCATCATCTGGTAGAAGCGGAACATATCTTCAGCCGTGGAATACAAGCCTCCTTCAGGATTGAAGTACACAGGATTGTAAAAACGGTCAGCCTTCCATTCTGTCTCGCCGCTACCCCTTCTGTAGTGCCCAACGAGCCGATCTTTCGGGACCTCATCCAACATGAAGTAAGTATCCCTCATTCCAAGAGGCTCAAAGACCCGTTTTTTGAGGAATTCCGCGTAGCTCATTCCCGAATATTTCTCCACCAAGTAGGCCGCCACATGCAGGCCATCACCACCGTACCGCCATTTTGAGCCCGGTTCCCAATCAAGCGTGCTGCGGGCGGAGGCGATGACTCGTTCCCGGATGCTCTCAGCGGCTTCCGTTACCCCTGTAGCGGGCAATCCGTGGGTGTGATTCAAACAATCCTGCACAGTTAGCGGCCGATCCGGTTTCACCAGCTTAACCTCTCTCGAAACGTATCCATAATCCGGAACGGTTTTCAGCATTCCCTTGAATTCAGGAATGTGTTTTGCCACCGGGTCCTCCAAGCTCAATCTACCTTCCTCCACCAGCATCATGACAGCCACGGCCACGAAGGGCTTCGACATGGAAGCGGCCCAGAAAATGCTGTCCTCGTCCATAGCCACGTCCGCTTCAAGCGATTGATAACCGACCGCCGCATGCGAGATGACCTTACCCTGATGAGCGGCCAGAAAAACGACCCCAGTCGTATCCCCGGCATCCACAAAATGCTGCAGCGAAGAGGGAATCTCGGCTAGTTGACTCGTGGCCCGTTCATTGGTCGCCAAGGCATTCGAGAGAATCGCGAGAAAGAACAATATCATCCAGGCAAAAGAGCTGCTGGGGTTTCGGAGAGGGCGCCTTTTCATGGAAACATTCTTACATCCGATTCCCCGCTGCTGTAAAGCGCCGGATACGATGGGGCTGTAACTAGCGAAAGGCGAGATGGCGACAAGCCGACCGGAGAAGGCCCATCGGAACGAAAACAACGCATATTCCGACTTATCGGGTACTGTCAGCTCTACCCATTTCGCCTTGTAGATCTGCTTGAACGAGAGAAGATGGAGCAGATCACCTCTAAGTTCTCCATGAATAACTCGACTTCCCGAAGACAATTTATTTCCAAACTGGCTGCCGGATCCGCAGGAGCCATGGCCTTTCCCTACATAAGCCAAGCCAGTAAACGCGGCAACGGAGCCGGCAAACTCAATGTCGGTTGTGTCGGCATCGGCCATATGGGCAACTACGCTGTCACCGAAGGCCTGACTGAAAACCTGGTCGCTTTATGCGATGTGGATTGGCGGCCTGATGACGCCATCTGGGGCGATCGCAATCCCGCCAAGACGGTGGATGAAAATCCCCAAGCCAAGCAGTTCACCGATTTTCGGCGCATGCTGGACAAGATGCACAAGGATCTGGATGTCGTCCTGATTTCCACTCCCGATCATACTCACTTCCCGATCGCCATGGCCGCTATGGAACATGGGCTGCCCGTGTTTGTGCAGAAACCTCTGGCCCACAACATCTGGCAATTGCGCACCTTGCAAAAAGCTGCCCAGCATTATGGCGTCAAAACCAACATGGGCAACCAGGGTCACACCTTTGAAGGCGCCCGCCTCATCAAGGAATGGTACGACCACGGTGTGCTGGGAGAAGTCCGGGAAGTGCATTGCTGGACCGATCGCCCACGCGGCCCTTGGTTTATTAAGCCCAATGGGATTCCACCGGGAAGAGAAAGTGCTCCTAGAAAGTTTGACTGGGACATTTGGCAAGGGCCGACTAAAGAGCGAAGCTTCAGTTCGGAATACGCGCCCACCAAGTGGCGGGCTTGGTGGGATTATGGAGTCGGCTGTCTAGGAGACATTGGCTGCCATTGCATCGACACCCCTTACTGGGCCCTCAATCTGGGTATGCCCACAGCCGTGGACGTGATGCTGGATGAGCCGGCTAACGATCTGTTTACACCATTTGGCGCTCACGTGATTTACCATTTCCCAGCCCGAGGAGAAAAACCGCCCGTCACTTTGCACTGGTACGAAGGACGGTCCCGTCCGCCGCTCCTCGAAGGCATGACTGAATTTCCCACCAACGGGATGTACATGCTCGGCTCCAAGGAGATTGCTTACCACGAAGACATGCGCCCGGTCAGCCCGCAGCTTTGGCCGAGAGAGCGCATGCAAGACTACAGAGAAATCCTCACGAAACGAACCCTGCCTAGGGTCCAAGGCGGTCCCATCAAGGAACTCTTTCGCGACATTAAAGGAGAAGGGCCCCAAGCTGGATCCAATTTCGATTACGCCGCTCCCCTAACCGAGGTTATCCTCTTGGGATCACTAGCCATCAGGTTGGGTCACCGCATCGAGTGGGATGCCGAAAAGATGGAAATCACCAACGTTCCTGGCCTGGAAAGGTACGTCAAAGAGCCCGTCCGGAAAGGCTGGCGCTACGGAGAATCGCTTTGGACATGAGCTGTAATGAGGTATAGCGACAGGTTTAGCCGTTTTCCAGCATCCACCGCCACGACGAAAGCACTTCAATAGGATCGGTTTACCATCATCGACCCAGGCCATGAAGGTTGCCAGATCTGCCTCGTTGTCCACCAGCGGCTTGTCGACGAACACAGGCAGTCCTGCCTCCACAAAGGGACGGGGCCGCTCGACATGCTCAGAGCCGATGTCCGTTCCAGTGATCACGGCGACGACCTAGCCAATCACGTCGGTGGTATTTTCCATAACGTTCGAGATCAGCGAACAAAGGGCCACGTGTTCGGCTATGAGGGCACTGCCCTCAGGCTGTTTCGACCTACCCCCAAGTCCTTGGACAGTCCTCGTTCGCCAGGAAGCCAACCACGCCACCCACCATTGAGAATGCCATCTCTGATGACCGCAGCTGGCTGATCATTTACGGAAACCCTGTCAACCGTCAAAGGCATGAGAAACGACGTTGTGGAAGGATGTTTTGCGCTAATCCCAAAGAATTAATCCTCCAAGCGATTTGTTTTTGAAATCGTGTCCATGATAACAAAGAAATTGAGGCTTAAGCAAATGAATACACCGGAGCTTCCGTTTAGGCAGGGTTTCAGGTCTATCGATTTTTATAAGAAAAGTACGACACTGCTCATCGTCGCTCTTCGCTAGGATACGCAGTAACTGTATACTCCCTAATCTGGCTGACGGGTGCGCTCGAAAAAGTAATCGGGATAGCTCCAAGGTTTTTCTCGGGATTGGCGCTTGCTGGATATGGCACGTACTTCAGTGGTCAACCGTTGGAGGTTTCGGGGATCGAGGATTGGGTCGTGCGTACGGTCTCGCCAGGCGAGGATTTGCTGTTGGAGCTCATTCAAAACCTCGGCGTGGGCGGGCTTTTCGGCGAGATTGTTAAACTCAAAGGGATCCAATTTTAGATCATAAAGCTCGAAGCGGGGCGGCTGTCGCATCAGAGCGTAGGCACGACGGACCTCCTCAGCGGCAGTCGCGATGACGGCTTGAGGATCAAAGGACTTGTGAGGGTCGCTGAACTTTGCCTCTCCGGCCAGCTTGGTGAGTGTGAACTCGTAGTCAGGATGAACCTCACCGGGGAGGAGATTCTCGATCAGCTTGAAGCGATCGTTGCGGACGGTTCGCTGAGGGAAGTAGCTGGTCGCACTATGAGTGTGATACTCGGTGAACAGGTAGGTGCGCCAGACGGGAGTGCCAGGCCGGAAGAGGGGCTGAAGGGGTCGACCGGGCAGGTTAGGGACCGGCATCGCACCGGCTGCTTCCAAAAGGGTAGGCATCAAGTCGATTGTGGAGACCAGGTCATCCCGTTGTTGGGGCGAGATTCGTCCCGGCCAGCGAAGG
>Ga0181579_10002658_pt1 | contig 14349 bp, 14 predicted proteins | sample 071ome_24_FD_132996 | JGI IMG/M metagenome (GOLD analysis project Ga0181579, IMG submission 132996) | Coastal salt marsh microbial communities from the Groves Creek Marsh, Skidaway Island, Georgia - 071402CT metaG (megahit assembly) | ecosystem: Environmental > Aquatic > Marine > Intertidal... | reverse complement strand
CGTCGTTCTCGGCTTGTGCAGTAAGGGTGATCACGTCGTGGCGCAGAGACAGGCCTACGGCGGGACCACACAGTTGCTGGCCGGCGTGTGCCCTCGTTTCGGCATCGACGTCACCTTCGTCGACGCCACGAAACCGGGTGCTTTCGCCGACGCCGTGATTCCGGGGCGCACGATGCTCGTACTCGCCGAGACACCGGCCAATCCGCTGCTCGATTTGGCCGACCTCGACGAATTGGGTGCGATCAAAGGTCCGATCACCGCAGTCGATTCGACCCTTGCTACTCCTCTCGGTGTACGACCGCTCGAATATGGCGTGCAGTTGACGATCCACTCGGCCACCAAGGCCATGGCCGGACACAACGACGCAACCCTCGGAGTGGTGACTGGTGAGCGCGATCTCATCGACGCCCTATGGGGGTTCGCCGTTCTGCAAGGAGCGTGTGCGTCGCCGTTCGACGCGATGAACGGATTGCGTGGCCTGCGAACGCTCGGTCCGCGTCTGCGTCAGCAAGAAGAAACGGCGGTGGCGGTCGGGCGGATGCTCGAATCGCACTCGGCGGTCTCGTGGGTGCGGCATCCGCGTCTCGAGTCGCATCCGCAGTTCGAACTCGGCGCGCGGCAGTACCGGCGATTCGGGGGAGTGCTGTCGTTCGAGTTGACCGGTGGTTTCGACGCCGGAGCCCGTTTCGTCGATTCGGTACGTCTGTGTCGACAGGCCACGTCGATGGGCGGTCCCGAGACCCTGGTGACTCATCCGGCGTCGACGACCCATGCCGGATTGCTGCCCGAGGAGCTGGCGGCAGCCGGCATCACGCCCGGGACGGTGCGTATGAGTTGTGGGCTCGAGCACACCGACGACGTCCTCGCTGACGTCGCCCAGGCCCTCGGGTAGGTGTTCTGAGTCGGACGACCCCTTGTGGGATCGAACATATGTTCGATAACGTCTCGTCGTGGCACGAGCGAATCAGTCCTGGGGGATGCAAGGCCCCTCCACCTGGGCCGAACTCGAAGCCCGTCTCTCCGGCCGCTCCCATCAGGGGTCGGCTCCGGTCACCCCTCGTCCGCCAGAGCCTGATTCTCGTGCGATGCCTCGGGTCCGATCCCGTGTGCCGTATGCCGAATTGCACTGCCACTCGAATTTCTCGTTCCTCGACGGGGCCTCCGACCCCGACGAACTGGTTGCCGAGGCCGATCGTCTCGACCTCACCGCTCTCGCTCTCACCGATCGCAACGGTTTGTACGGTGTCGTGCGGTTCGCCGAAGCGGCACGCGAGGTCGGCCTTCCGACGGTGTTCGGCTCCGAACTCGTCGTGCAGCACACCACCGGTGAACGGCAGCTCGTCGTCCTCGCCGACGGTCCGGCGGGCTACACACGACTCGCCCGTGCGATCAGTCTTGCGCAGTTGAACGGATCGAAGAATGCGCCACGTTGCACCATCGCCGATCTGGCCGAAGAAGGGCGCGGACACTGGTGGGTTCTCACCGGCACACACGACGGAATCGTGCCTCGCGCCCTCGCCGAACACGGCCCGAGCGCGGCGATTCGCGAACTGCGCGATCTGGTCGATGCATTCGGACGCGACCGAGTGGTGGTCGAGCTGTGGGATCAGGGTGATCCCCTCGACTCGGCACGCAACGACGCATTGGCAGAAATGGCAGCTCGACACGACGTGCAGTGCATCGCGGCGACCGACGTGCGTTACGCCTCGCCGGCCGGCCGTCGTCTGGCGTCGGCTCTTGCCGCCGTGCGACGACGTTCGAGTCTGACCGAAGCCGATCCGTGGGCAGCGGTGTCGGGAACCGCTCATCTGCGCAGTGGTGACGAACAGAGTCGGCGGTTCGCCCGCTATCCCGGTGTGGTCGAGGTCGCGGCCGAGATCGGTCGGGCTTCGGCATTCGATTTGTCCCTCGTCGCCCCCAGACTTCCGCCGTACCCGTGTCCCGACGGACTGACCGAGATGCAGTTCTTGCGTCGTCTCGCCGAAGAGGGTGCGACACATCGCTACGGTCGACGTCCAGCGGCCGGCGAAGACCTCAGTCTGCGATCACGGGCCTGGCGAGCTGTCGACCACGAGTTGTCGGTGGTCGACGCACTCGGTTTCGCCGGTTACTTCCTCGTGGTGTGGGACATCGTCCAGTTCTGTGTGCGTTCCGACATCTATTGCCAGGGCCGGGGAAGCGCGGCCAACAGCGCCGTGTGCTACTCGCTCGGCATCACCAAGGCCGATGCAGTGTCACTCGGGTTACTTTTCGAACGTTTCCTGTCGCCTGAACGTGACGGACCGCCCGACATCGATCTCGATATCGAGAGCGGTCGTCGCGAAGAAGTGATCCAATACGTGTACGAACGTTATGGCCGTCATCACACGGCTCAGGTGGCCAATGTGATCACGTATCGCGCCCGTTCGGCCGTGCGCGACATGGCACGTGCTCTCGGTTACGCGCCGGGCCAGCAGGACGCCTGGTCGAAACAGATCGATCGATGGGGGCGGGTGCACAAGGTGGCCGAGCAGACCGGTCCCGACGGTCGACCCGATCACAGCATTCCGGCCGACGTTCTCGAGTTGGCGTCGAGTATCGAAGACATGCCACGGCATCTCGGAATCCATTCGGGTGGCATGGTGATCTGCGACCGGCCGGTCATCGAAGTGTGTCCGGTCGAATGGGCCACCATGCGTGATCGCAGCGTGTTGCAGTGGGACAAGGACGATTGCGCGGCAGCCGGACTCGTGAAGTTCGACCTACTCGGACTGGGCATGTTGTCGGCTCTGCACGGTGCCGTCGATCTCGTTCGCGACGTCGAAGGAATCGAGATCGATCTGGCCACGCTCCCACAGGACGACGACGTCTATGCCATGTTGTGCCGAGCCGACACCGTCGGTGTGTTCCAGATCGAGTCCCGTGCGCAGATGGCCACCTTGCCACGGCTCAAGCCCCCCGCTTCTACGACTTGGTGGTGGAGGTCGCACTCATCCGCCCCGGACCCATCCAAGGCGGCTCGGTACATCCCTACATCCGTCGGCGCAACGGCCAGGAGCCGATCACCTATCTGCATCCTCTCCTCGAGAACAGTCTCGGAAAGACGCTCGGCATTCCGCTCTTTCAGGAGCAACTCATGCAGATGGCGATCGACGTCGCTGGGTTCACGCCATCCGAGGCCGATCAACTGCGTCAGGCCATGGGGTCGAAACGCAGTGCCGAACGTATGCGACGTCTACGTGATCGTCTGTACGTCGGGATGGCCGAGCGTGGAATCGTCGGTCCGATCGCCGACGAGATCTTCGACAAGATGGCTGCGTTCGCGAACTACGGGTTCCCCGAGAGTCATTCGGTGTCGTTCGCCTATCTCGTGTACGCGTCGTCGTGGCTGAAGTTGCATCATCCAGCGGCGTTCTACGCCGGCTTGTTGAATGCCCAACCGATGGGCTTCTGGAGTCCTCATTCACTCGCCCAGGACGCACGACGACATGGTGTCGTGGTTCGTACGCCCGATCTGGCGGTATCTGATGCCGGCGCCACCCTCGAATCATGTCCTGAGAGTCATGGGGACTACGCCGTTCGCCTCGGACTCGGTGAGGTGCGCGGTGTCGGAACGGAACTCGCGGCATCGATCGTCGACGATCGTCGACGCAATGGCGCGTATTCGTCCATCGAAGACCTCGTACGACGCATTCCGTCAGTCACCCGAGCTCACGTGGAAGCGTTCTCGACGGCCGGAGTCTTCACCGAATCCTTGGGTGTGAGCCGCCGTGAGGCGTTGTGGGCAGCTGGCGCGGCATCCGATTCACGCTCGGATCGTCTCGAAGGTGTTCTCACGGCAGCCCATGCGCCGCGGCTTCCCGGACTGGAGCCCGTCGACGAAGCCATCGCCGACCTCTGGGCCACCGGAATCGCGCCAACCGGACACCCCACGCAGTTCGTGCGCGCGCGCCTCGACGAACTCGGTGTGGTGACAGCCGATCGGTTGGCCACGATCGATGCCGAGCGAGTGTGGGTGGCCGGTGTCGTCACCCATCGCCAACGTCCGGCGACGGCGCAGGGCACCACGTTCATGAATCTGGAGGACGAAACCGGACTCATCAACGTGGTCGTGTCGGTGGGTTGTTGGAAGCGATTTCGAGCCGCGGCTCGTGGCGCATCCTCACTTCTGGTGCGAGGCCGTCTGCAACGGGCCGAGGGAGTGGTCAACGTCGTCGCCGATCACATCGCCCCACTGCGGGGATCTGGTGAGGAATGTTCACCGTATGGGTCGAAAAGTCTCGCCAGAAACTGGCGCTGACTGTTTCGCTCAGTGGCGAGACGTGGTGGAAGCCATCACGCCGAGCGCGACGAACACCGTTCCGGCCACGTACCTCTGCACGAACGGCAGGGTGCGTCCCGACACGAGCACCTGTCGCAGTGCACTCGCCGTGAACGCATAGGTTCCATCGGTCAGGCATCCGATCGCCACGAAGATCGAACCGAGAATCAACGATTGCGACCAGGCCGCTCCGTTGTCGGGATCGATGAACTGCGGCAGATACGACAAGAAGAAGAGTGCAACTTTCGGGTTGAGGGTGTTCACGACCACACCTTGGCGGAATGCGCGGGGTCGCGACATCGAGGGCATCGCGCCGGCGATCGTGTTCGGTACGGTCGCCAAGGTTCGAATTCCGACGAACACCAAGTAACCGACTCCCAACCACTTGACGGCATTGAATGCGGTAGCCGATGTGGCGAGAACCGCCGACAGTCCGACCGACGCTGCGATCACGTGGACGAAATTGCCGAGTTCGAGTCCGGCTACGGCCGCGAATCCAACCTCTCGGCCGTCCGAAACGCTGCGATTCAAGACGTAGATCACCGCCGGTCCAGGAATCACGAGCAGCGCGAGTGACGCAATGGCGAAGGTGATGACGGACGACAGGTCGGGCACGGAGCGACTCTAGGAGTCAGTGGGTGTCAGGGACGAACATTGATGGCGGTCGCGGGCGGTCCGATTTCGATCAGGTCGTCGACGAGCGCGGCGAGGTCGAACGGAACGAAGTGAGCGTCAGAGGCACGTAGTTCGTCGGGCGTCCACCAGCGGATTTCGTGGAGGAATTCGGTTCGTAATTCGTCCCACGAGAGGGAGGGCTCGGGTGGGAATTCGCGATCGATGGTGACGAGGTGGATGTGCTCGCGTTGACCGTCCCAGTTGCCGTCGAGGAACGGGAAGTGGTGCTCACGCGTCCAGATGTGTGGGCCGATCTCTCGGCCCGCCAATCCGATTTCCTCGTGGAGTTCCCGTTGGAGGGCATCGACGTGGCTCTCACCGATTTCGAGACCGCCACCGGGCAGAGCCCATTGCGTCCCGGCCGGAAACTCGAAACGAACGAGGAGGATCGACGGCCGAGGGCTGAGCACCACGGCCCGGGCCGCCGGTCGGATCCGGAGATCGTCAGTCACCTCGATCAGTCGCCAGGGGTGTCACGTAAGCCGTCATTGAAGGCCCGGTACATCTCGTAGACATTCTTGCACTCCTCGCACATCGGTAGTCGCTTCGGGTCGCGAGACGGCACCCAGACATAGCCGCACAAGGCCTCGATCGGCGTCCCGGTCACCCGAGCCTCCAGGATCTTGGCCGCTGCATTCTCACCCGGGCCGACTTTCACGATGTGGGCTCGGGTGGGTTCGCCGGTCTCGGTGACCTCGTCGATGTCGACGTCGATGTCGACATCGGGGCGGGTCTGCGTCGAACTCACCACGTCAGTCAACCAGATCTACACTGACTCGCATGCCCGTGTACGAGTTCCGCTGCAAGACCTGCGATGTCACGTTCGACGAACGCCGATCCATGTCGGCGGCCAACGATCCGGCGACGTGTCCCGACGGCCATGCGAATGCCGTACGTCTCCTGTCGGTGTTCGCATCAGTGGGTGGCGCTGTGGCGACCTCATCGAGTCCGGCGCCACGCACCGGTGGCGGATGCGGTTCGGGTTGTGGATGTGCGCATTGACGGTACGTCGACTGATGGAAATTCGATTCTCCCGCCCGACGACGTGGGAGAAGGACGAGTAGGTTGATCGTATGGCTTCTTGGATCGTGACCATCGTGGCGACAGCAGTCGGCATCGGTGTGGGTGCGCGAGCACTCGGTGCGCGCCCGAAGCCGATCCCGGTGCGAGTTCGGCCGGAGCGTCGACGCTGACTCTGTACGTCGACGGTTCGCACTGGTGGTTTCGTGACCGACGCTGGTGCCATTTGGTGAGTGACACGAGCGTCGACGAGTTGCACGACTTCGCGGCCCGCCTCGGGCTGTCGGAACGAGCCTTTCACGGCGATCATTACGATCTGCCCGACGAGTACCGTCCACGGGCCATCGCGGCCGGCGCGCACGAAGTGGGGAGCCGCGACATCGTGCGCATTCTGCGTGACACCGGGCTACGACGTCGCGTCGGGGCCGACCAGCGGCCACACGTCGTGCGTTGACGACGGTCCGAATCGGATCCAGGCCTCGATTCGCAATCCGTGACGCGGCGCGCCGACGACCTCGGCGACGAGTGGATCGGATAGATCGAGTGGAAGAGGTGTTCGTTCAGCCATGACAAGACCGCGCAGGTCGGTGTGGAGCGTCGCGTCGTGGATGATGGCGAAGAGATCGGCGAGGCGATCGCGCTGGGGGTCGACCGCCACACTCAGCGACCCGATGAGGCGGTGATCGACGAGAAAGATCAACAGGCGATCTCGAGGTGACATGAGGGACGCGGCCAAGTCGGCGACATCACGCGGATCGACCAATGGGTCGACGCCGGCACGAAGTAGCGAGCGAGTGATCATGGGGACTCCGTTCGTGAGGAACGGGGAAGTCGAGTCGAGATTAGAAGAGGGGTGTGACGGGGTCGGACGACTCAGCCAGCGACCTGCACACTGATCAGCACCGCTCCCACCCCGACGGCGAGTGGCGCGAGGTAGGTCGCCCAGGTGGGAGCCGGCTTCCACGACGGTGCCAGCATCACGACACCGCACAGCGCGCCGGCCACGGCACCACCGACGTGTCCACCGATCGAGATTCCCGGAATGGTGAAGGTCAACACGAGGTTGATCACGAGAAGCGCGCCGATGCCGGTTTGGAACACGTTCATGCCACGGCGTTGCATGCCGATGGCGGCCGCCGCCATCAGGCCGAAGACGGCTCCGGATGCACCGCCGTGCAATCCGCCTCGATCGGCTTGGATCACGAGAGCACCGAGTGATCCACCGAGAAGGGATGCCATGTACAGAAGTCCGAAACGCAGGCGACCGAGCGGCGGTTCGAGCATCTGGCCGAGTTGATAGAGGAGCCACATGTTCATGCCGATGTGCAAGATGCCGAAGTGGAGGAATCCGGCAGTCACCAACCGATACCACTCGCCGGTGATCTGCAGAACGAATTTGTTCAGACCGAGCTGGAATTCGCGTTCGGACACCTGGCTCCCGAAGCCGGCGGCACCGACGTCACCGGACACCACCCATACGAACACGCCGACGTTGATCACGATGAGGGCGAGGGTGACGAGGATCGACTGGCGGGCGTTCCAATAGCGAACTCGGGTTGAAGCCGACGGCCGAGACCGGCGGAGGCAATCGATGCATTGGCTACCCACCGACGCTTGAACGAGGCATTCGCCGCACGCCGGTCGACCACACCGTGTGCACGACCGACCGGTCACTCGGTCGGGATGACGTGTGCAATGGGCGACAGTGGGGGGAGGGAACTCGGACATATCAGGTGATGGGGTCGGTGTTCACCGTACGAGAGACGGTACCCCTGATTGCTACGGTCGGAGCGGTTGGGGGACGGTTGTCCGCCACAGTGCGAAGGGGGAGAGCATGGCCTGGGATTTCGAAACCGAGCCCGAGTTCGAAGAGAAGTTGGAGTGGATGCGCGGGTTCGTGCGCGATGAGATCATTCCACTCGAAACCCTGGCCGATGTTTGGCGCGCTCCGGGTGGCCGGGAGAAGTTCGCGACCGTCACCCAACCGTTGAAGGACGAAGTGAGACGGAGAGGCCTCTGGGCGGCGCATCTCCCACCCGATATGGGTGGCCTCGGATTCGGTCAGGTGAAGCTCGGCCTCATGCACGAGATCCTCGGGCAATGCGGCTATGCGCCGAGCATCTTTGGCAACAACGCGCCCGACAGCGGCAATGCTGAATTGCTCGCCGTCGGCGGGACGCCCGAACAGCGCGAAACGTGGATGCAGCCACTCCTCGAGGGCCGTTTGCGATCGTGCTTCAGCATGACCGAGCCAGGGGCTGGTGCCGATCCGACTTTGCTCAGCACCTCGGCCATGCGCGACGGCGACGAATGGGTGATCAACGGGCACAAGTGGTTCTCGTCGAACGCTTCGGTCAGCGACTTCCTCATCGTGATGGCTCGGACCGGCGACGCCGACACGAGTGCCTACAAGGCCTACTCGATGATCATCGTGCCGACGAGGACTCCGGGCGTCAACATCGTCCGTGATGTGCCCACCATGGGCGAACCCGATCACCGGACCGGCGAACCTGGAGGCCACGCCGAGATCGTGTACGACAACGTTCGAGTGCCGTTCGGCAACGTCGTGGGTGGGGCCGACGGAATCGGCCAGGGTTTCGCGCTGGCTCAAAAGCGCCTCGGCCCCGGACGCATCCATCATGCGATGCGTTGGCTCGGACAGAGTCGTCGCGCTTTCGACATGTTGTGCGAGCGCGCGCTGACTCGGTACACGCACGGCAGCATCCTCGCCGAAAAGCAGATGGTTCAGGACTGGATCGCCGAGAGTTACGCCGAGATGCAGGCGGCGCGCCTTCTCACCCTTCAGGCGGCGTGGAAGATGGACAAGTTGCACGAAGCGGGCAAGCACTACAGCGATGCGCGTGTCGAGATCGGTGTCATCAAGTTCTGGGGTGCCAAGGTGCTCTACAACGTGATCGATCGAGCGATTCAGATCCACGGCAGTCTCGGCTACACGACCGACCTTCCTCTCGAGTCCATGTATCGAGCGGCTCGTGCCGCTCGTATCTACGACGGTCCGGACGAAGTCCACAAGGTGACTGTGGCTCGTCAGATCCTGAAGGGCTACCGGCCGAGTGATCCTCCGATCGAGCACATACCCACGCGGCGTGCGGCGGCCGAGCAGAAGTTCGCCGACGTGCTCGACGCGGTGTCGATCAACGGCTGACCGAAGGTCTCAGCCGAGCACTCGCGACGCGACGTTCGTCGGATCGAAGTCGTCGGCCCGCGTGGGTCGTGCTACGTGGAAGCCCTGGACGTAGTCACAGCCGAGCGCGCGCAGTCGTTGCAACTGGTGATTCGACACGACCCACGCCGCGATCACCGAGACGTCGAGTCCGTGTGCGAGTTGGACGAGACCCCGCACCATCGGATCGTCGCGGTCGTCGACGTCGAGAGGACGCACGAACGATCCGGCCAATTTCACGAAGTGCGGAGTGGATGCCCGCAGATCGGACAGCGACGACCGGTGACCACCGAAGTCGTCGATGGTGAGCACGAAACCGAGGCGATGGAGCGACCGAAGGGTTCGAGCGGCCTCGTCGTCGTCGAGAACGTCGGATTGGTACTCGATCGAGAGATTGCCAGGGGCGAGTCCATGTCGGCGTACGGCGGTCGTGAGATCCTCTACGAAACCGACATGGACCACTTGGTGGGCCGAAACGTTCACGTGAACGCGAAAGTGCCGGTCGGCTCGTCCGTCGGCGATCCAGGAGGCCAGGACCCGTAGAGCCTCGTCGACGACCCAGGCGCCGATCGGCACGACGAGGCCGGTCTCTTCGGCCAGATCGACGAAGTCGGCCGGAGTGAGCACTCCTTCGGTCGGATGCTCCCACCGCAACAAAGCCTCGGCCGCCTCCACACGACCGGTGTGCAAGGCGGCGATGGGCTGGAACACGAGGTGCAACTGCTGCTCGGCGAGAGCTCGCTCGAGATCGAGACGAAGGCGACCGCGTCGTTCGACCGCATGGCTCATGGCATCGGTGAACGGCTCGCAACGACCTTTGCCGCGTGTCTTCGCGCGATACATCGCGGTGTCGGCCCGTCGGACCAGTTCGAGTGCGACGTCGAGTGGTGCGCCGTTCAGGGCGACCGAACGATCGGTTGGCTTCCACGTCGCGACTCCGACACTGACCCCCGTCGACATCCGTTGGCCGTGGAGGACTACGGGTTCGGCGGCGGCCGCGATGATCCGCTCGGCAAGGTCGAGCGCGGCCGTCTCGTCGCCCACCCGTTCACAGAGAACGACGAATTCGTCGCCTCCCATTCGTCCGATCACGTCGTCGGGTCGGGTGCTGGCCACCAGTCGCCGACCGATCAGTGCGATGAACGCGTCGCCATCGTCGTGTCCGAACGTGTCGTTGACGATCTTGAGATGATCGATGTCGACATACAGAACGGCCAATGCACGACCGTCGATACGCGATCGCTCGACGGCCTCGGCCACGCGACGAAGGAAGAGTTGCCGGACGGGGAGGCCGGTGAGGGCGTCGTGCGTGGCTTGATGGGCGAGCTCGGCGTGGAGTCGAGCCGAAGAGGTGACGTCGCGGCACCAGGCAGTGAATCCACCGTCGGGTGTACGTACGACGGTGCAATCGAGAGTGAGGGAGTCACCGACGGTGTCTCGGACGACGACGTCGCCACGCCAGTGGCTGAGATCGCCGATGAGGAGAGCCCGTGGAACTTGATCGCGGAGAGTCGACGCCAGATTGTCGACTCGTGCTGGTCCCACGAGACGTCGGGTCGACTCGTTCGCGAACGTGATCGCACCGGCGTCGTCGACCGACCACACGATGTCAGGTGTGCGATCCAGGACGTGATGGGCGTTGTCGTCGGCGTGGTCGACCACAACAGTCCCGAGGTAGCCGAGCAACGTGCCGTCGGCACCGAGTCGAGGTGACATCACGACGTGCGCGCGCCTGGCGATGCCGTCGATTCCGATGTCGAAGTCGGTGTCGAAGCCTTCCGTGGTGCGACTCGACCAGTCTCGTTCGATCTCGGTGCGGCGCGTCGGTGTGGCCGCGGTCCACGGCGTGCGTCCGATCATCGTGCCACCGGTCGCCGACAAGCGGGTGCTCACGGAGTCGGCCGCGAGTACACGGCCCGCCGGGTCGGTTTCGAACAGACCGATCATCGTTCGGCGGGTGTCTCGGGGATCAGGGCGAGATGCACACGGATCATCTCCCGTCAGTGTGGCACGGGGTGGTTGGCCGAACGCGGAGGGTGGTCAGCTGGAGACGGTTCCGGTGAGTCCCGTCGACGCCAGTGAGGCCAGTTCGATGGCGCGGATCAGGTCGGCTCCGGGCGTGCCGTCCAGGAACTCGAGGCGTTGACTGAGTGCGTACAAGGTGACGAGATACGTGTGGGTCTCACCGTTTGGAGGGCACGGAGGGGACCAGCCGACGATCGGAACATCGGGTCGGCCGAGGTCGTTCACACCCTCGATGGCTCCGGCGGCCGATCCGCCCGTGCCGATGGTGGTCACGAAGGGGTCGATGTTGGCCACCACCCAGTGCACGAGAGGCGCGCCGGTCGGTCCGGTGGCGTCGAGATCGGTCACCACCAGAGCGAAGGACTGGGTCTCGATCGGGGCACCCGACCACACGAGAGGGGGAGATACGCCGTCACCCGAGCAGGTGTGATCGATCGGGATCGGCTGTCCGTCGTTCCACGGAGCAGTGAGAGTGAAGACCTCGAGGGGAGTCGTCGAGAGTTCGAGGGATCCGTCGATCACGGTGGGCGCCGTGGTTCCGTCGATGATGGTCTGTCGTTGATCGGCACGGGGAGGTGCCATCTCGCGACCGTCCGACGAACACGCGGCGATCAGAACCCCGAGCGACACAGCGATGGCGACGGGTGTGAGGCGCGTCGAGCATCGGCCTATTCGTGCTTCGAACGTCACGCCTCACACGCTATTGGACCCCGGCGCCGATGTCGTCCTCGGCAGTAGCGTGGACGACATGGGTGTCGAGGCGACCAGCGAGGAACTCTGCGTTCTCACGGTCCATGCCCACCCCGACGACGAAGCATCGAAGGGGGCGCCCACCCTCGCCGCCTATCACGAGACCGGAGTGCGCACCGTTCTCGTGTGCTGCACCGGAGGCGAAGAAGGAGATCTGCAGAATCCACGTCTGCGCGAAGCGGGCCAGCCTTTCCACGGCCTGACCCCTGAGCAAGAGCGCGACGTCATGGCTCGCGTTCGACCCGGAGAGTTGGCCGAGTCGGCGCGCATCATCGGTTTCGACGAAGTCGTGATGTTGGGATATCGAGATTCGGGAATGCTCGACTCGCCGGCCAATGATGATCCGACGTCGTTCCACCGGGCCGATCTCGACGAGGCGGTCGGTCGGCTCGTGACGGTCATTCGACGAACACGACCCCAAGTTCTGATCACTTACAACGACGATCAGCGCGGTTACCCGCACCCCGATCACGTGAAGGTCCACGAAATTTCGGTGCTCGCCTTCGAACGGGCCGGTGATCCGACGTGGTACCCCTGGGCCGGTCCGGTGTTCCAGCCGTCGAAGCTCTATTACACCGTGTGGTCGAAGGCGCGCATGCTTCTGGTCCACGAAGCGATGCTCGCCCGAACCGGGTCGTCACCGTTCGACGAGAAGTGGTTGGCCCGTCCGAGTCACGACGAACGCATCACGACGCGACTGCACGTCGGCAAGTACCTCTGGGCTCGTACCGGAGCACTTCGTGCCCATGCCACACAAGTCGACCCCACCGAACCGTGGTGGTTCGGATTGAGCGATGACGAACTGGCCGAGGTCTACCCGTATGAAGACTGGATCCTGGCCCGATCCACTGTCGGAGGTCCGGCCGACGACGACGTCGAGACCGATCTCTTCGCCGGAATCGCCGATGTTCTGGAACTCCCCGTCGAATCTCCCGGACGCCTCGTCGATCCTTCGCAGGCGGCAGCGTCGTGAGCGGCGTTCAGTACCGACTCGTACTCGGCAAGAAGGATGAGCGGGTCGACGGACCCGACGACGCCGCAGTGGTCGTGACGATCGCCTCGGCCGACGCAGCCCTCGACCCGTCGGTCGCCTTCATGCTCGGGAAACTCAAAGCGACCGGTCCGACCGGCCCCTTGTTCGACGCGTTGTCGTCGGGTGATGCCGCCCGCCGCATCGCCGAACTAGTAGCCAACGATTAGGAGCGCCGCATGGCATCGCGCAGCGCGCGGTAGCCGATCAGGATCGCCCCCGACTCGTCCACCAGTCGCCGAAATTCAACGTCGACGGTGACGAGAGCCAGGTCGTCGATCCAACCATCGGCGGCCGCTCCGGCGAGGGCCCGTACTTCGGCAGTATCGATCGCCGGTTGCACGTGAATCTCGGTGACTCCGGGTCGTAGGTTCTCGAAAGCTCGACGAACCCGAACTCGACTTCCAGCCGACCAGTCGTGATCGAAGTGATCAGGGAACACCACGCCTTCGTCGGCGGCCAAGCGTCGGAAGGGGAAACCCGCCTGCTCTTCGGTGATGGTCGACGGAAGTCGAATCGGTAGTCGGAACTCGATGGCCAGATCGAGGTACACGTCGAAGAATTCGGGTCGCAAGGTGATCGCCGTGAGATGGGGAGCGAGATGACTCACGTCGAATCCCCAGAGGATGGCCCGTTCGATCTGGGCGCGGCACTCGCGACGCACCTCCTCGGGATCGGCGTGCTCCCACAGATCGTCGATGTCGCGAGGAAATCCACCGTCACCTGAGAGGAGCGACGGCGAATGAGTGATCGGACCCCATCGATACACCGGATGTTCCGCGTTGAGAGTCAGGTGGACACCGATGTCTTCTCCCGAGTACTCGAGTGCGGCATGACGGGCCCAGGGTGCCGGCACCATGACCGATGCACAGGTGGCGAATCCGTCGCGTAGAGCGCGATACACACCCTCGTTGGCGGCGTGGCACGAGCCGAGGTCGTCGCACGAGACGATCACCAGTCGGGTGTCGGAGTCGTAGCCGAGTCGTTCGGCGAGTTCGGTCACGGCGTCACGCTACCTCTCGGTGTCACGAGCACGCCGACCACAGGCCCCGTCGTTCGGTACGAGCTCGGCGTTCGGCTCGGCGGATCTCGTCCTCGAGCCCAGTGTTCGGAGGGATGAAGAGCGTTCGGGCGAATCCTTCGCGCACGAGAAGTTCGTTGACAAAGATTCGATCTTCGGCTCGATAGACGTAGGCGAGAAGGCGGTCGTAATCATCACGTGTCTCGACATCGCGGACGACGTCGACGAAGGCCCCAACCGGAAGGAGTTCGGCCAGGCGACGTGATGCTTCGGGTCCGTAGCACTCGATCGGTGTGCCGGGCTTCTTGGTCTCGGGGGTGTCGATGCCGATCAGGCGTATCCGT
>Ga0181579_10002645_pt1 | contig 14387 bp, 14 predicted proteins | sample 071ome_24_FD_132996 | JGI IMG/M metagenome (GOLD analysis project Ga0181579, IMG submission 132996) | Coastal salt marsh microbial communities from the Groves Creek Marsh, Skidaway Island, Georgia - 071402CT metaG (megahit assembly) | ecosystem: Environmental > Aquatic > Marine > Intertidal... | reverse complement strand
TCGATTCGCCACGCGTCGGGGATATGCCGGGGCAGCTTTCCGGGCGCGACGAGAACCGCGTCGAACCGAATCCGGAACTCCGCATGGGCCGGATTTGCGGCGAGAAAATGGTCGAGCGCGCGCGCGATGCGCGCCTGCTGACGGCGATCGATGGCGTGGGCCGCGGTGTCGAGCGCCGCGCGGGCCTTGACCTCCACCGCCACCAGCAGGCGCCCGCGCCGGGCGACCAGGTCGATCTCGCCGACCGGGCCGCGATGTCGACGGCTGAGAATCCGATAACCCTTGAGGCGCAGAAGCCAGGCGGCATGGCGTTCGGCCCTGTGGCCGCGCCGTTCGGCGGCCCGGCGGCCCGGCGGCGCTCAGGCGTCCGCCGCGTCACCGCTGATCTCGAGCGCGAGGCGATAGACCTCACGCCGGGGCCGGCCGGTCTCGGCGCTGACGCGGGCAACCGCATCGCGCAGGCTGAGGTCTTCGAGGGCCGCCTCGAGCGCGTCACGCAGCGCGTCGTCGTCGGCTTCCGGCGGCGCGGGCGGTGCGACGACGATCGCGATCTCGCCTTTCGGCGGGCCCGCCTCGGCATAGTGCGCGGCGAGAGTGTCGAGCGTGCCCCGGCGGACCTCCTCATGAAGCTTGGTTATCTCGCGGGCGACCGCCGCCGGGCGGTCGCCGAGCGTCTCGCGCAGGTCGGCGAGGCTGGCGGCGAGCCGCTTGGCGGATTCGAAGAAGACGAGACTGCCCGGCACCGCGGCCAGTTCCGCGAAGCGCCGGCGCCGGGCCGCGCTGCGCGGCGGCGGGAACCCGGCGAAGAAAAAGCTGTCGGTGGGCAGGCCCGAGAGGACCAGCGCGGAGACGGCCGCGCTCGCCCCGGGCAGCGTGTGCACCGCGATGCCGGCGTCGATGGCCGCCGCGACCAGCCGGTACCCGGGATCGGAGACCAGCGGCGTTCCGGCATCCGTCACCAGCGCCAGAGATTCGCCACGATTGAGGCGTTCCATGATCTGCGGCAGGACGCGCCGCGCGTTGTGGTCGTTGTAGGCGAGGGTGGGGGTCTGGATGTTGTATCGCGCCAGGAGCTTGCGGGTGACCCGGGTGTCCTCGCACGCGATCGCGCCGGCGCCGGCAAGCGTGTCGAGGGCCCGCAGCGTGATGTCGCCCAGGTTGCCGATCGGTGTCGCGACCAGGTGCAGGCCCGCGGCAACGGGTGCTTGTTCGTGTCCGCCGGCGCGGCTAGGTTCGCGCGCGTCGCTTGTTTCCGGTCCCGAATGCCGTCCGGTGGATGGGCCCCGGGATGTTTGAGGAAGGCTTTTACGTGCCAAATCCGGTTGCCCTTCTGCGCCCACGCGCATCCCTGATTTTCGCCGCCCTGCTGCTGGCGGGCTGTGCGCAATCCAACGTAGCGGCGCCTCCCGCCGAAACGCAACCCGAGGCGTCGGCCCCGGCGGCCCCGGCGGCCGTCGCCGCGGTGCCCGCGCTGCCGCAGGCGGTCACGCCCGTCCCCGAGCCGCCCGCGCCGGTGCCCGAGATCACCCGGGCCGCCCTGATCGTGCCGCTCAGCGGCCCGGTCGCGGCGATCGGCCGGGACCTGGCGGACGCCGCGCAGATGGCGCTGTTCGATTTCGCCGTCCCGAAGTTCGAGCTCCGGGTTTACGATTCCGGCGGGAATGCGCAAGGCGCGGGCGCCGCCGCGGCGCAGGCTCAGGCCGACGGCGCGCGGCTCGTGCTCGGCCCGCTTTTCTCAGACGCCGTCGTCGGCACCGCGAGCGTGGCGCGACCGGCGGGAATTCCGGTCTTCGCCTTCTCGAACGACCAGCTTGTGGCGGGCAACGGGGTCTATGCGTCCGGCTTCTCGCCCGAGGCCCAGATCGACCGGGTCGTTGCGTTCGCCGCCCGGCGCGGGCTCGTCCAGTACGCGGCGCTGGTGCCCGATGACGGGTTCGGCAGCCGGATGTCGGCTATTCTCGCCGACGCCGTTGCGCGGCGCGGCGGGGTGGTCACGGCGAACGCGTTTTATCCCGGCGGGGTCGATCCGCTGACCGAGACAGTGCGCACGTTGGCCCGCTACGACGAGCGGGTCGAGGCGCTCGAGGCGGAAAAGAAACTGCTGGCCGCGGGCGAGGACGCGTTCTCGAAGCGTGCGCTCGAGCGTCTCGAGACCCACGACACGCTGGGCGAGGTGGGCTTCGAGGCGCTGATGCTGCCCGTGGGCGGCGAGGAGGCGCTTCAGATCGCGCCGCTGCTCGCCTTCTTCGATGTGGACCCGCTGCAGGTCAAGCTGCTGGGGACGTGGGTGTGGGACGATCCGGCGCTCGGCACGGAACCAACGATGCTCGGCGCCTGGTTCGCGGCACCCCCGCCCGATACGCGCACGCGCTTCGTAGAACGTTTTACCGAGGTGTTCGACCGCACGCCCGACCGGCTCTCGACCCTTGCCTACGACGCGGTGGCACTCGCCGCGGTCCTGGCGCGCGGCGAGACGGCGGACCCCTATGCCCGCGAGCGGCTGGAAAATCCCGACGGTTTCGCCGGCGTGGACGGAATCTTCCGGCTCACGGACACGGGCGTGGTCGAGCGGGGTCTCGCGGTCCTCGAGGTGCGCCGGGACGGGCCGCGCGAGCTCGATCCGGCCCCGACGAGCTTTTCACCGCCGCCGACCAACTAGGTCAGCCGACCGGGCGCTGCGCGCCGAGCAGAGCGTCGACGACCGCGTTCAGGCGCTGGCGGCCCGCGGGGCTGGCCCTGAATCCGCTGCCGTCCCAGTCGAGGTAGCCAGCGTCCACGAGGCGTCCGACCGCATCGCTCGCGAAGACGTCATCGGGCGTCGCACCGATCCGGCGGGTGAATTCCGGGTGGGAGATGCCGCGGGTGAGGCGCAGTCCCATCATGACCATCTCCGCGATTTTGGTGTCGCGCGGCAATACCGCATTCTCGCGGGTGGCATGACCGCGCTCGAGCACCTGTTTGGCCCAGATTTCCGGGGCTCTGTGCTGCCGCGTGGCCCGAATTTCGCCATCGACGGTCATACGTCCATGGGCGCCAGGCCCTACGCCCAGATAGTCGCGGTAATACCAGTATGTGAGGTTGTGGCGGGATTCCTGCCCCGGTTCGGCGTGGTTCGAGACCTCGTAGGCGGGCAGTCCGGCCGCCGCGAGCGTGTCCTGGGTGTCCTCGAACATGGCCACGCCGTCGGCCTCGTCCGGCAGCGCGAGATCGCCGCGTGCCTGGGCGAGAAAGTACGGCGTCCCGGCCTCGATCGTGAGTTGATAGACCGAAAGATGGCCGCGGGCGAGGCCGATCGCCTCGTTGAGCTCGCGCCGCCAGGCCTCGGGTGTCTGGCCGGGCCGGCCGTAGATGAGATCGAATGAAACACGCTCGAAGAGTTCGCCCGCCGCGGATATCGTTGCGCGGCCCTCGTCGGCCGAGTGGGTGCGTCCGAGCGCCGACAGCGCCGCGTCGTCGAGGGCCTGGATGCCGAGACTCAGGCGATTTATGCCGGCGTCCGAAAAGCCGGCCAGGGATGCCCCCTCTGCCGAGGTCGGGTTGGCCTCCAGCGTGATCTCGATGCCGGGGTCGGTCGTGAAAAGCGCGCGCGCCCGGGCGATGACGGCGCCCGCCGTTTCGGGCGGCATCAGGGACGGGGTGCCGCCGCCGAAGAAGATGCTCGTGAGCCGACGTCCGGGCACCTGCGTCGCGTAATGTTCGAGCTCGCGGACGAGGGCGTCGCGCCAGAGACCCTGGTCGATCTCGTCGCGGACATGGCTGTTGAAGTCGCAGTAGGGGCACAGCGACAGGCAGAAGGGCCAGTGCACATAGAGCGCGATGTCGTCGTCGGCCGTGCCGGTCATGACTACCCGTCGGGCGCCAGGCAGGCGTCGATGAGCGCGCGGAACGCGATGGCGCGATGGGAGATTGCGTGCTTCGCGTCGGGGTCCATCTCCGCGAAGGTCGCCGCGCCGCCTGCGGGGATGAAGATCGGGTCGTAGCCGAAGCCGCGGTCGCCGCGTGGCGGCCAGACGAGCGTGCCGTCGACCCGGCCCTCGAACACCTCTACATGCCCGTCGGGCCAGGCGAGCGCCAGCGCGCAGGTGAACCAGGCGAGATCGTCGCCGGCATCGCTGCGCGCCGCGTTGATCTGCTCCATCGCCCAGTCGAAATCGCGCACGCCGTCGGCACGTTCCGCGAAGCGCGCGGCGTGGATGCCCGGCGCGCCGCCGAGTGCGGCGACGGAAAAGCCGGAATCGTCGGCCAGCGCCGCCCGGCCGCTGCCGTCGGCCGAGGCGCGCGCCTTGAGGATGGCGTTCTCGGCGAAGGTGGTGCCGGTCTCCTCGGGCTCGGGCAGGCCGAGCGCGCCCGCGCTCTCGACCGCGATCGAGAAGGGCGCCAGCAGGTCGGCGATCTCGCGGACCTTGCCGTCGTTGTGGCTGGCGATCACCAGCCGGCCGTCCGTGAAGCAGCGGGCCATGATCGCGGACCTACTTGATCCCGAGCGCCTTGCGCTGCTGGGCGAACAGCTCGTTGGTGCCGTCGCGTGCGAGGTCGAGCAGGCGGATGAACTGGGCCCGGGTGAAGGGGCGCTCCTCGGCGGTGCCCTGGACCTCGACGATCTGGCCGCGCTCGGTCAGCACGAAGTTGGAATCGGCCTGGGCGTTCGAGTCCTCCGGATAGTCCAGGTCGAGCACGGCGGTATCCTGGTAGAGCCCGCAGGAGACGGCGGCGACCAGTTCGCGCACAGGGTTCTCCGCAATCTCGCCGGACTTCACCAGGCCCTGGCAGGCGATGTGCAGCGCGACGCAGGCACCGGTGATGGCGGCGGTGCGGGTGCCGCCGTCGGCCTGTAGGACGTCGCAGTCGAGGCGGATCTGCCGCTCGCCGAGCATCTCCATGTCGGTGACCGCGCGCAGGGAGCGGCCGATCAGGCGCTGGATCTCCTGGGTCCGGCCGGACTGCTTGCCGCGGGCGGCCTCGCGTCCCGTGCGGGTGTGGGTCGAGCGCGGCAGCATGCCGTACTCGGCCGTGACCCAGCCCTCGCCGCTGCCGCGCATCCACGGTGGCACCCGGTCCTCGATGCTCGCGGCGCAAAGGACATGGGTGTTGCCGAACATGGCGAGGCAGGAGCCCTCGGCATACTTGGCTGCGCCGGGCTTGAGGCGGACCTTGCGCATTTCGTCTGGTGCGCGGCGCGAAGGGCGAATCGAGGATTTGGGCATGTCGGGTTCCGTAGCGTCTGGGGCTGGTCGATGGCCGCGAACCTAGTCGTTGCGCCCGGGTTGCGTCCAGAACCGGAATTGCCGTGGCGCGCGGCCATGGACGTTCTTGATTAGGCGCCGGGCCGTGCCTAAGTTTTGCGGGCATGTCGCACCTCGACTTTCGTGGCGCAAACAACGGACAATCACGCCGATGAGCCGGGCGATTCCACAACTCAACCAGCGCAGCTCCGAGATCCTTCGGCAGATCATCGACGGCTATCTGGAGACCGGCGAGCCGGTCGGCTCGCGCACGCTCTCGCGCAACCTCGGCATGGAGCTCTCGCCGGCGACGATCCGCAACGTGATGGCGGACCTGCAGGACGCCGGCCTCCTGTTCTCGCCCCACACCTCGGCGGGCCGCATCCCGACAGAGGCGGGGCTTCGCCTGTTCGTGGACGGGCTCCTGGAGGTCGGGCACCTGACCGAGGAGGAGCGCCAGGTCATTGAGGCCCAGTGCGCGGCGGAAGGCCGCAGCGTGCAGCAAACCCTGTCCGAGGCGACCCGGGTGCTGTCCGGGCTCAGCAACTGCGCGGGACTGGTCGTGGCACCGAAGAGCGACGCCGCGCTGCGCCACATCGAGTTCGTCTCACTGGCGCCGGGGCGCGCGCTCGTCGTGCTGGTCACCGAGGACGGCAGCGTCGAGAACCGGATTGTCGAGGTGCCGAGCGGGATGCCCGCGTCGGCCATGATCGAGGCCTCGAACTTCCTGTCGGCGCGGATGATGGGCAAGACCATCGAGGAGGCGCAACGCCAGATCACGGCCGAGCTCGAGGCGCACCGGCGCGACCTGGACGAGCTGACGCGGAAGCTGGTCGAGGCGGGCCTCGCCACGGCCACGGGCGACGGCGCCGAGGCGGCCCTGATCGTCAGCGGCACCGAGCGGCTGCTCGACGACGTGCAGGCGGTCGAGGATCTCGAGCATGTGCGCGGCCTCTACGATGCGCTCGAGACCAAGGAATCCTGGATCAAGCTGCTCGACATGGCGCGAGGCGGCGAGGGCGTGCAGATCTTCATCGGCGCGGAGAACGAGCTGTTCTCGCTGGCCGGGTGCTCGGTCGTCGTGGCGCCCTATCGCAACAGCGAGCAGGAGATCGTCGGCGCGGTCGGCGTGATCGGCCCGACGCGCATCAACTACGCCCGGATCATCCCAGTGGTCGACTACACGGCCCAGATCGTCGGCCGCTTGGTCGCCTGACAGACAACAGCAGAGACCCGAATCCTTGAGCTTCGGCCCCGGCCGAGCAGAAAGCGGACCCATGAGCGAAGACAACGACAACGAGACCCCGCAGGCACCCGAGCCGGCAGACGGCGGCACGGCGGAGCCGGGCCCGCAGGATGCGCCCGCGGACGCGCCGCCGCGCGGTGGCGAACATGCCGCGCGGATCGTCGAGCTCGAGAGCGAGGTCACGCAGATGCGCGACCAGCTCCTGCGCGCGATGGCGGAGACCGAGAACATGCGCAAGCGCGCCGAGCGCCAGGTGGAGGACGCCCACCGCTACGCTGTCACCGGGTTTGCGCGCGACATCCTCTCGGTCGGCGACAATCTCGAGCGCGCGCTCGAGGCCATCCCCGAGGAGCGGCGCGGCGAGCACGAGCTTCTCCAGACTCTGCTCGAGGGCGTGATCGCGGTGCAGAATGATTTCCTCTCGGCGCTGGCCGCCCACAAGGTCGAGCGGCTCGACCCGATGGGTGCGCCCTTCGATCCGAACCTGCACGAGGCGATGTACGAGGTGCCCGACAGCGACCTGCCGAACGGCAGCGTCGCCCATGTGATGCAGGCCGGCTACCGGCTGCATGACCGGCTGCTGCGCCCGGCCCGGGTCGGGGTCGCTAAGTCGGCGGCGCCGCAGGCTGAGGCCGGAGCGGACGCACCGGAAGCGCCCGCGACCGAGGCGACCGACAAGGACGAGCCGATCGTCTGACTACTTGCGTGCGGTGATCGCCGGATCCGCGGCGGTAAGTGCGTGGATGTAGGCCGTGGCGAGCCCCGGCTTCATCGCCGCCCCGTAATGCTGCAGCGCGACCGCGGCGAGATCGAACGCCGCGTAGAGCTCGTGGGCGAGGATCGCGGTCTTCAGGAGCGCGTCGGGCTTCTCCGCGGCGAGGTCCTGGAATCCCAGCGGATCGCGGAAATACAAAGCGTTGCTCCAGATCACCTGCGCGAAGCCGCGGTTGGGGTTACCGTCCTTGATCAGCGGCCGAAACGGACGCGAGCCGACGCCGACCATGGTGTGGAACGCGAAGCCGTGCGCGCGCAGGAAGCTATCGACATCGGCGAACAGGGGCTGGTCCCGGTAGATCGGCAGGAACCCGACTTCGAGCTGCACGGCCATGGTGTCGCCGAGCGCGGCGGTGCCGGCCTTGAGCGCCATGAGTTCCGCGCCCTGGATGTCGAGCTTGAGGAAATCCATCGGCCGGACCTCATCGAGATCGTCGAGCCGGGCGGTTTCGATCGGAATTTCCCCGGTCGGTTCGCAGAGCTCCCACAGGGCGTGGAACTGCTGCATCACCGCCGGATCGGGCGGCAGCAGGGACGAGGTCATGGGCGCGGCGCCGATGTGCAGCGTGTGGGTGCCGCCGTCGCCGATCGCGTGGGGGAGATAGCGCGTATGTGGCCCCGCGGCGGCGTTGAGCTTGTCGCATTCGGGCGGGTTCGGCTCGAAGCCTATGAGTGTTGCCGCGCCGGTCTCGACCAGGCCGGACCATGGTTCAGCTTCGCCCACATCCATCGCGCCGACATCGACGATCTTGAGGGGCGGGACCGCGACGCCGTTCTGTTCAAGGAAGGCGAGGATATCGACGGGGTGTGCGGGGCGGGTCATGGGCTGATCATTTCTGCGCCGGCGGCCCGGACGCATGCCCTTCGTGCGCGCCGAGACCGGCGCTTGGCCGAGATGCAGTTCCATGCGTTACGCACCTCGCACGACCCAGCCATGCGCCTGGCGCGGAACCAGTCGCCGAAGAACGCCGGAATATCGGTCTTGTAGCTCGCGGAGATGATCGTCATGGCGTTTTGAGGCCGTTTCATCCGGCCCGGCGGGTGAAAAAACGCTTCAGACTAGCGGTTGTAGAGCCGTTTGGCCCTCCCTATATGTCCCACGAACAGTTCCGGTCCCCTGTGCGGGCCGATCAACTTCAAATACGGGGGCGTGTACCGGTGCCGTTTGGGCCGGGCAGGTCTGCTGAAAAGTGAGGTAGTCATGGCGAAAGTAATTGGTATCGATCTCGGCACCACCAACTCCTGCGTGGCCGTCATGGACGGCGGCGCGGGCAAGGTGATCGAAAACTCCGAGGGCGCGCGCACGACGCCGTCGATGGTGGCCTTCTCCGACGATTCGGAGCGGCTCGTCGGCCAGGCCGCGAAGCGCCAGGCGGTGACCAACCCCGAGAACACGATCTTTGCGGTCAAGCGCCTGATCGGGCGCCGGTTCGACGATCCGCTGACGGACAAGGACAAGAGCCTGGTCCCGTACCAGATCGTCGAGGGCGAGAATGGCGACGCGTGGGTCGGCGCCAACGGCGAGAAGTACAGCCCGTCCGAGATCAGCGCCTTCATCCTCCAGAAGATGAAGGAGACGGCCGAATCCTTCCTCGGCGAGACGGTCGAGCAGGCGGTCATCACCGTGCCGGCCTACTTCAACGATTCCCAGCGCCAGGCGACCAAGGACGCGGGCAAGATCGCCGGCCTCGAGGTCCTGCGCATCATCAACGAGCCGACGGCGGCCGCGCTCGCCTACGGCCTCGAGAAGAAGGAGGCGGGCACCATCGCGGTCTATGACCTCGGCGGCGGCACCTTCGACATCTCCATCCTCGAGATCGGCGACGGCGTGTTCGAGGTGAAGTCGACCAACGGCGACACCTTCCTCGGCGGCGAGGACTTCGACGCGCGGATCATCGAGTATCTGGCCGACGAGTTCAAAAAGGAGCAGTCGATCAACCTGCGCCAGGACAAGCTCGCGCTGCAGCGCCTCAAGGAGGCCGCGGAGAAGGCGAAGATCGAGCTGTCCTCCTCGACCCAGACCGAGGTCAACCTGCCGTTCATCACGGCGGACCAGTCCGGGCCGAAGCATCTCAACATCAAGCTGACCCGGGCGAAGCTCGAGGCGCTGGTCGAGGATCTCGTCGAGCGCACGGTCGAGCCCTGCGCGGCGGCCCTCAAGGATGCGGGCCTGAAGCCGAGCGAGATCGACGAGGTGATCCTGGTCGGCGGCATGACCCGCATGCCGAAGATTCAGGAGACGGTGAAGAACTTCTTCGGTCGTGACCCGCACCGCGGCGTGAACCCGGACGAGGTGGTCGCCATCGGCGCCGCCATCCAGGCCGGCGTGCTGGCGGGCGACGTCAAGGACGTGCTCCTGCTCGACGTGACGCCACTGTCGCTGGGCATCGAGACGCTGGGTGGCGTGTTTACCCGCCTGATCGACCGCAACACGACGATCCCGACCAAGAAGAGCCAGGTCTTCTCGACCGCCGAGGACAACCAGCAGGCGGTGACCATCCGCGTGTTCCAGGGCGAACGTGAGATGGCCGCGGACAACAAGGTGCTCGGCCAGTTCGACCTGGTCGGCATTCCCTCGGCCCCGCGCGGCGTTCCGCAGATCGAGGTCACCTTCGACATCGACGCCAACGGCATCGTCAACGTGTCGGCGAAGGACAAGGGTACCGGCAAGGAGCAGCAGATCCGCATCCAGGCGTCGGGCGGCCTGTCCGACGACGACATCGACCGGATGGTCAAGGATGCCGAAGAGCATGCGGCGGACGACAAGAAGCGGCGCGAGGCCGTGGAGGCCCGCAACCAGGCCGAGGCGCTGGTCCACCAGACCGAGAAGAGCCTCGAGGAGCATGGCGACAAGGTCGAGGCCGAGGACAAGGCCACGATCGAGAGCGATCTCGCGGCGCTGAAAGAGGCGCTCGAGGGCGAGGACGGCGACGCGGTCCAGGAGAAGCTGGAAGCGCTCGTGACGTCGTCGATGAAGCTCGGCGAGGCGATCTACAAGGCGGACCAGGCGGCGGCCGAGGAGGCCATGTCCGAAGGCGAGGCCGGTGACGCCGGCCAGGCCGGGGACGAGGCCGACGAGACCATCGTCGATGCCGACTTCGAAGAGGTCGACGATGACGACGACGACCGCAAGGGACAGTCGTCCGCCTCCTGACCGGGGCGCGAGGGGGAATGAACCGTCGGCCGGCGTGTGCGAACGTTGACCGGCCCGGTTCTTCCCGCTTCATTCGGTTCTGAGGTGGTGAAGGCCCATGGCTGACAAAGACTTCTACCAGACACTGGGTGTCGATCGCGGCGCGGACGGCGCGGCGATCAAGAGCGCCTATCGCAAGCTCGCCAAGGAGCTGCACCCCGACCGCAACCCCGACAATGCGGAGGCGGAGCGGCGTTTCAAGGAAATCAACCAGGCCTATGACGTCCTGAAGGATGACGAGAAGCGCGCTGCCTACGACCGCTTCGGCCACGAGGCCTTCGAGGCGGGTGCTGGCGCCGGCCCCGGCGGCGGCGGCTTCGACTTCTCCGGTGGCGGCTTCGCGGACATCTTCGACGAGATGTTCGGCGAGTTCATGGGCGGCCGTGGCGGCGGACGTCGCCAGGCCAGCACCCGCGGCTCGGACCTGCGCTACAACCTCGATGTGAACCTGGAGGACGCGTTCGCCGGCAAGCAGACGCGGGTGCGCGTGAACGCCTCGGCTGCGTGCGATTCCTGTCACGGGTCCGGCGCTTCGGGCGGTTCCGAACCGGTCACCTGCCCGTCCTGCCAGGGCAACGGCAAGGTGCGCGCCCAGCAGGGTTTCTTCACGGTCGAGCGCACCTGTCCGACCTGCCATGGCGCGGGCCGGGTGATCGACAACCCGTGCGACGCCTGCGGCGGCGCGGGGCGCATGAACAAGGAAAAGACCCTGTCGGTGAACGTGCCGGCGGGGATCGAGGACGGCACGCGTATCCGCGTCGCGGGCGAGGGCGAGGCCGGCCTGCGCGGCGGACCGCCGGGCGATCTCTATATCTTCGTGACCATCCGCCCGCATCGCTTCTTCCGCAGGGACGGGGCTGACATCCAGTGCCGGGTGCCGATCCCGATGACGACGGCGGCGCTGGGCGGCTCGATCGAGGTGCCGACCATCGACGGCGGCAAGGCGCGGGTGAACATCCCCGCGGGGACCCAGACCGGCCAGCAGTTCCGGCTGCGCAACAAGGGCATGTCGGTGCTGCGCACCAACACGCGCGGCGACATGTATGTCCAGGCCCAGATCGAGACGCCGGTGAACCTGACGAAGGAACAGAGCGACCTGCTCGAGAAGTTCGTCGCTGCGGGCGGCGGCGCCACCAAGCACAGCCCGGAGTCGGAGGGCTTCTTCACCAAGGTGAAGGAGTTCTGGGACGACCTGAAGGACTAGCCGGCCTGCGTCACGGCCCGTTTACCCGGCCGCGCGAAATGCTATGTTCGCCGCCGTTCCGGCATGGTGCCGGCGAGGGCGAGGCGAAATGGTCAATCAACGGAAGATAGGCATTGTCGGGGCCGGCGGACGCATGGGCCAGATGCTCGTGCGCGTGGTCGCCGAGACCGACGGCTGCGTGCTCGCGGGCGCGAGCGAGGCGCCGGGCGCACCCCATCTGGGCGCCGACCCGGGCGTTCTGGCGGGCGTGGGCGCAAGCGACGTGACGATCACCGACGATGCCGCCGCGCTGTTCGCGGCGGTGGACGTCGTAATTGACTTCACGGTGCCGGCGGCGACCGCCGCCCACGCGGCGCTGGCCGCGGAGGCGGGCTGTGCGCTCGTGGCCGGGACGACCGGTCTCGAGGATGAACACCGTGCTGCACTGGACGCGGCGGCGAAGGCGGTCCCGGTGGTCTGGGCGTCGAACATGTCGAGCGGGGTGAACCTCCTGTTCGCGCTGACAGAGCAGGTGGCGCGCGCGCTCGATCCCGACTTCGACATCGAGATCGTCGAGATGCATCATAAGCACAAGGTGGACGCGCCCTCGGGCACGGCACTCAGCCTGGGCGAGGCGGCCGCGCGCGGCCGCGGTGTGGACTTCGATACGGAGAAGGTGCTTTCGCGCGAGGGCATCACCGGCGCGCGCGAGCGCGGCAACATCGGCTTCGCGACCCTGCGCGGCGGGGACGTGGTCGGAGAACATTCCGTGGTGTTCGCCGCGGCGGGCGAGCGCATCGAACTGACCCACCGGGCGACGGATCGGGGCATCTTCGCGCGCGGCGCGGTGCGGGCCGCCAACTGGACCGCGGGCCAGCCGCCGGGCCTCTATGCGATGACGGACGTGCTCGGGCTGGGCGCCCGCTAGGCGGCGCCTCCGCGCAGACGCCGCAGTGCGTCGCGCAACGCACCCGCGAGGTCGTCGCGCTCCTCGGGCGTGAGGAAACCGCCGACCCGCACCGACCGGCCGTGACTGGCCAGCCGCAATTCATTGTCGCCGCCGGGACGCGGCGTGAGTTCGACCGCGAGCCAGTGGGGCGGTGCGAAGCGGTGCTCGTGGGTTTGTCCCGACGGGCGGACACGGGCGACGGTCATGGCCTCGGGGGTGAGGCGCAGGCGTTCGGAACGCCGGCCGTCGCGGGCGTTCGCGCGGAAGGCCCACCAGAAGATCAGGATCTCGCAGCCGAAGAAGGGCAACACGGGCCAGGCGCCCAGGAGCGCGAAGTAGAGGCCCACGAGGGTGAGCGCACCGGCGATCGCGAGAAGCAGGACACGGACGCCGCGCGGGCCGAGGCTGCGGTGCGGATAGAGCACGGCGTCGAAGATCGGTTCGCTTTGGGCGTGGTCCATGGACGAAGTCTAGGGCGCGCGTCGCCGCGCGGGAAGCCGCGCATTGTCGCAGTCGCCGGGCTGTGATTGCGCGCGCGACAGGATGTTCGGCGCGGCGAAACCGGGTATCTTCACGCCCATGGCCCGCATGACCAAGGACGAGATCGAGGAGTTCTTCCGCCGGCTTTCGGCGGCGAACCCGAACCCCGAGACCGAGCTCGAATACACGAATGTGTACACGCTGCTGGTCGCCGTCGTGATGTCGGCCCAGGCGACCGATGTGGGGGTGAACCGGGCGACGGCCGAGCTGTTCAAGATCGCCGACACGCCGGCGAAGATGGTGGCGCTGGGCGAGGCGGAGCTGATCCGCCACATCCGCACCATCGGCCTCTTCCGCAACAAGGCGAAGAACGTCATCGCGCTCTCCGAGAAGCTGCTGGCCGAGCATGGCGGCGAGGTGCCCGCCGACCGCGCGGCGCTGGAGGCGCTGCCCGGGGTCGGCCGGAAGACCGCGAACGTCGTGCTCAACACGGCCTTCGGGGAGCCGACCATGGCGGTCGACACGCACATCTTCCGCCTGTCGAACCGCACCGGGCTCGCGCCCGGCAAGGACGTGCGCAAGGTCGAGGATGCGCTCCTGCGCCGGGTTCCGGAAAAGTATCTCCGCCACGCCCATCACTGGCTGATCCTGCACGGGCGGTATGTGTGCAAGGCGCGCAAGCCCGACTGCATGGCCTGCGCGGTCGCGGATGTATGCCGCTACAAGGCCAAGGTCACGGCCTGATCCGCGCGCGGGTCTCTATGACCGTCGGAAACTTTCGAGGCAGTCGTTGAAGGCATCGCCCGCGAGGCGGCCGTTGCGCGTGCGCGCCTCGATATGGGTCACCCGGCTGGCCGCACCGCCGGGGTAGGCGAAGATGTGCAGGATGCAGTCCGGACTGCTGTAGATCCGGACCTGGCCGTTGCCTTCCGTGCGCACGAGGTCGGGGACGCCGATCCGCAGGTCGATCTCGCCCGGGGCGCGGCCCATCAGGTCCGACAGGCGGAGCGGCGGGCGGACCGGGGTCGCGGGTGGTGCGGGCGCGGCGCGCGTCGATGGCGCGGCGGCCTCCTGTCCGGCGGTGGTTCGTTCGGCCGTTGGCTGCGTTGTGGGCGACCGCGTTTCGGGTGCGAACGCGCCGGAACAGGCGGTCAGGCCGACCAGCCCCGCCAGCATGAGGGCGCGGCGCACGAAATCAGGCCGACAGAATGAAGATTGCGACCGCCAGCGTGATGCCGGCCGCGGAGAGCATCGCGACGCGCGACGGGCCGTCGGTTGTCGCGCCGGCCGGGTTGTCCGCAAGGGCCAGCCTACGAATGTATCGAAACATCGCCATGAAC
>Ga0181579_10002642_pt1 | contig 14398 bp, 12 predicted proteins | sample 071ome_24_FD_132996 | JGI IMG/M metagenome (GOLD analysis project Ga0181579, IMG submission 132996) | Coastal salt marsh microbial communities from the Groves Creek Marsh, Skidaway Island, Georgia - 071402CT metaG (megahit assembly) | ecosystem: Environmental > Aquatic > Marine > Intertidal... | reverse complement strand
TTTCGTGTTGTAGCAGCAAATCAGTGCCCAGCGGGCTTTATCGGATCGATTGGCGGCTGAGCAATGCAGCAAATTGGGATGGAAGAAAACGGCGTCCCCTGGCGAAAGGCGGCAATGGACGAGAGGGAATCGCTCCATAGCGGCTCTTACGTATTCCATGTCGGCTCCAGCCTGGTCGCCAGTTAATACGTGGTTGATGCGACCCACTTTGTGTGATCCTTGCAAAACTTGCAAGCAGCCGTTCTCCTCTGTGGCCGGATCGACGGCGATCATGACGCTGCAAAGATCGGGTGTCAGGAGCCCGTTTTGATACCAGTATCCATAATCTTGATGCCAGGCCCAGGCTCCACCAGTTTTGGCGTCCTTGAGGATCATTTTGGAATGGTAGTGATAGACCTCGTCTCCTAGTAAGTCTTCTAGAGCGTCTATCAGGCGGCGGCAGCGAGCGAACATGCCATAGATGCCGTCGCCGGGATGGTTCCACAAGGACAGGCGAACGCTGGCCCCCGCCCCGTCGTCGCGAGAACTGGAGGCTTGGTCCAATGCATGGTCATTGGCTGCAGTTTCGTGCAGCAGACCAATTTCCTCCTGGGTAAACAATTCGCGTACGAAGAGATAGCCATCTTCCTCATACGCTTTTTTATGATCGTTGGTTAGCAGGGACATGGCTGCATATCTTTTTGGCAATGCGGTGAAATGAAAGATTCGGGATAGAGCGAGGGCAGACTCCGTTTTTACTCTTCGAATACTACTTTACGATAGGCGTTAGCACAATGTTCTTGTAGCTCGCTTGAGTATGATCGCCTTGGAGATAAATGGGGCCCGGTCGGGTGACGTCAGACCAAAGGGCACCGCCGGTACAGCCCGCCAAAGGCACGTTGTCGTGGATCTTCTTCCCGTTGAGATAAACCGTGACGTGGCGATCCACCAAGGTGATATCGTAAGTTTGCCACTCGCCGGCCGGCTTTTCAGCTGATAGGGCGGGAGCCACGCGGCTATAGATGCCTCCCATACGGCGCGAGTGGGGAGGCTCGCCGTAGGTCGCGGCAACCTGGATCTCGTAGATGCCGCGGAGGTAGATACCGCTGTTTCCGTTTTCCGGAACCACAACCTCGAGTTTGAGGTTGAAGTCTTCGAACTCCGCCTTGGTACGGATATTGCCATAGTGGATACGCGACTTGCCTTCTTTCTGAACAGGATCGTTGACGAGAACTCCGTCGGAAACTTTCCATCCGTTTACATCGTCTTCGTTTAGCAGTCTCCACTGATCTAGATTCGTCCCGTTAAAAAGCGTGATTGGCTTGCCGAACTTTACTTTCTTGAGATCGGGTTTGGGTGGCAGGGGTGGAATGCGCTTGCCAGTAAACTCATGGCGCTGCACCCCTCGGCCGTTGTGGTTCGGCTGGGTAATGGTCAGGTTCATGTTGTCGCCATCAACGGTCGCCCTAATGGTTTCAACAAATCGCTGCGTGCGCGTCGCTTCGCCCCGGGCGTCCTTGCGTTCTACCGTTTTCGAACGCGTAATCATCAAGGTGTTCTTGTTGGGAAATACCACGGAATCGACTGGTAGCACACTGCCTCCTCCCCAAAGAAGATGGGCATCAAAATAGCCGTCCTCCTGGCTGACCTCGAGCCACCCCGCTCTACCGTCGGGGATCGTCAATGCCCACCGATCGAGAAACTTGTCAACTGGGGCCTGAGCGCGCAGAGCGGTCAGGCAGGCCGCTATTCCAAAAAGAGTAAGCATGGGATGCAGGAACGAGTGCATTTTCATGACTTTTGTATCCCGAATACCGATCGCTCTCTCAAGCCTATTCGCGCCCGGCCGAAGGCTTTCGCTGATCCCGAAACAGAATCCCTTGGTCGGGTCGAAAAAAGTTGCTCCGGTCCTCCCTACCGATAGGGCTCCTGTTTCAATACTACCTGACAATCTTTCCCTCACTGTCCCCTCGAAAAACCGTGCTTGCCGCCGCGGGAGGGAAATGGATGCTATGCCTCATGCGATACGCGTTGTTCCCCTTAATGGTTTCAATCTTTCTCTCGCCGCTCTTCGCAGCCACGAATAGCAAGCCCAACATAGTCCTGATCTATGTAGATGATCTTGGATACGGCGATCTCGGGTGTTACGGATCCGAGAAGAACGACACGCCTCACGTTGATCAGTTGGCAGCCGATGGCATGCGGTTTACGGACTACTACTCAGCAAGCCCGGTTTGCACGCCCTCTCGAGCGGCCCTTTTGACGGGCGGCTATCCAGGACGGGTGAGCTTCGATGCTTTTAAAGAAGACCGCACCAGTTGGGTGCTCTTTCCCGGGTTTGCTGAGGGTCTGCATCCGGGTGAGCAGTTGCTTCCGGAATATTTGAAATGGCATGGATACGCTACCAGCCATGTGGGCAAGTGGCATTTGGGCGACCAGCCGGAACACTTGCCTACTCGGCATGGATTCGACTCCTACTATGGGATTCCCTACAGCAATGACATGGCCATTATGCCACGGCGCCCAAACAGCCCGCCTATGCCATTGTTGCGGGACGAAGAAGTGATCGCGGAACAGCCTAAACAGGCCCCTCTGATTCAAAGCTACACCGAAGAGGCTGTGACCTTTATCCGGGAAAACCGAGATCGACCCTTCCTCCTCTATTTTGCCCACATGCACGTCCACCTCCCGCACTATGTGATGGACCCATTTTTGAAAGCATCTCGGAATGGCATTTACGGGGCGGCCGTGGCAGCCGTCGATTGGAGCACTGGAGTTATCGTGGCCGAGCTAAAGCGAATGGGTTTGGAGGAAAACACCATCGTTGTATTTACCTCGGATAATGGCAGCCGCGTGGATAAGCATGGGGGTAGCAACGGAGTGTTGCGAGGAACCAAAGGGCAAACTTGGGAGGGTGGTATGCGCGTTCCCTGCATCGTTAAATGGCCGGCGGAAATCGAGGCAGGCTCGGTATCCAGTGAACTGGTTACGGCCATGGATTTTTATCCGACCTTCGCTTCTATTCTTGGGCGACCTTTGGGCAATGACCCGATTCGCGATGGCCACGATATCAGTTCGATCTGGAAAGGCGAACGCGGAGCCCGCTCTCCATACGACGCTTTTTTCTATTACTTGGTGGACCAGCTTCAAGCTGTCCGTGTAGGGGATTGGAAACTACGCTACAATATTGAGAATCGTAGAAACGCTGACAGATCTCAGCCCGAGCTCTATAATTTGGCGGAAGATCTTTCGGAGCAGAATAATCTCGCTAGCCAGCATCCCGCCATTGTGCAGGATCTTATTCGAAAGATGGACGACATGGGCGACCGCATCGGCGATGGTTTGCGGAATACGCTTGGCAACGAGCGACGCCCGCATTCGGTTGTAGAAGACCCCAAGCCCCCGACCGAGTTCGACGAGGACTATCCCTACATAGAGCCTAGCTACCTTCTCGATCAGGCTGGGTGAGTGGGGCATCGAACCTAGTTCGAGTTATAGGGCGATGCAATTCGACGATCTAGCGCCTTATCATCGAGTTTCTTGTCTCAAACTGGGATCGCCTGCGGCTCGCGGGCTGGATTGAGCTTTTGCTCAATCCCCCACCTAATTGGTCAACTGGATTCGAGACCAAGCGTCTCTAAGAGCCAGCTAGCCGTTCGCGATCTCGGAAGAGAATTCTAAACGATTCTTGGCGGACAGAGTATTAGTTGATGCGCGCTATCCCCGGATTTATCCTCGCAAAGCGGAACCCTCTCTATCTAGCCTGGCTTTAGAATGGATCACTCTACCTATAAGAGATTTCTTGAAGAGGATATGCAGCGACTGGAAAAGCTGATTGTCCAGGCTGCTGAATCGGATGCCGGGCTTCAGAGAAAAATCGATGGCAATCAGGATTTGCTGCTTTTGAATTTGGCTTGCGGGGCCTGCAACGAAGCCGAGACGCTAGCGAAAGTTTTTGGAGGCAACGAGGGTGCAAGCTACGGGAACGGTAACATGAAGTTTGTCGGGCTCGATGTCCGGGCTCGCGAGATAGCGGAGGCTGCGGCCCGATTCCGGAGCGTTTCCGATACTCAGTTTGAGTTCATAAACGGGGATGCCACCAAGCTGGATACTTACCAACAGCTCCCAGGCTCCTTCGACGTCATTTTCATGCGTCACCAAAATCTATGGAATGGCAAGCGAACCTGGGAAGAGATCTATCACAAAGCCCTGGAGAAGCTGTCTCCAAACGGTCGGCTCATTATAACTAGCTACTTTGATCGCGAGCATGCGGAGGCGATCGATGTCATCAGGAACCAAGGTGGCGACCTCCTGCTTACAAAAGCCAACGAAAAATCCCGCCGGCTCCCCATGGTTGGTAGATCGGTCGATCGGCACTTGGCGGTTTTGAAGCGGGCGAAGTGAGGATTGAAAATTGAGGATTGAAGAGCTCAATAAAAAGCGTTTTCCCGTTGTTGGGATATCGATGGGCAAAGCGCAAACTGTTCTCTTTTTTTGGGAACAGTCGACGTGGGATACCGTATCCAAATTTGCGGGCCAAATACCGAACCAAGCTTGAGTTGACGATACGAGTGTTGTTTGCCAACTCAAGGTCATGGATATGGAAGAAGAGAAGAATGTCATGGGCGGCGAGCTGCAGCCCTGCAGTATGGATCCGTTGACGGGTTTTCATCGAACTGGCCGGTGCCAGACAGGTCCGCACGACCATGGATGCCACGCGGTTTGCGTTCAAGTGACGGATGCCTTTCTCGAGTTTTCGAAATCGGTCGGGAACGATCTCAGCGCGCCAATGGAAGCCTACGGGTTCCCAGGTCTTAAGGCGGGGGACCGTTGGTGTCTCTGCGCCGAGCGCTGGAAAGAAGCCTACAAAGCTGGTTCAGCGCCCATTGTAATTCTGGAAGCCACCAGCGAGGCGGCTTTGAAACATATCTCGCGCGGTGTTCTCGAGGAATTCGCATTGGTAGAGACGGACTAGTTGGGTGTCGATCAGGTACTCGGCTTGGCGTGCCAGAGCTCGACGTTTTTGAAGCGGGCGCCTTGGCCGCGATTGATCAAAGCGACGATTCCTTTGGCGTCGGCAAATCGTTCATGACGGGCTTCGATTGTATGATCGCCCACGCGGGCGACGTAGCGGTCGCCGATGATTTCGATGGAAACTTCGTACCAACGCTTCGGATCGATCGCCACCTTCTGGGTTGTCAGGATTTCCTTGCGAGTACTTTTGCTGATGCCCGACATTTTCTGAATCCAGATCGAATCCGGAGTGATGTACAGTCGGCCGAGATGCAAATTCGGCGGTACCGTATCGCGGCAGCCAATAGCGATTTGCGTCGCGTTACCTAGCTGGACCTGAGCTTTTATGACCATGTGGGTCGCCTCGAATCGGTAGGTGCAGGAGGATGCGTGGTGGTTGGCCTCCAGTTCGTCGCCGATCAAGGCGCCGTTTTCGATGCGCCATTCGCCGATGCCGGCTTGCCAGCCCCCGATCTCGCCTTTTTGGATACGCTCAGCCGACTTGTTGAACGTTGAGAGGACAATCGGTTCGGTGGCTAGTCCTGCGGACGAATAGCCGGGTTTGGCGTGCGAGTTCGCGATGGCGAGCGCGAAAAGGAAAAGGGCGATAACTGGGGTTGCGAAGAATTTCATAGATTTGGAAAGTAAGCGGTGACCCAGCGGTAAGCAAGTTCGATATCCAATCGTATTCGACGAACGCCTCCGACTGAAAAGGGAGGTACTGCTTTTCGCCCAAATTTGAGTGCCTGCAAATTTATGCGGCAAACTTCAATTATACCACACTAGAGTCTATATTTATAATAGTCCTACTTTCCAGACGCTGGCCAATCATCGGTACGGAAGGGGGGTGCGGCGAAGCCTTCCTTGTTGTAAAGGTTGCACAGCGGGAATTCTGCCCACGCGTAGCGCACGGCGACCGGTTGCTTAACGTGCTTCGATTCCACAACGACAAGCTTGTCCTGTATGGTGGCTTTGGCTGGATGAAACACCCTGTCCTCTCCCGCGATGGTGAATCCCTTGAGTGTCTTGCCGGAAAGCCGTATTGGCGACTCGCCATACGCATCCAGCAAGCGATCACGCGCTTCCAGTCCAGAGCCCACATTGTCAAAGCGGATCAATGTCTGGTTGCCATTCACTTTCATTGATTTGTATAAAGGGCCCTGGGAGATCTTTTCGCTGCCGTAGGCGACACGCAGCGCCTCGGCGGCTAGTCGCTTACCAACCAATTCCTTGTAGGGCGGGTGTATGTTCTTTACCAGACCACCATCGATCGCGACCGCCATGCCGGTTGCGGGGACGGTTTTCAAGGTATACAGCTGTGCGTCCCGCAAGCGAGCCCACTGGGGATCAGAAGGAGTCTCCTGCGGTTTGCGAAAGGCGGCCAACTGCACAAATATGAAGGGGAAATTACCTTGGCTCCAACGCTGGCGCCACGTTTCGATGATCAACGGGAATGTTGTCTTGTACTCCTCGCTGCGTCCGCCATTACCCTCATTTTCGCCTTGGTACCAGATGGCGCCCTTGATCGCGAGGTTGTGAAGGGGTGAAATCATACCGTTGTACAATGCCGCAGGGCGCTTGAAGTGATTAGGCCCCATAGGTACTTGGGGCGCTTTGGCGGCTGCTCTCTCTGTTTTGGATTTGGCCTTAAATTTCGCCAAGGCATCCTGATAATCACGCTCCTTATCAGAATAGCGTTCGAGGGCCTTGCGGTATGGATTAAGGTATATCCTTTCGGCCACCGGATTGTTTTCCATCGCCTCTAGCGGCAACCAACTGACAAGACCCGTTCCGCCGACCGCCGACTTGATTAAACCGATCGGCACACCCACTTGCGGCTGAAGGTATTTCCCAAAAAAGTACCCGGCGCAGGAAAAGTCCACGGCGCTGTCTGGTGTACAGACTTGCCATTCGGCGCTTTCCGCTAGATCCGCGAGGGGTGCATCCGAAGGTGTCATCGGTACTGTGAAAAACCGGATTTCGTCATTCCTATAGTCACCAGGCTCATTCCTGAATTCCTTGAACGTGCCATCACCGTATTTGATGTAAGATCGCAGCATGCCTGCCATGTTGGACTGACCCGCGCACATCCAGACATCGCCTACAAGGATATTGGACAGCGAGGTATCGTTCACTCGCAACTTTCGAGGTGTCTTGTTCGCCGGCATGGCCTTCAGTTTGACCAGCCAGTGACCATCGCCTTTGACTCGCGTTGTTTCTTTTTGCCCACCAAACTGTATCGTTACCAATTCGCCCACATCGCCGGTGCCAAAGATCTTTACCGGAATATCCCGCTGCAGCACCATGTGATCGGTGAAGACTTTGTTTAGCCGTACCTCAGCATGGCAGGCGAAGGCGGCGATCAGAATACTGAATACATATAAGGGCAGTCGTATTTTCATGGATACTGTATAATTAGAGCCCTATTCAATAGCTGTGAGGATTGCTCCTGTAACCTGGTCATCCTGGGCATGCTGACCAACCTCATTAAAATGCGCATTCCCGGGCAGGATCCACCAGTCGGATTGGTGCGGCAAGGTCAATGTGTACAGGTCGTTGATAATGATTTCCGGATGCTCTCGCATAAACTGCAGAGCCGTCTCATTGTAGTGGGCAGCATCGCCGGCAATCATTCCCGATTGACCCTCGGGAACCGGCGTCGTCGTGGCAAAAATCAATGCTGCATGTGGAGCCAGCTGTTTAAGGTAAGCAATTATCGCGTCGAGGTTTTCACGATACTCTTTGGTTGAGCTGACCTGCTTGCCGTTTTCAGCATCAAGAGCGAGATCATTCAGATACTTCAGGTCACGCAATCCTACATTGAAGTGAATGACATCCCACTGAAATTTCCAGAATGGCCCCATTGTTTTATGGAGCTTTTCCATTTTGGGAATAAATGAGGATGACTCGCCACCATTGGTATGCAAACGGAAGACATTCGCTTTTCCCGCAAGCTGCTCACTAACACGCGGGGTGTACCCAACTGAAATGGAATCACCATATATCGGTACATTTAGCAGGTCCGGATTTGCCTCGACAAAGTCGAATGCTGGTCGCTTGGACAGCCTCTTTGTCAGAAGAGATTCCCATGCATCACGAGTGGGATCCGCCCAACCAGTGTTCAGACCGAAAAGGAGTATTAGGGTGGATAGTCGTAACAACATCTTCAGTTACTGCTAGGAATTTGCTTTGTTATGTTGGTGTATCTTCGTTCGAAACTCATTTCGTTCGTTGAGGTGTCGTATGCGACTCGTTATAGCGGCGTAGCGGCTAGGGTGGGAGTTACATTGATCGGAATAAAGACTGGAAGCGTTGATGGGGTGAAGCTTTCGTCGGTGGTAAAAGAAGACATGGGAGCAGTTGTCAGTCGTGAGCGATCATGCGAATGGTTCTCGTGTATGAAAGAAACCTATACTACTTTTGCATCGAGGAGATTGAATAAGGACAGAGCCGAGTTTCTCAAGATCGGAATCGACCGCTTTAGATCATTCCTGTCATCTTTCTCCTAATAATGGATCGCGCACTTGCTGCTGGATTATCTCGGCCATTGTATAGACAGAATATGAAGCCTACGAAAAATTGGGCGTTCAGCGCGGCCGCTTTCCTTTGCCTGAATTTGAGTTGGCTGGTGACGGTGGCTGGGGAACAGGTCGAATTCTCCAACGTTCGAAGAGTATTCGACAATGGTGAGCGCAATGCCTTCACGGACTTGATCCGGTTTAAGGGCGTCTATTACCTTACCTTCCGCAGTTGTCTAGATGGCCACTCGGTGCATCCCACCTCGTCGATCATCATTTTGTCGAGCTGGGATGCCGTGGCCTGCAGAGAGGTTCATCGCTTTAGCGTAGCGTTGCGCGACGTTCGAGACCCTCACTTTCTCGAGTTCAAGGACAGGCTTTTTGTGTATTCCGGTTCTTGGTACTGCGGAGAGTCTTCTTCCGATACGCGCGACATGAACGAGCTCCTAGGTTACGGATTTTGGACGGCGGATGGCGTGGATTGGAGTGATCCCATCATGCTGGAAGGCAATTATGGCCATTATGTTTCGCGCGCCGCGGCTCACAATGGGAAGGCTTGGCTTGGCGCCAGACGCATCCGCCAGTTCGCTCAAGCCACTCGTAGGGCGGAACGGGATCCGCTGGTGGAATAAGCCTTGCTGGTAAGCGAGGATGGATTGACGTTTCGGCATGTCGGGTTGTTCCAGGAAACATTCGGCGCAGAAGTCGCCTTTCTCTTTGAACCGGATGGGGGCATCACGGCGGTGGAGCGAAGGCCCGGAATTTGGCTCGCCGAGGTTTGCCGTTCCCTCCCTGCCTATCGTGACTGGATTCGGCAGGATTTGGATCTCCCGGTCGGGGGTCCGGTCTTGGCCAAGTGGGGAGAACGTTATGTAGTGGGCGGCCGCCAATATTTGTCCGATTCTACGCGCACGGCTTTCTATTGGCTGAAGGATAAGAATCGGCTGGAGGAATTCGCTTTATTGCCGAGTGGCGGAGACAACAGCTATCCGGATTTTGTCGAGTTGAGCCCGAATCGGGCAGTATTGTCCTGGTATTCCTCTCACGAACGTTACGGGGACGGGGAAGCCGAGACCGCAATCTAGTTGGCGGACTTCGAGCTGAAATAGGCAGCCCGGCTGTCGCGTTGGAAGCCGGCAGATGGCATAAACTGCTGGGGATCCCAAGGGATTCGGCACTTCGGATCCGCCATCCAATCCTGCCACCTATAGAGGCGGCGGCGAAGGTCTCGGAATACGCTAAAATGTTCGCCGCGGTTCGCTAGGTTCGTCGTCTCGCCGGGATCGCTCCGAAGGTCGTAGAGTTCCGGACCGAACTGCAGGTTGGTGTTCATGACGAGTTTGCAGTCTTCCGTCCGGATCATGCGCATCGAGTCATTGACATAATGATACATATCGTAGTCGCCGAAAACAACCGTCCTCCAGGGAATCTTCTCGCCTCTCAGCAAGGAAGCGAAATCGCGACCGTAGACTGGATAGGCGTCGGGCAAGAGCGACTGGGCATCCTCGATCGCCAGAAAGGTGGGAAAAAAGTCGAGGTTGGTGACTATCTCCTCGATTCTCGTACTCGGGCTTATTACCGCTGGCCAGCGGATGAGAAGCGGAACGCGGATGGCGTTGTCGAACAGGTTCGACCGACGGGCGGCGCTCCGGAAGTCGACTACCGCGTAGGTGGCCGTGCCCTACCTTTAGATCACTGCCCATTCGACTCAGCTCAGGGCAGTGATCGCATTGCGCGATCATTGGCAGCTCTCGCAGATTGTCTTCGACCTAATGTCCATTCGTTCTTGAGTGTCGTCGCTACGCTCCTCGGTACCGGTGGCCCTCCAATCTACGAATCACTGACATGATTCGCAGATTTCCGGCTCTGCTGGAGGCGTTTGTTTGCCTTGGGCAACGACGCCGCGGAGTTCTTTTTTGGCTCCGATGGTGGCTTTTTCGATGTTGGAGGCTCCTAGCGTGCGCAGGTAGTAAGTGGTCTTGAGGCCATGTCTCCAGGCTGCTCGGTACATGTGGGACAGGGTCTTCATGTCGGGCGTGGCTAGGAACAGGTTGACTGATTGGCTTTGGTCGATCCATTTCTGGCGTCTTGCGGCGGCCAATACAAGCCAGCTGTAGTCGACGGCGAAGGCAGTCTTGTACTTCAGCTTGATGTCCTCTGGGATTTCTTCGATTTCGTCGAGTTCGCCATCGAAGTACTTCAAGTTATTGAGCATGTCCGTGCTCCAGAGTCCGCGAGCCTTGAGATCGCGCACCAGGTGCTGGTTGAGAATGGTGAATTCCCCGGATAGGTTGCTCTTGACGAAGAGGTTCTTGTAGGCCGGCTCGATACAGGGGGAGGTGCCGGTGATGTTGGAAATGGTCGCCGTGGGAGCGATGGCCATGACGTTGGAATTGCGCATCCCTTGCTTGGCGATTTTCTTGCGTACCGGTTCCCAATCGAGCTTGCCGCCGCGAGGAACGTCGACGTGCTGTCCGCGTTCTTCCTCGAGCAGATCCAAGGTATCTTGAGGCAACAGACCGCGATCCCATTTCGACCCCTCGTAACTCTTATAGGCACCGCGCTCGCCCGCCAAGTCGCTGGAAGCTTCGATGGCGTAGTAGGCGATGGCCTCCATGGCCTCGTCGTTGAACTCCACCGCTTCTTGGGAAGCGAAGGGAATGTCCCGGATGTAGAGGGCGTTTTGCAGTCCCATGACTCCGAGCCCGATAGGACGGTGGGCCTGGTTGGAACGCTTGGCCGCTTCGGTAGGATAGTAATTGATGTCGATGACGTTATCGAGAGCCCGGATGGCGGTACGTACCGTTTCCTTGAGCTTCTTGTGATCGATGTTGCCATCCTTGTCCAAGTGCTGATCGAGAACGACGCTGCCGAGGTTGCAGACGGCGGTTTCATCGTTGCTGGTGTTGAGTGTGATCTCGGTGCAGAGATTGGAGGAGTGGACGACGCCTACGTGATCCTGTGGCGAGCGCACATTGCAGGGATCCTTGAAGGTGATCCATGGATGGCCGGTCTCGAAGATCATGCGCAGCATTTGCTTCCACACCTCGATGGCGGGCACGGTCTTGGACCACATTTCTCCCTTCAGAGCCTTTTCCTCGTAGGCGAGGTACTTCTCTTCGAAATCCTTGCCGTAGCTATCGTGCAGGTCGGGCACCTCGCTGGAGCGAAAGAAGCTCCATTCGCCCCGTTCCTCCATGCGCTTCATGAACAAGTCCGGAATCCAGTTGGCCGTGTTCATGTCGTGGCAGCGGCGGCGGTCGTCGCCCGTGTTCTTGCGCAATTCCAAGAAGTCGTAGAGATCGTTGTGCCAGGTTTCCAAGTACGCGCAGCCAGAACCGCGACGCTTGCCGCCCTGATTGACGGCGATGAGCAAGTCGTTGTGAAGCTTGAGGAAGGGGACGATGCCTTGGCTCTCGCCATTGGTGCCATTGATGTGGCTCCCGGTGCCGCGAACAGCGGTCCAGCTGCCGCCCAGTCCGCCAGCCCACTTAGACAAGTAGGCGTTTTCGGCGATGCCGCGCTGCATGATGCCCTCGATGGAATCGTCGACGTAGTAGAGATAGCAGGATGAAAGCTGGGAATGGCAGGTGCCGGAATTGAATAAAGTAGGCGTAGACGAGCAGAAGCGGCGGCTCTTATAGAGCTTATAGAGGGCCTTGGCCTTAACTTCTCTTTCCTCTTCGGCAATGAAGAGCCCCATGGCGACCCGCATCCAGAAGAATTGCGGCGTTTCTATACGGCGGGCATGGGCGAGTCCCTTCGACTTGTCGACAATCAAGTAGCGGTCGTACAAGGTTTGCACGCCGAGGTAGTCGAACTCCAGGTCGGCCGAGGGATCCAGGCTTTGGGCCAGCTTATCGATATCGTAGTCTTTGATCTTCTCGTTCAAGCGGCCGATAGAAATGCCGTGGCGGATGTACTCCTTGAATTTCTTCTGGTGCAGGCGTTTCAGTTCGCGGACCCCGTGCTTGACGATGTCCCAGCCAAGCACTTCCTCGTAGATGTAGGAAAGCTGGATGCGGGCGGCGAACTTGGCGAAGTCGGCATCGAGCTCGATCAAGGTCCGAGCATTGAGGGTAATTGTTTTCTGGAGACCTTGCTCGTTAATTTCATCGAAAATGGAGCGTCGCAGCTCGGTTTCGATCTCTTCGGGAGAAAGGGAAAGGTCGAGTCCAATCATGGCGAACTCGATACGCTTCTTGAGATCGACTCCATCCCAGAAGAAGGTGTTTCCGTCGTCGGTCTTGACGACGACCATGGAGTTTTGCTCGGGCGTATCGACGCCGCTTTGGGCTTCCGCATCGCGGAGGGCTCGTCGTTGGGCTCTATAGAGAATGTAGTGCTCGGCCACCTTGAAATGGCCCTGGCGCATGAGCTCCTCTTGAACCATGTCCTGCACTTCCTCGATCTGCACGAAGGCTTGGCCGGAAGCTTCGAGCCTCTCGGTAATAGCGTGGGCCACCGCGACTGCCGGGTCGGAATTCATTTCAAGAGTTAGGAAGGCCTTTCGGACTGCGATCTCGATCTTCTGTTCCTTCCAGGGAACCACTTGCCCATTGCGCCGAATGAGCCGAAGGGTTTTCAGACTCATACTGTGATCGGCGGCTAGTTTTCGTTGGCGGTTCATGAGCATGCTCTTGGCGACATCGTAAGCGTCGTTTTCGACCAGCGTGCGTTCGATGACGTCGTAGACTTCCCCGAGATTGAAACGGGTTTCCATGGTCGAAGATGACTTTTCCTCAAGCTTTTCGCAGACCTGCTTGGCGACGATTTGGACCCAACCCCGGTTCTTGTCGGTAAATATTTCCTTTTCGTTCTTTGAGAGTAGCACATTGGCCAAGGCGTTGCCAATGGTATCCATGATTTCGCTCTGGTCGAAGGTAGCCTCGCCTTCGTGTGTGACTACATGAATTTGCGAATCGGCCGATTCATCGGATTCGTCCATGCCTTGGCGCCAATCAAATTGCAGTCTTTTGTCGCGGGTGGTGGATACGAGGCGCTTAAGGGCGAGGTCTTCTTCGAGGGTGGGATTGATCATGGCGGTGGTTAAATTATGAATTTTGAATTATGAATTTAGGTCGTGGATCGTGGGACTTAAGATAGGGGGCGGAGTAAAGAATAGTGGTTGGCGAATGGTGAAAAGTTGGACTAGAAGACCGAGATGCAAAGCGAAAGCGGGATTCACAATAGAAGAGAGTGGCAAGCGCGTCCCTTTTTAACTTTGCCTCCTGCGATCTTCTTTTAACTAGAGGTCGTCGTCGCTATCGTTATTGAGCGAAGAGGCTTTCTGGTATTCGGTTACCCGGCCTTCGAAGAAGTTTTGCTCCTTTTTGATGTCCATCATTTCCGCTAGCCAGGGCAGCGGGTTCTGGACATTGCCGATGAGCGGGTCGAGGCCGACGCCTTCCAACCTTCGGTCCGCAATATAGTCGATGTATTGAAGGAAATCTTCTTTACGCAGCCCGATGGAATCCATTGGCAAGCAGTCGTTGATGAAATCCTTTTCCAGAGCGACTGCTTCCGCCATGGTGTCGCACAGCTCTTGCTGGAATTCGTAGGTCCAGATATCGGGATTCTCGTCTACCAGCTCCATGAGCAGATTGCGGAGGAGTTCGATGTGGTTGGACTCATCGCGAAGCGTGTAGCGGAACATTTCCCCGATTCCCCGGAATTTGTTTTGGCGGTAGAGGGAGAGGATCATTCCGAACATGCCGTAGAACTGGGTCCCTTCCATGCATTGGCCGAAAACGAAGAGGTTTTTGGCGAAAATCTGCTTGTTGCGGGTTTCCGTCAGATCCATGTCGCGGCGGAGGCCATGGGAGGTGCGAGTGACGAATTCGTTCTTCCTGACGATGGTTTCGATATCTTCGAACATCGCTTCGCAC
>Ga0181579_10002631_pt1 | contig 14440 bp, 11 predicted proteins | sample 071ome_24_FD_132996 | JGI IMG/M metagenome (GOLD analysis project Ga0181579, IMG submission 132996) | Coastal salt marsh microbial communities from the Groves Creek Marsh, Skidaway Island, Georgia - 071402CT metaG (megahit assembly) | ecosystem: Environmental > Aquatic > Marine > Intertidal... | reverse complement strand
GATGATGACCGACATGGAGTAATCGAGAAACGAGTTCTTGATTTCGTCGGCGACGTTGATCTTTTCGATCCGGCCGCCTGACGGTGGTGTTGTGGGTGGTGTGGAATCGGATTCCGCCATAATATGTCTTTGCTAAAGGTGGCAACCGGATGGGTTGCCTCAAGTAATGATCAAATTAAATGTTCAGTGAGTTCGTTGTTCCATGGATGTTCCGTATCAAACGTCGAGGTTGCGGACGTTCAATGCGTTGTCCTCGATGAACTGTCTGCGTGGTTCCACCTCGTCGCCCATGAGTTTGGTGAACATCTCTTCCGCTTCGACCGCATCGGTCAAATCGACTTTGAGGAGTTTGCGGGAGTTGGGGTCCATGGTGGTTTCGAACAATTGCTTGGGATTCATTTCACCCAGACCTTTGAAACGCTTGATTTCCAGGCCGCGTTGTCCGACTTCCTTGATGCTTTCCAGGATTTCTGCGATGGAGAACAGCGGTTTGACCTGCTGTTTTTCACCTTCGCCTTCGAGGAGTTCGTAAAGCGGATTGTCCTGGGCTGAATAGTGTTCGACGTTCAGTCCATTTTCGGTGAGTTGATTCAGCAATTTTTCAATGGCCTTGCTCTCATGCAGTTCCACGTGCCGGGCACGTCGTGTGATTTGGCCCTTGGTCTTTTCAGGTTCCGTGTCCTCGGACTCGGACTCTCCGAACAATCCCAGATCGAGGTTCTCTTTGCCGAATGCCGCCAGTTCTTCTTCGTTATTGAAAAAGTGGGTGAATTCTTCGTTGCCAGCCCGAATCTTGACGAGGTGGCGCGGCAGGGCCCCGGAATCACTTCGGTGTTCCAGATAATCAGCGAAATCACCGCCGTGGCGCTGAATGGCGCTGGCATATTTGTCCAAAGACGAAAGCAGATCGAGAATTTCTCCCAAGGATTTGTCTTCGAGTGTGGTGCCGTCCGATAGATTCTTGAGTTTCACCTCGCTGGATCCCAAACGAATCAGGATCTTGCTGAGCGCGGCGTCGTCGGGAACGTACTCGGAGTGTCGTCGGCGACTGATCTGGTAGAGTGGGGGTTGTGCAATATAAACGTAACCCCGACTGATCAGGTCCGTCATGTGACGGTAGAAAAAGGTGAGCAGCAGTGTTCGAATGTGCGATCCGTCCACGTCCGCATCCGTCATGATGATGACCTTGTGGTAGCGCAACTTGTCCGGATTGAACGTGCCTTCGCCCTCGCCTGTTCCGATGCCTGTTCCGACAGCGGTGATCATGGTGCGGATTTCGTTGTTCTGAAGCACTTTGTCCAGGCGCGCTTTTTCCACATTGATGAGTTTACCTCGAATGGGAAGGATGGCCTGGAATTTTCGGTCCCGACCTTGTTTGGCCGAGCCGCCTGCAGAGTCACCCTCAACAATGTAAAGTTCGGTGTTTTCCGGATTGCGATCCGAACAATCAGCCAATTTTCCGGGAAGACCGCCCCCGGTCATGGCGCTCTTGCGAACCGTTTCCCGCGCTTTCTTGGCTGCTTCGCGCGCTCTGGCCGCCATGAGGGATTTCTCGATCACCTTCTTTGCAATGCCCGGATTGGCGTCGAAAACTTCCATCAAGCCTTCATAAACGATGGAGGAAACCACGCCTTCGATTTCGCCATTGACCAGTTTGACTTTGGTTTGGGATTCGAAACGTGGGTTCGGCAATTTCACACTGAGCACACAGACCAGACCTTCACGGACGTCGTCACCAGAAATGTTGGGATCCTTGTCCTTGAGGAGGTTTTTGCCGCGGGCATATTGGTTGATGGCACGCGTCAGGGCGGTGCGAAAACCGGTCAAGTGTGTGCCGCCATCCGCATTGGGGATGGAGTTTGCGAAGCAGAGGATCTGCGAATTATAGGTGTCGTTGTACTGGACCACGCAGTCGACATAAGCTTCTTCGTCCTTGCCTTCCACTTGGATGGTTCGATTGCCTGCGAGGGTAATCGGGGTGGGGTGTACGAGGGCTTTGTTGCGTCCCAATTGGCGGACAAACTCTTCGATTCCATCCTTGTAATAGAATCGCTCGGTTTTTTCATCCTCACGTTCATCGGTCAGGACGATTTCCAATCCTGGATTCAGGAAGGCCAACTCGCGCAATCGGTTGGCTAGGATTTCGAATTGAAATTCGGTGGTGATCGTGAAAATGGTGGCGTCCGGCTTGAAGGTGATCAAGGTGCCGGTGCTTTTGCTTTTGCCGATGACGGACAGCTTCTGCGTCGTCTTGCCTCGGGCGAATTCCATGAAATACACGCTCTCGTCACGCGAAACCTCCACCTTGAACCAATCGGAGAGGGCGTTCACACATTTGGCGCCGACACCATGCAGACCGCCGGAGTATTTATAGGCACCCTGACCAAATTTGCCTCCTGCATGAAGGTTAGTGAGGACGAGTTCCACCGCCGGGATCTTGAATTTGGGGTGTTCGTCCACTGGAATACCACGCCCGTTGTCCCGAATGGAAACCGAGCCATCCACATGGATGTTTACTTCGATGCGGGAACAAAAACCAGCCAGATGCTCGTCGATGGAATTATCGAGCACTTCAAAAACACAGTGGTGCAAACCACGTTCATCAGGGTCGCCGATATACATCCCCGGACGTTTCCGGACCGCCTCCAAGCCTTCCAATTTGTCGATTTTGGAAGCATCATACTTGGCGGCATCTGCATTCGCGATTTGCTCGGGACTTTGTTCTGTTTCGGAATCCATAACTTGTTAGGCTGCAGCTGCTTTTAATCAAGCTGCGATATCCGGTCATTCTAGGTGAAAACTCCATTGGACACAATGGTTTATTTTGATTTTTAGTGAATGTTATCCAATTGGCATGCCCCATGCTTGATGCCCCCGTTTCCAACCGTGAACCGTGTTTGGTTGAATGTTTGAGTGTTGAGTTTGTTACGTGTTTGTTACCAGTTATATGCGTGTCTTTGGGTGTTGCCTTGTCGGTTCCTTGAGACAGGTGGCATTGGATTCGTTTTGAAACACTTGTGGTGTTTCGGTTGTCAGAAGCAACAGTGCAGGAAGGATCGGTCCTGTCATCGCCAGCAGCTTTGGCATGTGCTGAGGTGTGGAGACAGTGCCGAAGGGGCGGGAATGCCTGCCTGTTTCTTTCAATCAATCCAGTATTCAGGACTTTTGACATGGACAAACACGTTGGATTCTTTTTCAGTTGTGCCCTGTTTGCCCCGATTTTTCGGTTTCCAGTGGTTTTGGGAAATGTCGAGGGGCAGATCGTATTCATATCGTAATGAGCAAAAACGCTAAATCCAAGTCTACCAACGATGCTGAGGATCAGCAGGGAACGGTTTCCGCTACCGGCGGCTATGACGATGTCTCCGGAAAGTATGCCGGTCGGTTTTTCAGAAAAGTGGATTGGCAGACCGCCGCTTTCACTGCCTTGTTTGTCTTCATCGGATATCTGTTTTCGATTGCCCCGGATGTGACCCTGGAAGACTCGGGTGAATTGTCCGTGGGATCCTTTTACGCCGGGGTGCCACATCCGCCGGGCTATCCGGTTTGGACGCTCTATACCTGGCTGTTTACCGTTTTGGTGCCCATCTCCAACATTGCCTTTCGTGTGGCGCTTTCTTCCGCGGTGGCGGCTGCCGCGGCTTGTGGACTGCTTTCCCTGATGGTTTCCCGCGGGAGCAGCATGATCGTGGAAGGGATGGAAGAACTCAAAGGCATGGATCGCTCGCTCGAGGATTGGATTTGTCGGGTTTCCGGTTGGGTGGCCGGCATGTTGCTCGGGTTTAACGGATTCATGTGGAGCCAGGCGGTGATTGTGGAGGTTTACACGCTCAGTGTTCTGTCGCTGATGGGCGTGCTGGTTTGCCTGATGCACTGGGTGTATGTGCCCGAACGGAAGAAATACCTCTACTGGGCCTTCTTTCTCTTTGGACTCTGCTTCAATAATCACCAAACCCTCATTGTGGCGGCCATGGGACTCGAAGTCGCCATTGCTGCGGTGAACATACGTTTGGGACGGGATTTGTTCCTGTTCAACAGTGTGATTTACCTCCTGGGCCTGATTGCCAAATGGAACGGCATGCTGACCTCTTTTGATCAGAATATTCCCTTGTTTGTTATCTATAACGCGGTCGGGATTACTTCCATCTGCGTGTTTGTCTGGGCATGGAACAAAACACAGGAGGTCCTGACCGAATGGGGTCCGCTGCTCATTATTGCGGGAGTCTTTTTGTTGGGGGCTTCGTTCTATTTCTACATGCCGATTGCGTCGTCCACGAACCCGCCCATGAACTGGGCATATCCCAGGACCTGGGATGGATTTGTGCATGCCTTTAGTCGAGGGCAATATGAACGAGCGAATCCCACCAGTTCGCCACTGAGATTCATCCAACAGATGTATCTCTATTTCAAAGGAGCTGGTTCCGAGTTTTCTCCGGTGATGCTGTTGATCGGTTTGGTTCCGTTCTTCTGCTGGAAACGCATGGCGAAGCGCGAGCGCGCCTGGATGACCGGGTTGATGGCGGTGTTCTTTTGTCTGGCGGTGATCCTGATGATCCTGCTCAATCCTCCGCCCGACAAGCAGAGTCAGGATTTGAACCGGGTGTTTTTTACTTCTTCCCACGTGCTGATTGCCTTGTTCATGGGGTATGGAGTGGCTTTGATTACCTCATTTCTGGCGCGACAATATGAGGCTCAGCGTTTGCCAGCTCTGGCTGGTGGCGCTATTGCCGCAGCCTTGGCGATCTATGGAAAGCTTGGGCTGGAGCGTGTTCATCCATTGGACCAGTTTACCGCCCTTTACGGTATTCTGCTTGCGGTGGCCTTTATCCTGATCTTCGGACTATCGCGTTCCCGTGCGCCGATGAAAGCCATTTTGCTCATCTTTGCCATGGCTCCGTTTTATTCGGTCATGAGTCATTGGTGGGAAAATGAGCAGAGGGGGCATTTGTTCGGCTATTGGTTTGGTCATGACATGTTTTCGCCACCGTTTGAGGTGTATCCGGAAATGTCGAAAGATGCCATCCTGTTCGGGGGGACCGATCCCGGGCGATTTAACCCGACCTATATGATTTTCTGCGAAAGCTTCATTCCGGCCTCCAAGAAACCCCGGGATCCGGATTTCGATCGGCGTGATGTGCGTATCATTACCCAGAATGCCTTGGCGGATGGTACTTATCTGGACTACATCCGCGCTCACTACTTCCGAAGCGCGCAAAAGGATCTTCCCTTTTTCCAGGAGATGCTGCGTTCGACCAAGGAGAAGGAACTGAACCAGACCACCAACTGGGTGGCGAGCGCATTTTCTCCCCTGGATAATGCCATGACGAGTTTTGGCGCATACGTGGAAAAGAAGCGTAAGGATCGAGGCGTCTATCCGGCCAAGGAGATTTATACTCCTTCGCATGAAGATTCGGAGAAGGCCTATCTGGACTACATGGCGGATGCTGCCCAGCGTAAGATGTCCGGACAACTCAAGCCGGGTGAAATCGTCACGGAAACGCCCGATGGGCGCATTTCGGTTCAGGGACAGGCCGCGGTCATGGCGATCAATGCGATCCTGGCCAGGATCATTTTTGACAAGAATCCCGACCACGAGTTTTACATTGAGGAAAGCATGCCGCTGGAGTGGATGTATCCGCATCTCACTCCTTTCGGGATCATCATGAAGATCAATCGTGATGAAGTTCCGGCGATCACGGAAGAGATGTTGCAGAAGGATCATGCGTTCTGGTCGCAGTATATGAATCGTTTGGTCGGTGATTGGGTGGAATATGACACACCGATCGAGGATATTGTGAAGTTTGCGGATGACATTTATCTCAAGGGTGATTTGTCCGCGTTCAAGGGAGACACCAAGTTCGTCCGGGATGATTGGGCTCAGAAAGCTTTCTCGAAATTACGCAGTGGCATTGCCGGGATTTATGCCTGGAGGCTTGGCCCACAATGTCCGGAACATTTGCAGCCCAAAACCGTCGAGGAAGAACAACGTTTGTTGGAAGAAGCTGATTATGCTTTCCGTCAGGCATTGGTGTTGTGTCCCTACAGTCCGGAGGCCGTATTCAGGTATTCCAATTTGTTGGCCATGACTCAACGAGTGGACGATGCCATCATGATCACCGAAAAGTGTTTTGAGTTTGATTATGAGAACGAAGGGGTCCGGCAGTTGTTGCAGCAGTTGCACCGCATGAAGCAGGGGCAAACCAAGCTCAATCAAATTCAGGACACCATTTCAAGTCTTGAACAACAGTTTGTCGCCAGCAAAACCAACCTGGATGTCGCCTATAAACTCATGTCCAATTACGTGCTCACCATGCGCACCAATGAAGCCATTGTGGTGATGGATGAGTTGTTGGCCGATCCGAATGCGCCTGCTGAAACAATCCTGACCGTGGCTTCCGCTTACAACGATCTCAAACAATACGATCGATTGGAAAATGCCCTGATTCGCCTGGTGGAGGTGATTCCAGACAACCCGGAAGCCTGGTTTGATCTGGCTGGCACCCAGGCTTTGATGGGGAAACAGCAGTTGGCTCTGCAGACCCTGAGCAAGACCATGGAACTGAGCCGTGCCCGCAAGCTGAAGAATCCTGCCGCGGTGGATTTGGCACGCAAGGCAAGAGCCGATACACGCTTCAATGCCATGAAGGTGCTGCCTGAGTTTCAGAAGATTCTGAACGGCGAAGCTTTGAATGGTGAATAGTGAATTTGGAATGGTGAATTGCCGGCAGGTAGATCGGACCGTCTCGGTCCGTCCCCGCTAGCGATAGCTACGCGGATTGCGGTGTGTTGGATGCTGTGGGGTATTCCTTTGGATGTTGATATGCAGGGTAATGAAGCCACAAGGATTGCGCGCCGAGACGCCACGCTCTACCTGGTGGACGCCGTCGGTCCTCGCATCAATTCACCATTCACTATTTAAAAGGGGACGCCACGCTCTACCTCTGCCAGGGGTGGAGGCTCAGTAATCGTAGAGTCCGGGATCCTGGCTGTAGCCTCCCATGCCGCCACCGGGGCCTCCATCCATGTCACCCATCATATCGCCGAGAATGTCGCCCATGTCTTCTTCGATTTTGTCGGGATCTTCTCCTGCTTCCAGGCGTTTGATGGCGACGTCCATCTCCTTGGGGAGCACTCCTTCGGGCATGACCTGTTGCATTTTGCGCATCATGTGAGCCATGTGTTTGGGATTGTTTTCGTCGAGGTGAGCCATGTCTTTCTCCAGCTCCCCCATGGCCCGCATCATCTTAGCTTCGTCCATGTCGGACATGTCCGGGCCGCCATCGCCTCCTTCGTCATCACCTTTTGCCCCGCCTTTGATCATGGCAAATGAGCTCATTTGTCTGCTCATTTTTTTGTTGCCACATTTGGGGCATTTCGGATCGCCGTCGGGGTTCAGGCGTTTCGATAGAAAGCTGAAGATGACCCTGCACTTCGGGCAGGCAAATTCATAGATCGGCATATGTCAAACAGGGTTATTTCATGCGATCAAAGGTCTGCTGCAGGATCTGCCAATCTTCGAGTTCGCCCGTTTTTTCGCGAGCTTGGGTGATCAATGACTGTTCATTGGCATTCTTGGTCGGTTCTTTGACGTCGTAGAATACGCCGAAATAACCGGGGAAAGGTGTGTTAGCCAGTTTGAATGCTTCAATTTCGTCGGTGACATCATGGCTATCCGGAACCTCGAGAAATTCACCGCCCTTGCGGGGATTGGATTTGTCGAAGGCGCCGGGGTAAAACTCAACACATTCGCTCAAGCATTCAATGACGCTGAAACCATCATGATCCATGGCGCGATCCATCATTGCCAGGAGGTGTTTGGGATTGGTGGCGGTGGATCGGGCGACAAACGTGGCTCCGGCTGCGACCAATTGCGTCATGGGATTGATCGGCTTGTCTTTGGAGCCGCCAACATCAGTTTTACTTCTGAAACCAAGAGGGGAAGTGGGGGACGTTTGTTTCTTGGTCAGACCATAGACGAAGTTGTCCATGATCACATAGGTTAGATTGACATTCTTACGCGCGGCGTGGTTCAAGTGGTTGCCGCCGATGGAGAAGGCATCCCCGTCACCACCAAACACAAATGTGTGCAAATCCGGACGGGAGAGGGAAACGCCCGTCGCAAATGGCAGGGCGCGACCGTGAATGAAGTGAACGCCGTTTGCCTGAACAAAGTAAGGGAAGCGGCTTGAGCAACCGATGCCGGCTACAGTGGCGATCTTTTCGTGGTGCAATCCACGTTGCTGGATCAGGCGGAAGTAAAGTGCCAGAATGGAAAAATCTCCACAACCGGGACACCATGTTGGGTGGTCCGCCGAGATTTCTTTCTTGGTCAGGGGAGCCCTGGTTGATTGATCGGGTTCGGTTACTTCGGTTTCAGCAGTGTTGCTAGCGCTCATTTTTTCGGTAATTTTGAAATCTTTCCTGTTGGGATCTCTCAGGCGATGGATTCTCGCACTCTTTGGATAATTTCTTTGATCTTGTAGGTCAAACCGTCGGTTTTATTGATGCCCTTGATTTTGGGATCACAATATCTTGCGCGGAGCAAGCCAGCGAGTTGACCGTATCCGTAAAGGCCCTCATCATTGATTTCCACCACAAAGACGTGCTTGTATTTGGCAAAAATATTTTCGAGTCCGTTGGGGAGCGGATTGATGTGCCGAATGTGCAGGGAGGCCCAGTTTTCGCCCTCTTTCTTGACCCGATCCACAGCTTCCTGGATGGGACCCTGGGTGGATCCCCAACCAACCAGAAGGATATCGCCTTCTTCGCTCCCATAAACTTTAGGTGGCTCAATGCTCTCAGCCAGTGCCAGTAGTTTACTGCGGCGTTTGGCTGTCATTTGCATGTGCAACTTGGGAGATCCCGTGGGATGGCCGGATTCGTCGTGTTCCAATCCGGTGATGACCGGGTATTTCCCGCTCTTAATCGGGGTGCCTGGCGCGACATGGGGGCTGATGCCGTTTTCTTTCGAAAGATCGTATGGTTTGTGATCTTCGATAGGCGTCAGATCCGGTGAAATGTCCTTGCAGATTTCCTTCAGATCAGGCTCTTCAAAGGCTTCGATACGTGTGGCAATGGCCTGGTCGGTCAGGATAATGACCGGTGTGCTGTATTCTTTGGCGATGCGAACCGCTTCCATGGCGGTGTAAAAGGCATCTTCCACATTCGCCGGGGCCAGGACGACACGCGGGGCATCTCCGTGACTGCCGAAACACGCGATGTTCAGGTCCGATTGCTCCACGTTGGTGGGCATGCCTGTGGAAGGACCGCCGCGCTGGACGTCCACCACAATCAAAGGCACCTCTGCCATGATCCCCCAACCGAGAGCTTCGGTCTTCAGGGAAATACCGGGACCACTGGAACCGGTGATGGCAACTTTGCCCGCGTAGCTCGCGCCCAAGGCCATTGCAATGGATGCGATTTCATCTTCGCATTGGATGAACGAGCCACCGTATTTGGGTAATTCGCGGCGCAACAGCTCCATGATATCCGACCATGGCGTAATGGGATAACCAGCGCCAAATCGTACGCCGGCTGCAATCAAGCCGTAGGCCAATGCTTCATTACCATTCATCACGACCTGGCTGGCCTGACGTTTGGTGCTTTCGGTGAAGGCGAAGGTCTGAATCAGGTCTCCGACTTCATACTGCTGACCGGCATTGAATGCGTTGAGTGCCGTCTCGGTGATCTTCGGGTTCTTACCTTTGAATTTCTCGGTAATCAGCCCCTTCAACTTCTCTTCACCGAGGTTGAAGATGCGGCAGATCAATCCCAGCGCGAAAATGTTCTTTCCTTTGTCCCTGGCGGTGCCGCCAATGGCTTCAATGGTCAGGTTACTGATGGGGATACCCACGTGATGGTATTCCTTCTGCCATTCTTCGTTGGGAGTGACGTGATCTGAATCGTAGAGGACAATGCCCTGGGGTTTGAGGGAAGAGATATGTCCTTCGTAGGAATGCTGATAGAAAGCCAACAAGACATCTGCTTCATCGCCAGCGCTCAGGACTTCGCCCGTGCCGATACGCACCTGGAAAATGGAGGGACCCCCGGAAATCGTGGAAGGGATCGTCATGAAGGTCATGACTTCCTGTTCACTCCTGCCCGCGAGCCTGGCAAGGAATCCACCAATGGATTGAATGCCGTCTTGTGAGTTCCCCGCTATGCGGATGACTGCCTCTGAAATGTTCGAATTATTTGTCTGTCCGCCAGTCGTAGGAGCGGTTGAAATGGAATCACTCATTCAGTAATTGGTTCCCATTAACGATTCTGATGCTAATTAAAAATTTGGAGGGTGGCACTCGTTCGGTGAGTGCGACCGCATCGACGCTAAAAGTAGGGCTGCCTTTTGCTACTGTCAAACGATTATAGGAAGTTATCCAAGATTATTTTGAGATACCTTTGAGGAACCATTGAAAATTCTCGCTTGTTCATTAGTGAAACTAATTTTACATGCGTTCAAATTAAGTAAACATCACTGGTTTCCAGCCCCAATTCCTCGCAGGCACTCCAGTAGTCCGTGCCCCGCTGGTTGTGAGGCAATCCATCCCTTGTTTTTCCGCACATGATCGATGACTGTTGGTATGGAATTGCCGGGAGCCACCAGATATTGAGCGACCAGCGGATCCAACATGGGAATATCGTTGAAATGATCTCCGGCTACCAGGATCTGGTCCCGGTCGATTTGATGCAATTTGGCAATCTCACCGACGAGGGTTCCCTTGTGTATGGAAGCATGGCTGAATCGGGCGTAGATGTCATTGCGCACCCATGCCAGGTCCTTGTGTTGCTTTAGTTTTTCGTCGACGAATCGATGGATCTGATCCGCATCTTCATTGCACCTGGCGATCAGGCATACGGGAGAATGCTTGTCTTCATACACATGGGCATCAAATCGGTCGTTGATCCAATCACTGACCTCAATCATCAAACTGGAATGTTTGTCGAACAATGCCTGATGGACGGATTGAGAGTGGCTGTTCCAGTCATGGACGGGGTTGAAATCACCTGAATGATGCCGATATACCTCGCGCTCAACCACTCCAATGTAATCCGGAAGCAGTCCGTCATTGTGCGCCAGCAGGCTTTCGAGCAGAAAGTCACGGTCCCGTCCCGTATTGACCATCCATATCGTGCCATTTTGCTGCATGTTCCCGATGCAATCGATCAAGTCCTGCGGGATGCGGGGGGACATGTTTTCGGAATAAAGCGTGCCGTCAAAATCCGTGCACAAAAGGCGAATGGCGTCCAGGCTCATGTTGTTTTTGTCCGTGTCGGCATCATGTTTCATTGATGTATTGGAACAAATGCGTTCCCACTCGAAAAGGGAAGTCAATCTAATGAAATACGGACAGGTTGTCGATGGTTTCCCCAATTCCCGGCGCTCGTTTCGTAATGACCGGCAATGGTTGTAAGACAATGCGAACATTGATTCTCACTTAAATGATAATCTGAAACAGCGTATCCGTTTCGTTTCACCAATGGGTGGTGGCAAGCCGGACAATAGGTCGTGCCGCTTTCGGGGTGATGTCGATTGCCCGTGTAAACAAACTGAATCCCTTTTTCCAAGGCAATATTCCTTGCCCGCAACAGGGTTTGAACCGAAGTTGGCGTACATTGCTGCAGTTTGTAATCCGGATGAAATGCCGTGAAATGCCAGGGGACCGATGATCCAAGGTGGGAAGCGAACCATTCAGCAGCGGCATGTAGTTCTTGATCGCTGTCATTCAGACCGGGGATGAGGAGTGTGGTCACCTCCAGCCAGGTGGACGATTCTTTTGCGAGAAACTGCAACGTTTCCAGCACGGTTTCCAATTGCGCATGGCAGCGGTGTTTGTAGAAGCTCGGATCGAAGGATTTCAGATCCACATTGGCTGCGTCCATGTCCTGAAAGAAATCTCCTCTGGCAAGGGAATGAATATATCCCGCCGTCACCGCCACCGTTGCGATGCCTTCCTCCTTGCATGCTGCTGCAATGTCCATGGCATACTCGGCGAAGATGACCGGATCGTTATAAGTGAATGCAATGGAGCGACAGTTCCAACGCTTGGCGGCTTTCACGATTTGTTCAGGAGAGGCTTGATCCGCCAAACGATCCATGTCCCTGGATTTGCTGATGCTCCAGTTTTGGCAGAAATGACATCCCAAATTACATCCCGCCGTTCCGAAAGACAGCACGGAGGTTCCAGGGTAGAAATGAAAGAGCGGTTTCTTTTCAATCGGATCGATGCAGAAACCACTGCTTCGTCCGTAGGTGGTCAGGTGGATTGCGTTCCCTTGACGTTGCCGGACAAAACAGAAGCCACGCTGACCGTCTCCCAATTTGCAAAAGCGTGGACAGAGTAAGCATTCCAGCCTTCCGTCCGGAAGCATTTGTTGCCAGGCGGGGTTGGCTGCTTTCGAATGCGAGTCGTGCGATATCAAACCGAATCCTCTTTGATTTTTTCGACTCTGAATGTTTGGAAATCCATCGGGGTGTCCAAAGGAATGTTTACCTTTCTACAGATGGCCTCAATCTGTTTCTCCACCGTGTCCAATTGGGGAATGTCCGGCAGCATCAATCCTCGGCGTCCGGCCTTGGTTTGGATGATCAATCCGTCGCATTGTGGGTTTAAAGTCTTCAGATTTGTGACGGGGTGGGGCGGATGAAGAACGCTGACCTCGAATTGAAGATCGTCCAGTTCGTCAGAAGTGACCGGAGAAAACCGATGATCCCGAAAGGCGCTGGCAACGGCATTCCTTCGGGTTTCTTCCACGATGTTGTCTTGCTGAGGCTCAATGGTTCCGATGCAACCCCGCAGATCCCCGTTCCTGCTGCGGATGGTTACAAAGGTTCCTGCTTTCCAGTTGTGTAAGGAGTGGATGGGTTCAGTAATGGAAGGCGCCGCCAATTTCAAATGCTCCATGACGGCCTGCCGAGCCAGTGAGGGAAGCCTCTTTTTCTGTGTGTCTTCGTCATGCGCATGCTTTGAATGATTCGATGGGAAGGGTTCTCTGCTCAATCGTGCGGTACCGTATCCCACGCCAAACGGCGCTTCATAACCCAATACCTCCGGTTGAAAGGCATCGTCGCCTAAAAATCCCAATGCCACCCTGATCGCATCGACGGAATCTTCCGCCACCGTATTTCGTAAACATTCATCCATCATTTTGATGGCTTCAGAATCGGCTCCTTGAACCATTTGGATCAGGTCTTGATCCCAAGCCGCGGCATCAGGATGAAATCCGCACGGTGCGGAAGCGGTGACTCGATGACTCATGTCGCCACTGGCAATCAGGGCAAAAGAGAGACCTTGATCATCACATGCCGAACGAATGCATGTGCCCAGCCTTTCCAACATGCCGCCATCATGAGGACCCAGGCCGATGACCACGATATCTCCACACCATTCAGCCTGACTCAGGAAATACAAAGGCACTGTCGCGCCATGATCCAGACTGTTTGTTGGTATATCAAAAAAGAGAAGTCCCTCATCGGCCCCGCGTTGTTGGATGCCATTTGCCAGGTAGAGGTTATTGGAGAACTCAAAAAAAGGCTGATGCCATCCGAATTGATCCAAAACGCCTCGTAGCACTGTGGGACGGTATACGCCAAAAGCATCTCGTTTTCTTGGTGAATGTGGTGAAACGAGCACCACAATATCCGGATCGGTAGCGGCGATCTCCTTTCCTGCTTGAGCCATCCATGATTGAGACGATACGACATCCCGACTTCGTTCCCCGGCGATGTCCGGGATCAGAATCGGAGCATGCGGCATCCAGGCTACGTATGGTTCGTTTTCGTTCATCCCACTCATTCCGTTCTACTGGAACGATACTCCTTTCACCGAAACAGTCCACTGTGGAATGGGGGATATGCCCAAGTAGGTGCTTTCGCAAGAAAGTGCCCGTCGAGCCGCAAGAAAGTGTCCGTCGAGCGCGAATAGAAAAGCGGTAGGTGGTGTCGGATAGCCATGCCCAGATCGTGCCATGGTAGACAGCTTCTCTTGATTCATGTTGTAGTGCGCACTATTTTAGTGTGCATGAAAAACATTACTCTCAGCGCCAGGGAGGAAGCCATTGAGCGAGGGAGACAGGTGGCAATCAATCGCAATACCACGTTAAATGAGCTGTTCAGAGATTGGTTGGAGCAACTCGGCGAAGGTTCCCTGCGTGAGCAGTCCTATCGACAGCAGATGGAACGGTTTAAGGGCCGGGTTCGGGTTGGGGGACGCAAATTTACCAGAGAGGAGATGAATGAGCGTTGAGTATTTTTTGGATACGAACATTTTGATCTACTCCTTTGATGAAAAAGCGCCGGAAAAACAAGAACGGTCCCAGATGCTCATCGAGAAAGTTTACAGCAAAGACTTGCAACCCGGACGTCGCTTCTGTGAGCTTGAGCTGAGAAATCCGTTCACCCCTCATTCACCATTCTAAATTCACTATTCACTATTCACTATTC
>Ga0181579_10002618_pt1 | contig 14506 bp, 11 predicted proteins | sample 071ome_24_FD_132996 | JGI IMG/M metagenome (GOLD analysis project Ga0181579, IMG submission 132996) | Coastal salt marsh microbial communities from the Groves Creek Marsh, Skidaway Island, Georgia - 071402CT metaG (megahit assembly) | ecosystem: Environmental > Aquatic > Marine > Intertidal... | reverse complement strand
GTTCGATGTCCGCATCGGGCATCACCACCATGTGGTTCTTGGCGCCACCAAGCGCCTGCACCCGTTTGCCGTGTTCGGCAGCGGTCGCGTAGATGTAGGACGCGACCGGGGTCGAGCCGACGAAGGAGACGGCATCGATGCCGGGGTGGGTCAGGATCGCATCGACCGCTTCCTTGTCGCCGTTCACCATGTTGACCACGCCCTCGGGCACGCCGGCTTCGTGAGCCAGCTCGACCAGCCGGAAGGGGCAGGACGGGTCGCGTTCGGACGGCTTCAGGATGAACGTGTTGCCGCACGCGATCGAAATCGGGAACATCCACAGCGGGATCATAGCCGGGAAGTTGAACGGGGTGATCCCCGCGCACACACCCACCGGCTGGCGAATGGAGTAGGCGTCGACCCCGGTGCCGACGTCCTCGGTGAACTCACCGCGCATCAGGTGCGGGATGCCGCATGCGAACTCGACGACCTCCCGACCGCGCAGGATATCGCCCTTGGCGTCCTCGATCGTCTTCCCGTGTTCCTCGGTGATCATCTGCGCGAGCTCTTCCTCATGCGCGAGGATGAGCTCATTGAAGCGGAACATGATCCGGGCGCGCCGCAGGGGCGGCATCGCCGACCATTCCGGCAACGCCGCGCGCGCCGCCGCGACAGCCGCATCGACGTCGGCGCCGTTGGCCAGCCGCACCTCGGCGATCTGGTCACCGGTCGCCGGGTTGAACACCGGGCCGGTGCGATCGGAGGTACCGGTCGCAGCCTTGCCGCTAATCAGGTGATCCAGGGTCTTCATTTCTATCTCTCCTCAGCGTCGGCTTATGCGCCGCGTCACTATAGCCGGGTATACAAAACAGGTGGACTCCAAGAGGTGCCAGGCTGGCCTAGGCGTCGGCGTTGAGACCGCTCAGCTTTCCGCGGAAAAACACCAGCGGATTGCCTTCCCGGGTCTCGAAACGCTCGACCTCACCGACAATGATGACGTGATCGCCGCCATCATGGTGCACCACGTTCCGGCATTCGAAGCGGGCGAGGCAGCCGTCGATCAGCGGCGCACCGCCCAGGCCCTCGCCGCAGTCGAGTTCCGCGAACTTGTCGGCGCCCGATTTTGCGAAGGCCATGCACTCTTCGGATTGCGCATCGCTGAGGATGTGCACGCAGAAATGGCTCGCCGCCTCGATCGTCTGCAAGCTCGTCGAGTTCCGGTCGAGGCTCCACAGGATAAGGGGCGGCTCAAGCGATACGGAATTGAACGAGCTCGCGGTAATCCCGACCAGCTCGCCTTTGTCACCTTTCGCCGTCACGATCGTGACGCCCGTGGCGAAGTTGCCCAGGGCATTTCGGAATTCTCTGCTGTCGAAGGGCGCTTCGGCCATTGCGTTACCTCTGGTCTCCGGGTCTTCCACGCACCAGAGGCCGGGAAAACGAACAGCCCGAGATGTAGCGTCCAGCGCAGTCCCAATGCAACAGGTGGAAACGCAGTCGGATCATATTGTGGGCACATCGGGAAGGATTGCCCCGGGCTCGAGTGCCGGATCCGCGGCGTCACGAGCATCGATATGACGAAACGTCATGAACTGCACAAAATGTCATCATCCATTGGAAAGTGTGGATCGCGCTGGAACCTCAAATAAATAATGGTTAATTAGATATCAAAATATGTATTCAATACGTTATGTCCGCGATATTTTTCCTATTATGAAAAATAAAAAACACGATAAACTATATATTTAATTTATACCAATATCATAAAATGTCATATTTATTATTATATATAGAATTAATATAGGATATTACTGTATTGATGTCCTGGACAGATTTCGAACGCGTTGTGTGATACTTCATGCGGATCAATGAATACGTGATCCGAAGGCTTGTAAGTCTGAAATAGCCCAAAGGGGAAAAGCATGCCCGATAGTATGATGGAAAAAGCTAAGAAGTGGATCGCGCAGGTCACCGAGCTCGGACTTCTGCTGATTGCGCTGGCAATCGTGCTGGATGTTCTCGTGGTCGGTGAACTGCCGTTCTTCGGTGGCGTGGTCAACGAGTTGATCAATCTGATCGATACACTCGGAGATAACGGTATCGTCGGACTGATCGCCGTCGCGATCATTCTCTGGCTGTTTGCCAAGCGAAATCCGGGTTAGAGGGCTTTCCCCGTCGCACCGCCCATGCGGGTGCGACGGTCATGATTTACGGTTCTGGAACCGCCTCGGGAGACCTCCCGGGGCGGTTTCTTCTTGTATCGATGCCAGCCGCACTTGAACCCGCACCCGGGCACAGCCATTGTGCTGCCGAGCCCCCTACGGAACCACGCCATGCCGATGACCCCGCCGCGCGACGGCGTTTCAATCAACTACGAAATCCACGGCGACGGACCGCCGCTGATCCTCGTCAGCGGCACCGGCCACGATCTGCACTTCTGGGCGGGCCAGGTCCCGAATTTCTCCAGGTCCTTTCGCACGATCGTCTTCGACAACCGCGGCGTCGGCGGATCGAGCGTACCCGAGGCGGGCTACAGCCTCGCCGACATGGCCGACGACGCGGCCCACGTCCTGGATACGGAAGGCATCGAAGAAGCCCATGTCATGGGTTTCTCGATGGGCGGCCATATTTCCCAGGAACTGGCGCTGAACCACCCGGAGCGTGTTCTCAGCCTTGGTATTCACCACAGCTGGGCCCGCAACGGCGCGCGGCTCAAAAAGTTCCAGGAGACACGGCTTTATCTCGCGCAGCACGACCAGCGGGTCGCGCTGGCGGAAATCAGCATGCTGGCGCTCCATGCCAGCGCCTACTATGACGCGCATGTCGCGGAGATGGACGCCCATCGCGCCTTCCTGCTGGAGAAATCACCGGTCAACGCCGGCTGGATCGGCCAGCTCGTGGCCTGCATCGCGGGCGACACCTACGACCGGTTGCCCGCCATCCGTGTTCCGACCCTGATCACCTGTTCCAACCTAGATCTGATCGCATCTCCGCACCTGTCCGAGGAAATACACGCCCGGATTCCGGGGTCCGAGCTCCGCATTCTCGAAGGGACGGGCCACGTCGCCCTCATGGAGAATCCGGACGGGTTCGCCGACATCTGCCTGGAGTTCCTCACGCGGATCGTGGGCTGAGCGCCTGTCCCCTTGAGCCGGGCATCGACCCGGCCGATAATTCGCTTAAAGAACGGCGGCAAAAGCCGAACAAGAAACGGGAGGAGGCCCCATGCTCGGACGCATCATGGACAGGCCGCTGATGATCTCGAGCCTGCTGCAGCATGCCGATACGACATCGGGCGACCGCGAGATCGTCACGCGTACGGTCGAGGGGCCCGTTCATCGATACACCTACCGGGATGCGCACAGGCGCGCGCGCCAGCTGGCGAACGCGCTGCACGCGCTCGACGTGAAGCTGGGCGACCGGATCGCGACGATGGCCTGGAATACGCACCGCCATTTCGAGATCTACTACGCCGTCTCCGGCATCGGCGCCGTGACCCACACGCTGAACCCGCGGCTGCACCCCGGCCAGCTCACCTACATCATGAATCATGCCGAAGACGCCTACATCTTCGTGGATCTGAACCTCGTCCCGCTGATCGAGAACGTCGCCGGCGAGCTGCGCTCCCTGAAGGGCGTGATCATCATGACCGATCGCGCGCACATGCCGGAAACGAGCCTTCCGAACATTCTCTGTTACGAAGAACTGATCGACGGCCATTCCGATGGGTTCGACTGGCCCGAGTTCGACGAGAATACCGCCTCTTCCCTCTGCTACACGTCGGGCACGACAGGCAATCCCAAGGGTGCGCTCTTCAGCCACCGCTCGACGATCCTGCACGCCTATGCGTCGGCGCTTCCCGATGTCCTCCATCTGGGTGAACGCGAGGTCGTTCTGCCGGTCGTGCCGATGTTCCACGTGAACGCCTGGGGCATTCCCTACGGCGCCACGATGGTGGGCGCAAAGATGGTCTTCCCCGGGCCCAAGCTCGACGGCGCAAGCATTCACGAACTTCTGGTCAACGAGGGCGTCACCTTTGCCGCCGGCGTACCGACCATCTGGCTCATGCTGCTCGCGCACTGGCGCGACACGGACGTCAGCGCGCCAGACCTGAAACGCACGGTGATCGGCGGATCCGCCTGCCCGGAATCGATGATCCGCGAATTCCAGGATGACCATGGTGTCGAGGTCCGCCACGCCTGGGGGATGACGGAAATGAGCCCGCTCGGCACGGTCTCGATTCCCAAGCCCGCCATGACCGACGACGCGGAACGCATGCGCAAGCAGGTCAAGCAGGGCCGGCCCGTTTTCGGCGTGGAAATGCGGATCGTGGACGATTCCGGGACCGAGCTGCCCCGTGACGGCGAGGCATTCGGCAATCTCCAGGTGCGCGGGCCGTGGATCATCGACAACTACTTCAAGCTCGACCAGTCGGACGCCCACGGTGCGGACGGCTGGTTCGCGACCGGCGACGTCGCCACCCTGGATCCGGACGGCTATATGGAGATCACCGACCGCTCGAAGGACGTCATCAAGTCCGGCGGCGAGTGGATCAGCTCGATCGAGATCGAAAATCTCGCCATGGGTCATCCGGACGTCGCGCAGGCCGCCGTGATCGGCGTCCCCCACCCCAAGTGGGACGAACGTCCGCTCCTGATCGTGGTACCGGCCAGCGGCAAGTCACCGACCCACGAGGAGATGACATCCTTCCTCGACGGCAAGATTGCCAAGTGGTGGCTGCCCGACGACACGGTTCATATCGACGAACTGCCCCTCGGCGCGACGGGCAAGGTCCTGAAGACCGAGCTGCGCGAGCAGTTCGGCAATCACAAGCTGCCCACGGCATAGTTCCCTGGCCCGGCGGCAACCGGCCCCGAAAACCTTCGCGAAAAGAGCACCAGAATATGTCCGACACCCCCACGACCGACGCGCTGCTGCAACTAAGATTCGACGACGCACCGCAGAATGTTGCCGACGCCCCGGACGCGCAGGCCTGGCACGCGATCGCGAACCGCCAGTCCTGCCGCAGCTACGCAGATACGCCGCTGAGCGCCGCGCTCGTCCGGCAACTCTGCGCGCTCGCGCTGTGCTCGCCGACCAAGAGCGACCTGCAACAGCGCGACATTGTCGTCGTCGAGGATCCGGACAAACGCGCGGTCATCAATGGTCTGTTTCCCGGCAGCCCGTGGATCGCCGACGCACCGGTTTTCCTGGTGTTCTGCGGCAACAATCGCCGGCTCCGGCAGATCCACGAACGCGCAGGCCATCCGTTCGAAAACGATCACCTGGATGCGTTCTTCAACGCCGCTGTCGACGCCGGAATCGCGCTCTCCGCGTTCGTGAACGCGGCCGAAGCCGCGGGACTCGGCACCTGCCCCATCAGCACCATCCGCGACCATCTCGAAGTCATCAACGAGCTTCTGGAGTTGCCCGACTGGGTGTTCCCCGTGGCCGGCATGACCGTCGGATGGCCTGGGCGCACCCCGCGCGTGAACCTGCGTCTGCCGCTCGCGGCCACCGTCCACACCGACACCTACAATGAGGACGCGCAGGCGGATGCCATCGAGGCCTATGACCTGCGTCGCGCGGAGCTCCGTCCCTTCGGTTCGCAGCGGGATCCCGACCGGTTCGGCACGCGGGACCCGTACACATGGTCGGAAGACAAGGCGCGTCAGTTTGCAGAGCCCCAGCGTACGGACTTCGGCGCCTATGTGCGCGCGAAGGGGTTCGACCTGAGCTAGAGGCGCCTACTCCGCCGGTGCCGCGGCAAACCGCAGTGCCGGCAACAGCGTGACGGCGACCAGGATCCCGACGGCCGTAACCGCAAGAAGCACGAACAGGGTATCGAACCCCCAGCGTCCATGAATCCAGCCGATCAGCGGCACCGACGAGGCGATGATCGAAAAGTTGATGGTGTAGCGCAGGGCATAGACCCGGGCCCGCCAGTCGCTCCGCGCGACACGCCCGATGAGCACGTCGTTGATCGGGATCTGGCTGAACACAGCGAACATGAACGCGACCGCCACGAACAACGCGCTCCATCCGGTCAGACCCGGCATCAGCGAGAACAGCGCGGCCTGCAGTGCCGCGACGACCATGAACACCCGGCGCACCGGCATCCGGTCAACGAGATAGCCCACCACCAGCTGACCGATCGAGGCTATCGCGAAGGCAATGAACGCGTACGACCCGACCGCGGTGGCCGAAACGGCCAGCGCGCCGAGCTGCTCGTCGAACACCTTCGGCAGGCTGAAGGTCGTGCTTTGAAAGATCAAACCACCCAGCGAGGAGGTCACCAGGACAATCACCAGAACGCGAATCATGGTCGCCCGGTCGAGGGCCAGCGACGCCATTTCTCCCGCGCCACCCGGTTGCGCCCGCACGCGCGCCTCTGCACTGCGACCGCGTACGACCATGATGTAGACGAACCCCAACATGATCGAAACGACCCCCGGCCAGACGAAGGCCGAGCGCCAGCCGATATTGTCGATCAGCAACGCGGTGATCAGCGCCGCCGACGCCACCCCCAGATTGCCGAAAATGCCGTTCACGGCGATGGGCACACCCGTGCGGGTGCGGCCATGCACGACCAGGGCGATCCCGACGGGATGGTAGATCGCCGCAAACATGCCGATGGCGAACAATCCAGCCGCCATCTGGAGCGGTGTCGTCGCGAGGGCCGTCGCGGCGGACGATGCCCCGATCCCGATGAAGAAGACCGCCATCATCCCCTCGCGGCTCCAGCGGTCCGCGAGCCAGCCCGCGGGGATCGTGAAGACCGCGAAGGCGACAAAACCCGGCGTCGCGTAGGCGATGAGCTGGCCGTAGCTCATGTTCCAGTCGCTGGCGAGCGCCAGCGCCGCGGCGGTCGCGAAGATGAGCATGAACAGATGGTCGAGAAAATGACCGACGTTCAGCAGCAGGAAATGCGCACCCTCGCGATTGAGCAAGTCCGGCTCCTACCAGACCGACCAGCCGGCATCGACGATGATGGTCTCGCCATGGATCATCCGCGAGTCCTCGGTCGCGAGGAACACGGCGGTCCCGGTCATGTCATCCGGATCCATGAAGTCGATGCCGGTCGGCGTGAACGTCTTCATCAGTTCCACATACTCCTCGTTGCCCGGCCCGCGCACATGGGCGTTGAGCGGCGTCGCCACGTTGCCGGGGGCAATCGAGTTGACGTTGATCTTGTCCTTGCCGAGCTCGGCGGCGAGCGCGCGCGTCATGTTCACAACGCCGCCCTTGGACGCGCAGTAGCCCGGACAGTTCGGGAACGCGCCAGTACCGGCGATGGAAGAGATGTTGACCACCTTGCCGCCGCCATTTTCGCGGAAATGCGGCACGAGGGTCTTCACCATGAAGAAATAGCCCTTGAGGTTGAGATCGAGCTGCTCGTCCCAGATTTCCTCGGTCGTTTCCATCACGGGCACCGTTCGGAACACGCCGGCATTGTTCACCAGGATATCGACCCGGCCGAACTCGGCGATCACGTCCGCGATGAGCTTCTCGATATTCGCCACCTTCGAGACATCCGCCTTGAAGGCCTTGCCCTTGCCGCCGGCATCGGTGATCTCCTTGATGATCGCCGCTGCGCCGTCATCGTTGCTCTTGTAAACCGTCGCAACGGTCGCACCCTCGGCCGCGTAGCGCTTCGCGATCGCGGCACCGATACCCACGGAACCGCCCGTGACGATCGCCACCTTGTCCTTCAACCTCATCGGAAATCTCCCTTCATCTTGATGAACCTGGCCGGCACCTACGCCGACCGCAACTCTTCCGTTCGCGCAACATCGACGGACATGTCGTCCGTGATCTTCACGCCATAAACCTCTTCGGCCCGCGCCCGCGTGACGATGCCCTCACGCACATCGTGCAGGACCCGTTCCGGGTCGCGCGTCCGCGGATCACCATAACCGCCGCCGCCCTGGGCAATCGAGACCAGAGTCTCGCCGTCCTCGATCCAGACGATCGAGCATTGTTCGAGCCGTTCGCGCTCACGGTTCCGGGTCGTCCTGAACTGGTCCGACCGCGCCGCCGGCAGGCCCGCGCGCGCGCCCTGGGGCACATGAATGTTCCCGTCATGCACGAATCCCGCTTCCATCCGGCAGTCCACCGGGCCGTACTCCACCTCGATTCCCGGAGCGCCGCGATGGCGACCGGCACCCTCGCTGTCCGGTATCAGACGCCGGGTGTGTACGTGGATCGGCGTGTACACCTCGTCGAGCTCGACGGAATCGATGAAGCACATGCCCCCATTTCCGACATGCAGCATGGTCAGCCAGGCGTCCTGATGCGGCGCGCCCGCGCCCGCCGTGTGCCCCAGGAACAGCTGGTTCACATACGGCTTGCCGTTGCGCGGATCGGTTCCGGAAACCACGGCCGTTGATGGCGCGCAGAAACACCCGACCTCTCCCATGCCGAAGCCGTCTCCCATCTCCGCCATGGCGCGCTGGGTGGCCGACACGATCCGGTCGGCCAGGTTCGTGGTCGATGCCGAACAGCTGATCGGATGGCGCGGGATGCCCACGACACCCGCATCCTTCAGGTGCAGCTCGATACGCCGGAGCGAGCCGGCATTCTTGGGCACCGTATGATCGATGGAGTTGAACACCCCGATATACGCCGCGGTGCGCGTGCAGGATTCCGAGACATTGAGGCCGCAGTTCATCTGGTCGGCGTTGTCGCGAAGGTCGACGGTTATCTTCCCGGCGTCGGGATCCAAGGTGACATTCGACGTCACGGTGATTCCCTCGTCGGGCGTGCCGGGGATGGCATCATGGGTCGATTGCGCGGACGCCTGGCCCCCGGGTATGTCGGCGATCGCATCGACCATGCGTTTCTCGGAATACTCGAACCACTGGCCGGTGAAGGCATGCAGCGTGTCCCAGCCCACCTCCTCGCCCAGCGCGAGAAGCTCACGCTCGCCAATGAGGGCGGAGCCCAGCATCGCCAGAAAATCCCCGTGCCACTGTTCGGGCACGCGAATGCGCAGCTGGCACATGCGCACGATGTCCTCGATGGTCTCGTAGTCCTTGAGCACCTGTACCGCGGGAAAGATCAGCGCCCCTTCCTCGTAAACGTCGCGCGCCGTGCCGTGATAGGTCGTCGGGATCGAGTTGCCGATATCCGCCTGGTGGGCCTTCGCCAGCACGGTGAAGTGGTGCACCCCGTCGTCGTCGATCACGGGCATGATGATCGTGTGATCGGCCGGGTGCGAGCAGCCGTGATAGGGCGAGTTGTGCAGGAACGCGTCGCCCTTCTTCAGGTCCGGGTGAAACTCCTTCATCGAGCGCGCCATGATGTCAGGGCCCGACAGGACGTGAATCGGCAGACTCTCGGCCACGGCCAGGAGCTCGCAGTCGGCAGTCAGGATGCAGCAGGAGAAGTCCTTCGCGCGGTTGAGGACCCCGGAGCGTCCGGTGCGCAGGAGCGTGTTGCCCATCTTCGAGGAAATCCCCTCGAACCGGTTGGCGAGAATGGCGAGCTGCGCGCCGTCGAGTTGTTCCTCTGCCATCACCCTCTCTCCGTTACGGCCGCATCAGGAGGCTGCCGGATGCCGTCCGCTCGAACCCGGTCGCGCTGTCGGCGATCACCGTCGTGAACGGGGATTCGATGATCGCCGGTCCCTCGTGGACCTCGCCGGCGACCATGCTGTCGAAATCATGCACCGCCGCATCGACCGTGCCGTCTCCTGCGAAATAGACCTGCCGCGTCGCCGCGACTTCATGACCGCCGCCCGGGGCCAGTCGTCCCGGCCCACCGTCGCGCAAGCCGCACCGCGCCGTCGCGGTCCAGCCGACAAACTCGATGACGGATCCCGGGTCGCGGATCGCGAAAATACGCTCGTGCATGGCGTGAAACGCTTCCTCGAGCGCCGCGAGCTGATCGCCGTCGCTGAAACGGTCCGCCGGCAGGGGTACGTCGATCTCCCAGACCTGCGAGGCATAGCGCGCCTCGACGGCAAACTCGATCTGTGACGACACCGCGTTCGCACCCGGCCCGTCGATGAAGGACTGCGCCTCGGCGCGGAGTCCCTCGAGCGTCCGGTTGACGCCGTCCCGGTCGAACGCATCGGACGTGGTGAAGAACGTCGCGCGATACTCGTTGGTCAGGTCCGTCATCAGCGCGCCCGCAGCGCTCAGACCGGCACCGGTTTCGGGGATCAGCAGGAGCGGACAGCCGAGCCGGCGTGCGATGTAGATGGAATTCAGAACCGCCGCCCCGCCAACGCCGATCAGCACCGCGTCCGCCGGATCGATCCCCTGATCCACGGTGATGTCCGAGATGGCCTGAACCATATTTTCCGTCGCCACGCTCAGGATCGCGGCGGCCGCCTCCTCGACCGAAAGACCGAGCGGCGTCGCGATGCGGGTATCGACCGCCATGCGCGCCCCCGCGGCATCGATGTCCATGCTCCCGCCGAGGAAATAGCCCGGATCGAGGTAACCGAGCGCCACGCAGGCGTCGGTCACGGTGGGTTCCGTCCCGCCCGCGCCATAACAGACCGGCCCGGGCACCGCGCCGGCGCTCTGCGGTCCCACATGGAGCAGTCCACCGGCATCGACCCACGCGATCGAGCCGCCGCCCGCCCCGACACTCTTGATGTCGATCGACGGGAACCCGGTCATGTGGCCCCGGTAGGGCTGGCCGATCCAGGTCTCCTTGGTCAGCGGAATGCGCCCGTCACGCACCAGGCTGACGTCGTACGTGGTGCCGCCGGTGTCGGCGATGATCACGTTCTTAGCGTCGGAATCGATCCCGGCATAGTTTCGGCCGGCGATCGGCGCCATCGACGGGCCGGAGTTGATGGCGTGGATCGGCTTCTGCGCGAGGTCCCGGGCATCGAGCATGCCCCCCTGGGACGTCAGGACGAGCGTGCGACCATCGAAACCGGCGGCCGAAAGCCGTTCCGTCAGGCCACCGAGATACTTGCCCATCAGCGGCTTCAGGGAGGCGTCTATCGCGGTCGCCGACGCACGGCGGTACTCGCGCAGGGCCGGATTGATCCGGTGCGACAGCGTGTAGGGGACGCCGGACAAGTGTTCCTCGAGCATCTCGCCGACGCGCAGCTCATGCGCGGGATTGGAGATCGACCAGAGGAAACAGACGGCGACGGCCTCGACCTCCGCATCCCGAAGCCTGTCGATGATCGCGAGAACGCCCGCCTCGTCGAGCGGGGTGTGCTCCGATCCGTCGCTGCTGATCCGCTCGGGCACTTCGAAGGTGAGCGCGCGCGGGATATAGGGTTCGGGGTAGGCCGCCACGAAATTGAACGGCTCGATGCGTCCGCCCTCCCGCAGCACCAGGACATCGGGATGTCCGGCCGTCGTCAGGAATGCGGTCCGGGCCGTGTTGCCGGTGATAATCGCATTGATGGCGTGGGTCGTTCCGTGGATCAGCATGTCACCACGCGCCAGCATGTCCGCGAGCGGCATTTCGCGATCCTCGGCAGCCAGTGCGAGGGCATCGAGGACACCCTTCACCGGGTCCGCCGGGGTCGTCGACGCCTTGTACATCGACAGCGCCCCGTCATCGTCCTCGACGATCAGGTCGGTGAATGTGCCACCCGTATCGCAGGCAAAACGCATCGCTACTCCCCAACATGCAATGGACCGAATTGAAGCATCCCCACGCGCGACTTCATAGGGGCATCGCGCGGAAAATACGCCCGGAATCTCACGGTTTCCGGTTGACGCTCCCCCGTGGGCGTCCGATGCTTCGGACCGGCTGGGCGTCGGGCTCAACCGGGACGAACGAGACGGGCCATGAAGCTCCACCCGCAAGCACAGGCGGTGCTTGACCTCCTGAACGAGGCGCCGACACCGCTCAAGGATCTACCGCCCGCCGAGGCGCGCGCGGCCTACGACCGGTTCATCATCCCCCGCAATTTCGACCCCGTACCGCTGCCCCATGTCGAAGACCGCGAAATTCCGGGGGCCGGTGGTCCCATGCGCGTGCGCATCTACCGTCCGGACAATGACGGAAACCCACTGCCGGTCTTCCTGTTCATCCATGGCGGCGGGTTCGTCATCGGCAGCATCGAGAGCCGGGACCCGCAGTGCCGACTGATCGCCCGGGACACGCCGTGCATCGTGGTGTCCGTCGACTACCGGCTGGCACCGGAGCACCCGTATCCCGCCGCACCGGAAGACTGCTGGGCCGCGCTGGAGTGGCTGCATGCGAACGCGGATACGCTTGGGGGTGATCCCGAACGCATCGCGGTCGGCGGCGAGAGCGCCGGCGGCAACCTCGCGGCCGGGCTCGCCCTGCGTGCGCGCGACGCCGGCGGGCCCGGCCTTTGCGCCCAGATCCTGGTCTATCCGGTCACCGACATGTTCTTCGAGCAGGACCTGCCGTCCTACGGACTTCTCGACGAGGACTATTTCCTCACCCGGGACCAGATGGCCTGGTACTACGACTGCTATGCGCCCGGCACGACGGCGACGGACGACATGATGCTGTCGCCGAGCAAGGCCGAGGACCTCGGTGACCTCCCCTTCACCCAGATCGTCACGGCGGAGTTCGACCCGTTGCGCGACGACGGGAAGCGTTACGGGGAGCGTCTCGCCGAGGCCGGCGTCCCGGTGGAATACACCTGCATGGCCGGCATGATTCACGGATACTGGCACTACGGCAAACTGATCGACGCTTCCGGCGAGGCTTTGAATCTGTCCATCGACGCGCTGCAGCGCGTATACAACGACCGGAGCTAGCGATATGGAGCCGACCGCAATCGACAAGGCGGCCATCGCCATCGCCGAGAACCGCCTGAACCGGACCCGGCTGGATACGCTGCCGGCGGCGTTCCGGCCCGGTGATCTGCACGACGCCTACGCGGTGCAGGAGCGTCACAACGAAATTCTGGCTGAACGGGGCCTCGGCGCACTCGTTGGATACAAGATCGGCTGCACGACGCCGGTGATGCAGGAATACATGAACATCCACGAGCCCGCTTTCGGCGAGGTGTTCGATTCCACGGTCCACCGCAACCATGCGGAATTCTCCTTCGCCGACCTCGTGAACCCGGGCGTCGAGACCGAGATCGCGGTCTCGCTCGCCGCCGACATGCCCGCCGACGACGGCCCCTACACCCGCGAGAACGTGCGCGACGCCGTCGGCGCGGCGATGATCTCCATCGAGCTGGTCGAGGCGCGCTACCGCGACTATCGCGAGCTGGACACACCGACCATGGCCGCCGACAACTTCTTCAACGCCGCGGTCGTCCTCGGCGAGCCGGTCACCGACTGGCAGGACATCGACCTCGCTGCGGCCGAGGGCACGGTCCTCCTGAACGGCGAGCTGCTCGGCAAGGGGCTGGGCTCACTGATAATGGGGCACCCGCTCGAGGCGCTCGCATGGCTCGCGAACCGCCTGTCCGAGCGCGGTCGTCACCTGAAGGCCGGGGAGTTCGTCACCCTCGGCTCGGTCATCGCGACCCAATGGGTCTCACAGGGTGACCGGATCGACCATTCCATCCCCGGCCTTGGGTCGGTGTCTGTATCTTTCTCCTAGAACGTCGGAACGCGGAGTACCCATCTTATGAAGAGTTATCAGCTCGTCGCCCCCAACGAAGCCCTCGAACTGACCGAGAGCGAGACCCCCACACCCCAGGGTCGCGAAGTCCTGCTCAAGATCACCGCCTGCGGCGTCTGCCACTCGGACCTGCATTTCTGGCATGGCTACTACGATCTCGGCGACGGCCAGAAGATGACGCTCGAGGACCGCAATATCGAGCTGCCCTTCACCATGGGCCACGAACCTGTCGGCGAAGTCGTGGCGCTTGGACCGGATGTGGACGGCGACGTCGAGGTCGGCCAAACCTATCTGATCTTCCCCTGGCTCGGCTGCGGAGACTGCGCGCGCTGTAACGAAGGGCGCGAGAACGACTGCGCCAACACCGCACCGCTCGGCGTACGCCGGCCGGGCGGCTACGCCGACCACCTGCTGCTCCCGGATGCCAAGTATCTCGTGAACATCGACGGCGTCGATCCGCACTACGCGTGTACGCTCGCCTGTGCCGGGATCACCTCCTACAGCGCGATCCGCAAGGCCCGCGACATCGCCCCCGACGACAAGCTCGTGATTATCGGCGCGGGCGGGGTGGGCCTGACCGGCGTGGGCATTGCCGCCGACTTCATCGCCAACGAGAAGATCGTCGTTGACGTGGACGAGGAGAAGCTCGCGGCGGCGCGCGAAGCCGGTGCCGATTACACCATCAACCCGCTGCGCGAGGACGCCCGCGCGACCATCGCCAAACTGACCGATGCCGGCGCCGGCGCCGTCGTGGACTTTGTCGCGTCGACCGAGACAGCGAGCCTCGGCATCGACGTTATCCGCCGCGGCGGCAGCTACATCGCGGTCGGCCTGTATGGCGGCCGGATCGACATCCCTTCGCTGGCGCTGCCCACCCGGGACATTGCGCTCCGCGGCTCGTATGTCGGTACGCTCAGCGAGATGCACGAGCTGATGGATCTGGTGAAAGCCGGCAAGGTCGATCCGATCCCGGTCGCATCGCGTCCCATGT
>Ga0181579_10002609_pt1 | contig 14534 bp, 10 predicted proteins | sample 071ome_24_FD_132996 | JGI IMG/M metagenome (GOLD analysis project Ga0181579, IMG submission 132996) | Coastal salt marsh microbial communities from the Groves Creek Marsh, Skidaway Island, Georgia - 071402CT metaG (megahit assembly) | ecosystem: Environmental > Aquatic > Marine > Intertidal... | reverse complement strand
GGTCATTGGCCGCGATGATACGGCCAAAGGCGTGATAGACAGGCGAGAAGACGATCACCCCCTCACCAGGCGCAGAACAGGCCTGGATGATCATCGCCAGCGCGTTGACAAGGCCATGTGTCTGCAGCGCCCATTCGGGCTCTATCTGCCAGTCATGGCGTCGCTTCATCCATCCCGCCATGGCGGTGCAAAAGCTGGACTCATCCCCGTAATAACCATGAACGCCATGGTCGACCATGCGCTGCAGCGCTTCATTGATCGCCGGTGCGGCGCGAAAATCCATATCCGCCACCCATAGCGGGATGCCGGTATCCAGCGGCACGCCATAGCGCCCCATCCCGTCCCATTTCTGGGAATGAGTTCCCCGGCGGTCGATCACCTCATCAAAATCAATCATCGATATGTTGTCCCTGGCCAAAACCATTGAGTGTGCGGGCGCCTAACATTTCAGGAAAGTTCGGATATGCGCGTTGAATTGACGCTACGATACGGTCACGGACATGTCTTTGCCAGCCATATTTTCGATGCCGTGGACGCCGGGGCAGGACATGACCGGGCCCAAGGCGGCCGACAACCCACAGCCCACACCCCGCGGGTCACAGGCAGGCGTCAAGACCGTCCATGAGCTGCCTGACCTCGGCATCGGTCGTGTAATGCACGAAGCTGAGGCGCAGCACCCCGGCCTCGGCATCGCAGCCCATCGCGCCGATGGTCCGCACCGCGTAGAAATCCCCGGCCCCGGCCATCACGCCATGGCTGGCAAGCGCCGCGGCAACCCCGGCCGCCGGACGAGCGGTATGAAGTGCCACCGTCGGTACCCGCCCGGTCTCGCCGCCAACCCGGCCACTGCCAAGAATGCGCGCATCATTGCGGCTACCAAGGAACTCCAGCAGCGGTGCCAGCGTTCTATCCTCATGCGAACGCTGCATCGCGGTGACTATGCGCGCCCGCTCCGCAGGTCCGGCGTCGCCGCCGACATGATGCTCATAGAGCGCGTCGACATAGTCTGCCATACCGGCGGCGGCGGCCACCTGCGCATGGTCCGGGCCGGCCGGCGTGAAGCGCTTTGTGCGCGAGCCGGCATTGAAGAAATGTGCCTGATTTGCCAGCCTGTCGGCAAGGCCGCGCCGCAGGATCATGATCCCCTGATGCGGCCCATAGGTCTTGTAGCTGGAGAACAGATAGATATCGGTGCCAAGCGCGCCGATATCGGGAAAGCCGTGCGGCGCCATGCTGACCCCGTCAACGCAGGTCACAGCGCCGACGTCATGCGCCATCGCGACGATGCTGGCAACCGGGTTTTCCTGCCCGACGATGTTCGAGCAATGCGGGAAACAGACAAGCTTCACCCTTTCATCGAGGAGATCGGCAAGCTGATCGATTTCAAGCTGGCCGCTCTCCGGGTCGACATGCCATTCGCGGATCTCCATGCCGCGCGCCGCCAGACGCCGCCAGGCACCGCTATTGGCCTCATGATCCTGGTCGGTTACAATCACCACGTCTCCGACGGCCAGCGTTTCGGCGAAGGCCTGCGCCAGCACATAGGTGTTCTGGCTTGTCGAGGGACCGAAGCTGAGTTCATCCGTCTCGACATTCATCAGCGCGGCAAGCCGCGACCGCGCCTCGTCCATCTCCTCGCCGCCGTCGCGGCTGGCGGCATAGGCGCTGTAGGGCTGGACCTTGCGCTGCGTGTAGAAGCGGTGCAGCCGGTCGATGACCTGACGACAGGTGTATGACCCGCCGGCATTCTCGAAAAAGGCCTGACCGGCCAGCGACGGCTCGGCAAAGGCCGGGAATTGGCTGCGAATGAAATCAACATCAAGATCGGCGGTCATCCACCCTGCTCCCTGTTCTCATTCATATTCATCTTTATCTTCATCCTCATGACCGGTTCAGGCTGCCGGCATCCGGCCCCCATACATCGCTTACCGCATATCCGTCAGCAAAGATATCCGTCGGATCGGCATCGATCACCGTCTCGCCAAAGCGCCAGCCGCGCCCGCTGATCCGTGGCAGCACAGCCGTTCGGCCAGCAATTTCGGTCACGCCGGTCAGCGTCACCTCGAAGCGCGAGTCGATGACCGATCGTGTGGTGATGGACTGGCCAACGCCGATCCTTCCCCGCGCATGCAGCGCGGCCAGATGCGCGGATGACCCGGTACCGCAGGGGCTGCGGTCAAGCCGCCCCGGCGGCATTATAGTGGCGGTGCGTGTTTCACCTGACTCCAGCGCCTGCCGGAACATCACATAGGCAATGCCGTTGATGGCCGGTATCTCGGGATGAATGATCTGATGGGCCAGATTCAAATCTGTCCGAAGCGCCATGCCGATCTCGGCAAGCCGGGCCGCGTGTTCGGGGGCGATCGTCAGCCCCACCTGCCCGACATCGACAAGCGCGTAGAACACCCCGCCATAGCAGATATCGGCGGTGATTGTTCCCCATTCGCCAGTCGCCAGCGGCACGTCCAGCGCCTCGACAAAGGCAGGTACCATGTCGAGATGCACGCGAACACACTTGCCGTCAAGGCATTCGGCCCGCGCGGTGACAAGCCCCGCCGCCGTCTCCAGCGTCACCACCGTCTCGGGCTCGCGCATTTCCACCATGCCGGTCTCGAGGAGCGCCGTCGTCACGCAGATGCTGTTCGACCCGGAACTGGCATGCGCGCGGTCAGGCTGCATGATGATGAAGGCGGCGTCAGCGCGCGGGTCCACCGGCGGTATCAGCAAATTCACCGAACAGGCCGGATTGCCGCGCGGCGCCAGCATCAGCTGGCGGCGCAACGCGCCGTCGCCATCAATCAGAAAAGCAAGCCGGTCAGCGATACTGTCCCCCGGAATGTCGGGAAGGCCCGATGTCACGACATAGCCAAGCTCGCCCTCGGCATGGACATTGATCATGCGGACAGGGCCACTTTTGCGCTGGCCCGTCACTCCCCGGCGGCGGCGCGAAGCGCGCTGATGGTGGTGCGCGGCGAAATGGCCTCGGTTGCGGTGACAATCTCGACGATCGCCCCTGAGGGCGCGGCGCAGGCGCGCTCATATGCGGCGGCGAATTCATCGGTACGGGTCACCCGCTCGCCATGGAATCCGTAGGCTGACGCGATGGCCATATAGTCCGGATTGACGATCTCGGTCCCTGACACGCGGGCCGGATAATGCCGTTCCTGATGCATCCTTATGGTGCCGTAGCTGCTGTTGTTGATGATCAGGATCACCGGGTTCAGCCCCGACTGCAGCGCGGTGCCAAGCTCATTGCCGTTCATCTGGAAATCGCCATCACCGGCAAAGCACAGAACAAAGCGTGACGGGTCATGAACCTTCGCCGCCAGCGCCGCCGGAAGGCCGAAACCCATCGACCCGCTTTGCGGGCCAAGCAGTCTCTGACCGCGGCCATAGGACAGGAACTTATTTGGCCAGATCGCGAAATTGCCGGCCCCGTTCGTGACAATCGCATCCGCCGGCAGCGTGTCCTGAATCAGGGCGGTGATGACACCCATATCGACGTCACCGGGCTGTGTCGGCGCTGTCAGGGAGGCCAGATAGTCGGTGCGCGCCGCCTTGTACCAGGCCGTGCGGGCGGCGCTGTCAGGCAGTTTGATCGTCGCCAGCGCGGCGGCCATGGCGTTCGGACCGGCATGGATGGGCAGGTCGGGCGCATAGATCTTGCCAATCTCGTCATCCGAGGCGTGGCTGTGAATCAACGTCGCCGCCATGCGCGGTGCGGTGAACAGGCTGTAGCCATCTGTCGTCAACTCGCCAAAGCGGATATTCACCGCCAGGATCAGGTCGGCCTCGCGAAGCAGCGTTTTCATATAGCCGTTCATCGCCACACCGGCATCACCGACATAGGACGGGCAATCATTGTCGATGATGTCGTGGAACCGGAAGGCGGCGACCACCGGAACATCATTGGCGGTGGCGAACCTCTCGACCGCGCGGGCGGAGTCCTCGGTCCAGCGTGTACCGCCAAGAAGGATGACCGGGCGTTCGGCGGCGGCGAGCCTGTCGGCGATTCCACTGACATTGGCTGCCGACGGTGCCGGTTCGGGAATCACCACCGGGCCGCAGGGTTCGGCCTCCGACATGGCGACAAGCATATCCTCGGGAAGCGCCACCACGACCGGACCCGGCCGGCCACTGAGCGCCACCGTCCAGGCGCGGCTGATGATCTCGGGAACGCGGTTCACATCGTCAATCTCGACGGCCCATTTCGCCAGTGGCCGGAAGAATGCGCTGTAATCGACCTCCTGAAACGCCTCGCGGCCCTTCACCCGGGTCCCGACCTGCCCAACAAACAGGATCATCGGCAGCGAATCCTGCATCGCCGTATGGATACCCACGGCGGCGTTGGTGGCGCCCGGGCCACGCGTGACGAAACAAAGACCCGGCGCGCCGGTCAGCTTGCCCCACGCCGCCGCCATATAGGCGGCCCCGCCCTCCTGACGGCACAGGATCAGCTCGAAGATATTCGCGTGGTCGACCATCGCATCGAGAACGGCAAGATAGGATTCCCCCGGAACCCCGAATCCGCGCGTTGCGCCAAGGCCGACAAGGCTGTCCATCAACAGCTGGCCACCCGTTCTCGCTCTTGCCTGCGTCATCGGCCTGCCCCCCTGTTATACCGTACCGCGACCGCGGCAGTCGTGATCTAGGCCGCCAGCACCTTGGCGACAGCGGCGGCAAAGGGCTCATGCCGCCCGCCGGACAGGCCGGCGATATTGATCCGGCTGTCACCAATGACATACATGGCATGTGATTCGCGAAGCTCCTCGACACTGTCCTTGTCGAGCCCGAGCCGCGAGAACATCCCGCGATGCGAGGCGATGAAATCAAACCTGTCGGTATTGCATTGCCGGCGCAGCTCGTCCGCCAGGCTCTGGCGGATCGTCAGCATGGTGTCACGCATTTCGCCAAGCTCGGTCTCCCACTCGGCGCGAAGGTCCGTATCGCCGAGGATGATCGCCACCAGCGCCGCGCCATGATCAGGCGCGAAGGAATAGTTCAGGCGGTTGAGAACAGCCAGATTACGGCTGACAACTTCATGCTGGTCCACGCTCTCGCAGATCACCATGGCGCATCCGACCCGGTCGCGATACAGGCCGAAATTCTTCGAGCATGACGCCGCGATTAGCATTTCCGGCACCCGTGCCGCCATGGCCCGCAGCCCGGCAGCGTCGGCATCAAGACCGTCGCCAAACCCCTGATAGGCGATATCGACAAAGGGAATGGCTCCCTTTTCAAGGATCAGGTCGGTGATCGCGTCCCACTGCGCCGCGTCGAGATTGGCGCCGGTCGGGTTGTGGCAGCAGCCATGCAGCATCACCACGTCCTGCGGCTGTACGCCGGCAAGATCATCCATCATGGCGTCGAAATCGACCGTGCTGCTGGCGCTGTCGAAATAGCTGTAGCTGCGCATCTTCAAGCCCATATGCCTGGCGATGCCAATATGTGACGGCCAGGTCGGATCACTCAGCCACAGCGTCGCCTCGTCATTGATCATCTTGATCGCCTCATAGAGCTGGCGAATGGCGCCGGTGCCGCCGGGGGTCTGGATCGTCGCCACACGGCTGGCGGGCACACTATCGCCAAGGACCAGCGCACGCATGGAATCACGGAAGGCCTCATCACCGGCAAGCCCCTTATAGGTCTTGGTTGTCTGGCTGTTGTGAAGAACCAGCTCGGCCTTTTTCACCGCGCTCATGATCGGCGTGTTGCCGGCGGCATCCTTGAACACTCCAACCCCGAGGTCGATCTTGCCGTCGCGCGTGTCGGCGGCAAACAACTGGCCGAGGCCAAGGATGGGATCAGGGGGGACGGGCTGGAACTTCTCGAGCATGGGACGACCTTTCAGTGGCGAGATGCGCCGTAGATATCTGCGATCATGTTTAGGGCATTCGGCGGGTTGCTGGCAAGCCTGTCAGACGTCGGCACACCGTCCTCGGCAGCTCGCAGATCAGCGTTTGACCTCGGGAATCAGGCCGCGCGGGGCGAAACGCAACACCAGCAGCAGCACCAGACCCATCGTCAGCAGCCGCATATGCGCGGCGCTCTCGATCAGATGCAGGCGCAACCAGTGGTCCGGCGCCATGCCCGAGGTCAGCGCCCTCATCAGCCACAGGCCGATGGGCTCGGCCTCGATCCAGAAGAACCAGATGACGAACCCGCCAAGAACGGCGCCCCAGTTATTGCCCGACCCGCCGATGATGACCATGACCCAGATCAAGAAGGTGAAACGAAGCGGCTGATAGGTTGGGGGGCTGAACTGACCGTCAAGCGTCGTCAGCATCGCCCCGGCCACACCGACAACGGCGGAGCCGAGGATGAAGACCTGCAGATGGCGGCTGGTGACGTTCTTGCCCATCGCTGCGGCGGCGGTTTCATTGTCGCGGATGGCCCGCATCATCCGTCCCCAGGGCGAGCGAAGCGCCACCTCGGACAGGTACAGAACCACCAGAAGCACAACCGAGAACAGCCCGGCATAGCACAGCTTGACAGTGATTGAGGCGGCCGTGTCGATGCTCATGTCGAGCCCGCCAGCCCAGGACTGGAACGCCGGCGACTGTTTGAGATCGACCTCATAGGGCACCGGGCGCGGCAAGCCGGTGACATTCTTCACACCGCGCGTCAACCAATCCTCGAACTTCAGGAAATAGATGATGATCTCGGAAATACCGAGTGTGGCGATGGCCAGATAGTCCGAGCGAAGACCAAGCGAGATCTTGCCAACGACCCAGGCCGCGCCGGCGGCGAAAAGCCCGCCGACAAGCCAGGAGAACATGATCGGCATCCCCAGCCCGCCGAGAAATCCGGAAGTGGTGACATCGACCGCCTCGATGGCTTCCACGGCCGGATCGATGATGGCCCGCATGGCGACATATCCGAGCAATACCACAAGGCCGGTCAGCCAGTAGCGGCGGCGTCCCAGATGCAGCGTCCGCCGCCAGGCATGGACCCCCGCCGCCACCGTCAGCAGCGCGGCGACAAGCCCGCCGAAAATGCCGGCCCCGCCAGCCTGCCAGGCACCGGCGACAGGCGGCACCGACACCAGCATCGCGGCCAGCCCGCCAAGCGCGGCAAAACCCATGGTGCCGACATTGAACAGCCCGGCATAGCCCCACTGGATATTCACACCAAGCGCCATGATGGCCGAGATGATGCACATATTGAGCAATGTCAGCGAGACATCCCAGCTCTGCACGAACCCGACCGTCATGAACAGCAGCGCCATCAGCGCGAACAGGGACAGATTGCGGACCGAGTTGCTCATAACGACTTCCCGCTGAAGATGCCGGTCGGTTTGACCAGCAGGACGATCACGAGGATGACGAAGGATACGGCGAATTTGTAATCCGTCGACAGGAACTGGACCAGCGTGTCGGGCGCCATCGATTCCGGCACCAGATAGGTGACGACCCGCTTGTAGGCAAAGGTGACGAACAGCTCGGAAAAGGCGATGACGAAACCGCCGGCGATCGCGCCGATCGGGTTGCCCACCCCGCCGACAATGGCTGCGGCAAAAATCGGCAGCAGCAATTGCAGATAGACAAAGGGTTTGAAACTCTTGTCCAGCCCATACAATGTACCGGCGATGGTGGCCAGCGCCGCCGTCATTATCCAGGCGATCATCACGACCCGATCCGGATTGATGCCGGACAGCAGCGCCAGATCCTCATTATCCGAGAAGGCTCGCATTGATTTGCCGGTGCGGGTGCGGTTCAGGAACCAGAATACCGCGGCGACAGTCACGATGGCGGTGACAACAGTCACCGCCTGGGTTGTCTTGATCGCCAGCCCCTCATTCAACCCGGTCATCTGTTTGAATTCCCGCGCCTTCATGATGAAGCGCTGACCATCGGCAAAGACCTGGTCGCGCGGGCCGATGACAAACCGGATCAGCCCGTTATAGACGAACATCACGCCCACCGAGACGATGAGATAGATCACCCCGGAGGCCTTCTGGCGGCGGTAATAACGATAGACAAGCCGGTCCGTCACCAGACACAGGATGATGGCGGCGAAAATGCCGACGGGAAGCGCCAGCAGCGCCGTCGGCAGCGGGCCAAAGCCGATACCGGCGCTCTGCAGCCCCCAGGTGGCCAGGATCACGAACATGGTGCCAATTGCCATCGTCTCGCCATGCGCGAAATTGGAAAACCGTAGCACCGCATAGACAAGCGTCACCCCGAGCGCGCCAAGCGCCAGCTGGCTGCCATAGGCAAGTCCCGGCACGATGACGAAATTGGCGAGGATCACAAGGGCGTTCAGCACATCACTCATCTCACCCTCCGAGGAACGCCCGCCGCACCTCGGGGTCGGCCATCAAGGCGGCGCCGGTGTCGGTATAGGCGTTGCGTCCCTGCACCAGAACATAGCCACGATCGGCGATGTTCAGCGCCTGTTTGGCGTTCTGCTCGACCATCAGGATGGCGATGCCGGTCTGCGCCACCTCGATGATTCGGTCGAACAGCTCGTCCATGACAATCGGCGACACACCTGCCGTCGGCTCGTCAAGCATCAGGATCTTCGGCTGTGTCATCAGCGCCCGGCCGACCGCCACCTGCTGGCGCTGGCCACCCGACAATTCCCCTGCCGGCTGGGCGCGTTTCTCGCGCAGGATCGGGAACAGCTCAAAGACCTGCTGCATCGTGTCGACGATCTCGTCACGGCGGATGAAGGCCCCCATCTCAAGATTTTCCTCGACCGTCATGCTGGTGAAGACATTGTTTGTCTGCGGCACGAACCCCATGCCGCGCAGAACACGTTCCTGCGGTTTCAGATGCGAGATATCCTCACCCTGCAACAGCACCCGCCCCTCGCGAAGCCCCAGCATGCCGAACATCGCCTTCATGGCCGTCGATTTGCCAGCCCCGTTCGGGCCGACAACAACGGCGATCTCACCCGGCTCGACGCCGATGGTGCAGCCATGCAGGATGTCGGCGCCGCCATAGCCGCAGACCATCTCCTCACCGACCAGAAAGCTCATGAGACAGCTCCCGCGCGTGGCCGGTTCTTCAGACCGGTGCCAAGATAGGCCTCGATGACCTCTTCATTGGCGCGCACCTCGGCGGCCGTGCCAGTGGCAAGGACGGCGCCCTCGGCCATCACGATGACCGGGTCGCACAGCCGCGAGATGAAGTCCATGTCATGCTCGATCATGCAGAAAGTATAGCCGCGTTCGCGGTTCAGCCGCTGGATCGCATCGCCGATAGTCCGCAGCAATGTCCGGTTCACGCCGGCCCCGACCTCGTCAAGGAACACGATCTTGGCGTCGACCATCATGGTCCGGCCAAGTTCCAGCAGCTTTTTCTGGCCACCGGACAGATTGCCGGCAAGTTCATCGGCCACCTGGCTGATCTGCAGGAACTCGATCACCTCGTCGGCATTGCGGCGAAGCTCGATTTCCTCGGCGCGGACCCTGGCCGGGCGCAGCCATGCGTCCATCAGCCGCTCGCCGGACTGGCCACCCGGGACCAGCATCAGGTTCTCGCGCACGGTCAGGGTGGAAAATTCATGCGCGATCTGGAATGTCCGCAACATGCCTCTGGCGAACAACTCATGCGGCGGCAGGCCGGTGATGTCCTGACCATCGAGCAGCACCCGTCCCGATGTGGGGGCATGCAGGCCCGCAATGACATTGAACAGGGTCGTCTTGCCGGCACCGTTCGGGCCAATCAGGCCGGTGATCGAACCTGGCGCGATCGACAGCGAGACATTGTCGACAGCCTTGATGCCTCCAAAATGCTTGGACAGGTTTTCAACAACGATCATGCGGCACCGGCACAGGCATCAGAGCGGACAGACATTCAGAACGGCATTCATAAAAGAAAAACGGCCCAGACAAAAGGTCCGGGCCGTTCATGGATGTCTGGACCCTAGCGGTAGCCAACGGTGGTGTTCTTGCCACCGTCGATCAGGATCTCGGCATAGCTTCCTGCCGACTCGCCGGAACCGATCAGTTCGACAGCCGAAGCACCGACATAATCGACATCACCGCCACCGGCGATGATCTTCAGCGCCTTGCCAAGCTCACCAGGGTAGATCTTCTCGCCCGGTGCGTTGGCCACCATCATGACCTTTTCCTTGTAGGCGGACGCATCGCTCGAACCGGCGGCCTGCATGGCCATGATCATGAGCGCGGCGGCGTCATAGGATTCGGCCGTGAACGGGCCGTTGTTGAAGCCTGCGGCCTTGGCCATATCGTCAAGCATCTTGGCGCCCGGGCTGTCGGTTCCCGGCAGCGTGCCGATCGAACCGTCGAGATCCGGACCGATCGCCGCCGGCAGGGCATCACCGATCATGCCATCGGGCAGGAAGAAACTGTCGAACGCGCCGGTGTCGAGCGACGACTGGATGATCATCTTGCCACCCTGGTCGAGATAACCGGCAACAACCAGCATGTCACCGCCAGCCTGCGACAGGGCCGCAACCTCGGCGCTGTAGTCGCCCTTGCCCTCTTCGTGCGCCGCGTTGATCGTCACGCCGCCACCGAGCTTCTCGTAATTCATCTGGATACTGTCAGCCAGCCCCTTGCCATAGTCGTTGTTGGTGTAGGTGATGGCAACGGACTTGATGCCCTTTTCCATCAGCATTTCAGCCACAACCTGGCCCTGACGCGCGTCGGATGGGGCGGTGCGGAAGAACAGGCCTGAATCCTCCATGTCGGACAGCGCCGGCGAGGTCGCCGACGGCGAAATCATCGCGACGCCCTTGGCCATGGCGACATTCTGCAGCGTGGCGATGGTCACGCCGGAGCAGTCTGCGCCCATGATGCCGCTGACACCGTCAGAGGTGATCAGACGCTCGGCCGTGGCGGTGGCCGCGGCGGCATCAACACAGGTCGAGTCACCACGGACAGGTGTTACCGAGCCGCCACCCATGAACGCACCTGAATCGGTGGCTTCCTTCATGGCGAGTTCGGCGCCGGACGCCATGTCAGGCGTCAGCGATTCAATCGGACCGGTGAAGCCGAGCAGAACGCCGATCTTCACGTCCGCAGCCATAGCAGGTGTCGCGACAAGCGCCGACGCCATGGCCACCATAAGCAATTTCTTCATCAGGACCTCCAAAAGTGATGAGAATACCAGACGGCAATTAAAGGACAGGACGTGCTTCCAAGGCAAGCGGGAATCCGCCCCTTTCGGGCGATATACCGACTGAACCGGCAGCTCGACCCTGCCCAGACAGCTTATCCCTGCTTTGGATAGCCCAGAGTTTTCAACGCGGCAGTGATTTCGTCGAGAATCACCGGGTCGTCGATTGTCGCCGGCATGTTCCATTCGACGCCATCGGCGATTTTCGCCATCGTGCCGCGAAGCACCTTGCCGGAGCGGGTTTTCGGCAGCCGGTCGATGGCGACAACAAGATTGAAGGCCGACACCCGGCCAACCCGCGTCTTCACCAGGTCAATGGACTCGGCGCAAACCTGTTCGACAGGTTTGTCACAATTCGGATAAAGGCAGATCAACCCCAGCGGCAACTGCCCCTTCAATTCGTCGGCGACACCGATGACAGCGCACTCCGCGACATCGGGATGTTCGGCAAGCACCTCCTCCAGCTGGCCCGTCGACAACCGGTGGCCGGCGACATTTATGACATCATCGGTGCGCGCCATGATGTAGAGATACCCGTCCTCATCCTTGTAGCCGGCGTCGCCGGTCTCGTAATAGCCCGGGAAAGTGGTCAGGTATTTCTCGACAAAGGCCTCGTCGGCATCCCACACCGTCGGCAGGCAGGATGGCGGCAGCGGCAGCTTCACCGCGATGGCGACAAGTTCATTCACCGCCCGAACCGTGCCATCCTCGGCGAGGATGTCGATCTCATAGCCCGGCATCGGCACCGAGGGCGACCCAAGCTTGACCGGCAGTGTCTCGATCCCGACCGGGTTGGCGCAGATCGACCAGCCTGTTTCGGTCTGCCACCAATGGTCGATCACCGGCACGCCAAGCTTGTCCTGCGCCCAGATGATGGTGTCGGGGTCGGCCCGTTCGCCGGCAAGGAACAGGTGCGTCAGAGAAGAGGTATCGTAGGTTTTCAGAAATTCGCCATCGGGGTCAGCGCGCTTGATCGCCCGGAACGCCGTCGGCGCGGTGAACAGCACCTTGACACCATGATCCCGGATTACCCGCCAGAAGACGCCGGCATCGGGTGTTCCAATAGGCTTGCCCTCGAACAGCACGGTCGAACAGCCGGCGATCAGCGGCGCGTAGACGATGTAGGAATGGCCGACAACCCAGCCGATATCGGATGCGGCCCAATAGACGTCGCCGGGATTGACGTCATAGATATTCGGCATCGACCATTGCAGCGCCACCGCATGACCGCCATTGTCGCGCACCACCCCCTTCGGCTGGCCGGTGGTTCCCGAGGTATAGAGGATATACAGCGGATCGGTCGCCCTGACCGGCACCGGCGCCACCTCATCGACACCCTCATGCGCGGCGTGCCATTCAAGGTCGCGCCCGGCAACCAGATCGGCCGTCAGCGCCTCACGCTGGTAGATCACGCAGGATACAGGCTTGTGCGACGACAGTTCGATCGCCTCGTCAAGCAGCGGCTTGTAGGCGACAATCCGGTTCGGCTCATGCCCGCAGGACGCGCTGATGATGGCCTTTGGAGTCGCATCGTCGATGCGCTTGGCAAGTTCGGCCGCGGCAAAGCCGCCAAAGACAACCGAATGCACCGCGCCAAGACGTGCGCATCCCAGCATCGCCACGACAGCTTCGGGGATCATCGGCATGTAGATGATCACCCGGTCACCGGTGCCGACACCAAGTCTTTGCAGCATGCCGGCAAATCGCGCCGTGGCGGTCTGCAACTCGGCATAGGTCAGGGACGAGGCGTTGCCGGTGATCGGCGAGTCATAGATGATCGCCTTCTGCTCGCCCCGCCCGGCGGCGACATGCCTGTCGACGGCATTGTGACAGGTGTTCATTTCGCCATCCGGGAACCAGCGATGAAATGGCGGCCGCGATGAATCAAGCGCCCTTGTCGGTGCCCTGTGCCAGTCTATGGCCTCGGCGGCCTCCATCCAGAACGCCGCGACATCGGCCTGCGCCCGGTCATAAAGATCCTGATAACCCGCCATTGATCTGTCCCCCGCGATGTAATGCCAGCTACATGCACCGACTACATTCTAGCCACAAATCGATACCCGGCAAAAGCCTCGCCCAGCAAAAGCCTCGCCCGGCAAAAGCTCCCCGGCAAAAGCCCGGGCATCAGCCAAGCGCGCGCGAGGTTGCCCGCAGCATCGCAATCAGACCCGGCCGGTTATCCGGGTCGGTCGGCGCGTCCTGCGAGGCAAGATGCACAATGACAACCTGGCGGGCCGGGTTGATCCACAGCCACTGGCCATGAATGCCGATACCGCAGATTTCATCATCCGGCAGGCCTGTCTGGTACCATTTCGAGCGATAACAGCCATCCAGGAAATGACGCGGGCCATCAGGCTGGGCAAGCCACGCCGCGCGCGTGTCATGCGTTTTCATGTCGGCGATCCAGGCTTCCGGCACCACCTGCCGCGCCCCGACCGCACCGCCGCAACGGACCATCTCGCCAAGCCGCGCCAGGTCCGTCGCGGTCAGGCAGATCCCGCCGGCAGCGCGCGGCGCGCCAAACGTATCAAGGGTGATGTAGGCCTCGCTGGCAAGGCCGGCTGGCTGCATCAGATGGCGTGACATCAGCGCCGGAAAACTGTCCCCCGCCGCGCGCTCGACAATCCAGCCGAGAAGATCACTGTGCGGCGAGCAGTAATGAAACCGCTCGCCATGTGCGCCATTCGAGGCCGGTAGACGGGCGAGGAAACTGCGCAACCCCTCGCTCGACGCGCCTTCTTCCGGCGGGTTCCAGGCGGCCGCGCGACGATAGGCCATGAAAATGCCGTCCTGATCGAGATATTCCTCGCTGAAGGCGGATGCGACCGTCATGTCGAGCACATGCCGCAATGTCGCGGTCTCATAGGCGCTTCCCGTTAATTCAGGCAGGTAATCCGTGACTGGCCGGTCGGACTCGAGGACGCCCTCACCGGCCAGAACACCAGCAAGCAGCGCGGTCAGTGATTTCGAGATGGAGAAGATGATGTGCTGTCGATCCGGCGCACCCCAGCCGCCATACCACTCATGGACCAGCCGGCCGCGATGCAGCACGACAAAAGCATCGGTGGCGTTCACCCGCAGAAAGTCACCAAGACCGGTGCCGGCTTCATCCACCTTCAGGCCGGACAGATCCTGTCGCGCCTCGGGCAGCGGCGCCGGGCCGGTGGCCGGCGGCATCGGCGCGGTCGGCAGCAGCTGCCGGACATGCGAGAAGGACCATCGACAGACGCCGGGCGCCCGCCAGTCGGCCACCGTCACCTGCCGGTCGGGCGTCGGCGGTGCCCCCTGCATAAGATTCATCACATCACTCATCCGGTATCACTCCCCAGCTGTGCGCCTTTTGAATTGCCACCGAGACAGTAAGCCACGGGCATCACAACTGGCGGTACGATCATTCCTGCCGTCAGATCCTGCTGCCGGCAAGCGTCGCCCCCTCGGCAAGCG
>Ga0181579_10002607_pt1 | contig 14536 bp, 12 predicted proteins | sample 071ome_24_FD_132996 | JGI IMG/M metagenome (GOLD analysis project Ga0181579, IMG submission 132996) | Coastal salt marsh microbial communities from the Groves Creek Marsh, Skidaway Island, Georgia - 071402CT metaG (megahit assembly) | ecosystem: Environmental > Aquatic > Marine > Intertidal... | reverse complement strand
GCCTACGCCGAGGGCCAGGAACATGTAGCCGATCTGGCTGACCGTGGAGAACGCCAGCACTTTCTTGATGTCGTTCTGCGTCAGTGCGGTGAAACCCGCCATGAGCAGCGTGATGGCGCCGATCACGCCGACCAGGTACTGCACTTCGGGTGCCAGCATGTACAGGACGTGGGTGCGGGCAATCAGGTAGACACCGGCGGTCACCATGGTAGCGGCATGGATCAAGGCGGAGATCGGGGTCGGACCCGCCATGGCGTCAGGCAACCAGGTTTGCAGCGGCAGCTGGGCGGACTTGCCGACGGCGCCGCCGAGGATGAGCAGGGTCACCGCGGTAGCGACACCGGAACCCACTTCCCATTGGGCCTGCGCATTCAGCATGGCTTCCTGCATGTTGAGGGTGCCAGTGCTGACGAACAGGGTGAACAGGCCAAGCGCCATGAAGGCGTCCCCTACCCTGGTCATGACAAATGCCTTGCGTGCGCAATAGCCGTTATGCGGATCCGTGTACCAGAAGCCGATCAACAGGTACGAACACAGGCCCACGCCTTCCCAGCCCATGAACAGGAGTGCCAGGTTGTCGGCCAGTACCAGGATGAGCATGGCGGAGACGAACAGGTTCATGTACGAGAAGAAGCGCGCGAAACTGGGATCGCCGCTCATGTAACCGGTGGCATAGACATGAATGAGGAAGCCGATGCCGGTGATGACGTACATCATCGTCAGCGATACGCCATCGAGGTAGAGGTTGAATCCTACCTCGAAATCACCCACGGACATCCACGTCCACAGGGACTGGGAGTAGGAATTGATGTCGGCGGCCATGAAACTGCTGCCGGCCAGCAGGGCGAAGACAAAGGACAGACCGATGGAGCCGGCGCCGATAATACCGGCGGGCAACTGCGGCAGCTTGCCGAAGGTCAGCGTTAAAATCAAAAACCCGATGAAGGGTATTACGGGCACTAGCCACAATAAGTCGAGCATTTACCTGGTTACCTTGTCTCTTGTCTCTTGCATTTTGTCTCTTGCATCTTGTCTCTGGCGTAGCCTCAGCCCTTCATGTCACCCAGGATATTGATATCCAGCGTCTTGCGCTTGTGAAACAGCTGCAACACGAGACCCAGGGCCACTGCCACTTCCGCCGCCGCCAGGCTGATGATCATGAGGAACATGATCTGTCCGTCCACCTGCCCCCAGCGTGACGAAGCCACGATGAACGCAAGGCCGGTTGCATTGAGCATGATTTCCAGCGACATGAGGACAAACACCAGGTTGCGCCGCGTCAGTACGCCAACCAGACCCAGTACAAAGAGTATGCCGGCAAGCAACAAACCATGTTCCATGGGTATGGTCTGCATGGTGATCATTGGCATTTCCATCAGCGTGACGCCCCTTCTTGTCTCTTGCCTCTTGTCTCTTGCATCTGTTTTTTATTTCCTGGCCAGGTGGTACGCGCCGACCAGGCCCGCCAGCAGCAGCATGGACGCCAGTTCGACCGCCAGCACATAGGGACCGAACAATGCGGCACCGATGTCTTTCGCGGTTACCTCGGTGTGCGCCATGACTTCCTGATTCATGTTGATGGCGTAGACGACAGCAATCAGCAGCGGAATGGCCATGATGGTCGGCCCGATCCAGATGGACGGCACCAGCCATGCCTTTTCCTGGTCCTGTGTCACCTGTCCCAGGTTCAGCATCATCACCACGAAGAGGAACATCACCATGATGGCCCCCGCGTAAACGATGACTTCAAGAGCGGCGGCAAAGGGCGCACCCAGGGTGTAAAAAATCACGGCGATCGCCAGCAGCGAGACAATGAAGTACAGCAAGGCATGCACGATATTTGTTCTCGTAATCACCATGAGGGTGGCGAGAATGGCGATGATTGCGGAACCGTAAAACATCACGCTCATGGCAGCAGGCTCCTGCGGTCAGTCGGCGGCAGTTCGTTGCGCGCCTCCCCCTTGCCCTTGCCGCCAATGGCCTTGCCGGCGATCTTGTAGAAATTGTAATCGTGGTACTTGCCTGTGCCGTTGATCAGCATGTGTTCTTTTTCCCACACCATGTCCTGGCGCACGTATTCGGCCATTTCAAAATCCGGCGTCAGCTGGATTGCGTGGGTCGGGCAGGCTTCCTCGCAGAATCCGCACATGATGCAACGGGAGAAATTGATGCGGAAGAATTCCGGGTACCAGCGGCCGTTCTCGTCCTCGGTTTTCTGCAGGGCAATGCAATCCACCGGGCAGGCCACGGCGCACAGGTTGCAGGCGACGCAGCGCTCCTCGCCGTCAGGATCGCGGGTCAGGATGATGCGGCCGCGCCAGCGCGGAAACGTGAATGGTTTCTCGTCGGGATATTCGACGGTATCCGCCTTGTGGAACAAGTGCAGGAACACAAGCCACAGTGATACCAGGTGCGACCAGATGATGTTTAATTGATGCAGCAATTCTTTCAACACGCTCAGCTCCCCTGCGCCAGTACGTATGCGCCGGTAATCAGCAGATTGATGAGTGACAGCGGCAGCATGACGAGCCAGCCGTAATTCATTAACTGGTCATAACGGGGGCGCGCCAGCGCCGCACGGACCAGGATGAAGAAAACCACGAAGGCCATGGTCTTGGCCCCCATCCAGAAAATGCCGGAAATGATCTCGTTGCCGAACTCCAGGCCGAACGGGGCGTGCCAGCCACCGAAAAACAGCACGGGGATCAGGGCCGCCATGAAGAACATGCCGATGTATTCCCCGACGAAGAACAAGCCGAACTTCATGCCGGAGTACTCGGTGTTGAAGCCGGAAATGATTTCGGATTCGCCTTCCGGCAGGTCGAAGGGCCAGCGGTGGGATTCCGCCAGTGCCGCCACCATGAACACGATGAAGCCGAGGATCTGCGGAATCACGAACCAACGCTCACTCTGGGCTTCAACGATGTCGCGCAACACGAAGCTGTCGGACAGGATGACCACGCCGAGAATGGATATCCCCATGAAGACTTCGTAGGAAATCATCTGCCCGGCAGCGCGCAGGCCACCCAGCAGGGAGAACTTGTTGTTGGAGGCGATACCGCCAAGCATCGCGGAATAGGAGGCCAGACCCGCCATGGCGAAGATGAAGAGCAGTCCGATATTCAGGTCGATGATGCCAACGCCGGGGGCGAACGGAATCATCGCGAAGCTGAGTAGCATGACGATCGGGATGATGATTGGCGCCACGACGAAAGTGAATTTGTCGGCGAACGGCGGCACCCAGTCTTCCTTGGTGATCAGCTTGATGACGTCGGCCACGGATTGCAGGATACCCCAGGGTCCCACGCGGTTCGGTCCGAGGCGGTCGTTGAAGAATCCCAGCATGCGCCGTTCCACCCAGATGAGCAAAGCGGCAAAGGTCAGGATGGTGCCAAGGATCAGGGCGACGTTGAGGAGCGAACCGACTTCGAAGGCAAACATCAGGCGTTACCTCCATTGTTGGCTGCAGTCTTGTCACTCACGATGATGTTCGCGGCTTTCCAGTCAGCCGGGGTCGACCAGCTGCCCGCCTTCTCCAGGGCGATGGCGCCCGGCAGGTTGCGGAAATTCAGGCCGCTCAAACCGATAGAGACACCCACGGTGCCCGGCTTGACCGAACTACGGATGATGTACGGCACGCTGCCGTTGTGCTCACTGTTGTTAACGACAGTGACACCATCGCTGGACTGCAGGCCGAGTTTGGCCGCATCGGCCGCATTGATGGCGATGTAGGCCCCCGTGGCCTTTTCCTGGATGGCTGGCGTCTTAGCCGTCAGTTCTTCACTGCCAAACAGGTGGTACAGCGGGAAGACCTGGAAATCACCCTTAACGGCAGCGCTCTTGCCGAACGGCGCATAGGTTTTGTCAGTCGTGTTGCTGGACACCAGGCAGTGGCCATGGCCGGCCATTTTCAGCGCTTCGCCGGTATGGGTCTGGAACTTGAAGACGCTCTGGTTGGAGTTCCAGCCGCCGGCCCAGGCGGTGTTGAACACGGTGGAATCCTTCATCGGCGGCATGCCTTCCATGGAATAGGACAGGATGCCCTCCTCGTCCTGCTCCTGCTTGGGCTCGTGCACGCTGATATTGGCGCGCATGGCGGTGCGGCCGGAATAACGATGCTGCTGGCGCGGTACGCGCATGAATCCGGCGCCCGGTGTGAGCCCGGCCATGCCGGCACAATTGGCGATGCTGTCGGCGCAGGCCTGGGTCACTTCACTCAGCTTGTTGTCGCTGAGCCAGTAGACGCTGGAGCGGATCGGCTCGGCCGGCTTGAACACCGAATAGAAATGCTGGGCGCGGGTTTCGTAATTGACGTAAGTGCCGGAGGTTTCCGCAAAGGTGCCGGCGGCCAGGACCAGGTTGGCGGCTTCGCCTGTTTGCGTTTTTACGCTGTCCAGCACGGCCAGGTTGTCCAGGCCGTTGATGAAGGCATCGACGTCAGCGCTCGGTGCGCGACGGTACAGGTCGTTTTCCAGCACGATGGCGGACTTGGCACCTGAGGCCATCGCCTGGTCCAGGGCATTGTCGCTGCCGTCCATCAGCAGGGCCAGGCCCAGGCTGTTGGCTTCCGGGACGACCAGGGCCAGGTTGGTTTTCTTTTCAGCGGTAGACAGGGCCGTGGCGATATTGGCTGCCGCATCGATCAGCGCCGGGCTGAAACTGCCGGTGCCGGAAACGATCAGCGGTTGTTTGGCATTCTTCAATGCGTCGGCAATGGTCTTGACCAGTGCCTGCTCGTCCTTGTTCAGGCCGGTGACTCCGGGTGCGTTGCCGTCGATGGCGGTAGCAATGGCGTAACCGATCCTGGCACTGTCTTCCGCCGACGCAATATGCACCTTGGCGGCGATGTCATCCAGGCGGGTGGCGTGCGGGCTCAGGATGAACAGCGGGCTCTTGCGGTCCATGGTCAGCTGGCGGATGGCGGCGTCCTGCCAGTCCGGGAATTTCATGGCGCGGGCCATTTCCTTGCCGAGGTTGCGCACAGACTGGCGCAGCGCAAGGGAAATGCGCGCGGCAGTGTTGGTGACGTCCTCGCCCAGAATGACGACGGCGTCTGAATTCTCGATATCCTTGATGTTGGCGACATGCACTGGGCGGCTGGCGTAGATATCCAGGACCTGTTTCAGCATGCCGAGATCGGCGCTGGCGACACCGGCATAGAATTTGTCGGCACCCACCTTCTCGCGCAGTGCGAAATTGGCTTCCATGGAAGCCCGGGGCGAGCCGATACCGATCGCGCCGGACATGCCTTGCAGGGCCGCACGGGCATCCTCGGTTTTCGCCAGCACCGGGTTCGCATCATGGGCGGTGCGCGTCATGCTCACGGTAATGCGCTCATCCGAATTCACGTAGCCGGTACCGAAACGGCCGCGGTCGCATAGGAAATAGCCGTTCACCTCGTCATTGAAACGGTTCACCACGCGGCGCAGGGTGCCGTAGCGTTCGCCGGGGTTGGTGTTGCAGCCAACGCTGCAGCCAGCACAGATGGACGGCGCGGTCTGCAGGTCCCACTTGCGCACGTAATGCTTGCTGAACGGCTTGTCGGTGAAAACACCGGTCGGGCAGACTTCGGCCAGGTTGCCGGAGAACTCGCTCTCAAGCGCGCCTTCCTGCCAGCGGCCAAAATAGGTGTTGTCGTGGGAAGCCTGCGGCCCGAAATCGGTGCCACCGGCGTAATCCTTGTAGAAACGCACGCAGCGGTAACAGGTGATGCAGCGATTCATCTCGTGGCCGATGAAGGGACCCAGGTACTGGTTGGTGTGGGTCTTCTTCTTGCCGTCATAGCGGCGGTAGTTATGGCCGGACATGACGGTCATGTCCTGCAGGTGGCACTCGCCGCCCTCCTCGCAGACCGGGCAGTCGTGCGGGTGGTTGATCATGATGCTTTCGATGGCCTGGGCGCGGAAGGTGGCGGCTTTTTCGATGGAATAACGTGCACCTTCCCTCGGCGCCGTCATGCAGGCCATGTTCAGGCGGCCGCGCTGGTCTTCCTCGTTGGCGTACTCGATCACCGCGCACTGGCGACAGGAACCCACAGAGCCCATGCTCGGGTGCCAGCAGAAATATGGCAGGTCCTCACCCGCCGAGAGGATTTCCTCCAGCAGGTTGTTGTTTTCGTCCACTTCAAGGACTTTGCCATCTACGGTAATCTTTACCACTTTCTTACCTCGATAAAACCTTATATATCAGCTATTTATATCGATTACTTAATGTTTTTTATAACTGCAGCCATGGGCCACGTGGTCTTCGAACTCGGCCCGGTAATGTTTCAGGGCGCTCTGCAGCGGTTCCGCGGCGCCGGGCGCCAGAGCGCAGAAGGTGTTGCCCGGACCCATGTAGGTCGTCATTTCCTGCAAGATGGCGATGTCCTTCATCTCGCCCCTGCCTTCTTCCATCTTGTTCAGGATGTGCTCTACCCAGGGCAGGCCGTCACGGCACGGGGTGCACCAGCCGCAGCTCTCATGGGCGAAGAACTTGATCAGGTTGCGCACGCAGCCGACCGGGCAGGTCTTGTCGTCCAGCACCATGATCAGGGAGGTGCCCAGGCGGCTGCCGGCCTTTTGCACGGCGCCCGGGTCCATGACGAGATCCAGGTGTTCCGGCAGCAGAAAGTCGGTGGAGCCGCCTCCCGGCAGGAAACCCTTGAGTTCATAACCGTCCTGCATGCCGCCGGCGTAATCTTCCAGCAGCTCGCGGAAGGTAATGCCGACCGGCACTTCCCAGCAGCCGGGGTTCTTGACGCGACCGCTGACACCGGAGATGCGAGTGCCGACGAAGTCGCCCTTGCCCAGCGCCTTGTACCAGTCGACCCCAAAGGTGACGATGCCGGGGATATTGCAGATGGTCTCGACGTTGTTGACCACGGTCGGGCGTCCCCACAGGCCGCTGACCTGGGGGAACGGCGGCTTGGCGCGCGGATTGGCGCGCTTGCCTTCGAGGGCGTTGATCAGGGCGGTTTCCTCGCCGCAGATATAGCGGCCGGCACTGGTGTGCAGGTAAATATCGAGGTCAAAACCCTTGCCCAGGATGTTCTTGCCGAGCATGCCGGCGTCATAGGCCTCGTCGATGGCCTTGAGCAGGCGCTGCTCGCACTCGACGTATTCGCCGCGCAGGAAGATATAACCTGTGGTGGCCTGCAGGGCCCAGCAAGTGGTGATCATGCCTTCGATCAACAGATGCGGGTCGTGCTCGATGAGCAGGCGGTCCTTGAAGGTGCCCGGCTCCATTTCGTCGCCGTTGATAACCAGGTAACGGGGCTGGCCATCGGGTGGCGGGACAAAGCTCCACTTCAGGCCGGTATTGAAGCCGGCACCGCCGCGACCACCCAGTCCGGCTTCCTTCACCATATTGATGAGGTCCTTGGGCTCCATGGTCAGGGCCTTGCGCACGCTCTCGTACCCGCCGGCAGCTTCGTACTGCTGGAAGGTGAACGGCGCACGGCCGATCTCGATGTTCTTTGTAAGCGGTTTATCAGTGGCCATAGTAGTGTTCGTTAACCATCCAGTTCCACGGGGCTGCCGTCGCGGTAATGGGCAATAATCTGGTCGATCTTCTTCGACGTCACATTCCTGTAGGTTTCGCGGTTCACCATCATGACCGGGGCCTTGTCACAGGCGCCCAGGCAAGGTACGGGTATCAGGGTGAACAGGTCGTCCTTGGTGGTCTCGCCGTAATTGATGCCAAGCGTATTGGTAATGTGTGCCTGCAGGTCGTCACAGCCGAGCATCCAGCAAGCGACGGAGTCGCAAAGCAGGATGACATTCTTGCCGACGGGCCGGCGGAAAATCATGTTGAAAAAGGTTGCCACCCCTTCCAGCTCGTCCGGCGGGATATCCAGGTATTCGGACACTGCGAGCAGGCTCTCGTCGGATACCCAACCCTGGTACTTCTGGACGATCTTCAGGGCTTCCAGGCCCACGGCCTGGGTATACGGGTAATGGGTTTTTTCATGCTCGATGTCATGAATTTCCTCATCCGTTAACTGGCGCGCCTTGATGGCTGTTGTGGCGATAATATTGTTCATCTATTACAAAATTTCTCTTCAAGCCAAACGTCGTTGGTAAATGTCGGATCGCGGTCCTTCAGACCTTATCCGACCTACGCTGTTCTCCTTGCCTCTTGCCTCTTGCCTCTTGTCTCTTGTCTCTTGTCTCTTTTCTCTTGTCTCTGTTACTTATCCACGTCGGCCATCACGAAGTCGGTGGTTGCGACCACCGCGGTGAAGTCCGCCAGCATCAGACCCTTGCTCAGGAAAGGTATGGCCTGGATATGAATGAACGAGGGCGTGCGAATACGCGTCCGGTAGGCCCCGCTGCCGCCGTCGTTGACCAGGTAGTACATGTTCAGACCCTTGGTGGCCTCGATGGTCATGGATACTTCGGTCGGATCGATGATCGGCCCCCAGCTCACGCTCAGGAAATGGTCGATCAGGGTCTCGATATCGAGCTTGCTCTTTTCCTTGATCGGCGGCGTGGTCAGGGGGTGGTCGGATTTGTAGGGACCGGACGGCATGTTCTCGACGCACTGCTTGATGATGCGGCAGCTCTGGCGCATCTCTTCGACGCGCACGGCGGCACGGTCATAGCAGTCACCGTTGACCGCGATTGGCACATCGAACTCGAAGTTTTCATAACCACTGTACGGGCGGTTTTTGCGGTAATCCCATTCCAGGCCGGTGGCGCGCAATGCGGCGCCAGTCATGCCCCAGTCGAAGGCGTCCTGGGTATTCATCACACCGACACCGCGGGTACGCTGGCGGATGGTGGTGTTGGCCATGATCATCTTGTCGTACTCGGCCAGGCGTTTCGGGAAGTATTCCACGAACTCGCGAATGCGCTTGTCCCAGCCATTGGGGAGGTCCTGCGCCACGCCGCCGATGCGGAACCAGCTCGGGTGCATGCGGCCGCCGGTAATGGACTCGATGATGTTGAAGGCTTTTTCGCGATCCTCGAAGCAGTAGAACAAGGGTGACAGCTGGCCCAGGTCGACGGCCCAGGTGCCGTAAAACAGGAGGTGGCTGCAAATCCGGAAAAATTCGGCCAGCATGACGCGGATGGTCTTCACGCGATCAGGCACTTCGATGCCGGCCATCTTTTCGACCGCCATGACATAGGGCAGGTTGTTCATGACCCCACCGAGGTAATCGATGCGGTCGGTATACGGAATATAGGTATGCCAGCTCTGGCGTTCGCCCATCTTTTCGGCGCCGCGGTGGTGATAGCCCACGTCGGGGACGCAGTTGATGACGTATTCACCGTCCAGCTGGAGCACGAAACGGATGATGCCGTGGGCGGCGGGATGGTTCGGACCGAAGTTCAGGAACATGTACTCGGACGTATCGGAGTGGTCGGTCAGGCCCCACTCTTTCGGATCGAACCTCATGGCTTCCTGCTCGCGATCCTGGATCTCGTCGCTCATCTGGAACCAGTCCATTTCCGTGGCGCGCGCCGGGTGATCTTTGCGCAGCGGATGCCCGACCCAGGTGGGCGGCGTGTAGATTCGCTTCTGGTTCGGGTGGCCTTCCACATTGATGCCGAACATGTCCCACATTTCACGTTCGTGCCAGTTGGCCGCAGGCCACAGGGAGATAACGGTGGGAATGTTCAGGTCGGATTCCTTCAGGGCCACCTTCAGGCGGATATCGCGGTTGCCCGAGAAGGAGATCAGGTGGTAAACGACTGTGAAATCACTGTCCGGCTGGCCCTGGCGATTGACCCTGACCCGTTCGTCGATGGCCGTGACATCCAGCAGCATCTCGAAGCGCGGGCGGAAATCGTCACGCAGGTAGCGCAGCACGTCCATGATCTTGTCGCGGGGCACCCACAAGGTCGACATGCCCTCGGCGGTGTGCTGGCGGACAAAGGTGGATTCACCGAATTTTCGGTACAGGGCATCGATTTCCGCGGGGAGCGGCGCCTGGTTTGCCTGTGCTGCTTGTTCGCTTGTGGTATTCAAAATCAGTCTCTTGACGGGCCTTTATCTGTAAGAATCTGGCCAACTCAATACGTAACTATTTACCCTGGATTACCCTGGTTAACCCTGGCTTACCCTGATTAACCCTTGTTGTCCTGGTCGTGAACGCCTTTCTTGCCTTCCACCACGTCCCAGTAGCTCGGTCCGGTTTCATCCGGGCTCACCAATTCAGTAGCCGCAATCCGGTTTTTCAGGCGTTTTTCACGCTGGATTTCCACCTTTTCGCGTTCGTAGATACCCTGGTCGCTGATGACCCAACTCACCGGGCGGCGCTTCTTGCCGATGGAATCCTGCAGCAGGTTCAAGCCCTGCAGCAGCGCTTCCGGGCGCGGTGGGCAACCGGACACGTACACGTCCACCGGCAGGAATTTATCCACACCCTGTACAACGGAGTAGATGTCGTACATGCCGCCGGAGTTGGCGCAGGAGCCCATGCAGATGACCCAGCGTGGTTCCATCATTTGCTCGTACAGCCGCTGCACAACCGGGGCGACCTTGCGGAACACTGTGCCGGCAATGATGATCATGTCGGCCTGGCGCGGCGTGGCACGAAATACCTCGGCGCCGAAACGGGAAATATCGTGGCGGTTGGAGATGGCGGTGGCCGCCTCCACGTAGCAGCAGGAAAGGCCAAAGTTGTAGGGCCACAGGGAATTTTTGCGGCTCCAGGCCAGCATGTCTTCCAGCGTGGTCATGATGACATTCTTGCGAATGTAATCGTCGAACTGACCCATGCCGGGACTCGGGCCGGCTACTTCTTCAGGACGGACAAGCTCCCAACTCATTAGTGGTGACCTCCGTGGCCATGGTCTGCCTTGGCTTCTTCGATGATTTTGCGTCCGTTCCGGATATTCACGACACCGCCGTCGCCTTTCATGCTGTGCAGGTCATGCTGCTGGCGGGCGGTCCGCCATTCGAGGGCGCCGCTGCGCCACAGATAGATCAATCCGGCGATCAGGATGGTGATGAAAATGAACACTTCGATGAAACCGACCCAGCCGGCCTCGCGGATGGAAATGGCCCAGGCAAACAGGAATACCGCTTCCAGGTCGAAGATGATGAACAGGATGGCTGTCAGGTAGAACGGGACGTTGATCTTGATATTGGGTGAGCCGGTTGGCATCACGCCGGATTCGTAGACATCGTGTGTAGCGTGGTCATTGCGCTTCTGGCCAAGCAGTGCGGAGGCGACCAGAAGGCCGATGATGGCGGCCACGACGATGCCGCCGTAAAGAACCAGGGGAAATAAATCGATATTCAAACCTGCCAACCTTGTCTTGTCTGTGCTTTGATGCGGGCCACACCCACCTAGCTGTTCCAGGTGGCCCGTTGTTGCCTGACCCAGTGCACTGCGCAACCAGACCGGCTATCTGGCAAACACCCTGGCAAGCATTACGGCAACCAGGTACGGGCCTGTCACCTTTGCCTTGATGGTGTGTTGTTCCGGATGTCGGGGCCGGCCAGCAAAAACGGTTCCGTGCAGCTTCTCTCAGTCAGTAATGTCCTGTCGGGGACAGGCATCATTGAGGGCAGAAAAATTCTCTCAATCAGCCTCTGAAAAGGCAAAAATTTCACTGCTTCAAGCGGGGTGCCAATTTACACTTTCAGCGATTTTCATTCAAGTGTTTTTTCCCGGAATACCCGCTTAAATCAAGGGCTTCAGGGGAATTGCCCAAACAGGAACGGTTCTTGATTGCACTGCCCTGCGCCATTGTGTTCTGGCTAGAACAATCTGTTTATGCCATTTAACGCAGCGACCTTGTAAGCCTCGGCCATGGTCGGGTAATTGAAGGTCGTGTTGATGAAATATTTCAGGTTATTGGCCTTGCCGCACTGGTTCATGATGGCCTGCCCGATGTGGACAATCTCGGAGGCCTGGTCGCCGAAACAGTGGATCCCGAGGATTTCCAGGGTATCGAAATGGAATATGAGCTTGAGCATTCCCACCTCGTCACCGGTGATCTGGGCACGGGCGATATTGCGGAAAAAGGCCTTGCCGACCTCGTAGGGTATTTTCTTTTCTGTCAGTTCCTGTTCCGTATAGCCCACCGTACTGATCTCCGGAATGGTGTAGATGCCGGTGGCGACATCGTTCACGTAGTGGAACTCATCAGGATTGAGGATGGCGTTGCAGGCCGCCCTGCCCTGGTCATAGGCGGCGCTGGCCAGTGACGGCCAGCCGATGACATCGCCTGCGGCATAGATATTCGGCACGGCGGTCTGGTACTTCTTGTCCACGGTGATGCGCCCGCGGCTGTCGGCTTCCAGTCCCACTGCGGCCAGGTTGAGGCGGTCCGTGTTGCCGGTGCGGCCGTTGGCCCACAAGAGAATGTCGCTCTTGATCTTCTTGCCGGATTCCAGGTAGGTGACCACATGATCCTTGTGGTATTCAAGCTTGCGGAAGTGCTCCTGGTGGCGGATGCGTACCCCCATGTTCTGCAGGTGGTAACTGAGGGCATCCGTGATCTCGGTATCAAGGTATGACAACAGTGACTCGGCCGGGTTGATCAGTTCGACTTTCATCTTCATGCCGGCCAGCATGGAGGCATATTCACAGCCAATAACCCCCGCACCATAGATGGTCACCTTCCTGGGCTGATGCTTCAGTTGCAGGATTGTGTCGCTGTCGAATACGCAGGCGTGGCTGAAATCCACCTCCGCGGGACGGTAAGGCCGCGAACCGGTGGCAATGATGAAGTTTTTTGCCTTCAGGACGGTTTTGCTTTTGCCAACTTCGACCTGAATGTGATTGCTGTCGATGAACTGCGCCAGACCGTTGAAAATAGGCACATTATTGCGTTCGTAGACATCGCTGCGGGACTTGCCCTGGGCGTACATGACCCGCTCTGCCTGCTGCAGCGCCATGGGAAACGTGAGTTTTTTCAGGACACCCAGGTCGCGCAGCAAAGGATTGGTATGGAAATGAATGACCTGCTTGACCGAGTAGCGGATGGCCTTGGAAGGAATCGTCCCCAGGTAGGTGCAATTGCCGCCGGGCCGATCCTTGTCGCTGATCACGGCTACCTTCTTGCTGTTTTTCGCGGCATTCATGGCCGCAGCCTCGCCCGCCGGCCCGCTGCCGATGACAATCAGGTCGAAGGATTCGCGGGGTTTGCTGCGCGTGGTCTTAGCTTTGGCCATTAATAGTCCTCAAAGGTCTTCTGGCGGAAATACCGGACTGATTACAGGAAGCGGTTGAATGCGATCGAGTGGAGCGCGCTGAAACCGCTGGCGCCGTCAACGATAAAGTAGACGGCCAATTGTAATTCATTTGCCAGTTTCATGCCTGCTTCCGTACCGAGAACGGCCATGGCAGTCGCCCAGGCGTCCGCCTCCATCGCATTGTCGGCAATCACCGTCACCGACACCAGGTCGTGGGTTGCCGGCCAGCCAGTGTGCGGGTCCAGGGTATGGGAATAACGCACTCCGGCATGGTCGAAATAGTTGCGGTAATTGCCGGAGGTGGCGATTCCCGGAACATCGTCAGCGACGGACAGCGCCTGGAACAGGCGGGATTCGCCAGGCCCTGGCACCTCGATGCCCAACTGCCAGGGATTGCCGTCCGGCCTGGTGCCGCTGAAACGCACCTCCCCGCCGATCTCGACCAGGAAATCCGTGATGCCTTCCCTGCGCACCAGGCCGGCAATGTCGTCAACCGCAAACCCCTTGGCAATCGCCGAAAGATCCAGTGTCACGGGAGCCAGCTTGAGGACGGAGCCCGCCCCGACATCCAGCATGAAGCGATCCATGCCGGTTTCAGCCAGCGCTGCGGCAATACGTGCGCTATCGGGAACCTCACCGGCGCTGAAACCGGGGCCGAAACCCCACAGGTCGACCAGGGGCTTCACCGTGATATCAAAGGCACCGCCTGAATCGGCCGCTATGCGGCTGGCAGCTGCCAGCACCCTGACCATCTCGTCGGCGAGAGGCATCGACCGGCCGGTTTCGAGGCGATTGATGCCGGACAACTGCGAATTGTCGGTGTAGGTGGAGAACAGCCCCGTATCGAGAAAAGCCAGCCTGTTGCCGATCAGCGTTCCGAGGTCATCGAGCTGACGGGAGGTGACGGCGTCCTGAGGTACAAGCACCCGGTAACGGGTGCCCATCGTGGGGCCGGCAAGTTCGATCACACCGTCGGCACCCTGCCCGGGTGCCAGAGACGGATGGTTCAGGAGCAGACCCAGCGCCGCGAGCAGTACGGCAAGGGTCAGGAGCGGCAACAACAGTTTCCTGTTGTCGCTGCGCCTGCGCATCCTAGTGGGCCATGGATTCATCTTCCGGGTAGGACAGGTACTTCACGCCCGCCATCATGTTCACCATGCGCACAACCTGGGCGCTGTAACCGAACTCGTTGTCGTACCACAGATACAGGATCATGTTCTTGCCGTTGACGATGGTCGCCTTGGCATCCACGGTACACGCCTCGCGTGAGCCGATGAAATCGCTGGAGACCGCATCCGGTGATTCGGTGTAACCGATCTGGTTTTGCAGGGGCGAATGCAAGGCAATCTCCCGCAGGTACTCGTTGATCTCTTCCTTGCTGCTGCCGGTGAGCAGGGTCAGG
>Ga0181579_10002601_pt1 | contig 14565 bp, 17 predicted proteins | sample 071ome_24_FD_132996 | JGI IMG/M metagenome (GOLD analysis project Ga0181579, IMG submission 132996) | Coastal salt marsh microbial communities from the Groves Creek Marsh, Skidaway Island, Georgia - 071402CT metaG (megahit assembly) | ecosystem: Environmental > Aquatic > Marine > Intertidal... | reverse complement strand
TTTAATTCGGCCCTCGCAAATCAAGCTGCCGACGGAGGCCGCAACCGCGGTTTTGCTCATAGACATGCCAAGCAGGGGTGTATTGCTATTTACATTTCGCCTGCTGTTGTAGGCCTCGTGGACGATGTCACCATTTTTCATGACAATTGACGCAAGACTGAACTTGTCGCTGAGAAATTTGCTGAAACCCTCATCCGGGCCTGACGTGATTGGCATGTCTGGAAGACTGCCAAATTTTGCGACGTTGACTTTGAACGGCCCAAGCCGCCCTGTTTCGCCCAATTGGCTAAAGGCTTTGAAATTCCTCATCATTTTTTTAGGAGGATGGTCAGCAAACGCAACAATGCCACCCAACGAAATTGCCGGTAACAGAACGCAAATTAGAAGGGCCAGGCACCTATGCATCACAAATCCTCGCAAGCATTGCACAATGTCTAGAAAATAATGTGTCAGCGCATGATATCCTAGAGAAAATGGTTCTGGTGGAGAAGTAGGTTCCCCTGTGCAAACACCATTATCGCCTCGCAGCATGCGTTGGCCTGGCCCGTCTAACTGACATCATATGGCACAACGCCCCGGTAGGGCACGACCTTGGCGATGTGATGCAGGGGGTTCCCGTTGCCATCTAGACCATCCTGCAAGCTTGCCTGATGTCTTGCAGGGCCGCGCCGCACCGCCCCCTGACGGCTTTGACGAACGGCGCGTCTGGAACCGCGACACCGGCATATCTCGGCTGGCGGGTGGATGAAACCGCGCTGTTCATGCAGGATGGAGGCAGAATCCTGCCCACTTGTCTTTGGAGAACCAGCTTTGAAACTCGAATTTCATCACATCAACTACGTATCAAAGGACGTCGACGGCTTGCAACGCTTCTACATCGACATATTGAAGATGGAGCCGATCGCGCCGCAGAATTTCCCGCGCACGACCGCCAGCAAGGATGCGGGCTATGACGGCAACATCAAATTCGCCACCGAAGGCAGCATGCAGATGCATCTTGCCGAGCGGGATCTGGATGTCGCCGCCAGGAACGGTCAGCATATCAATCCGGTCGAACGCGGCCATATCGCCTTTCGCACGGATGACATTGACGCCTTCAAGCAGCATCTTCGTGACAATGATATCGCCTTCGCCGATTACGGCACCGCCTTTGCCGCCGAATGGCATCAGATTTTCTTCCATGATCCTGAAGGCAACATCATCGAGGTTCATCAGCAGGTGGGCTGACGACCGGGCGGACGGCCACAGCGGCGGTGTCAGGACCCCTTTATCAAGGCGCCGGGCAGCAGTGCCGGGCCGAACACCCGGTCAGTCGATACGGGCTGAATGGCGGATGACATTCCGGCTGGCCTCGATCACCGCGCCGGTCGATTTGATTTCGTCCATCAATGGCGCCGTGAATTCCTTCATGATGTCCTGACAGGTCTTGAAGGCCTCCGGGCTCTCATATTCATACATGATGGAGGTCTTGAAGGTGCCGGGACTGTTCCAGACCTGATTATAGGAATAGGCTGTGCAGCCCTTGTCTTTCAGCTTCTCGAACATGGCCGGAAAATGCACCTCCCAGATCTTGATATGGAGCAGCATCTGCGCCTCGCTCGGGAAGGTGAACACGTTATAGCTCATCAGGGCTGCGGGCTTTGACATCTTGTTTACTCACATTCGGAACACTTGGGCCGGACAGTCAATCGGGAGTCGGTGACAGACCCCGTCGCCACCACACCACGAATGGCGTCAAAGGTAACAACAAAATGGTCCGCAGGCCACGCCTCCCCACAAAACCCTGCCGTCATGCCCGGCACATGTCAGGCCGGGGCCTGATCGCGTCGCGACCTGGAAAACAGCACGTCCACATTGTTTGCCTTCTGGATCTTCCACCTGACATCGAACCCGTTCGCCTCCATGATCTCGAAGACCGCCATGCTGTCTTGATCCACTTCGATAAAGACCTCCTTGATCGCATCAGATGCCAGGATTTCCCGCGCACCATGCAGGACACCGACTTCCGCGCCATCGACATCGATCTTGATATGAGACGGCATAATCGCGTTCGCGCGTGCGAAGTCATCCAGCGCCAGCGTCATGACCTCGTATTCATAGGGAACGTTTTTCTTGTGAAGAGCCGCAAGATGGGTGTCAGAATTCGCCGTTATGGTTATCAACTGGCCTGATGTTGCCGCGATGGCGGCAAATGTGAATTTGTATCTGTCTTCATTCAATGTCCTGTTCAGCGCGCAGAAATGACTTTGGTAAATACCACAATCAAAGCCAAACACACGCACCTTTCTGTCCCGGAAGGAAGAAGCCAACGCGGATTCCTACCCATAGCTTGTCCCGACGTCGAAAAATATCGCTCCATCCTCCATGTCATACAGCCATCTGTATAACTCCGGCTCTCGCTTTTTCTGTTCGATATCAATAAGATCATCGCAGATATAATGATTGTTGATCGGCACGAAGAACGTCGCCTCCATGCCATGAAGTTTGAGCCTTCTGGTTTTCGGCAAAACCCTGAAGGCCCGCGCGAAAAAACGATAGATGTGAAGCAACATCCGGATTTTCTCCGATATTCAGGTCAATCACATTGACCGGCCCTGAGTTATGACAACAACCTGACTTATGGCAACAAAGGGCGGCACCGGTCAAACCGGTTCAATCAGCGCTGACACGGACAGCGGCACCGACACCGCCCCGGCGAGGGCGTTGGCGCAGGCATCATCCGGCGCCGGTCCGGGCCGAAGAGATAATTTCACCCATCCCCACGCCAGATTGCCCCGAAATCACACGAAATAAGCCGTTTAGGTCTGGACACTTTGTGAAATTCGTGTATTGAAAACCCTATTCTGCACGGTTGCAGAACGGTTTCCACGATTTTCTCACCAGAATTGAATGGCTTACCTAATTCCCATTCACAGGAGAGAAATATGAGTGTTGGGACAGTAAAGTGGTTTAACGCCACCAAGGGTTACGGATTCATCGAGCCGGAGGACCAGTCCTCGGACGTGTTCGTTCACATCACGGCCGTACAGGCCGCCGGTCTGACCGACCTTCAGGAAGGCCAGAAGGTCACATTCGAGCTTGAGACAGGCCGCAACGGCAAAACCTCGGCCACAAATCTGGCGGTTGCCCAGTAAGTGACGTTTCCCGCAGGGGGTGGCATCGCCTCTCCCTGCGGATGATTTCCGTTTATTTCAGTTTTTTCAGAAGTTTCACCGCGCTGCCAAGACGCGCGGTCAGCTCTTTCTGCTTAGCTTCGATATCGCTGATCTCGGCGCGCAGCTGGTTAAGCAGCTTTTCCTGTCGGCCCCGCGAGGTCGATGCCGGGTTGTCGGACTGCCCCTCCTCGGCCATCAGATGCGTTGGACTGACGCCCAGGATGCCAGCCAGATTGACAAGCTTGTTCACCCGCGGTGCGCTCCTGTCACGTTCCCAGTCACGCAGCGTCGTCGGTTTCACACCGGCAAGGTGCGAGGCCATGGCCAGCGACAAGCCGGCGCTTTCGCGCGCCTTCTGCAATCGTTCACCGAGCGTCGTTTCCGGCTCGGACGGGGACAACACGTTGGAACTGAGATTTGCAATCAAGATAAAATATCCTTATTCCGTCAATGCGTCGAAATTAAGACATTTTAAGTAATTTTGTCAATGATTTTGGCAGATGCTCACGAACGCGCTGCCTTCATCAGACCCGCTCTCATGCCACCAGCGCAAGGCGTCTGTCATGCGGAAGAGCGCGTGACTGTTCAGACCTCCACACCCTCGATGATCATCAGATCCGTGTCCGAACATGTCTCCCTTACAGCCTTGGCGGCCTGGTATTCCGGACTGAAATAAAAGGTTTCCGCGGCCGCCTTGCTGGCAAACTCGATCATCATGACGGTGCCGGTGAGGCTGCCTTCATGTCTGTCGGCACCCGCGCCCCGCGCCAGTACCGTACCGCCATATTTCTGGATCGCCGGGGCGGCCATGCCCGAAAATGAGGCGAACTTGTCGGCATCCGTGACCCTGATATTCGCTACAAGATATGCCTTTGCCATGATGTGGCTCCTCCATTGCGGTTTTGTTGTTCCGGGTTTTGCTGTTCCGGATTTTGCTGTGCCGGATTCCGATGACCGATATCACGCCCGCGCGGCTGGATACCAGGCATGCACAGCCATCTCATAATATGTTAGCGTTTTATTTATAAGTGCCTTCAACATTCACCTGAACATCAAGTCAGAAGAACGTCAAATCAGAAAAGGGAAATCAACATGCCAAACCTGTTCAAGAAATCCTTCAGTGACGCGGATGAAGTGAAATCACCCGAAAAGACACATGCCGAAGTCGTGAAGCTTGGCAATGTGAACGTGACCAGGCTGGAGTTGCAGCCGGGCTGGAAATGGTCGGAATGCATCAAGCCCGTGGTTGGCGGTGACAGCTGTCAGGCCGGGCATGTCGGCGTGATCCTGCAGGGCAAGATGATGTGCGTTCATGACGATGGCACCGAGATTCTCGCCGAGGCGGGTGACGCCTATTATTTCGCGCCGGGTCATGATGGCTGGGTTGTCGGTGACGAGCCGCTGATCGGCTATGAATTCGCTGATGCCGGCAAGGATTTCGGCCCCTGGAAGACCTCGGGCTGACACTGGCCGCATTCAACGAACACAGTCAGTGCCCGTCGGCGGAACACACAGGCCGGCGGGCACTGGTATGATGAGCTATCGCGCCTCACACCTCGGCGGCGGCGGCGCACATCACCTTCAGCTTGGCGACGGCAAGATCGCGGGTCAGCATGCCAAGCCCGCAATCAGGCGCCACCACCAGCCTTTCACGGTCGATATGCTCCAGCGCCTGACGAAGGCGGGTCATGACCTCCTCGACGCTCTCGATGCGGCTGCGGGCCACGGCAACCGACCCGAAGATCACCTGCTTGCTGGCAAACAGGTCCAGCAGCCCCAGATCATTGCAGCAATGCGCATCCTCGATCGACACCTGATCAAAGGCGAGACCATCCATCTCGCTGGCAAGCCGGTGATAGCTTGACGGGTCGGCCTTCTTGTAATCCTCATCATCAAGATGATCCGGGTAGCCACAACAGATATGCACCGCACGGGTGACGTGCGACGGTACCTTGTGGAAGCACCGCTCGATCCCCTCAAGCCCGAATGCCATCGCATCCTCGACCTGCCGTGCGAACAGCGGCTCATCGAGCTGGATGAACCGGCACCCGGCATCGACCAGCGCCAGTATTTCCCTGTTCACTGTCGCCGCCAGATCGCGCGCCAGACGCGGCCGGTCGTGATAATGGCAGTCGGCGGTTGTGTCCATGATCGTCAACGGCCCCGGCAGGGTGAATTTGACCGGCTTGCCACTGACCGACTGGCTTGCCTTGAAATCATGTGGACTGTAGGGCGCGGTATCGTGGCTGACATCCCCCCTGATGGCCGGCAGGTCGGTCTCATAGGCACCGTCGCGCAACACCCGGTGTTCCAGATCCACGAAATCGAAACCTGTGACATGCCGGCAATGGTAGTGGATATAGTTCTCACGCCGCACTTCGCCATCGGTCGGCACATCGATACCGGCATCGACCTGCAACCCGATCACCTCCTTGGCGGCCTGCACGAACAGCGCCTCATCACTGTCGGACATGCTATAGGCCGAATAGCCTTGTGTAACCTCGGGCGCGTTCATCGTGCCACGATCACGGGCTGAATCGAACCAGTCACGGATCGGCAGATAGTCGGGCTTGGGAAAAGACCCGATAACAGTTGTAGGAAGCTTGTCCGGCACGATAACTCTCCTTGATCCCAGCCTCTGGACACCGGAGGTTAGCCCTTGCTTCAACTCTTTTCAGTCTCGTAATGGCTGAAGTTCCGCCGGTTCTTCGACGCAATATACGCGCCGGCGGCGATTGGCGGAAGAATATTGATGTCCGCCTCGGGATCAAAATCACGCGGATCGACGATGGCATCGCTTGACGGGTCGCAGAAGATCGGGATCGAAAAGCGTGACTTGCCGGACCGGTTCAACACCCGATGCGGCGTCGACACCAGACGGCCGTTCGTCCAGCGTTCAAGCAAATCACTGATATTGCAAACAAAGGTATTGTCGATCGGCATCGCCTCGATCCATTCATCGGACCGGTTGCGCACCTGCAAGCCGCCAAGATTGTCCTGCTGCAGGATTGTCAGCACGCCGAAATCACTATGTTCGGCCGCACCGAAGCGCTGTGCAGCGACATCTTCCTCGCCAAGCGCCGGGTAATAGACAAGCTGCCCGCGGCCAAGCGGCCGGTCATAGGCGCGTACGAAAATATCGGGATCGGCGCCAAGCCCGTCGGCCAGACAGGTCAGGATCCGCAGCCCGAGCGCCATCACCGCCTCGTAATAGGGAAGGATCCCCTCGCGAAGGAACGGCGCCGCCCGGTCCGGCCACTGGTTCGGATGGACAAGCGGCAGCCCGGCCAGCACGTCCGGATCATCCGGCGCCACCTCGCGGCCCCAGAAAAATACCTCCTTGGCGTCATGCGTTGCCGCGCCCTCAAGATTGGCCAGCCCCTGCGCCATCCAGCCGCGCTGGTGGCTGTCAATGGTGATGTCGCTCTTCGCCGCCTCGTCAAGCGCGAAGAATGCCCGGCTTGCCGCCATCGCCCGGGCCGACAGTTCCGGCGGAATCCCATGCCCCGAAACATAGAAGAAGCCGATCTCCGACGCGGTTTTGACAAGCGTCTCGGCGACTTTTGCCTTGCCTTCGGCTGTGTTCATTTCCGACAGGTCGATCACCGGGATTTCGCTGAAATCAACTGTGCGTGCCGCGGCATAGGCCGGCGTGTCGGTCACGGCCGGGCCTTTGGTGGATTCGTCCCTTGCTGACTGCTCAGCGGTGTTCTGGTTGGTTTTGTCGGTCATTCCGGCCTCCTTCTGCTCCGACAGGTGTTGCGCCCGACAGGGTATATTTCTGAAAGACATATACCGCTCAAGCTGAATCTAGATCGCTCAATAGCCGGGCTGATCCCTACAGGAATGCCGGATCAACGATATCAGGGTTCACCAAATGGATTTGTGTCAGGATATCGAAAATCTCTATATCGAACCTTTTTTTCAATGCCGCCTTGTAGGGAGGTAAATTTGTGCATTCCAGGACCAGCGCCCGCACCGGTCTTTGCGCCAACAGGCCAGCGACCAGATCGATGATTTCCGACTCGGCGCGATGCCCGTCAAGCTGCGGCAGGTCATCCGCAATCACCTGTTTCAGATGCGATGTCGTCGGCAGACCGATCACCGGCCCGGCAAAGCCGTTCAGCATCCGCCCGAAGGCCGGCGCTATCAATGTTGCGGCATCGAAGGTGAGAATCGCCAGCTCATCCGGACCATACCGGTCCATCAGATCCGGCAGACCGACCAGCGACGAGGCGATGAACGGCGCCGGTGCGGCACCGGCAAGACGGTCCTGCCAGATCCCAAGGAAGCCACATGAGGTGGTGATCACATCCCCGCGCGCATCCGCCAGAACCGACTCAACACCGGCAACGTCGCTTTCGCACGGCGTGGCGGTGATCACCTTGCGGACCGACAGGCCGGCCATCACATGCGGCTCCAGGCGCGCGCGCCAGGTCTCCGGGCTGGCGACATCGCCGGCAATACGGGGAAAGCCGGTATCAAGCTGCAGAAGGCTGAGGGTCGGCATCCCGAACCCGCCCGCGCCAGTCAGGCGCGTGGGCTCTGACGGGTGTTCTCGGGAAGCCAGGTGGCCAGTTCCGGCCAGATGACGAGGATCACAACCATCAGGATCATCAGCAACACCATCGGTATCGCCGTGCGCGCGATATAGGAAATCTCGTGCTTCGTCATGCCCTGCAGGACAAACAGGTTGAACCCGATGGGCGGCGTCACCTGCGCCATCTCGACGACAACGACAACAAACACGCCGAACCAGATCACATCGATCCCGGCCTGCCGGATCATCGGCTCGACAATGGCCATGGTCAGCACCACCGAGGAAATGCCGTCAAGGAACATGCCAAGGATGATGTAGAAGACGGTCAGCGCCGCGATCAGCACGATCGGCGACAGGTTCATGCCGTCGATCCAGCCTGCCAGCGCCCGCGGCAGGCCGGTAAAGCCCATCGACAGCGACAGGAAGGATGCCCCCATCAGGATCAGCGCGATCATCGCCGAGGTGCGGGTCGCGCCCATCAGGCTGGTAACAAAGGTCTCAAGCGTCAGCGAGCGTTGCAGCGCCGCGAGTGACAGCGCGCCAAGCACCCCGACGGCCGCCGCCTCGGTTGCCGTCGCCCAGCCGAAATACATCGATCCGATGACAATGAAGACAAGCCCCATGACAGGCAGCAGGAAACGGCTGTCATAGAGCATCCGCGAGACCGTCATTGACGGCTCGGGGCTCGGCCGTTCAGTTGGCCGGACATAGTGCCAGGCGATGATATAGGCCATGAACAGCCCGGCCAGCACCAGCCCCGGGATCACCCCGGCAAGAAACAGCTTGGTGATCGATTCATTGATCGTCACACCATAGACGATCAGCGTCAGTGAGGGCGGGATCATCAGGCCAAGCGTCGCCGCGCCGGCAAGCGTGCCGATGATCATATATTCGGGATAGCCGCGCTGGCGGAGCTCCGGGATCGACATCTTGCCAACCGTTGTCAGCGTCGCCGCCGACGATCCGGAGACAGCCGCGAAGATTGTGCAGCCGGCGATATTGGTGTGGAGCAGCCCGCCGGGGAGCCAGCGCATCCATGGCGCCAGACCGCGGAACATATCCTCGGACAGGCGGGTTCGATACAGAATTTCCCCCATCCAGATGAACAACGGCAGCGCCGTCAGTGTCCAGCTCGACGCGCCGGTCCAGATGGTGGTGATCATCGCGTCGCCGGCCGGCCGCGAGGTGAACAGTTCCATGCCGATAAAGGCCACCCCGACCAGCGCCAGGCCGACCCAGACCGAGCCGCCGAGAAGCGCGAACATCGCGAACAGGAAAATACCGGTGGCGTACAGCTCGCTCATTCGATGATCTCCGATGTGATGGCGGATTCGTCTGTCACCAGCAGCCTGACAAGATGATCCCACAAGGCCACCGCCAGCAAGACGGTGCCGATCGACATCGGAATCTGCGGCACCCATACCGGGGTGTAGATCCAGTCGCCGCCGCTGCCCCGCCACAGCGCCGCCCACCCGTCGGGCGCGGTGGCGAACATCGACAGGAAGGTAACGAACCATTCCGGGATCTGGTCCTGGCCCTGTGTCCGGTCATTCAGCATTTCCGACAGGAAATTCGTCTTCACCGCATAGCGGGCGAAATAGGTCGCGATCACCGCCGCGACAAGCATCGCCGCCGCGTCGAGCCACATACGCGTGAACCTGTTCAGATTGAGCAGGATCGACACCCGGATATGCGCGCCCCGGCCAAAGGCGTGCGCCAGCGCGAAAAAGCTTGTCGCCGCCATCGCGTAGCCGGCGAACTCGGTCGAGCCTTCAAAGGTGATGCCGCTCCAGCGGGCGGCCATCTGGAAAACGATCAGGATCAGGATCGTCATCATGAAGATCGCGGCCAGCACGCCCGAGGCAAGATAGACCCGGTCCAGCAACCGCCATATGCGTTGCAATGCCGGGCGCATGCGGTTCCGCTGCACCCGCGCCAGGACCGCGAAGGCTGTTGGCATGACAAAGAGCCATACCCACAGGGGCAGACCCAGGATCGGGGACCAGTCCGACATTCTTCAGAAGAACTTTCGGTAAGATGAAACGGCTCCCCCGCACCTGCGGGGGAGCCTGCGGATTCTGATCGGGCTACATGGCCTTGTAGGCATCGATGATGGCCTTGCCATCCGCGCCAACCGATGCCAGCCAGTCGGCCTGCATCTTCGCGCCGATGTCCTGAAGTTCCTTCAGGAAGGCCGGGCCGGCATCCTCGACCTTCATGCCATTCGCCTCGAGCTGCTCGAAATACCAGCTGGCAAGCTCGGCAGATTTCGCGGCACAGGCAGCGCCGGTCTCGTCGGCGGCCTTCTGCAGCGCGGCGCGGGTGTCACCGTCAAGCCCGCCCCAGACGCCCTTGTTGATGATCACATAATTGCGCGGCAGCCAGGCATTGACCTTGTAATAATGGGTCAGATGCTCCCACACCTTGCGGTCATAGCCGGTCGAACCGGACGAAATGAAGGATTCGGCAACGCCTGTCGCCAGAGCCTGTGACAGTTCGGCCGCCTCGATCTGGACGGGTGTCATGCCGAGCTCCTTGGCGAAGGTGGCGGTGGCGGCGTTGTAGGACCGGAACTTCACACCCTTCGTGTCGGCCGGGGAGGCAACTTCCTTCTTGAAATAGAAACCCTGACCGGGCCACGGGCAGGTGTAGAGCGCGACAAGGTTCAGACTGTCGAGCTGGGCGTTGACCTTGTCCTTGGCGGCGGCCCACAGCTTGTTGTTCTCCTCATAGGTCGTGGCAAGAAACGGCAGATTGTCCCAGCCGAGAAGTGGCGCCTCATTGGCGTGCGCCGACATGAAACGCTCACCGATCGGGGCCTGGCCAGTCTGGACCGCGCGCTTGATCTCGCCACCCTTGAAGAGCGAGCCGCCAGGATGGACGGTGATGTCGATCTTGCCGCCGGTGTAGTCACGCACCTTGTCAGCAAAGACGACTCCCATCTCGGAATGGAAATTTGTCGCCGCATAGGCCATCGGCATGTCCCACTTCTCGGCATATGCCGAAGTAACGGACATTGTCATGGTGGCCGCTGCGGCCACTGAAAGCAGTTGTTTGTGCATTTGTCTCTCCCTTTGCGGCCTCGCTCAACGCCAACCGCCGGCCCGGCGTCACGCGAACCGCGCGTCCCGGACCCATAATCACGGAAGGCCGTCAACACGGACCGACTGCAGGCGTTAACTGCAACGGTTTTTGCCACATATGTCAAGATGACGCAGCCAAAAGGAGATGGATTTTTCACCCCGGATTGGCCAGCCCCTCGACAATCTCACAGCCATCAATATGGCCAAAGATGGCCGGCGGCACCTTCAGCTTCGAGGTTCGGTTGCCCCCGCCAAGAATGATGTAGTCGAGCGCCATCACGCTGGCCTCGACCCAGACCGGCAGGCCGGGCGGCAGCCCGATCGGCGTGACCCCGCCGATCTCCATGCCGGTCAGGGCCCGCGTGTCCTCCGGCGGGGCGAAGGAGGCCTTCTTCGCACCAAGCCGTTTGCGCACCGTCCTGTTGACATCGAGCCGGTGCGTCGCCGGCACCATGCACAACGCCATCCGCGCCGGGTCCGTCTTTGACCGCACGAGAATGGCGTTCACCGAATGGGACGGCGGCACGTTGTAATGCGCGCAGAAGGCCGCCGTATCGGCAAGCCGGTCATCACAGGGCCACACCTCATAGGCGAGGCCGGAGGCGTCGAGCGCCGCCTTGATCCGCGGCAGGGTTGTTCCGGAGAGGTCGGTCATGCGCGGTATCCTGCCAAAGTGACGGCATGATGGGCAAGGGCATGATGGGCAAGACTTTACAGCAGCCCCCCCTCTTCCCATCTCATCCCCATGAACAGGCCCATCTTATCCCCATGAACAGGAATACCCCCTCACCACCGGCATGGCGAAGGCGTGCCGGATTGGCGCTTGTCGCGCTTCTGGCATGTGGCGGCATGATGCTGCCAGGCGGGGCGGACCAGAGCGGGACATGGCAGAACGGACATGCGATGGCAGGCGACGCCCATACATTCACGATGACCCCCGACATGGCCGCCTATTGGCGCTTTGTCACCGACGGTGTGATGGGCGGGGTGTCACGCGGCGGCTTGCAGTTCGACCTCGACCCGGACGGCACAGCCTTCGCCCGCATGACCGGACATGTCAGCACCGCCAATAATGGCGGATTCATCCAGTTCCGCGCCGGTGTGGACTTTGCCGCGCTTGTCGATGGCGGCGTTGATCCGGCCGGCCTGCGCTTGCGGGTGCGCGGCAATGGCGAGACCTATTATGTGCATCTGCGCACACGCGCCAACCGGCGGCCCTGGCATTATTTCGCCGCCACCTTCCCCACTTCGGCAGGATGGCAGGAGATTGACCTGCCCTTCACCGCCTTCCGGCATTCGGACGGTCTGACCGACGCGCCGCCGACAGTGCGGGATATCATCTCGATCGGCATTGTCGCCTATGGCCGCGACCATCAGGCCGACCTGTCGGTCGCCGACATGACCATCTATTGAGGCCCGCCAGCATGGGGTTCATTCGCAATGATGCCGGCGACCTGATCCCGCCCTTTGCCGGCGAGGCGCTGCCCTGGATTGGCGGCGATCTGCAGACCATGCGGCATTTCCTGCGCCATGACGCGCCGCCACCACCGCCATCGCGCGAGGTTCTGATCGATCTTGATGACGGGGACCGGTTGCTGGCCGCCTTCCATCCCGCAACAGCTCCGTCAAAAGGTTGCGTGATCGCGGTGCATGGCCTGAATGGCTGTATGGACGCGCAGCATATATGGTGGCTGGTGCCGCAGGTGCTTGCCGCCGGATACAGCCTGCTGCGGGTCAATATGCGCGGTGCCGGACCGGGGCGGGACCTGGCGCGCGGCACCTATAATGCCGGGGCCGGGGCGGACCTGATCCCGTTCATCGATGCCGCGGCGACGCATGATCCCGGCGTCCCGCTGTTCATGATGGCGCATTCGCTTGGTGGGACGGCGGCGCTCAACATGGCGCTGGATTTCCCGCAACAGGCGGCACGGCTTGCCGGGCTTGTCACCATCGGCACACCGCTCGACATGGTGGCGACGGCAGCGCGGTTCAGTTCGCGCCGCAACGCCCTCTATGTCCGCTACATGCTGGCCGGACTGAAGGATATCGCCGCCACCGCGCCGGGGCTGGACAGCCGTTACCGCGCCGCCGCCGCGGCGGCGCGCAGCATCCATGAATTCGACGATCTGGTGACCGCGCCGCTGGCCGGCCATCGCGACAGCGCGGCCTATTACGAAGCGACAAGCGTCCACCGGCGGATGGATGATCTTACCATCCCGACACTGGTTCTTCACGGGTCGAACGATCCCTGGGTGCCGGTCGCGCCCTGTCTTGCGCAACCGGGTCCCCGCACCGGCGGCAGCGGCGGCGCTATCGTGGTAACGCGCGGCGGCGGCCATGTCGGGTTCCATGACCGGCAGTTGAACTGGCATATCCGCGCGACGCTGGCCTGGTGCGACGCGACAGGTGGCCAGAGCGGTGGGTGAACAGGTGGTTAGAAGGGCGGTGGGCCGGCGGTCTGCCAGGCGCGCGTCCCGTGCAGATTGTCCCAGCCGAACCCGATCTCGCAAGTTCCCTCATCCCGCAGCCGCGCAAGCCGGGTCAGCGCGTCGGTGAAGGTGGGGATGGCGCCGGCAGGCAGCCACCACATGACAAGGAACTGCGACGCCGACGGCAGGAACCATTTCCGGCGGTTCTTCATGAACCGGCGATGCACCGTGTTCCAGGCAAAGAATTCCAGATCGGCGGCGCTTTCCCACAGTGACAGGGTGAAGGTCTCGCGCCGGTCGCCGAGAATGGCCATGGCCGCCGCCTCGTCCTGCCTGTCCTTCAGCCGCCAGACAAAGCCGGGGGATTTCTCGGCAATGGCGTTCACCGCCGCCAGCGAATCAACAAACCCGGCCATCACCGGGTCATCAAGATCGGCGATGGCGGTGGCGAAGTTCAGCTGCGCCAGATGATGGCCATCCGGTTGCGGAAATATCTGTTGCCCTGTCCGCTCATCCGGCCTGCCTGCCCCCACCCGTCCGTGCGCCGGTCAGTCGTCTTCGCGGTCGTGAAGGCCGGCCCGAACGCCGCGGATGGCAAGCCACACAAGCAAAGCGATGACCGGTACCGCCGCCGCCTTCACGAGATTGATGTCGAGATGCCATTCATCAAGTGGCAACGGCCTGGCAAGATAGCCGACAAGCCCGACGCCATAATAGGTGACAGCGGCAATCGACAGTCGCTCCACCGTCTGCTGGAGCCGCAGCTGGTGCCGCGCGCGGGCGTTCATCGAGCGCAGCAGGTCGCGGTTCTGGCGCTGGATGATCATCTCGGTCTGAGTCTGCAGCAGATCGCCGGCCCGTGTGATGCGCTCTGACAGGCGCGACAGGCGTGCCGAAAAGGCCCGGCAGCTGTCAAGCGCCGGCGTCATCCGCCGCCCGAGGAAGCCGCGCACCCCCTGGAACCCCTCGAGCCTGGTGAATTGCAGGCTGGCGATCCGGTCCATGAGAATGGCCTCATAGGCCTTTGTCGCGGCCAGCCTGTAGGAGGTCCGCGAATAGATTTCCTCAAGATCGGCCGCCTGCGTCGTCAAGACCGACAGCAGTTGCTGAACCTGACCGTCAGCCTGCTTGATCTGTGCCGCCATGTCGGTTGTCAGGCTGCCGACGGTGCGCTCGATGCTGCCAAGAGAATGGCTGTTGTCGCGCACGGCGGCAAAGCCGAGAAGAGCCAGAAGCCGGTAGGTTTCAAGTTCGACAACCCGCTGCACGACGCGGCCCATGCGGTTCGGTGAACTCCCCTGATTGAACAGCGCGATCCGCGAGAAACCCACCGCGTCGATGTCGAAGGCGAAATGCAG
>Ga0181579_10002600_pt1 | contig 14571 bp, 12 predicted proteins | sample 071ome_24_FD_132996 | JGI IMG/M metagenome (GOLD analysis project Ga0181579, IMG submission 132996) | Coastal salt marsh microbial communities from the Groves Creek Marsh, Skidaway Island, Georgia - 071402CT metaG (megahit assembly) | ecosystem: Environmental > Aquatic > Marine > Intertidal... | reverse complement strand
GTCATTTCCTTTCGCTTGTCAAGCGGCAACGATTCGTTTAGTTTGCAAATCGCTATTCAACACCAAAAAATTGTCCAATGCGAGACAAATAAATGACGACCCTCCAGCGAGCGGAATCGGCCTGCCACTGCCCTTTTGCGACCGCGCTGATAACGGAATAAATTGGCCGCGGGAGCGGCAGCATACTGACATGAATCACTACGACATTGACTATATGGAACGCACGCGGCAGTACTACCGCGCCCAGGGATATGCCACCGATTACCAGTGGGCCAGCTTTGACGATGTTCCGCTAACGAGGCCGCAAAAGCCTCTCAGCGAATCCCGAATAGCGATTGTTACCACCGCCATGCCGGAGCCAAGCCTCCACAGGAACGAACGGGATGTGGAAGCAGTCGCCGTTGAGCCTCCGCCCGACTCGATGTTTACCGACCATCTGTCCTGGGACAAGGACAATACCCATACCCGTGACATTCCGTCATTTTTGCCTATCCAGCAGTTACAGCAGCTCGCCACGGAGGGAGTTGTGGGGAAGCTCGGACCCCGGTTTTATTGTGTTCCGACAGAGTACAGCCAACGTAATACCCGTGAAGCGGATGCTCCGCGTATCCTGGAGATGTGCCAGCAGGACCAGATTGATCTGGCACTGCTGGTGCCGTTGTGACCCGTCTGTCACCAGACCGTGTGTCTGGTAGCAAGGCATCTTGAAGCCAATGGCATAGCGACGGTCATCATCGGCTCGGCCATCGACATCGTTGAGCACTGCGGCGTTGCCCGTTACCTGCATGTGGATTTCCCACTGGGTAATCCCTGCGGCAAGCCCGGGGAGCGCGACATGCAGCTGGCAATCGTTCGTCAGGCACTCGATCTGTTTACCACCGTATCCCAGCCTCGCACGACTGTGCGAGCCCCATTCGAGTGGAGCCCCGATCATGCGTGGCGAGATCTTTATGCCCGAGTAGACGACAGCAACCGGGAAGCCCTGCGTCGCAAAGGCGAATTGCGCCGTCAACAGCAACAATCAGCGAAATCAGCGGGGAAAACCCGCGCCCCGATGATTGACTGAAAGTCCTAATTCGCCAGGTAAGGCTGCACCAGCTCCATGCTGATATCCCAGAGCCTCTTCGCGGCTTTGTCAGTGGCAAAGTGGGCGATCGGCGGGCGCTCACGCTTGAAGTAATAATTGCCTTCCGCGTGCAAGGCAGCCGGATCCGTGGAGCTGGCCAACCAGATCATGGTGTCGGCCCCCTTTTTCATATTAATCATGAAGGGGAAAAGGACCAGACCCAGCAGGTTGCCGGAAATACCTCCTTTGGACCAGATAGGCGTGCGCACAGCCCCGGGGTGGAAGGAACTTGAGATAATGCCCTGCCGGCCGTGACGATAATACAGTTCCCTTGCGGTCAATAGATTCATCAGCTTCGAACGTCCATACGCTTTCAAGCCGCGATAGCCTCTGCTCATATTCAGATCTTCAAAATCCAGCGGGCCACTTTTATGACCCAGGGAACTGGTGAACACTACCCGCGCGCTGCCACTCGCAGCCGCGTTGAGCAATCCCGGCAGCAGTAACTGCATCAGCAGGAAGCCTCCCAGGTGGTTGGCCGCAAACGTCAGTTCGAATCCTTCTTCGGTCAGCTGGCGCTTTTCATTGGCAGCACCGGCGTTGTTGCAAAGAACATCAATGCTGGCGTAATCCGCCGCCATCGCCCTGCCTGCCCTGGCCACGCTCGCAAGCAGTCCAAAATCCGCCAGGTAAAGATGCACATCATGGTTGCCTGTTTCCCGCTTGATGGTTTCCATAGCCTGCTGGCCACGTTTTTCATTCCGGCACACGAGCAACACGGTAGCGCCCCGCTGGGCGAAATCCATGGCAGAAACGAAGCCAATGCCGCTGTTGGCGCCAGTAACCACGAATACCTTACCCTGCAGATCTTTTTCCATAGCCTGAATATCCTGACTCAAATGCCTGTCGTTGTCTGTTACGTCAGGCCGGGTGCGGCCGGTTCAGCGAGCCGGCACAGTTACCCCGCGATTGTAACGCGGCCACGCTCGCTTACAGAACCTCCTGTTGTCATTCCTCGCCTGCCTGGCTTATGCTCTCGCTCCATGACATCACTTGTATACCCGACAACCAATCTTACTCAGATCGAACAGCTGACAATCGTGCGCGGAGACGGTATCTACGTCTACGATCAGCACGGGCAACGCTATCTGGAAGGTCTGGCGGCGCTGTGGTGCTCGGCCCTGGGCTATGGCAACCAGGAACTGATCGAGGCCATCACCACTCAACTCAGGACTCTCCCGTACAGCCACATGTTCGGAGGCAGGACACACCAGGTTGCGATGGAGCTGGCGGATCGGCTCAGCGAAATGGTGCCAATGGATCAGGCGCGTATTTTCTTTGCCAATTCCGGTAGCGAGGCCAATGATTCCCAGATCAAGATGCTGCACTACTATTTCAACGTCATCGGCAAGCCGGAAAAGAAAAAAATTATCACCCTCGACAGGTCTTATCACGGGGTCACTTTGGCTTCCGCTGCGCTGACCAGTCTGCCCGCCATGCACACCCATTTCGACATACCCGTGGAGGAACTGGGAATTCTGCGGGCTGAGACACCCCATTATTATCATGGTCATCGCGAGGGCGAGAGCGAGCAGGAATTCGTGGCACGACTGCTGGCTGATCTGCGGGTCATGATAGAGCAGCAAGGGCCCGACACTATCGCCGCATTCGTCGCCGAACCCATCGGCGGTGCATCAGGAGTGGTGGTAGCGCCGGACGCTTATTTTCCGGCGCTGGAAAAACTGCTGGCAGAGTACGACATCCTGTTCTGGGCTGACGAGGTAATCTGCGGGTTTGGCCGCACCGGCAATGATTTTGGTTGCAATACCATGGGTATCAGGCCCCAGCTGATGAGCCTTGCCAAACAGCTTTCCTCGGCTTATATCCCGATCAGCGCTGCGTTGATTCCTGATTTCATGTATCAGGCAATGCAGGAGCCCAGCTCCCAGGTGGGTGTGTTCGGTCACGGCTACACCTATACCGGCCACCCGGTTGCCTGTGCAGCAGCCCTGAAAGCAGTCGAAATCTACCAGCGGGACAGGCTCTTCGATCACGCGGCCGCAGTAGGCAATTACATGCAGCAGCGGCTGCGGGAGTTTAGCGATCACCCGCTGGTGGGTGAGGTGCGAGGAAAGGGCCTTATCGGCGCTATCGAACTGGTAGCGGACAAGGCTAATCGCCGCAGTTTCCCGGATGGTCGCGTGGGCGCCATGGCCAAACAATATTGTCAGGATCGTGGACTGCTAATCAGGGCGGTATCGGGTAACTGCCTGGCTTTTTGTCCGCCCCTGATAATCACTACCGACCAGATCGACGAGATGATCGACATGTTTGGCAAGGCTCTGGACGAAACTGCCAAGTACGTGAGTAAAGAAGGCCTGCTGGCGGGTTAGGTAATTCAATCACTGAAGCTAACGGATGAGGTACGCAATGGGAAAGAATTTATCCGTGATATTGGGCACGATTCTGCTGGCTGTTTTGTTGGTCAGCTGTGGCCAGCAGGATCAACAGGGAACTCCTGAGGAACCGGCAACAGAGACGAATACTGTCGACCTGATTCTCACCAATGGCAAGGTATTGACTGTCGATCAGAATTTTTCCGTGCACAGCACGGTGGTAGTGAACGACGGTCGCATCGTTGCCACCGGCGGCGATGAGCTGGCCACGCGCTTCGATGCGGACCAACTGGTAGATCTTGAAGGCAAGACACTAATGCCTGGTTTCATCGATTCGCATATCCACATACGGGGACGGCCACAGCGCTACATCGAACTGAGCGAGGTCACTTCCATCGCCGAAATCAAGAACCTGATTGCCGCCAAGATCGAGGAGATTGGCGAGGGCGAATGGATTACCGGTTACGGCTGGTCGGAAGACGAGCTGGACGAAGGCAGGAGGCCCTTGCGCGGGGATCTCGACGAAGTTGCTCCGAACAACCCTGTCACCCTGACCCGTGCCGGAGGGCATAGTGCGGTAGTCAACAGTCTGGCACTGGAGCTTGCCAACGTCACCGTGAACACGCCACAACCTGAGGGCGGTGTAATCGAAAAAGATGGCAATGGCGAGCTGAACGGAATTATCCGCGAACGCCAGGAAATCGTCGGGCGCCTGGTACCGGACTCCACCTATGACGAGCTGATAGCCAGTCTCGAGGTCAACCTCAACGCGCTGCTCGCCCGGGGTATTACCAGTATCATCGATGCCTCCAAAACCACCGGCGATTATCTGATGTTCGAGGACCTGTATGCCGATGCTGAACTGCCGCTGCCGCGCGCAGCCCTGCAGTTTCAGTGGCGCGATCCGGACGCGATCAATGCATTAAAAGCAAGGGTAGGCGACGGCAACGAATTTCTCAAGATCGGACCTATCAAGGTGTTCGCCGACGGCGGCTTTACCGGTCCTGCCGCCTACACCCTCGAGCCCTATGTAAATCAGGGCGAGTACCGGGGCTACCTCAATATGCCGGAAGCGGAACTTGTCAGCCATCTTAACGAAATTCATGATGCCGGCTGGCAGATGGGAATTCATGCAATCGGCGACGCGGCCATCGTGCTGGTGGTAAACACCCTGGCGGATACACTGGAACGCAATCCGCGAGCGGATCATCGCCACTATCTCAATCACTTTTCCATGCGCCCGCCGGATCTGACTATGGAGCTAATGGCGCAACACAACATTCACATCACTCAGCAACCCAATTTTACCTACACCCTGGAAGGGCGTTATGCGGAAAATCTCGACGGCTGGCGTCTGCAACACAATAACCCGCTGCGCTCTCCGATGGATCACGGAATCACCGTGGCAATTTCCAGCGATATTCTGCCCATCGGACCTATGGTGGGCCTGTACGCGGCGGTGACTCGCAAGGGAATGAGCGGCGAGGTCTATGGGCCCGACGAGGCGATCTCCATGGAAGAAGCCATTCGCGGATATACGATTCTTGGCGCCTACCTGAATCGCGAAGAAGATGTTAAAGGCTCTCTTGAAGCAGGCAAGTACGCGGACATGATTGTCCTGTCCGATGACCTGCTGACCGTGGATCCGGATCGCATCATGGACGTCACTGTCGAGCAGACCTACCTGAATGGTGAGCTGGTGTACCGACAGTAATAGATTGCTCAATCTGACAAAAGGTTCAGTGTTATGAAGAAACCGGAGAGCGCATCGCACGTGTGGACAGCACCGGTTTACGAGCCGATTGTTTCATGAACCAGTCCGAGCAGAAATCCGGTTTCCTGAGAGTACTCGGCAGGCGCGACGTTATCGCGCTGGCGTTCGGTGCGATGATCGGCTGGAGCTGGGTAGTCCTGACAGGTACCTGGATCAGTTCGGCCGGTCCGCTGGGCGCTATAACTGCCTTTCTGGTCGGCGGCGCGGCAATTGCAGTAGTGGGGCTCACCTACGCCGAGCTTGCCTCAGCTCTTCCCTACGCAGGCGGCGAGCACGTATACAGCCAGCGGGCTCTGGGTAATGCGGCGTCATTCATTTGCACCTGGGCAATAATCCTCGGTTATACCTCGGTCATCGCCTTTGAAGCCGTCGCGCTGCCTACAGTTTTGAGCTCGCTAATCCCGGGACTGGAACGAGTTTATCTGTGGTCTGTAGCCGGCTGGGATGTCTACCTCACCTGGGTGCTGGTCGGAGTTATCGGCGCCGTGGTGATGACCACCCTCAATGTCATCGGTGTCAAAACCGTTGCCGTCGTGCAGACTATTGTCGTTGCACTGATTCTGCTGGTGGGTGCATCCTTTATCGGTGGCTCGCTGATCAGAGGCTCCCTCATCAATCTGCAGCCGCTTTTTATCGACGGCGCAAGTGGCATTTCCCTGGTGCTGGTCATGGTGCCCTTCATGTTTGTCGGATTCGACATCATCCCTCAGGCGGCAGAAGAGATCGACCTGCCCTTTCGTGACATCGGCGCGGCGCTGGTTATTTCAATACTGATGGCGATTGCCTGGTATAGCCTGATCATTCTCGGGGTGGGACTGCTGGTAGCCGACGACAGCCTGCTACAGGCCGAAGTGGTGACCGCCGAAGCCAATGCCCTGGTATACGGACCAGTGGGTGCAACAGTATTACTGCTGACCGGCCTGGCGGGGATTCTTACTACCTGGAATGCCCTGATAGTAGGTGCCAGCCGGGCAATTTACGCCATGGCGCACGCCAACATGCTGCCCGCTTTTCTGGGCAAGATGCATCCGAAATACCATACTCCGGTTAACGCGATTCTCCTGGCGGGCGCACTATCACTGATCAGTCCCTTGTTTGGGCGACCCGCCCTGGTGTGGCTGGTCAATGCCGGGGGGCTTGGCATCGTGGTGGCATATGCCTTTGTTGCCTGGTCCTTTCTGGCATTGCGCGATAATGAACCTGAACTGCCGCGACCCTATCGAGCGCCATTGGGCAAGGGCACCGGCTATGCCGCACTGCTTCTTTCAATCGGCCTGATATTCCTTTACCTGCCAGGCAGTCCAGCGGCGCTGGTCTGGCCCCAGGAGTGGGGCATCATTCTGTTCTGGGTGCTCCTGGGAGCCGGACTTTTTGCTGCCAGGGATCACTTTTGATCAAGCTGCTGGTTCGCAAAAAGACTCGGAATGGAAACCTGTTGCATCCCTAGGAGGGAACAACGGAGCCGTTTGCCTGCAACTCAATCAGGTGCTTGACGAAACGTTCCAGAACCTCATACGGCTGACAGCCGACTACCACCAGGTTGTTGCTGAAAAAGGTGGGAACGCCCGTTATGCCCAGCTCTCTGGAATAGCGCCAGTCCTCATCAACCTGATTTTCAAATTCTCTGTCATGGAGAACCCGATGCGCTGCGCGGGGATCAAGGCCGGCCTCTTCGGCGATCATTACCAGCTCTTCAATGTCACCGATATTTCTATTGTCGACAAAATAGGCGCGATAAAGCAGATCATGAACCTGACTTTCCGCCTCCAGGGAGTCAGCCCATTTCCCCAATTCCTGGGCGAGTCGGCTGTTATAGGTTCGCGTCCTGTCGCCATAAGGCAAACCGGCTTCAGCCATAAGCCCTCGCATGCGCTCTCTCAGCGGCGTCAGATCGCGACCCGGGAACAAATCCTCAAGGCTCCGGCCTTCCCGGGGAGTCTCCGGGTGGAGAGGAAAGTGAATCCAGTGAATCTTTACCGGATAGTTCGCCTTCAGTTTTTCAATACTCACGGTACTGAGATAACACCAGGGTCAGACGTAGTCGGTGAAAACGTCAAGTTCTATCTGCTTCAATTTTCTGTGCCTGAAGTGAACTCAATAGATGGGCGCTGATTGTGCCAGCGCCCATCGTGCAACTCACTGCAACTTTACTTGAGGTGGGAGTAATCAGTATTGCTCATCATGTAGACTTCGGCGGATACCCGCACGGGGTATTTTTCCCGCAACGCCAGCCATTCAGAATCGGTGCGGAACGCATCCCATACTTCGGTGCGATGGGCCAGATCACGATAAGCCAGCATCCAGACCAGCGTGTTTGGATCATCGAGTCGTTGCCAGACGGCAACCACTTCGGCACCCAATCGTTCAAAAATAGCTACTTCCTGTTCACGGAAACGTTGATGAAGTTCGCTGATGCCATGAGCGCCATTTTCATCGGGCTGTGCAGTGTACATTCGCAGCTCGAAGCAGCGAGCGTCGGAAGCCACATCAGCGCCGAACTCAGCTGATAACTGACCAGACGGGCCACAGGGTGCAGGCGCCTGCTGAGCAGAAACTGTCCCCATCGCAATCAACCCAAAACATGCGAAAGAGAAATATGTCAAAAGGGTGGAAAGTGTATTCTTCATTATCTTCTCCTGCGTGGCTGTGAACCACGTTAACTGTAGTAAATTTATTTTCTGTACAAGACCACGAACTTGCTGGTTCTGCCCGCGATGGAATCATCAAAAACGCTGTTATCCAGCGGATCGCTTTCATTCTTGTGCAGGTTGGAATTGCGCAATACCGACATCCCAGCCGCTTCGGCATGTTCAGTAACCAGTTCCTCGCGTATCCGATGCAGTGTTCCCCCCACGTCAAGCCCGGTGCCCGGGGCGGCGATATGATCAATAGCAAGGAACAATCCTCCCGGTTTCAGGATTCGCGCAATCTCTGAGAACGCAGCATCCGCATCTCCGAGAGACTGGCCTCCCGGTGCAAAACCCAGTTCATGAGGGCCCAGAATCCAGGTCACCATGTCGACCGAGTTATCCGCGGCTTCCAGAACATCGAAGTTGGTGCGACTGATTGTGACGTTCGGTAATCGATTGCCCGCAACCCGCGCCGGAATCTGATCACCGAGAAAGCTGTCGAATGCTGGGGGGTTGTGCATCACCACGGAACCGGCCGACCCCACTGCGCGACTGATAATCTCGGTGTAGTAACCGCCACCGGCTTCCAGTTCAAATACTGTCATGCCCGCCTGCAGACCCGCAAATGCGAGCACCTCAAGGGGCATGCGGCGAGCATCGTCCGCCGCGTCCGCCGCGGGTCGATCACTGTGGGCAAGAGCACCGGCAACGAGATCCGCGGTGGTCTGGGCATTCGAACTAACACCGAATGCCAGCAGGCTGCTGCCAAACACTGCAATAGCGAGTCGTTTCATTGAATTCATTGGCCGGTCCCCCTAGGCTGATTTCATCTAAAAAGTGCAAAGTTCTGTAGTGTATGAGGAAAATCCGAAGAAAACCACGTTTTGACTCGGTTTCCCCGGGATTGACGACATCCCTTGACAGAAAGGTGCCTGCGAGCGACATTGCCCCGCCTCAACAATTTCGACTCAACGGCACGCTGCCTCTATAATCCTCAGCATAACGATAATCAACACCCGGTTTTTATCCCATGTTTCGACGATTGAAGAACTGCCACAACGTGCATGACCTGCGCTTGCTGGCCAAACAACGCCTTCCGGGCCCCATATTCCACTATATCGATGGAGCGGCGGACGATGAGGTGACTTACCGACGTAATACCGAGGCCTTCGAGGACTGTGATCTGGTGCCCAATGTACTGGCCGGCGTCGCAGAGGTCGACCTGTCGGTGACTGTTATGGGCCAGCAGCTGGCGCTCCCGATTTTCTGCTCCCCGACGGCCCTGCAAAGACTCTTTCATCGCGATGGCGAGCGTGCGGTGGCACGAGCGGCGGAGAAGTTCGGTACCATGTTTGGCGTCTCGGCACTGGGCACCGTTTCACTGAAAGAAATCGGCGACATGATTGCAACGCCAAAACTGTTTCAGTTCTACTTTCACAAGGATCGAGGCCTGAATGACGCCATGGTCGAGCGAGCGCAAGCGGCAGGCTTCGACGCTCTGGCTTTGACGGTGGACACGATTACCGGAGGCAACCGGGAACGGGACCTCTACACCGGTTTCACGTCACCCCCAAAACTGACCCTCAAGAGCCTGGCAAGCTTCGCAGTCCACCCGGGCTGGACCGTGGATTACTTTTTTGGCGAGGCGTTCGAGCTTGCCGAGCTCAAGGACTTTGTGCAGCAGGGTTCCAACGTTGCCGTATCGATCGGCGACTACTTTGCCACCATGCTGGACCAGTCAATGAACTGGGACGACGCCGAAGCCCTGCGCGCCAAATGGGGCGGTCCATTCTGCCTGAAGGGGATCATGAGTGTGAGTGATGCGCGTAAGGCTGTTGATATCGGAGCCGACGCTATCATGGTATCCAACCACGGGGGCAGGCAACTGGACGGCTCCCGATCTCCTTTCGATCAGATCTCGGAAATCAGCGACGCGGTAGGCGATCGCATTGATGTGATTCTCGACGGCGGCATCCGACGCGGCACTCACGTAATAAAAGCATTGGCAGCAGGGGCCAAGGCATGCTCGGGGGGGCGCATGTACCTCTATGCACTCGCGGCCGCGGGGCAGCCAGGCGTGGAACGAGCGTTACATAATCTAAAAATTGAGATAGAAAGAGACATGAAACTCATGGGAGTCACCCGGGTCGACCAACTAACCCGGGATATGCTTCGACACAGGCCCTAGTTTCAGCAAGCTACTCGCGAATACCGACTACTTCGCCCCGCTGGATCAACTCGGAGGGCTGCCGAAACGCAGCCAAAGGCCCCAGCGACATCTGATCTCGCAAAGAAACCTCACTTATTCGCAAATTCGCCTTTCTGAAGGCGTTGGCAAGAAATTCTTCGGTGAGCTGAGGCTCAAAGGTGGTTAGATTGCGCCATAACTGCCCCGCAATCTCTCCCAACTGCAGGGCGTCGACTTCTCCAAACCCTTTCTCTCGCGCGGTGTGCACTAAAGCCGCCTGCCCCTCGAGGATCTGAGATTCATCTTTTGGTGGCTTTTTAGTATTTTCATAACGGGCAATATTGGCAGACATGAGAACCTTGCCACCAGTCTTGAGTACTCTTCCCCAGGCATCGATTACTTCCCGACGAGCTGGCTCGGGGAAAAATACCAGGAATGAATGAGCGATCACCGCGTCAACTGGCATACACTCTATATTGCGTACATCGCCCTGTCTTATATCCGCCCGTAGACCGAGATAATTTGCCAGTATCTGGTTCTGCGTGACAGTAGTGCGACAGCGATCTACAAACACGATGTCAGGCTCGGCACCCAGCGACTCGAATACCGCGCAGACCAGAGACATCAGACCGGTATCCGCAGCACCGGATATTAATACCCGGTTGCGGCCCTGGCTGACCAGATCGGCAAACTGGTTCTTGAAGAAATCGTACCCCGCAGGTAACGCACCGTCCTTATGAAATAATCTGACCGCACTCCAGCAACGATGGTAATCGCGGCAGCCATGGTCAGAATCGCACAGCAATGGCGCCCATTCCCAGCTAAACCGGGCGAGGAGTTCAAGCGGTTCGATGCTCCGATGTAACGGAGTCTTTTGCTCAGCTGTCGTTAATACCATTCAGAATCCCAACCACTGCTCAAGGAGACTTTGTGGCAGTAACAAATTAGCAACAAAGTTCACAACGTAGTAAGTAACAATCCCTACTAGGATACCAGATGCAAGGGCCCAAAGTCTGGCGCCCGTTCTAGGGGGCGCACGAAACATGAACCAGATTATTGCCACCAGACCAATAGCAATGCTGACGCCGGTCAGTCCGATCAGTGCGGCAAGCAGAACCATCAAAATAAGCGGCAGCCTGTTTTCCGGCGGCGGTAAAATACTAACCGACCAGCGCAGCGGGTCGAGTAACAGGGTTTTGTCTTTTCGATACAACGACGTCAGGCTCCACCCTGCAATGGTCAGGCCCAACCCCATACCGAGAGAAATGAGTAACTTCGCATACCACGAATAAGCAACCCCGCCAAATAGAGCAATCAATGCCAGCACCGCGATCGCAAGCGAAGCCAGCATTCCGATTAATGCATCGGCGCCAATAGCCCCGACTGTGCGTTCCGACGGCTTGCCCCTGGTGCGCAACCAGAGAACCGAACCCAGGATCATGATAAATAGGATTACTGATGCGAGACGTTCATGGGGGACAATTCGGTTAAATTCCAGCAGCTGGATCGTTAACACCAGGTTCGTCTCAATGAGACTACCCAGAACAAATGCAATGACAAAAGGAACTCTAGGCCAATCATGGGCGCGCCAGAAATACCCGAGCAGACCAAATCCAATAGCCGTATAAACGTCCAGCAATCGACTTTCCAGTTGCAAGACTGCCAGGATACTGACAATCAGGCAGGGAAGCGCCAGGCGGTCGATTCGAAGCCTCTTCAGTCTAGCGAGCCAGGGAGTCGCTGCGATGCCCAGCACAGAGGTGAGAATATTGGAGAACAGGAGCGCCACAATCAGCAGAAAAGTCAACGGCAGTTGATCGCCCAGCATTGGCAGCCCCGGCACTATACCGTGTACCGCGAATACCGCGAGCAACATGACACCCGCCTCGCTGCCTGGCAGACCAAAGGCCAGGGCAGGTAACAACGATCCTCCGTCCTTGGCATCAACCGCCGCTTCGGGCGCAATGACGCCGCGTATGTCACCGTTGCCGAATTGTGATCTGTCTCCTTTCGCAGATTGCACAGACTGCCCATAGGCTACAAACCCAGCAACGGTGCCTCCGACTCCCGGGATCATGCCAACCAGACTGCCAATCATTGAAGACCTCAAGACAAGACCCGGGTGCTTGAATACGGAGCGGATTCCTTTTCTGACAGAATCATCCGGTGCAGGCGCGTCGGGTACCGCTTTCTCGAGGTGGATGGTTCTCATCCAGTTAAGTAATTCCGAAAAGGTGAATACACCAAGCAGGACCGGAACCAGGCTAAAACCGCCGGTCAAGGAGAGAGAACCGAAATTCCAGCGCGGTAATCCAGAACCCGGGTCGACCCCGAACATCGCGACAACCAGGCCCAGTGCGGCCATAAACGACGCCTTCAGGGGCGAGCCGGTAGGCACCGAGATAATCGTCATCAATCCCCAAATGCCCACCAGTAGCCTCTCGAGGGGACCGAACTCCAGTAATAGCGGCCTAACCAACGGCAACACCGATAGCAGCAGAATGACTCCTATGACCGAACCCACTGCCGAGGCTGTAGCCGCACACGCTATAGCGGTCCGGGCGTAACCGTTGCGTCCCATGGGATAGCCATCTAGCAGAGTAGGAGTACTGGATACGCTGCCGGGGATATTGAACAGTATCGCCGTAATAGAGCCCATGAAGGTTGCTCCACCGGTGATTGCACCGAACAGCAGCAGGACCGATTCCCGATCCCAGTCCATCGTTATGACAAGCAGAAAAGCCGCGAGGCTGGTCCCCCCGATACCAGGAAGGAAAGACGTGATCATAGCCAGGAGCGTGCCGGCGACTGGAATCAGAATGCCAGGCCACGAGAACACGCCGACTACGCCCAGTTGAAAAGCCTCAAGATAGAGCATGCAGTTCCACTCTCAAACCACACATTGATCGCACATCACCATCTGCAGAAATAGCCTAGAGGCCCTCGATTAGTAAATCCAGCAGTTCCTTGTTCTCGTTCATTAGCTTCAGGACCTGATTTACTGTTGCTTCTGTTTGCGCCGAGCTGGCAGGTTGAATGTCCAGTCCACGAGATTCCAATGCGATTTTAAGTTCCTCGCCAAAAAGTATCTCTTCGACCACTTCAGTCAGGCAGACTCGGGAATCACTGGATATTCTGCTGGTGACGGCAATTGCCCTTGGCTTTACACCGAGTTGCACTGCAAGGTTAGCCAGATGCATGCGGGCCGCCCTTTCTGGTGCAGGAAGATCTCGCGTCGTTCGGTCAATCAAGCCACCTTCGCCTGCGAGATAGGGAATACCGGGATAAGTGCGGTTTGGGGAGTCAGTAAGTGACAACCAGGCAATCGACTCAGGGGCGCTTCGAACATAACTACCAAGTGACTCCGTGGTACCGAATAGCGTATCGATATCGCCTCGCAATAACGCCAGCCATCTATCGGAGCTACCTCTGTAGCCGCGAACAAAGCGTGCATCCCAGGCAAGCGCCTTGGTTACAAGCAGCGTACGTAAAAGTTCTGTATCTACAACCCCGACAAGCTTGATGCCATCGTCTCGGTATAGTACATCCGAGTCTTTCAGCGCCACGCCGATAGCTGTGTCCATGATAAACGACCCCAACATTACCATCTGATCGGGGGTTGGCAGGTTCAATCCAAACTGCTCTGAATCGATCAGTGAAATGGGATTGACGATACCCAGTGTCAGCGATTCCGGTCGGGCGTCAGCGATGGCTTGAATGCCGATCATTCCACCCGCGCCCGTCATATTGCGCACTAGGACCTGAGTATCCGTCTGCGTCTCCATGACTGTGGCGAAAGCCCTGGAGTAGGCATCATACCCCCCACCCGCCTGATAGGGGACGACGAACGTTATCCTTCTGCCTTCAGAAAAGTCTTCGCAAGCGGCCGCAGCGGCGCTCAAGCTCGACGCCGGCAAGACTGCCAGAGTAACGAAAGCAACATAAAAGTTTAAGACATGTTTCATCAGCAATTTCTCTGACAACATTTCAGGAATCATAGCGTTGTTACGTTGAATCAACTATGCCAGCTATTGAATGGAACGGGCAGCAAGTTCCTGCAGTAATTCCCAGTTATCCTCTATTAATCGTTCGGTGGCATTAATCTCACTACGCAATTTGGCCCCGCTCAGCGGTTCAATTGGGAGATTCTGCTGCGCAGCCAGGTTTGACAATTCCTCGCTGATCAGGGTCTCCTCAACCGCAGTACCCAAACAACTCACCAATCTCTGATCTGCATTACTGGAGATATATATTGCGCGGTAACTCTTTGCCAAGTCGACTGCTATTCTTGCCGCCAAGTATCTTTCCGAGCGTTGCTCTTCCGATAAGCCTGCGGTCAATGTCTCTACAATTCCACCTTGCCCGGTTAGATAAGCGGCTTCCGGGAAAAAATTGTTTGCACCATCTGTCAAGGAAAGAAAAACTTTTAAACCCTCAAGGGTTGCAATCCGATTAGCCAGAGTACCAGCCGAGCTATAGTAAAAGTCGATGTCGCCTCTTAATAGGGCTAACAGCCC